>ERZ808040.25-NODE-25-length-168398-cov-5.818525_pt1 | contig 168398 bp, 169 predicted proteins | sample MGYA00380191_ERZ808040 | MGnify/ENA primary metagenome ERZ808040 (study PRJEB31490, sample SAMN06133395) | mouse gut metagenome | isolation source: J6 | host: mice | place: China: Chengdu | collected 2015-05 ...
ACAAAATTTTGGGCAATTTCTCGCCCTCTAAACACGTTATCTGCTCACAATGCGTTATTGCACTAAACAATAATTTATATTAATTATTTTTAAAATACTTATTAATCAGCCAATTGTATGCATTCACTGTATCAGGGTGAAGGATATCGCCCTTCTGTGCCACTGAACAAATCGTATGCCGTGTGGCATAAAGAAGTCCCTGCTCCTTGCCCTCTTCAGTCTTCTGACGCATTATATCAACATCAGGATAATCACGGTCCGCTGAAATAAAATCGGCAAGATAAACAATTTCCTCCATAAGGCTCATATCCGAGCGTCCTGTGGTATGATATCTGATTGCACCGATTATTTCATCATCGTCAATACCGAGAACTGCCTTTGCATATGCAGCACCTGAAATCTGATGATAGAACTTAAGACTGCTTTTTTCAAGCTCTGTTATGTGCATACCTGCTTTTTCGATAACTGCCAGCTGTTCTTCGGCAGAGCTCTCCTTCATAATATCGTGGAGGATTCCAGCAGTCTCAGCCTTTTCCTCATCTGCGCCATATCGTTTTGCAAGCATTTTTGCACTCTCCGCCACACAGAGTGAATGATAAAATCTGTAATCAGATAAATATTTTCTTATTAACTCAGTATATTCTTTAATATTATACACTGTAAATTCCCTTTTCAACAATATAATTATATACTATTTTCGGCATAAGTGAAGATATATCTTCACCTTTTTTTATTTTTTCCCTGATTTCACTGGAGCTTACCTTGATAACAGGATAATCTGCGATATAGTATTTCCCCTGCATTTCTGTATGAGCCTTTACATAATCATAAAGGCTTTTCTTTTCCTGCTCATTCTCACGTGCAGAGGTACAGATTGTTACCATATCAAGTATTTCTTCATACTTATACCAATAGTGAAAGGTCAGAAACTGGTCTGCACCGATGATAAGATAAAATTCATCATCAGGATACATTTTCCTGAGCTCGGTCAGCGTATCATAAGTATAGGATTTCCCCTGCCTTTTAAACTCAAGGTCCGACACCTCAAATGCAGGAGAATCACCCACAGCCAGCTTTACCATATTCAGTCTGTCCTGAGCAGAAGCAAGATACTGTGCTGTTTTATGCGGAGGAACAGCAGTGGGTATAAAAATCACCTTATCAAGCCTAAGACTGTCAGAATAGCTTTTTGCAAGGGTAAGATGTCCATTGTGTATCGGATTGAATGCTCCGCCGAAAACACCTATTCTCATTTCTAACGACCTCTGAATTTCGGTCTGTCATAAACAGCGTAAGGATTCTTTGCCTCTTTCTCTCTCTGACGCTGCCTTTTACCCTTAATCTTTACCTTCTTTTTTGCAGTGGCTTTGGCAGTTCCTGAGCCGCGCTTTTTCTTTTTTTCTGCGATTCTTTCCTCGTCTGCCTCACGGTATAAAACAATGATACCGCCGATAACCTGAATAACATCTGCTCCTAAAGGTTCAGCAAGCTCATTCGCCAGCTCCTTAGGTGTTTTAGGCGCAGTTTCAAGATGAACACGTATTTTTATAAGCTCACGTGCGTCAAGTGTATCATCAATCTGGGTTAAAAGATTATCACTGATACCCTCCTTGCCGATTTGAATAATTGGCTCCAGGCCGTTCGCTTTCGCTCTCCACTGAGCTCTTTCTTTTGATGTCATATAAGTTTCTCCAATTCCTTAGTCAGTAATCTAAGTGCATTTCCTCTGTGGCTGATTTTATCCTTCTCCTCAGCAGTATAACGTCCGAATGCTCTGCCGTCAACTAAAAACAGCGGATCATATCCAAATCCCTCATTGCCGTCACGCTCAAAGCCGATTATGCCGTTACACTCACCGCGAACAACAATCTCCCTTCCGTCAGGGAAGGTACAGCAGATTGCACAAACATAATGTGCAGTGCGTTCTTCAAGCGGTACACCGTCAAGCTTTTCAAGAAGTAAATCATTATTTTTTTCATCATTTCCGTGCTCACCTGAAAAACGTGCTGAGAATATGCCCGGCGCACCGTCAAGGTAATCCACGCAAAGGCCTGAATCATCAGCGATAGCAGGCATATTGGTTTCTTTGCAGGCAGCGTGTGCCTTTATTTTTGCATTATCCTCAAAGGTCTCTCCGTCCTCTTCCACATCCTCAAGGGTGATACCAAGCATTTTTGCCGTTACAACATTAATGCCCAGCGGAGAAAGTATACGCTGCATTTCAGCCAGCTTTTTCATATTATTTGTTGCAAGAATAAAATCCATTATTTTTCCTCATCGTTATCATTCGTAATAAAATCTGTTATGTCCTTATCATCGTCCGGTATCTTCGCATCAAAGAGTGCTGAGGCAAATGCATCTGCATCAAACGGCTGCAAATCCTCAATCTTTTCGCCGACACCGACAAATTTAACAGGTACATCAAGCTCATTATTGATAGCCAGCACAACACCGCCCTTAGCAGTGCCGTCAAGCTTTGTAAGTACAATACCTGTAATGCCAGCTGCCTCTTTGAAATCCTTAGCCTGGTTAACGGCATTCTGACCTGTTGTGGCATCCAGAACAAGAAGAATTTCCTTTGATGCGTCAGGGAGCTCCCTTTCAATCACACGTGAAATCTTGTTCAGCTCATCCATAAGATTTTTCTTATTATGGAGTCTGCCGGCAGTATCAATAATGATTACATCACAGTTTCTTGCCTTGCCTGCCTGAATGGTATCATACACAACTGCGGCAGGGTCAGCACCCTCTCCGTGCTTAATCAGGTCAACCTCTGCTCTGTCTGCCCATACCTGAAGCTGTTCGATGGCAGCAGCACGGAAGGTATCGGCAGCGCCGAGAATCACCTTTCTGTTCTGCTCCTTAAGACGAAGAGAAAGCTTGCCGATTGTGGTTGTTTTACCAACACCGTTAACACCAATCATAAGAATGATGGACGGCTTTGAACGGAGTCGGAGATAGCTACCGCCCCAAACAACACCGGATACGATATCCTTCATTGTTTCTCTTACCTGCTTAACATCTCTGATTCTGTCGTTTTCTATTTTATTTTTAAGGTCACGTATGATACGCTCCGCAGTCGGCATACCCACATCACCCATAATCAGTATTTCCTCAAGCTCGTCAAAAAGCTCGTCGGTAATCTCCTCATAGGACTCCATTACCTCGTCCATCTGAGCGGTGATACCCTCATCTCTTGTCTTTTTCAGACCCTTTTTAAATATAGAAAAAATACCCATAGATAATCCTTTCCTTTATAAATAACAAATTTAATCTTCAAGTCCCATCTGAGCGGCAAGCTCAGCTGTCTGAAGCTCAATCAGCTTTGATACGCCCTTTTCCTGCATTGTTACGCCGTAGAGAACGTCTGCCTCCTCCATAGTACCGCGTCTGTGGGTGATTGAAATGAACTGCGTTCTGTCCGTCATTTTACGCATATATTTTGCAAAACGCTCAACATTGACATCATCAAGAGCCGCCTCAACCTCATCATAAATACAGAACGGTGCAGGCTGTACCTTAAGTACACTGAAAAGAAGTGCCATAGCAGCCAGTGACTTTTCACCGCCGGAGAACAAATTGATATTCTGTACTGATTTTCCGGGCGGCTGAATTTTAATTTCAATTGGTGATTCGAGGCAGTTGTCAGGGTTTTCAAGAACAATCTCACCCTTACCGCCGCCGAAGAAATCGGCAAAAGAGACCTTGAATTCCTCATTGATTTTATTGAACTTATCAAGGAACTTTTCACTCATTGAAGCGGTTAAATCCTCAATGATTTTCATAAGCTCTGACTTTGATTTCTCAACGTCGTCAATCTGTTCCTTCAAAAATTCATATCGCTCTGATACTTCCTTATATTCCTCAATAGCACCAACATTGATTGATCCAAGACGCTTGATTGCCACCTTGATTTCGTGGAGGCGTTTTTTTGCATCTGCCATATTTTCAATCTGAATATTCAGTGCCTCCGCCTCACGCTTGGTAAGCTCATACTGTTCAAAGAGCATATCATTCAGCTCGTCGTACTCCTTACGCATAGCAATCTTGCGTTCGTCAAGACGTACCAGCTCACCTGAAAGCTTTTCTCTTTCCTGACCCTTGTTACGCTCCAAAAGTCTCAGCTCGCCTGAACGCTTTTCAAGACCATTTCTCTCCTCAATCTGTGATGAAATATTATCGTCCGATTCCTTTGCTTTCTGACGGAGCGCATCAGCCTGAGCCTTAACCTCATGAATCTGGGAAAGGAGCTGCTTATTACGCTCTTCGATTATACTGATTTCCTCTTCAATAGACTTCACACGGTCTGACTGCGTGCTCTTTCGCATCTCAAGCTCTTCTATGGATATTTTCGCAGTCTGTGTATCCTTTGCAAGTGTTACAAGCTCAAGATTAATCTGCTCATTTTTCTGCCTGTATTCGTCACGCTTTTTCAGTATTTCCTGTGCGTTGCCTGTTGTTTTTGCAAGCTCGTCTTCAGCACTCTCAATCTGCTTCTGAACAGTCTGCACCTGCTTTTCGCCGTCAGCATTCTGCTTTTCAAAGAAGGAAATTCTTTCCTGAGCACTATTCTTTTCGCTCTCTAATGCGTTCTTCTGAGAACGTGCGGCATCCAGCTTTTCGCAAATAAGCTTATGCTCACCCTGTGCTCTGATTAGTTCTTCCTTAGCCTGCTGCAAATCCACCTCTGCGCCCTGAAGCTTGGCACCTGCGTAATTTGCATCCTCAAGGGCAGTTTTGAATTCAGCCTTAAGACCCTCAACCTTGCTCTCAAGCTCCTTAGCCTGTGCATTAAGCTCATCAATCATATTGCCTCTTGACAGGATACCTGCACCCTTTGACTGGGAACCACCTGTCATTGAGCCGCCGGGATTGATAACCTGTCCGTCGATTGTAACAAGCTTGAATCGGTTGCCATAGCGTTTGGCAATGCCGATTGCACAGTCCATATCCTCAACAATAACAACTCTGCCAAGCAGATTTGAAATGATATTTTTATATTCGTTTTTACATTCAACCAGGTCAGATGCCACAGCAACAAAGCCTAAGTTATCGTCAAGATTTTTTTCATCAAGCGTTCTCGGCTTTATATTTGAAATCGGTAAAAATGTAGCTCTGCCTACGCGGTTATTCTTCAGGTAGTAAATGGCACGCTTTGCATCAGCCTCGTTTGTTGTGACAATATTCTGCATTGCAGCACCCAGCGCAACCTCCACTGCCACCGAATACGCATTATCAACGGTAATCAGCTGCGACAGCGGTCCGTGAATACCTGACAGAGCCTTGCTCTGTGCCTGCTTCATAACCGCCTTTACAGCACCTGAAAAGCCCTCCATATTCTTTTCCAGATCGGAAAGCATTCTTGCCTTTGACTGCTTTTGCGAAAGCTCAAGGTTTGCCTTTTCCAAATCAGCCTTAATCTTGTCCGCTTTATTCTTTTTATTTTCAAGCTTTAATCTGAAACCTGACAGTGAATTATTATTCTCATCAATTCTTTCCTGCAGGAATTTGATGTTCTCATCGCTTTCAGCCTTTTGATTTTCAGCGATTTCCAGCTCCCTGCTGCAGTCTGCAATGGCATCGTCAACCACGTTCTGACGTGAGCGGATTTCCTCAATCGAAGAAACAGCCTTTGAGCACTGTACCTTGCAGTCCGAAAGCTCAAGCGTAAGTGCGGTAATCCTCTGATTCAGCTCAACCGTCAGCTTTGAAAATTCCTCATTTGAAGAAATAAGATCCTGCATCTCATTTGTAGCCTGTTCAAGCTCTGCTTTCTTTTCTTCAATCAGAGATTCATTATCTATGATAAACTGCTTTTTTTCCTCAATCTGTTCATCAATCGAGGTGTTTGCATCATCAGCAGCACCAATATCATTTTTTAATCTGTCAATCGTCTCATCGTTATGCTTAAGAGTTGTTTCGAGAACAGATGCATCTGCATCTCTTCTAAGCGCCTCCTCCTCATAAGCCTTTGAGCCGATTCGTATCTGTTCAATTTCCGTATTGATTGAGGCTGTTTTATCCAGTATCTCCTCAATCTCCGTTTCAATATTTTTAAGTTCCTTTTCACAAACCTCATATGACGCATTGGCTGCGTCAATCTTATGCTCCTGTTCACGCAGTTCATTTGTGAAACGGTTTATTTTATTAACCCACACACCGATTTCAAGGGTTTTCTTTTCCTCAGAAAGCTCTAAAAACTGTGCTGCCTTTTCACTCTGTTTTTTAAGAGGACCGACACGGTTTTCCAGCTCACCGAGAATATCAAGCAGTCTTACAAGGTTTTCCTGTGCCTGGTCAAGTCTGCGTGTGGCATCTGTTCTCTTGTGACGGAAAAGGGAAATACCTGCCGCCTCTTCAAAAAGCTCACGTCTGTCCTCATTCTTCTGTGAAATGATAGAGTCAATCTTACCCTGACCGACCATTGAATAACCATCCGAGCCGAGACCTGTATCCATAAACAGCTCATGTATATCACGGCGTCTTACATTTTCGCCGTCAATTTTATATTCACTTTCACCTGAACGATAATAGCGTCTGGCAACGGTTACCACATCGCCCTTATCCTTAAGCGTATGGTCGGAGTTATCCAGAGTAAGCTGTACCTGTGCAAAACCGAGAGCCTTACGTGAAGATGTACCGCCGAAGATAACATCCTCCATCTTGGAGCCTCGAAGTGATTTGGTGCTTGTTTCACCCAGTACCCAGCGTACAGCATCGGAAATATTACTTTTACCCGAACCGTTCGGTCCGACAACTGCAGTAATACCCTCACCGAAATTCAGCTGTGTTCTGTCAGGGAAAGACTTGAATCCCTGCATTTCAAGTGTCTTTAAAACCATTATTTAATCCTCAATTCGTCAACGTCAAGTCCGTTGTCAGTAATTATTTTTATGTTATATCCCCTTTCAATCAGGAGATAGATATTGCTTTTTTTATTCCCTTTAAGCTTGGAAACGGAACGCGGATTAACATATACCTGATAATCTGCAGGCGGCAGTTCAAGGATTTTATTAACCATAATGCGTGATTTTACAAGCTCGCCAAAGCTGTCGTGGAAACCTCCGGCAAGCATATTTTCCTTAATATCCCTGCTTGAATGGAGTCCCAGTCTGATAATTTTAATCCCTGCATTTTCAAACATCGGTACAAGAATGGCACAAAGCTCTGCCGAATCATCGGCATTAAGCGGAACATACTCTTCTTTAAGATAAAGCTCTGCAAGATATGTACCCTTTAATACAACAGTAGGATAAATCCTTACCGTACTCGGAGCAAGCTCAATTATTTTCTTTGCTGTTTCAATTGATTTTTCTGCAGTATCCTTATAAAGACCTGTCATCATCTGAAGTCCCAGCTCGAAGCCGTATTCCTTAATCAGCTCTGCTGCATTGCAGACATCCTGTGCTGTATGCCCTCTTCTGTTCGCCTCCAGCACCTCATCATCCATACTCTGTGCACCAAGCTCAATGCTTGTCACACCATATTTTTTCAGTATATCAAGCACTTCATGATCTATGCAGTCCGGACGTGTGGAAATACGTATACCCTTAACCTGTCCGCTTTTTACATACGGATAAGCTGCCTCCAAAAGCTCCAGCATATATTCCCTGTCGATTGCAGTAAATGAACCGCCGAAAAAGGCAATTTCATACTCATATTCTTTTTTTCTCAGCGCTGTATCGACAGCATTTCTTACATCATCAGCAGTCGGCAGCTCATTCTGACCTGTAATTGTTTTCTGATTACAGAAGGAGCAGGCACAAGGACAGCCCTGATGCGGTACAAATATACTAATGTTTCCCTTTTTCATATTCCCATTAACTTAAGAGCTTCCCTCGCAGCAGCCTGCTCAGCTGCTTTCTTTGTTCTGCCCTTTCCTCTTCCTATCACATTTGAATTCAGATGAACCTCTGCCTCAAACACCTTGTTATGATCAGGTCCTGATGAACCTGCAAAAACATAATTCAGTGTCTGGTCAGGATTCTGCTGAATAATTTCCTGAAGAGTCGTTTTATAATCCTTGAAATTGATATTATGATTTTCCAGTGCCGGCTTCAGAAAACCGGTTACAAAGTCCCTTGCACATTCAAGACCGCCGTCAAGATATATTGCGGCAATCAGCGATTCAAAAGCATCCTCAAGAATGGACGGACGCTGGGCACCGTTTGTATGCACCTCGCCCTTGCCGAGAAACAGATAGTCACCAAGATTGATCTGCCTTGCAAAGCCTGAAAGACTTTCCGTGCAGACAAGCGACGCCTTCAGCTTTGTGAGTTCACCCTCAGGCGTATCAGGATAGGTTTCAAAAAGGAGCTGGCTTGAAACAAGTGACAGTACGGAATCCCCAAGAAACTCCATACGCTCATTGCTTTTTATACCATTGCCCCTTTCATTGGCAAAGGAGGAATGCGTAAGTGCCTCCATCATATATTCTCTGTTTTTAAATCTATAGTTAATTTTCTTTTCAAGGCTTTCCATTTTCTGACTTTCCTTTAGATTGTATTACACTGCTTTTCAATTTCACCTATAAGACTGTTTTCAAGGAACCATACAGCCTGCTTGACTGCATTCTTAAACGTTCTGGCATCAGATGAGCCGTGTGCCTTTATAACAGGCTTTTTTACACCGAGCATAACAGCTCCGCCGTATTCCTTATAATCAAATTGCTTTTTCATATCATCTATTCCGCTTTTTACGCCGAGATATGCAAGCTTTGAAACAATATTTTTCATAAAGGCATCCTTGATGCCATTCATAAGCACCTTTGCGACACCCTCATACATCTTCAGAATAAGATTACCCGTAAAGCCGTCTGCAACAATCACATCCGCATCACCGAACGGAATCTGCCTGCCCTCGATATTACCCACAAAATGATATGGTGCATTTTTCATTAAAGCATAGGCTTCCCTGACAAGAGGAGTGCCCTTTGTCTCCTCCTCACCGTTATTGGCAAGTGCTACTCTCGGCTTATCGTATTTTAAAATATATCTCATATAAAGATCACCCATCAGACCGAACTGATAAAGGAACTCAGGTCTGCATTCAGCATTTGCTCCGCAGTCCATAAGGAGTATAGGTTTTTTTGCACTCGGCATAACAGATGCAATGGCAGGGCGCTTAATGCCCTTGATTCTCTTTATAATAAAGGTTGCACCGACTGTAATTGCTCCTGTATTGCCTGCACTGACAAAAGCATCGCCCTTGCCCTCATTCAGCATTTTCAAGCCTACAGCCATTGAGGACTCTGCCTTTTCCTTTAAAACAGATTTCGCATCGTCATGCATTGTGATGACCTGCTTTGTATCTACAATCTCGGTTTGCTTTAAAGCTATGCTGTGTTTTTTGGTACAATCGTTGATTTTTTCCTTATCTCCTACTAAAACAATATCAACACCGTATTCATCTACAGCAAGCATCGAGCCTTTGATGATTTCTAAAGGGGCATTGTCTCCACCCATAGCATCTACAATAATTTTCATACTTTCTCAACCTCTATGTTCATCCAGTTGTGGTTCTCAAAATTCATTAATGCAACTTTTTGCATTATGAATTTTGACCACTGCCAGCTCTTTTTGTTCCCTTAATCTCGTACTACGAGCGGTCACAAACGAGCCCCATAGCGTCTACAATAATTTTCATTATATTTTCTCCATTGTGCTTTTCAATGAACGGATAGCCCTGTCTGCCAATGCCTTATAACGTTCTTTTTTATCTCTGATTTTCGGCTCTATAGGCGGAAGTACACCGAAGTTCGCACCCATAGGCTGAAAGTTTGTAACACTCTCATCACTGATATATTCACACAGTGCACCGAGCATTGTATCCTGTTCAGGCACAAAAGGTGTTTTGTTTTCCGCAAGCCTTACTGCATTGATACCTGCAAGGATTCCGCTGCCTGCAGATTCCATATAGCCCTCAACACCTGTAATCTGCCCTGCAAAGAAAATATTTTTCTTACTTCTCAGACTGAAATTACTGTTAAGCAGCTTCGGTGAATTCAAAAATGAATTTCTGTGCATAACACCATATCTGACAAACTCGGCATTCTCAAGTCCCGGTATCATTGAAAAAACTCTTTTCTGCTCGCCGAATTTAAGATTCGTCTGAAAGCCTACAAGATTAAACATTGTGCCCTTTGCGTTTTCACGTCTGAGCTGAACACACGCCCAGGGACGATGATTGGTATTAGGGTCAATCAGACCTACCGGTTTCATAGGACCGAATCGCGGTGCGTCAAGTCCGCGCTTTGCTAATTTTTCAATAGGCATACAGCCCTCATAAACATCAAAATCGTGCACAACCGCACCCTCAGCATTTACAAGCTCATTGATGAAATTTTCATATTCAGCCTTATTAAAAGGGCAGTTGATATAATCATCCTCTCCGCCTCTGTCGTAGCGTGATGCACCGAATGCCTTTGACATATCCACACTTTCTGCCGTGACAATGGGTGCTGCCGCATCGTAAAATGAAAGATACTCGCCCACAAGAGCCTTGATATTTTCAGCAAGTATACCGTCTGTCAAAGGACCTGTTGCCACAATGGTTATGGTATCATCGTCCGTATCAAGAGTATCAACTACCTGATTAATGACTGTGATATTTTTATGTGATTTGATTTTATCCGTGATTTGCTGTGAAAAGATGTCTCTGTCCACTGCAAGCGCACCGCCTGCAGGTACTGCACATCCCCTTGCCACAGGAACAGTCAGTGAGCCGAGCATAAACATTTCTTCCTTAAGAAGTCCTGCCGCACTTTCTATTCTTGCTGCTTTAAGGGAATTGGAGCACACCAGCTCGGCAAACAAATCCGTTTTATGTGCAGGTGAACGCTTGATGCCTTTCATCTCATAAAGCTCAACCTGATAGCCGGCACCTGCAATCTGCCACGCCGCCTCAGTACCTGCGAGCCCTGCACCGATTACTTTAAATTTCATAATTATTCTTCTGTTTCAGATTTCTTTTTTCTCGGAACAGGCTTTGTGAAGCCGCATCCCTCAGTATCAGGGCAATACAAAACATTGCCTCTGCGCTTGAATAAGGATTTACCGCACTTAGGACAAACCTCGTCAGACGGAGCATCCCAGGTCATAAAGTTGCAGTTCGGATAATTTGAACAGCCGAAGAAAGAAGTACCCTTCTTTGTTTTCTTTTCAATTACATCGCCGCCGCATTCCGGACATTTTGCAGTTGTTTTATAAACAAGCGGCTTTGTGTTTTTACATTCAGGATAACCCGGACAGGCAAGGAACTTACCGAAGCGGCCTACTTTAATTACCATATTTCGTCCACACTTCTCACAGATTTCATCTGTTTCCTCTTCCTTAAGTCGGATTTTTACGCCCTGCATATCAGCCTTTGCTTTTTCAAGAGGCTCTTCAAATTCATCGTAGTAGAGCCTTATCATTTCCTTATAATTCTTTTCACCGCTGTCAATCTTATCAAGATCATTCTCCATTTTTGAGGTATACTTTACATTTACAATGTTCGGTATTCTTTCCTCAAGAAGCTTTGTAACAGCCTCGCCAAGCTCTGTAGGTACAAACTGCTTGCCCTCACGCTTGACATATTCACGATTGAGAATGGTTGAGGTAATGGTAACGTAGGTTGAAGGACGGCCTACACCATTTTCCTCAAGTGCCTTAGTAAGTGACGCTTCAGTATATCTTGCAGGCGGCTGCGTAAAATGCTGATTGCCGAGAATACTCTTCAGCTTAAGTGCGTCTCCCTCTTTCATAGCAGGAAGAGGTGATGCCGAATCAGATTTTTCATCATCGCCCTTTTCTTCATAAAGAGCAGTAAAGCCGTCAAATTTTACAGTATAGCCTGTTGCATTAAATACGTAATCATTTGCAGTGATTTCAATCTTCATAGTTTCCTGCAGGCAGGCCTCCATAAGTGAAGCAATAAATCTGTCCCATATAAGCTTATATATCTTGAACTGGTCTGTTGTCAGATAAGGCTTAACCTGGTCAGGCGTTACCTTTGGCATTGACGGTCTGATTGCCTCGTGTCCGTCCTGGATATTACTCTTTGATTTATAATATCTCGGCTTTTTAGGGAGGTATTTTTCACCGTAGGTTTCGGTAATATATTCATTACCTGCTGCTCTTGCCTCCTCAGAAATACGAAGGGAGTCCGTTCTCATATATGTGATAAGACCGACTGTTCCGAGCTCGCCTGCCTCAACACCCTCATAAAGCTCCTGTGCAGCCTTCATTGTACGCCTTGCCTGGAAGGAGAGCCTGCGAGATGCCTCCTGCTGCAGAGTCGAGGTCGTAAACGGCGGAGTAGGATTTTTCTTTCTGCTGCCCTTTTTCACAGCTGTGACAATATACTGGGCATCTTCAAGGTCTGAAAGAATTCTATCACTTTGTTCCTTATTTTCAATTTTTATTTTCTTGCCGTCCTTACCATAAAGAGCAGCAGCAAAAACCTTACGCTCAGGAGGATTTGTAAACTTGGCATCAATTGACCAATACTCCTCAGGCTTAAAGGCTCTGATCTCATTTTCTCTGTCAACAACAAGTCTGAGAGCAACTGACTGAACACGCCCTGCTGAAAGACCGCGTCTGATTTTCTGTGAAATAAACGGTGACAGCTTATAGCCAATCAGTCTGTCAAGAATACGTCTTGCCTGCTGTGCATTAACAAAATCAATGTCTATTGCTCTTGGCTGTGCCATACCGTTCTGAACGCCGTTCTTCGTAATTTCATTAAAGGTTACACGGTTTTTATCCTTCATATCAAGACCAAGCAGAGTAGCCAGATGCCATGAAATTGCCTCACCCTCACGATCAGGGTCAGTCGCAAGGTAAACATAGTCCGCTTTTTCTGCCTTCTTCTTAAGGTCCTTTACAAAATTCTCCTTGCCTTTTATGACAGCATACTTAGGCTCAAAATCATTTGCAATATCCACACTCAGCCTTGCCGCCGGTAAATCCCTGACATGACCCATTGATGCAACGACATCATATCCCCTGCCGAGATAGCCCTTTATATTTTTAGCCTTTGCAGGCGACTCAACTATAACTAATTTTGACATATTGTTATTCCTTTCAGGATAGTTTATATCTTTTGCCTGAGGTGCTTTCAATCAGTCCCATCACCTCAAGCTGTGTAATTGATGCCATTACCTTTGCACTTGTTAAGCCTGTTTTCTCAATAATCGCATCAATATGTAAAAAGCAGTCATTCAAACACTGATAAACAATTTTAGCATCTCCGTTCAGTGTTGACGCCTTATGTTCATTTTTCAGCCTTTTTTCTCTGTTTTCTTCAATAGATTCAAAGGACAGCTTATTTTCATTCTTTTCAACATTTGCACTTTTATCACTTTCATCGTTCATAAGCTCATCAATGCTTCTTGCTTTTGAAATATCAATTGTACTGAACTTCTCAGCATATACAGAAACAATCTGTGCCGGCTTTGTGGCAACCATTGCTCCGTCATCAATCAGCTTATTTGTACCTGAAAAATCCACCGATAAAACAGATGCAGGCACGGCAAATATATCCCTGCCCTGTTCAAGTGCATAATTAGCGGTAATAAGGCTACCGCTTTTCACACCGGCCTCAACAACAAGAACACCGACGGACAGACCGCTTATAATTCTGTTTCTCATCGGAAAGGTTGTTCGGCTTGCTCTTGTAAACGGCGGATACTCTGTTACAAGTGCACCGTTATTTTTGATTATATCACGAAGAGGTTTATTCTCATTTAGATAGCTTGCTCCGAGACCGCAGCCAAGCACAGCCACCGTATTCCCTCCTGCGGTAAGTGCTCCCTTATGTGCGGCGGTATCCACTCCCAATGCACCTCCGCTTACGACAAGTGCACCGCATTCCGTAATACCCCTGCTCATAATATGGGTAACCTTGATGGCATACGTGCTTGCTTTTCTTGTACCCACAATACCGATAACCGCCAGATTGTCAATATCAGGAAGGATTCCATCCACATACAGTACGCACGGCGGATTATGTATTTCTCTGAGTCTGTTCGGATACCGTTCATCATCATAGTCGATGATTGTCCAGCCATTTTTCTCGCAGGTATAGATGATTTCATCCACACTGTTTATATCCGTCTGCTCAAGCCTGTCAATCTGCTTTGCGGTAAGAGCAGGGCTCATTCGCCACTCCAAAATATTTGAGGAATAAAGCTTTTTCACAGAGCCGAAATCCTCAATCATATTTTTTATATAGGCTCCCTCACCAAGTGCTCGCTGAAGCCATAACCAATAACGCAGGTTTTCACTCATCTGACCATCTCCCACATCGTTATTGAAGCTGCCACAGATGCGTTCAGGCTTTCTGCTCTGCCAAGCATTTTAATTGTAATCAGGCTGTCGCAAAGTGCCTTGATTTCATCACTTACGCCGTTTGCCTCATTACCGATTACACATACACCGCCTTTTGAAAAATCAACATCCGTTATCGGAAATGCCAAGCTGTCAGGTGATGTGGCATAAACAGGAATCTTTCTTTCTTTAAACTCCGTAAGAACGGATTTCAGATTATCCGTCTGCTTGATATTGATTCTGAGTGCTGAGCCCATTGTCGCACGGAGTGCCTTAGGATTATATAAATCGCAACCGCCGCCGACTATAACTGCATCAATTCCCAGTGCCTCTGCTGTGCGTATTACCGCACCGAGATTACCGGGATCCTGCACATGATCAAGCGCAATCACTTTTGCATTATCCGAAAGCGTAAAATCATTACTCTCTTTCATAAAGCAAACCGCAAATACACCCTGCGAGCTTTTTGTGTCACTGAGCTTTTCAGAAACATCCTCAGAGATAATATATGACTGTTCACATAATTTAATCATCTCATCAGCCTGTGAGGAATACTTTTCATATGCAGACTCGGTTATTAAAAAATATTTCACCTTATAAAAAGAATTAAGAACGTCGAAAACAAGCCTTGCACCCTCAAGCACAAAAAGACCCTGCTCTCTTCGTTTTCCGGAGGATGAAATAAGCTTTTTCACGTTCTTAATCATATCGTTATTTTTACCTGTGATTTTTTCCATACACAACTCCAGAAAGCAAATCAATCATCATTACTGCATCAGCATAATATTATTTGCTTTAGCGTGCCAATAATTTACATTCGTTTAAAGAAATCACTGACGTATTTAATATTAAATTATTAATATATTACATTATAAGGAAAAAAATTTCAATAGAAAAATGAAAAGAATAAAAAAATAAAAGCTTCTTTTTAATCAAAAGAAGCTTTTAAGATTTCATATGGATTAAATTCAGGATTTCAAACTGTCTGATTGTTTAAAGCTCAATATAATAGGGGCATATATCGGTATATTCACCATTCTTAAGCCGAAAGCCGTTTGGTATCGTTCCAAGCTGACGAAAGCCGATACGCTCATACAGGTGACGCGCGTGCACATTGTCTGCCACGACCGCATTAAACTGTAACACCCTATATCCGCACTCTTTTCCCTTTTTCATACAATCAAGCACAAGCTGTTCACCGATATGCTTACCGCGCCGGGCAGAGCTTACCGCATAGCTGGCATTACAGATGTGACCGCACCTGCAGATATTATATTGGGGTGAAGAATATACAGTCCCACGACATTTCCCTCAAGAACAATTTCATTCCAAATTGAAATCATATCGGATATATCTGATTTTTCAAATTTTCTTATGAACATAGATTATCTTTCTTCTCTGAAATAGGATAGGCCAAGAGATGCAGGAGGCTGATTTTCCCTTTTCTTTCTTGCACTTACAATAATAAGAACTATGATTGTTACAACGTATGGCAGCATTTTGATAAGCTCCTGCGTTCTCATATCCAGTCCCGGAATGTAGTTATAAACAATATAAAGGCCGCCGAAAATAATTGAGCCGAAAATGCCGATACCAGGTTTCCAGATAGCAAAAATAACAAGTGCGATTGCAAGCCATCCTCTGTCACCGAAGGCATCATTTGACCAAACACCATTCGCATAATCCATTACATAGTACAAACCGCCGAGACCTGCAATCATACTGCCGATACAGGTTGCAAGATACTTGGATCTGTTCACATTAATACCTGCTGCATCTGCCGTTGCAGGATTTTCACCGACTGCACGAAGATGAAGTCCGCCACGTGTTTTGTTCAGGAAAACAGCCATAACAATGGCAATAACGATTGCCAGGTATGCTAAAAAGCCGTGTGACAGGAAGATATCTCCGAACCAGCCAAGCTTATCTGCAATCGGTAACGACTTTGTATAGAAGCCGCTTGTAGCCGTCAGTGCAATGGAAGGCACATCAGAATCCGTAAGCTTAATCAATGAACCGCCAAAAAAGTTACCGAAACCGATACCGAATGTAGTGATTGTAAGACCTGTTACATTCTGATTTGCACGGAGCGTAACGGTAAGAAAGCTGTAAATCAAACCTACTAAAAGTGAGCCGAGAAGGCTGCACAAAAGCGGAATAATTACGGCAAGGAATGCATTTGCATCCCCTTTGTCAGTCAGAGAATTTTCATATAAAAATGCACCGATAACACCACTGATTCCGCCGACGTACATTATACCCGGAATACCGAGATTAAGATTGCCTGACTTCTCGGTTAAAATTTCACCGGTAGAGCCGTAAAGAAGCGGAATACCGATAACGATTGCACGCTGAAAGAAAGCAATTAAATTCATATTACTTTACCTCCTTCTGTGAATGACGGAATGCCAGCTTATAATTAATAAAGAATTCACTGCCGATAATGAAAAACAAAACAATACCGATAAGAATATCAGAGAAGGACTCATTCAGTCTGAAGGTAGTGGCAATCTGAGATGCACCCCTGTCAAAGAAAACGATAATAAAGGAGGTCAGAATCATCACAATCGGATTGAATTTAGCAAGCCAGGATACAAGAATGGCAGTAAATCCTCTTCCGCCTGCTGTTTCGGTTGAAATGGTATGGTCCGTACCGCTTACAAGCAAAAGACCTGCAATACCGCATACAGCACCGGAAATCATCATTGTTCTCATAATCACCTTTTTTACGTTGATTCCGATATATCTTGCAGTATTTACACTCTCACCTACTACTGAAATTTCATAGCCGTGCTTGCTGTACTTAAGATAAATATACATAAGAACAGTGATTACCAGTACAACAATAACATTCAGCAGATATTTCTGATTGCCGAGTGTAGGCAGCCAGCCTGCCTGTGTGCTGAAATTGATAATTCCGACCTTGCCTGATCCTTTCGGTACCTCCCAAAGGTAAATGAAATAGGCAACAAGCTGAATGGCAACATAGTTCATCATAAGGGTGAACAGTGTTTCATTGGTGTTGAATTTCGCTTTGAAGAAAGCAGGGATAAGACCCCATACTGCACCTGCAAGTGCACTTGCAAGAATCATTACAAGAAGCAGAACAGGTGTCGGCAGGGAATCACCGAAATAAATCATACACGCCGCCGTTGCAAGGCCGCCGGCAAGCACCTGACCCTCTGCACCGATGTTCCAGAATTTCATTTTAAATGCAGGTGTAACTGCAAGCGCCACAAGCAAAAGCATTGCAAGGCTCTGAAGTGTGCTCCAGAATTTCCTTGTAGTGCCGAACACCCCGTCAATCATACTTGCATAAACATCAATCGGATTAAGATTGGTCATAATCATTGTCAGAATACCACTTAAGATAAGAGCAAGAATGATTGCTGCTATTCTAATTCCCCAAGCCTTTAAAGGGGGAACAGCATCTCTTTTTGCTATATGAAATAAAGGCTGTTTTGTTTTATGTTCACTCTTCATTGCCGTCCTCCTTGCCTGAGGTTTTCGTCATTAACAGACCGATTTCTTCCTTGACAGCTGTTCTGCCGTCAACAATTCCTGTTATCTCACCGGAATTAATAACCATAATTCTGTCGCAAAGCTCAATGAGAACATCCAGATCCTCACCGACAAAAACAACTGCCACGCCGTTTTCCTTTTGCTTTGTAAGAAGATTGTATATTGTATAGGAGGAATTGATATCAAGTCCTCTTACAGGGTACGCTGCCATAAGCACCTTTGGATTGGCTGAAATTTCACGGCCGACAAGCACCTTCTGAACATTACCGCCTGATAAACGGCGGACAGGTGTTGTTGCACTGGGGGTAACAACCTCAAGACTTTCAATGATATTCTGTGCCAAATTCTTTGGATTCTTTCTGTCAAGAAAGGCTGACTTTCCCTTTTTGTAGCTTCTGAGCATCATATTGTCAATGATGTCCATATTGCCGACAAGACCCATACCGAGCCTGTCCTCAGGAACGAAAGACAGTCTTACACCCAAATCTCTGATCTGAGTAGGTGTTTTATCACGGAGGTTGACAGGCTCTCCATCCGTTTCCTTATAGAAAATCTCACCTGACTCAAGGTGCTGAAGTCCTGCTATCGCCTCCAGCAATTCCCTCTGTCCGCTGCCTGCAATGCCTGCAATACCGAGTATTTCGCCGCCCTTTGCAGTAAAGGAAATATCATTGAGTACCTTTCTTCCCTCGCTGTTTTTGGCAGTTATATTCTTTACAATAAGCCTGTCCTGCGGATTTTTAGGCTCTGTTCTTTCAATGTTCAGTGAGATTTTTTTACCCACCATCATTTCAGTAAGAGACTGCTCGGTAGCCTCAGCCGTATTCACTGTACCGATATACTCACCCTTGCGAAGAACCGCAACTCTGTCAGTAAGATCAAGTACCTCGTGGAGCTTATGTGTAATTATGATAATCGACTTGTTATCCTCACGCATACGGCGGAGAACGTCGAATAATTTTCCTGTTTCCTGCGGTGTTAAAACAGCTGTAGGCTCATCAAGAATAAGTGTATCCGCCCCTCTGTATAACACCTTAATGATTTCAACCGTCTGCTTTTCCGATACAGACATCTCGTATATTTTTCTGTTGAAATCTATTTCAAAACCATATTTATCCGTAATTTCTTTTATTCTTTTTTCTGCTGCTTTTAAATCAAATTTTTTACCGTCATTGATACCGAGAACAATATTCTGCGTAGCATTAAAGATATCCACCAATTTAAAATGCTGGTGAATCATACCGATTCTGTATTTGAAGGCTTCGTTAGGAGATTTGATAACAACCTCTTTGCCATCAACAAAAATCTGACCCTCGTCAGGGAAATATATGCCTGAAAGCATATTCATAAGTGTCGTTTTGCCACTACCGTTTTCACCTAAAATAGCGAGAATTTCGCCTTTGTTTACCTTGAGATTCACATTTTTATTTGCAACAACCTTGCCGAATTTCTTTGTTACACCCTTTAACTCAATTGCACAGGAATTCCCCACAATAAACCTCCTCACTTATGATTAGTCTGCATTAAAACTAAAAGAAAGTGTTAGGGTGACAAGGCTATTGTCTTGCCACCCATAGTATTTATATGAATAGTTTTATATTAACCGAAGTTAACATCAAGAAGATTGATACCGTCAATCTGGATATCAAAGTAAGGAGCTGAACGATATTCTGACTCGTGGAAGTAACCGTCAGCAACAGCCTCTGTATCAGGTGTATAAGCAGGGTCTGTATCAACATCAGCCATGTAGCTTGTTAAGTGACCGTCAGCATCCACCTTAGCATTTTTATTCTTATCAGCATCAACTGTTACAGTAAATGTTGATGTATCAAATACCTTGATTGAGCCGTCCTTAAGACCTGCTGTAGCCTTATCGATAGCATCCTGTGTACCCTCTGCTGCAACGTCTGTGTTGAGGTCAAGAAGCTGAACGGAATCTGTGTCAAGAGTACCGGTCCAGTCGTTATCAATTGTCTCGCCCTTAGCAGTAGCTGTGATAGCATACTCAAAGTACGGAGCCCAGTTAATTCTTGAAGAAATGATGAAGGTGTTAGGACCTGCTGATCTTGTGCTGCCGTTGTATGAAACGTTAGGAACGCCCTTGCTCTCACAAGCTGTAGGAGCACCCATTGAGTCAGCGTGCTGGCTAATAAGTACGCAGCCGTTGTTGATAAGCTTGTTTGCGCCTTCCTTTTCCTTCGTTTCATCATACCATGAACCTGTGAAGGTAACCTCCATTGTTGCTGTAGGGCAAACGGAACGTGCACCTAAGAAGAATGAAGTATAGCCTGAAATAACCTCAGCATATGTATAAGCACCTACATAACCCATCTTAGCCTCTTCCGGCTTGATGTCGCCCTTTTCGATCATCTCATTGAGCTTCATACCTGCTGCAATACCTGCAAGGTAACGGCCCTCATAGATAGATGCGAATGCATTATGAAGGTTAGGAATATTAGCTGTATGCGCATTTGTGCCTGTAGCGTGACAGAACTGTACATCAGGATATTCCTTAGCAGCCTGCATCAGATAGGATTCATGGCTGAAGCTGTCAGCAAATACAAATGAGCAACCTGCATCTGCAAGCTCACATGCTGCATCGTAGCACTTATTATCCTCAGGCACATTTGTCTTATACATTTTGTTTTCATCTTTAATTCCGAGAGCCTTACATGCCTCATCAGCAGCAGTGATAAAGTTCTTATCATAAGTTGAGTTTTCATCATGTAAGAAGATGAAGCCAACCTTGATATCAGACATATCTACAGCAGCTGCGTTGTTGTCTGAAGGCTTGTTGTCGTCCTTATCATCACTTGATGCTGAACAGCCTGCAAAGCAAGCAACAACAAGAAGTGCTGAGAGAAGAACTGCAAGAATTTTCTTTGTGAATTTCATTTTTCTTCCTCCGTAAAATAATCTTATTATAAGGCGTAAGCCGAATAACCCTATCAGTCTCTGAAATAAACCATACCCGTTTCATGGTCCATACGCTCAACAATAGCAAGGGACTGAACATTAATACCCTGTTCTCTGAGCTTGTCCCCACCATGCTGAAAACCCTTTTCAATTACAACACCACAGCCTGCAAGTGAGGCTCCACTGTCATTAACCAAATCAATAAGTCCGTTAAGTGCATTGCCGATTGCAAGAAAATCATCAACAATAAGCACCCTATCCTTTTCATCAAGAAAACGCTTTGAAACAATAATATCGTATGTAGTACCGTGTGTAAAGGATTCAACCTTTGAGGTGTAAACATCACCGGCAATATTCTTGGTCTTTGTTTTCTTTGCAAAAACAAGAGGACATTCAAACTCCTGTGCAACCAAAGCACCGATTGCAATACCTGATGCCTCAATCGTAAGAATTTTATTAACACCCTCATCCTTAAATAGCCTGTGAAATTCCTTACCCACCTGACGCATAAAAGGAACATCAATACGGTGATTGAGGAAGCCGTCTACTTTAAGAATATTTCCCTCGTAAACTTCACCCTCATTCAGAATTTTTTGTTTAAGCAAATCCATATCATTTTACCAACCGATATCATTTTATGTGTTTATATTATTACGGATTGTCCTTTTTTGCAATGATTTTCAATGTTTTGACATCAAATTTTAATAATTGATTTTTCTTTATAATCGGTAGACGAAAAAATTAAAATATGATAGTATAGACTAAGGTGATATTTATGAGCAATAAAAATAGAGCATTTATTGTAACCGTATTCATAGTCATATTCCTCTTTATCGTGTTGTTTTTAGGAATTGCAGAGCATATTCCTTTCCTGTCCAAAGCATTATCGCTTATTACAGCAGTCGTGCTGATTGCTTTTGTCTTAATCTTTTTCATAATAATCAGAAAAAAGAAGTAGGAGATCAAAAAATGAAAATTCTTGTAAGTGCCTGCCTGCTTGGTGAAAACTGCAAATACAGCGGCGGAAACAATAAAAATGATAAGGTTATTGCACTGGGTAAAAAGCACAAATTAATCCCCATTTGTCCGGAATGCTTTGCTCAGCTGCCGATACCGAGACCGCCTGCCGAGATTGTCGGTGATAAGGTTTTCAATAAGCTCGGCGAGGATATTACCGAACATTTTAAAGACGGTGCTGAAAAGGCACTCTATGTAGCAGAGGAGGCAGGCTGTCAGACAGCTATACTTAAGGAAAGGAGTCCGTCCTGCGGTTTTGGTGAAATTTATGACGGCAGCTTTACCGGAAAAACCATTCGCGGCAACGGCATAACCGCTCAGCTTTTATACGATAACGGAATAACCATTTACGGTGAAAGCAGCGTTGACAAAATCGAAGATAAATAAAAAAATATTACATACAGCAACAGCCATCGGTATAACCGATGGCTGTGTTTTTTATTACACTTTAATTATGCAATCCTTAGATAATATTACATTTCCTCTGTCTATTTTGGCAATTGCTTGACAAGGGAATTAAAATACTATATGTTTGAATTGCTGAGAGCAACTAAATGCAAAGGGGTAAGAATTATGATAAGCAAGACAAAATATATGCTCAGTGACAATCAGATTAAAGAATTATTCAAAAAGGCCGGAATCAGCGGTGTAAGTAAAATTGCACCGTTAGGTGCAGGTGAATTCAACGCAGTATATGAGGTAATTGCCGAAAAGCCATATGTTCTCAAGGTTGCACCGAGTACGGATATACCTGTGCTGACTTATGAAAAGGATATGATAAAGTCAGAGCTTTACTGGTATGATATGATCAGAAATAATACTGACATATACGTACCGCTGATATACTATAAAGATTTCTCAAAAGAGCTTATCCCTGCCGACTGGTTCATTATGGAAAAGCTTGACGGAAAGCAGCGCAATGAAATAAACATTGACAAAACTGTGATTACGGAAAAAACTGCAAAAATGGTTGCACAGATTCACAATATCAAAAATGATAAGTATGGATATATACAAAATCAGCTTTATGATAACTGGTTTGATGCGTTAAAAAGTATGATTAAAAACCTTTTATCAGACGCTGAAAGAGCCGGCAAAAAATCAAAGCAGGGTGAAAAGCTTTTAAAATATACAGATAAATATAAACATATTTTAAGCAAAGTTCCCTGCTGTATGGTTAACTATGATATATGGGATCCGAATGTTTTGTGCAAATCCACAGAAAACGGTGATGTCGAATTCCAATGGATAGACCCTGAACGCAGCTTCTGGGGCGACAGAATTTTTGATTTTATGTGTCTTGAAAACCCAATCGGCTCAATAAACAAAAAAACCGAATCACTTAAATTTTACAATACCATATCAGATTCTCCTATTGCGCTGAACAGAGAAATTGAAATAAGATATGCCTTTGCATTCGGTCTGCTTGCTCTGATTCAGGAGGTTGAGAAATATTACCGCTATACGCCCCACAATTTCGGATGGTGGAGAAATGCCGTCGGCTGCACCGCATATTATAAAATGGCGTTCAAGGTACTGAAAAATGGATAAAGCTATCAAAAAAACCGATGAAATGCGTACACAGAGCATACCTAAATTAATTACAAAGTATTCCCTTGCAACCTTCTGTGCGCTGTTCTTCAATGAGCTTTACAATATAATTGATACCCTGTTTGTCAGCAAGGGTGTTGGCGACAACGCAATGGGCGGCGTGTCCATCATATTCCCTTTTATGATTATTCAGGGTGCTGTTGCACAGACTGTCGGCTCAGGCTCTGCATCCATTATATCAAGGCTTCTCGGTAAAAAAGAATATGAAAAAGCAGGTAATGTAACAATCCATGCAATGTTTACATTTTACCTGACGTCTGTCGTAATAACGATTGCAGGATTCATTTTTATGAATCCACTGCTGAGACTGTTTGGTGCAACACAAGAGATAATGCCCTATGCAAAGGAATATTTTACAATCATTCTGATAGGCAATATTTTTTCAACAGGCTTTTCCTCAATCATAAGAGCAGAGGGCAAGATGCTTTATTCCTTACTGATTTGGCTTATACCCACTGCTATTAATGTTGCACTGGACGCCGTTTTCATATATGCACTGGATATGGGTGTAAGGGGTGCTGCACTGGCAACGATTATCTGCTATTTTTCAAGCTTTGTTATGAGTGTGATTTTCTTCAAATTTATTTCTGTACAGAAATTCAGAAAAGTAAAAATTGATTTCAAAGCTATCATTGAAATCATCACCACAGGCATACCGATGCTGGTACAGCTTGGAAGTATTTCCGTTTTATTTATAATAATCAATAATGTGCTGAGCAGCACAGGCGGAACACAAAGCGTCAATACCTTTGCATATGTCAGCAAGGTAATCACCTTTGCAACAGTACCGGTTAATGCAATAGCGACAGCAGTATCACCGATTATCAGCTATAACTATGGTGCGAAAATTCAGGAACGAATCAAAAAGGCTCTGAATTACAGCGTAGTAATATGTGAAATATATGCGGTCATTGCCATTATCATTTCGCTGACTATTCCTGATTTGTTTATAAAGATATTCACTACGGACATCACCATTATCTCAGAGGGTGCATATGCTCTTAAAATACTCGCCTTTGCACTGATTGGTGCATCGGTTACAATCATAATCGGAACCTATTTTCAGGCAATCGGCAAAAAAATGAAATCACTTTTAACGAATAGCTTAATATTGATTTTTTCAATGATCTGTATTCCTGTTTTTTCACACTTTTATGGTACATACGGCATATGGTTTTCTGTTTCTGTATCGTGTCTTTTAACAGGAATCGTTTCTCTGATAACATATAAAAAGCAGACAGCTTAGCTGTCTGCTTTTTTCATATATTATGTCGATTCTTAACTTTGAGTCTCTCCATTGCACGGGCAAGGTTTGCCTGTGAATGAAAATATTCAAGCTGAGACTGCTGATTACGCATTTCCTCCTCAGCTCTTTCCTTTGCCTCCTGTGCACGGCGCTCATCAATTTCCTCCGGCAATTCAGCGGAAATACACACAAGCATTGCCGTATTATTCAGGAACTCAAAAAAACCGTTTCCCACAAATGCATTGATCACATTGCCATTCGCATCTATGATTTTCATTTCTCCTGTTTCAATCGGCACGACACAATCCTCATGGTGAGCCAAAAATCCCTCAAGACCCATATCCGCGTGAGGCACGACCAGTGACCTTGCTTGGGCATCAAAAAATATTTTATTGGATGCAACAATCTTCAGTTTAAAGGTATTCATACAATCACCATAGCTTACTTAGACATTTCTGCTGCTTTCTTAAGAACATCATCAATTGTTCCGGTATTGAAGAATGCCATTTCAGGCACATCATCAACCTCACCGTCAACAATTGCTTTAAAGCCCTTAATAGATTCTTTAACAGGAACATAAACACCCTGAAGACCTGTAAATGCTTCAGCAACATGGAACGGCTGGGAAAGGAATTTTTCAATTTTTCTTGCACGGTAAACCGTGAGCTTATCCTCGTCCGAAAGCTCCTCCATACCGAGAATTGCAATAATATCCTGCAATTCCTTATACTTCTGCAGATAAGCCTGTACCTTACGTGCAACCTCATAATGCTCCTGACCCACAACATCTGCTTCAAGAATTCTTGAATTGGATTCCAGCGGATCTACCGCAGGATAAATACCCTTTTCTACAATCTTTCTTGACAGAACAGTAGTAGCATCAAGATGTGCAAATGTAGTTGCAGGGGCAGGGTCAGTCAGGTCATCCGCAGGCACATATACTGCCTGAACAGATGTGATTGAGCCGTTCTTTGTGGATGCAATACGCTCCTGCAGTTCGCCGACATCTGTTGCCAGTGTAGGCTGATATCCAACTGCAGACGGCATTCTGCCCAGAAGAGCAGATACCTCAGAACCGGCCTGAACAAAACGGAAAATATTGTCTATAAACAGAAGTACATCCTGATGCTCAACATCACGGAAATACTCCGCCATTGTAAGTCCTGTTTCAGCCACACGCATACGTGCTCCCGGAGGCTCATTCATCTGTCCGAAAACAAGTGCAGTTTTTTCAAGTACACCTGACTCGCCCATTTCATTCCACAAATCATTGCCCTCACGGCTGCGCTCACCTACACCGGTGAAGATTGAATATCCGCCGTGCTGGGTTGCAACATTTGTAATAAGCTCCTGAATAAGAACTGTTTTACCAACACCTGCACCGCCGAAGAGACCGATTTTACCGCCCTTCTGATATGGGGTCAAAAGGTCGATAACCTTAATTCCTGTTTCAAGAATTTCAACCTCAGATGCCTGATCCTCAAAGGAAGGTGCTGCTCTGTGAATTGCCCAGTGCTCCTCATTATCAAGCTTTTCTTTACCGTCAATTGTTTCACCAACAACATTGAAAAGTCTGCCGAGTGTTTTGCTGCCTACAGGCACTTTAATCGCATCACCTGTAGCAATAACCTCCATATCCTTGCAAAGACCTTCAGACGCTGCAAGCATAATACAGCGTACACTGTTGCTGCCAATGTGCTGGCTTACCTCCATTACAAGTCGCTTTCCGTCAACTGTAACCTCAAGAGCGTCCTTAATCTTAGGTAATTCATTATCAAATTCAACATCCACAACAGGACCCATTACCTGTATAATTTTACCGGTATTCATTTAAAGGACACCTCCTACTCTGATTTGTTTTTTTGTGCCTTTGAACCGGCTATAACCTCAGTTATCTCCTGCGTGATAGCCGCCTGCCTTGCACGATTATATTCGATACCTAAATTTTTCAGCATATCCTTTGCCGCATCGGTAGCTGTCTGCATTGCCATCATACGCGCATTATGCTCCGAACAATAGGATTCAACAAGTGCACCAAACACATAGCCTGCCACATAATTCGGAACAATGTGACTGAACACCGCATCAATATCCGGCTCAAATGAGCACTGCTGATAATTATTTTCCTTACCGTTTACAAGCTTTTTTCGTTTCAGCGGTAATAACTGCTGAATTTCTGCATTGAAGGTAACGGAATTAATCATCCTTGTATAGACGATATAAACCTCGTCCAGCTCACCCTTTTTAAACAAATCAACAACTTTTTCACTGATGGCTCTTGCTCTGTTCATATTCGGATTCTGTGCAGTATACTGAAATCCGGTATCAATAGGAATATTCTTTTTTTCAAAATATCTTCGGCCGACCTGACCGACAACAAAAAGCATATTTTTATTATCGGACAAAGCCTCTTTCTCTGCAATCTTTATAACATTGTGGTTATATGCACCTGCCATACCCTTGTCGGCAGTAACAACGATATAACCCTGCTTGCGTTCTTTGGCAGGAATGGATTCACGCTTGTCAAAAAATGCATTACCTGTATCAGGTGAAAGCTCAAGAATTTTTGCAAGCGACTCCTGAATTGCATAGAAATAAGGCTCCGTATTCTTCAGGTCACGCCTTGCCTTCTGAAGCTTCGATGAGGATATCATACACATTGCATTCGTGATTTTCATTGTATCCTTAATCGACTTCATTCTGGCTTGTATTTCACGTGAATTAGCCATTATTTACCTTCTTAATATTAGGCAGATTATTTTTCAGCAGAATTGAATTCATCTGCCGCAGTTAAAATCTGCTCTCTGATATCATCGTCAAGCTGCTTATCTCGTTCAATCGTGCTGCTTATCTGAGGATAATTGGAATTTACGTATTCAAGCAAATCCATCTGATATGCTTTTATTTCATTTACCGGTACGTCAACAAATTTTCTGCCTGTTGCACAGACAAGGGTGACTACCATATCCGAAAGTGACAGCGGCTTACCGAGCGGCTGCTTAAGTAATTCCATAAGTCCTTTACCGTAAACAAGACCTGCTTTGGTTTCCTCATCAAGGTCGGAAGAAAACTGGGTAAATACCTCCATTTCCCTGTACTGTGCAAGATCAATACGAAGTGAGCCTGCTGCCTTTTTCATTGCCTTTGTCTGTGCAGCACCGCCTACACGGGATACGGAAAGACCAACATTTACAGCAGGACGCATACCACTGAAGAACAAATCACTTTCAAGGAAAATCTGTCCATCAGTAATTGAGATAACATTTGTCGGAATATATGCCGAAACGTCACCTGCCTGCGTTTCAATGATAGGCAGCGCGGTAATTGAACCTCCGCCAAGCTCATCGTTGAGCTTACTTGAACGCTCAAGCAAACGTGAATGAAGATAAAATACGTCACCCGGATATGCTTCACGTCCCGGACTTCTTTCAAGCAGCAGGGACAATGCACGGTATGCCACTGCGTGCTTGCTCAAATCATCATATACAATAAGGCAATCCTTGCCCTGATACATAAAATGCTCAGCAAGTGCTGTTGCTGCATAAGGTGAAATATACTGCAGGGATGCAGGATCGGAAGCAGTGGAACAAACGATAATGGTGTACTCCATTGCACCTGCTTTTTTAAGAGTGCTTACAAGCTTAGCAACGCTTGATGCCTTCTGTCCGATTGCATTATATATACAGATAACATCCTTACCCTTCTGATTGATAATCGTATCAAGAGCAATTGATGTTTTACCTGTCTGTCTGTCACCGATAATAAGCTCTCTCTGTCCTCTGCCTATAGGGAACATTGAGTCGATAGAAAGGATACCTGTTGCCATAGGCGTATCAACGCTCTTACGGTCAACGATAGATGGTGCGCTCTGCTCCACAGGACGGTAATCCTCAGCTTTAATATCACCCTTGCCGTCAATCGGCTCACCGAGTGAATTTACAATTCTTCCTATAAACGCACTGCCTACAGGAACACCTGCTTTTTTATGTGTGCGCTTTACTCTTGTACCCTGATGTATTCCCACATCACTGCCAAACAGGATAACACCGATCTGATGCTTTTTGATATCCTGAACCATACCTTTTACACCGTTTTCAAAAACGACAATTTCGCCGTACATAGCATGGTCAAGTCCGTGAATGGTAGCAATGCTGTCACCGATTCTGACAACAGTACCGATTTCCTCGCCGTCGATACGCTGTTCAAAATCTTTTACATCACGTCTTAATGTAGCGATAACAGACTCGTTATCAACACTGCTTTCGCGAGCCGTTTTCATAACCTGCTCTTTAATATTCTTCAGCTTTGTTTTCAGGCTGAAATCATATTCCTTACTGTCAACACTGATAATGAATCCGCCGATCAGACTTTCATCCTTAACAATATTAATATTTGCATTTCCTGATTTACATTCCCTGCAAACAAAATTCTTAATTCCATCAAGCTGCTTTTCGTCAGGAGGTGTAACACAGTAAACCGTTGCATCGGCAATATTGTTTTTTCTGTCCAGCTCCTTGATAAAAGCATCAACAATTTCTTCCAGACTGTTTACCTTACACTCCGAAGCCAAGCCGTTTATAAATTCCCTTACAGAGGGTGAGAACAGCTCGTCAATAACTGCTTTCTTCTCCGCAGAGCTGACATTGGGATTATCAAGTATTTCAGCAAGCTCGGACGAAGAGGCTATAATTCTGAGTGCCTCCTCAAGACTTGATACACTGACCTGTGTTTTCTGCAGTGAATCAAGATAATTATCAATATTCTGAATCATGATTCATCACTGCTTTCGTTTAAAAATTTATCATACAAATCGCTGTCAAGCTCAGGAGAAGCACTTTCGCCAATCACCTTTTCAGCGGTTTCCATAGCAAGTGCCGCAAGCTCTTCTTTAACGGCACGTCTCGCCTTTAAGGTTTCAAACTCGGCAGCAGCTCTGGCATCTGACTTAATTCTGTCAGCATCACCCTGAGCACGGTCAATAATTTTGTTATATTCTTTCTTGGCATCCGCTCTTGCGTCAACAAGAATCTGCTTTTTCTCCTGCTCAACATCCTCAAGCTCGCTCTGATACTGAGCCTTGAGCTCATCAGCCTGCTTTTGTGCATCGTCTGCATCTTTAAATTGTTTATCAATCAATTCTTTTCTTTTATCAAGTGTTTTCTTAATCGGCTTAAAAAGAAATACCTTCATAAGTACAAAAAAGATAATCAGATTAATAAAAGTCCAAAGAATGTTCCAGTCAAACTTTAACATTAACTGTTTTTCCTTTCATAAAAGAAATTTTTGTTTTTCTATTTAACCAAGAAAATAATAAGAATACAACCGATAAGACCATAAATTGCGGTTGCCTCAGAAAGGGCAGCACCGAGAATAAGCGTTGTACGAATCTGACCTGCTGCTTCAGGCTGACGTGCAATTGCCTCAACTGCTTTACCTGTAGCAATACCAATACCGATACCTGCACCGAGACCGCATAAAAGTGCAATAGCTGCACCGATTGCAATAATTGAACCTGTCATAATAACATTTCTCCTTAAAATCTTTTATAATAATATCTATCAAGTACTAATTTTCTTAGCCTTTGATTTTTTCAGTTTTTTTATCTTTTTAGCCTTTGACGTTACCTCGTTTTCCGTTGCCTCCTGAAGATACAGACCTGTCAGGAATACGAAGATATACGCCTGTAAAAGACCGTCGAATATATCGAAATACAAGCTTAAAGCCACCGGAATCACGATTGGAACAACCGCCTTTACCAGCTCCATAATTGTAAATGCTGCAATTACGTTACCGAAAAGTCGCATACAAAGTGAAAGAGGTTTGGTAAACAGCTCCAGAATATTTATAGGCGTGATTATCCATATAGGCTTAGTAAATGCTTTTATTCGTCCTGCAAAGCCTTTGGATTTAAAGCCTGCATACTCGACAAGCACAATGCTTGTTATCGCCATTGCGGCAGTAACCTGCATACTTTTTGTAGGCGGTTTCAGTCCGAACAATCCGATTATATTTGAAGTACCGATAAATAAAGCCATGCTCATTAGCCAAGGAATAAATTCCTCCGCCTTTTCTCCGACAATTCCTTTGAAAAACTGTACCGATTTCTCATAGCACATTTCAAGAAAGGCCTGACGCTTTGAAATCTCACCGGTCACCTTGAATTTTCTGGTAAGAATTATTGCAAGTATTGTGAGCACTGCAATAATGATCCACGATACAACGGTGGTTTCATCAAAGCCGATTTTGACATTGCCGATATTGAAGCTGAAAACCTCTTCAATTTCAAGCTGTTCACTCAGTTCCTTCTGCAAGTCAAGCTTCATCATTATAGGACCAAACGTTGCATTCACCTCCCAATTTCAAATTATGGATATTATACTACATAATACTATTTTTTTCAAGAAAAATTAAATATTTTTTATACACAAAGTTGTGATTGTATATTACACATAGTAATATACAATAAATTAATTTGACCTGCGGCAAAATAATTTGTGCAGATTTTAAAACAAAGCAAAAAATAACATATACGAATAGAAAATTTCTGTTTACATCTCAATTTAATTCGTTTATAATATCATTTGAATAATTTATATATTTATTATCAGTAAATAAGGAGTTCAGATATGGCAAAGGACCAAAAGAAAATGGTGGACGCCATTACCTCAATGGATGAGGATTTTGCAAAATGGTACACCGATGTATGCAAAAAAGCAGAGCTTGTATCCTATACAAGTGTCAAAGGCTGTATGGTAATCAGACCTTACGGCTATGCAATATGGGAAAATATTCAGAGAATTCTTGACGGTATGTTCAAGGAAACAGGACACGAAAATGTGAATATGCCGATGTTTATTCCGGAAAGTCTGCTTCAGAAGGAGGCTGACCACGTTGAGGGCTTTGCACCGGAATGTGCGTGGGTAACCTACGGCGGCAGCGAAAAGCTGGAGGAAAGACTTTGTGTCCGCCCTACATCGGAAACACTTTTCTGCGAGCATTTCAAAGACATTGTTCATTCTCACAGGGATTTGCCTAAACTTTATAATCAGTGGGTATCTGTTGTACGCTGGGAAAAGACCACAAGACCGTTCCTGCGTTCACGTGAATTCCTATGGCAGGAGGGTCACACCCTTCACGCTACTGCTGAAGAGGCAATTGAAGAGACGGAAAGAATGCTCAACGTATACACAAAATTCTGTCAGGAATCCCTTGCAATGCCTGTTGTTCAGGGACAGAAAACAGAGAGCGATAAATTTGCAGGTGCAGAGCGTACCTACTGCATTGAGGCTCTTATGCACGACGGCAAGGCTTTACAGGCAGGCACAAGCCACTATTTCGGTGACGGCTTCGCTAAAGCATTTGACATTCAGTACTCAAACAAGGAAAACAAGCTTACATACCCTCACCAGACATCTTGGGGTGTAACAACAAGACTCATCGGTGCAATCATTATGACACATGGTGATGATAACGGACTTGTACTTCCGCCTGCTGTTGCACCGATTCAGGTTATGGTTATTCCGATTGCACAGCACAAAGAGGGTGTTCTTGACAAGGCTTACGCACTCACAGACGAGCTTAAAAAGATTTGCAGAGCAAAAATTGATGATTCTTCAAACTCACCGGGCTGGAAGTTTGCTGAGTATGAGATGAAGGGTGTCCCGGTAAGAGTTGAGCTCGGTCCTAAGGATATAGAAAACAATCAGTGTGTAGTTGTAACACGTCATAACAGACAAAAGACAATCGTTCCCCTTGATCAGCTCAGCGAGGTTATCCCTCAGAAGCTGCAGGAGGTGCATGACGGACTTTATGCTAAGGCTCTCGAAAACAGAGAAAACAGAACCTATAAGTGTACTACTATGGAGGAAATCACAAAGGCACTTGAAGAAAACGGCGACGGCTTTGTAAAGGCTATGTGGTGCGGAGACGAGGAGTGCGAGGATAAGGTTAAGGAAATTACAGGTGTCGGCTCTCGCTGTATTCCGTTTGACCAGGAGGAGCTCTCCGACGTATGCGTATGCTGCGGCAAGCCTGCTAAGAAAATGCTCTACTGGGGCAAGGCATATTAATCAATAAATTAAATACAGGGGGCAGAATTCATCCCTCCCCCTGCTAAAATATGGAGGTAATCTTATGTCAGTATTGGTAACAGGCGGTTTAGGCTATATCGGTTCACACACCTGCGTTGAGCTTATGAATTCAGGTGCTGAAATCGTTGTAGTTGACAATCTTTACAACTGCAAAAAAAGTTCTTATGACAGAATCAAGGCTTTAGTCGGAAAGGATTTCAAATTCTATGAATGTGACATCCGTGATGCTGAGGGTATGAGTGAGATTTTTGAAAAAGAAAGCATTGACTCAGTTATCCACTTTGCAGGACTTAAGGCTGTTGGTGAAAGTGTTGAAAAACCGCTTGAATATTTTGATAACAATGTAAACGGAACACTAGTATTGCTTGATGTAATGAGAAAGCACGGCTGCAAGAAAATTGTGTTCTCCTCATCTGCAACAGTTTACGGAATGAACAATGTATCTCCTCTTACGGAAGATATGGAGGTTGGCGGTGTAACCAATCCATACGGCAGAACAAAATATATGATTGAGTGTATACTCAAGGATTTATATACATCTGACAATGAATGGGCAATCTGCCTGCTTCGTTACTTCAATCCAATCGGTGCACATAAGAGCGGCACAATGGGTGAGGACCCTAACGGCATTCCAAACAACCTTATGCCTTACATTACTCAGGTTGCAATCGGCAAAAGAGAAAAGCTCGGTGTGTTCGGCAACGATTACGATACACACGACGGCACAGGTGTAAGAGACTATATTCACGTTGTTGACCTCGCACTCGGTCACCTCAAGGCTGTTGAAAAGGTTGAGGGTGAAAACGGACTCTTCATCTACAATCTCGGCACAGGCACAGGCTACTCTGTTCTTGATGTGGTAAAGGCATTTGAAAAGGCATCAGGACAGGAAATCCCTTATCAGATTATGCCTCGCCGTGCAGGTGATATTGCTACCTGCTATTCAGACCCAAGTAAGGCTCTTAATGAGCTCGGCTGGAAGGCTGAAAGAGGAATTGAAGAAATGTGTGAGGACAGCTGGAGATGGCAGAGCCAGAATCCAAACGGCTATCCGGACTAACTATATACGACATAATAAAGACCGCTCGTCTGAGCGGTCGTATTTTTTGCTTTACTATCCATATTAAGCACTAAGCAAATTGATATCAAAAACTGTATTAAAGAATGCCACTATATAACAACTGAAAATATAACCAATAAAAACTTTTTCATAGCTCTTTCCTCATCTCAACTAATTTTTATATATCATTGAATGGTCAGTATAAGCCACAACAATGATTTCATCTCCGTACTTATCCGTTGCAAGATAATATTCTTCTTTGATATAGGTATCAGGTATCTGTCTTTTCAGGGTGATGCCCTGATTTTCCAAACGATCGCTCTTATCTATAGCTCGCAAGGAATGATAAAGGTGGAATCTATAATATAGGCATCTTTCGTTTGAAACGCCGTCCGAACAAACTCTCGGACCGACTGCATAATACCAAGCGAAAGGGAACGAAATTATCATTGCGAAAATGATAAAAATAATGATTAACTTTTTCTTTTTCATTTCAATTTTTTCCTAATCATAATCTCATATATTCCCAAAACAATACACCCAGCTGCATAGCAGATGATATCTTTCACATCAAACACGGAGCCTAAAAGCGTTCTAAGAAAAATATTATTTTCCAGACCTAATTTCTTTACTAAGTCAAAATACTGCAAAAGCTCAACACCGCCTGCAAAGATGAACACATAAAGCGGCAGCAATTTACATTTTACAGGTATGAAGATTCTGACTGCGCAGTACACCGCAATCACCACTAACACATCACCAACATATGGTCTGACAAAATCGTCGTGTACGTACAGTGCTATCAGAACCTCTGTTATAACCAAAAGCACTGTTGCAGCAGCATAGCAAATTCTTCTTTTCAAATTGTCATCAGTCTTCACGCTGGCAGACACCCCTATCAACTCCTCTTTTTATAAGTCCCATCTGTATCAGCAGCAGATTCATCTTCAGCTAACTGAAAAATGTTTCTTATCTTACCGAACTGCACACTGTAATATTCCGAATCTTTTTGATAATTAAGAATACCCATAAGCTCATCATATGTTAAATCCAGTTTGGTATATATAATGTCTCCACCGCCGTCATACACACGACTCAAAACAAGGAAATCCAAATCATAGTCACATTTAAGTCTTGAAAAATGTCCTGACAAACTTTCTCCTGCTATACTTCCAAAATTTGAAAAAGCCTCATACTGAATGTTTTCATTATAAAAATCACTTTCAAAAAGGAATAAATACTTATCACCGTTGAATTCAATATAGCTGTCTTTTCCGTATCCGTGCAATTCTGCCTTTTCTACAGCATCATCCTCCGGCTGCTTATAAACATTTCCGCTCTGTATTTTATCCTGTCTTTTAAAAACCAGTCTTTCCTGCCATTCTTTTCTAATAATGTAATCCTTATCTGTTCCAAGATAATAACAACTTAATAGTCCGGGTTTAATCATAACAGACGTTTTAACATCAACCTTTGGTCCGAGCTTCCAGCCGACGCAGCTGTACTCGTGACCCATATAATAAATTTTCTGCTGTGACATTTCTGCACTTTCCGAGATATCTCGCGGACCGATTGCATAATACCAGCTGACAGGCAGCAGGATCAACGCTAAAAGAATTAGTGCAATCTTAATTTTTTTATTAAACTTAATCATTATTTACATCCTCAAAAATCAAGCTGTTAATTATGCTTATCACGTAATTTCAATGCAACGAAATTAAGAATAATCGTAATCACCATCATAACCACTATACCGATAACAGTTATATCAATGGTATCCATTATACCTGCCAGGTCGCTGTTTAATGCTCTGTTACGGATATCAAAAAACTGCAGCACCGCTGAAATACAACAGCAAAGAAAACTGATAATTACAGGTAATGTCTGTTGCTTTATTTTCATTGCTGCAATTGCAGAAACCCATGCCAGAACGCCAAAAATCAAACTGGATATTAACATGTGAATATCTCCTTACTTTATGTTCAAAAGATCCTCAAAAATAACCATTAAAACTACTGCTCAATTTCTTCGTATTCATAGCTATAGCTATCTGATAATTCATACATATCCGTTTTTTCATTATACGAGTACACACTATAGCTGTCACTTCCATAGTATTCGTAGATATCTTTTTCCTCGTCATAATAATAATCACCATTGTCAAGCTGATACTGCGTTATCAGCTTTTTTCTTTCATCAGAGGAAAGACGATTATAATACTCCTCAAGGAATCTGCAAGCCTTATCGGCTGAATAATTGTATGAACGAAAATCAGAATCAGGCTTATAGATTATACTGTGGTCATACTTATCCATATCATCAAGATTAAATGCCTGGCCGTAATCATCCCTTATTTTCTGAATGATGAGTGTTCTGATTTTCTTTGACACTCTATGATTATCACAATCAGCAAGCTCCACTGCATACTCAAGTGATGAGTCCGACATATTCTTTATATAATCCACATCAATCGTTGAGATACGTCCTTCGTTATACGCATTAACATTATATCTAACAACCATATTATCTATATTGGCAAAGGAAAGAGCAATAAACATCGCACTGCAAATTACGATAATTGGCTGCATATAGCTGACCTTCGGTAAAAAGATGTGAACAATATAAAACAGGATGATAAGCATAATCATCAGCATAAACACAGAAACAAGAAGTCTGTTTTTAGACAGTCCGAAGCATTCGATATTCAGCTTCATTTTCTGCATTGCAGTAATCAGAATTAAAACGGTAAACAAAAGGATAAAGGTTGAAAAGGCCTTGATAGATACAGGGATTTTACCCCTTACTCTTTTTGTCAGAATATTGGCAGCTGCAATGATTACCATATTGATTACGCAGATTGCAAACATTTCAAAAAATCCGCGACGCGCATATTCGCTTGCTGTACGAGTGTATCCGGCAGGAAGAATACCTGAAAATGCACTGAAAAAATATGCAAGCTGTGAAAAAAGATATACGATATAAGTAACAGATATCACGCTGAGAAAGGAAACTGTTACAGAGCCCTGAATCAATCCCCTGCCTGAATTTGATTTTAAAGCACTGCTATCTTTTTTACTGTGCTTTTTTGACACGGTATAAAAAATGATATACGGAGTTATAACTGCTGCCAAAGCAATTTCAACCAGGTATATGCCTATATTCTTCATTACAAGCTTAATCAGATTTTCAAAGGCAGCGTCACTGCTGATAAGCAGAGGAATAATCACAAGCAGCACAGGCAGTGAAAGTGCAATACCAATAATCACATTTTTGCTTGCTTTATTTTTTGACATTGCTCTGCCGTAAGCGCCTGTTATCTCAGACGCACTTGAAAATGGGGAAACAAATACACTCTTAAGCGTATCAACGAGTGCCTTCCAGCTCCCTTCCCTATGTCTGAATGCACCGCTGATTCCGCAAATATAGATGCTGAAAAGTGCACACACCAAAAACACCATAATTGTGTTAATGAGTGTATCTTTATATAAAGCCAATGTTACTGCCCCTGCAAGGGATAGTGCACCGCATATATAGGAAAACAAAGACACCTTATTATCTTTGTTAAAAAGATAAAGTGTAAGAACACTAAACAAGAGTCCAAATGCAATTGTAAATCCTAAATTAAATCCGTGAAAAAACACAAAATCAACAATCACAAAGCTTAAAGCAAGAAATACAAAGGCAAAAATTACATCTCTTTTTGAAAGGGTAATTTCCGGCTTTTTCGGATGAATATTATTCAGCATAGGCGGCTGATAATATAAATTATTCGGAATATTGTTATTACTTTCCATAGAGGTTACTCCCTTACAAATTCAAGTATGTCACCCGGCTGGCAGTCAAGCACATCACAGATTGCCTCAAGCGTTGAAAATCGGATTGCCTTTGCCTTGCCTGTTTTGAGTATGGATAAATTTGCCTGCGTAATTCCTATTTTATTTGCCAGCTCAAGTGAGGACATTTTTCGTTTTGCAAGCATTACATCGAGATTAACAATGATACGCATAACGCCCTCCTTATATTGTCAGGTCATTTTCATCCTTGATTACAATTGCTGCCTCAAAGATGTTTTTAACCACTCTAACCACAAGACCCATGAAGCCTGCACCTGCCGCCAGAATGACAAGTCCTAAGCCTACACTATAAGTAAAGGTTATCCAGATAAGCACAAATGCAGCAACGCATACAACAGCTGCGTAAAAACAGCTCCAGCTTATCACTCTTAACAGCTTTACATTCTTTGCATCAAATACAAGCTCTTTTTTTATATTCATCAAAAGCTTATCTATACAAATCAGTGCAACATATCCTGCAGGAACAATTGCATAAAAGGGACCCATCACATATCTTCCAAGCTCTGAAATCATACTGATTCTGTTTTCGCTCCCATAGCCCTTGAAAACAAAGGGCAGAACAATTACCGCCGCTGCTAAAAGTACATAACAAATCCTGACAATTGCCTGCGTTAATAATACAGACCTTTCCTTATTCCACATAGAAAATTCCTCCGTTAATTACAAATTCTACCTTCATTATATTCAAAAATTATCGTTTGTCAATAATTATTTATTATTTTTCAAATATTATTTATTTTTAAACAAAAAATAAAAGAGTAGAATTATCTACTCCTTTTTTAACTCTAACATATTAATTATCTTCTTCAAGAGGCATAAATCTGTCAATCAATCCACAAATGATGCATATTAAAATCACTATAATCCAAATCGGCAAATCAATGAATTTTTTTACTATAACCAATATAATGATTGCTGCAGCTACTGATATATAAAGCCAGAATGGATTTATCTTAAACACACTTTCACAATGCTTACAGCTGCATTTGCTATAACCCCATCTGCTTGGAGTCCGATCAATTATACTGATTCCTCTTTCCTTGCAGTGAGGACACTTAGTATAAAACAATAGCTTCAATAATTTCATATCATCCCTCTATACAAGAAAAACATATGCAAGAATAATATCCGCAACAAATAAAACGAGAGAAACTGCACCTAAGATATAGGAAATCTTAATCTTCTTTTTACATTCAGCGTTAAGCTGAACACCCTTATTCCTAAACACCAGACCGACCACAATACCCATAATGCCAAAGGCAGGACAGATACCGAGTGTACAAACACCTATAATGGACATAATCATTGAAAATTTAGAAAGCTTATTTATTATATCATTATCCATAAACTCACCTCATTTGAATACTGCCGGATCACCTTGTACGAACCTCTTCCTTCGTTTTAAAGGAATAGCCGTACTGGTCAAGAATATGCATTTTCTTCAGTGCAATTTCACATCCCTTTGAGACACAAAGATTCGGTCTTACAGGAATTGTCACATCAACTGAAAGTGCCTTACTGATTAACACATCAAGTCCGTAAAGCTCTGACATACCGCCTGTCAGAAGAATACTGCTGTTTGTAATATCTGCAACAAGCTGCGGTGACGTTCTTTCAAACAAGGTCTTAGCGGCAGCAGTAATTTTTTCAAGCTGCGGCTGAAGACAATTGCATATCTCATTGCCTGTAATCTCAACCACCATAGGCAAACCTGTTGCAGCATTTCTGCCCTTTGCCTGAACCGTAATATCCGTAACACGAGGAACTGCACAGCCTGCATTGATTTTAATATCCTCTGCCGTTCTGATACCCACAAGAAGTCCATAGGTATCACGCAGATACTTAACAATTGCATGGTCAAAAGAATCGCCTGCTGTCTTGATTGTCTCTATCTGGCTCATAGATCCCTGACTGATAATAGCCATATCCGTTGTGCCTGCACCTACATTGATAACAAATACACCGCTGGGATTAACAGGGTCGATACCGGCTCCGAAAGCAGCACAAAGAGGCTCCTCAATCAGGCATACCGACCTTGCACCGGCAGTAATCAGTACGGAAACAAGGGTTCGCTTTTCAACATCTGTACTGAGTGACGGTACGGATGCAACAACTCTCGGCTTAAAAATCGTTTTTTTAAGCACCTTATTCATAAAGTAACGCACCATCTGACACGCAAGAGAATAGTTGCTGACCGTTCCTTCCATAATCGGCTGGATAACACTGACACCGCTTGGCTCTCTTCCCTGAAGATAGTAGGCCCTTTTGCCTGCGTAAAGTATTTTTTCACTCTCTGTATCATAAGCAACATAGGACGGCTCCTCAAGGACAACACCCTTGCCCACAACGGAGATAACCACTCTGCTTGTACCCAGATCTATTCCCAAATCATAACCGAACATAAAAAACAATCCTTAAAAATTCAATATAAAATATGTTACTTTAAAACAATACTAATGTCAAGAAATAAGATATTAATAATTAACTAAATTATTGTTTATTTAAATAAAGTCTTTTTCCGTTATGCGTCGTTACTGACAAAATTCCGCTCGGTCACATATCCACATATGCTCCCGTCGACAGAATTTTGTCAAAGCCTAGCCTAACGAAAAAATCCATTTATTTAAAGGCATTATTGGTAACAAAGTGTTTCTGTTTTATCGTAGGGGCGGATTCAATATCCGCCCGAATTATTTTTCAATATTATGGGACGATATGGAATCGTCCCCTACGAAATATCAATAACATTATTTGTACCACAAACAATAATTTACATTACCAAATAAAAACAGTTGACAATGTTTGTACTATTTGATATAATATCTAAGCCTTTGGAAACAAGGGCAATCCTTGTCTATGCACAGGGCATAGGCCAAAAGACCAAAAGGAGGTGCTAAAGAATGGCATTAAGAAATTACGAAATCGTATTAGTTTTCTCTCTTTCAAACGGAGAAGAGAATGTTGAGAGACTCAAGGAAAAATTCACAGATCTCATCAGCAAAAATGGCACTCTTGGCGAAGTTGAGACATGGGGCAAGCGCAGACTCGCTTATCCGATCAACTACGAAAATGAGGGCTATTACATGGTTGTTAATTTTGCTTGCGAAGAGAATTTCCCGGCAGAGCTTGACCGTGTAATCAACATCACTGACGGCGTTCTTCGTTCACTGATTGTCGCTAAAGGCGAATAATGGAGGGCTTGATTAATGATTAATTCTGTTGTGCTTATGGGCAGATTAACTTATGAGCCGGAACTCAGAACAACATCAAACGGACTTTCCGTAATCAGCTTCCAGATTGCCTGTGACAGACAGTACCAGGCAAGAGGCGAGGAAAGACGTGCTGATTTCATTGATGTTACTGCTTGGAGACAAACTGCTGAATTTGTTTCCCGTTATTTCCACAAGGGTTCAATGATTGCTGTTGAGGGCTCAATCCAGACAGACAATTTCACTGATAAGGACGGAAATAAAAGAAAATCTGTAACAGTTGTTGCGAATAATGTATCTTTCTGCGGATCAAAGGCAGAAAGCGGTACAACCAATCCTGCATTCTCTCAGCCTGCACCAAGCTATGCAAGTGCTGACAATTCGGATTTTGAAGAAATCGTTGATGATGACGACGATTTACCATTTTAAAGGAGGAAACTAACTATGGCATATAATAAGGCCAACGGACCACGCAAGGGTCGTAAGAAGGTTTGCGTTTTCTGTGTAGAAAAAGTTGAAACTATCGACTACAAGGACGTTACAAGACTTAAGAGATTTGTTTCTGAAAGAGCAAAGATTCTTCCTCGTCGAGTAACAGGTACTTGTGCTAAGCATCAGAGAGAGCTTACCACAGCTATTAAGAGAGCAAGACACGTTGCACTTCTCCCTTACTCAGCTGACTAATAATTGATAAAATAAAAGGCTGACGGTATACCGTCAGCCTTTTTGTTATGCTTAATTAATTTGATGAGGTGGCAATGTATCTTGACAGTGTACCTGCAAGTCTTGTCACAGGCATGGTCTGAAGTATAACCTTGCCTGGTCCTTCAACAACAGTATTGAATATTCCCTCACCGCCGAAAAGAATGTTCTTCATACCGGATATTGTTTTAACATCCATTTTACAGCTTGAGCTCATCATAACAAGATGACCGGTATCAATCACAATCTGCTCGCCAGCCTGTAAATCGTATTCAATCGGTGTTCCGTCAATTTCTATAAACAAAAGTCCGCTGCCGCCGAATTTCTGCATAATAAAGCCTTCACCGCCAAATAATCCTGTTGAAAGCTTTTTTCTGAAAAATACGGACATATTCACACTGGGAGTAGATGCAAGGAATGAGCTCTTCTGACAGATTATTTCATCGCCCTGATTGATTTCGATTGCCTTTATTTCACCGGGAAAGCTTGATGCGATAGAAATCATACCGTTACCGCCCACACTGGTGTATCTGTTCTGAAACATCTTTTCGTTTGAAAATGCTCTGCCGATTGCTTTTCCCAGACCGCCGTTTGTGGTTGTTTCCATTTTTATATTAGGGCTCATCCAGGACATTCCGCCGCCTTCGGTGATCAGCTGCTCGCCTGCTTCAAGATAGCAGATTGCTGCAGGAAAAGGTGAACCTTTAATTTCATATTTCATATTCTTTTCTCCTTTGCAATTTATTGTAATTATAGTATATAATATTACTGAAATTTATGCAATATTTCTTGTTGCATTGACAAGAATATGGGTATATAATTACAATGAAAAAATTTGTAAATATGGGAGATATTTATGAAAGCTTTTATGGATAAGGATTTTCTTCTGGATACGGATACGGCAAAAAAGCTTTTTCACGAATATGCTGAGAATATGGATATTTGTGATTATCATTGCCATTTAAGTCCTAAGGAAATTTATGAAAATAAATCACCTGACAACATTTCCGATTTGTGGCTTTCAGGTGACCACTATAAGTGGCGTGCTATGAGAAGCTGCGGTGTGGAAGAAAAGTATTGCACAGGTGATGCAACCGCAAGAGAGAAGTTTGAGAAGTTTGGCGATACTCTTCAGTATTGTATCGGTAATCCGCTTTACCATTGGGCGCATATTGAGCTTCAGCGCTATTTTGGTATAGATACACCGCTCAATGCAAAAACTGCTGATGATATTTTTGACAGAGCAAATGAAGCGATTAAAAACGGTGATTTCAGACCGCAGAGCCTGATTGCAAAAAGTAAGGTCAAGGTTGTTTGCACAACAGATGATCCTGTTGACGATTTAAAATATCATAAGCTTTTAAAAGAGGCTGAGGGCTTTGACTGCAAGGTGCTTCCGTCCTTCAGACCGGATAAGGCACTGAATGCACATCTTGACGGCTTTGCTGATTATATAAAGGCACTGGGTAATGCTGCAGGTGTGGAGATTAAGAGTTATAAGGATGTTATCAGGGCTCTCCTCAGCCGTGCTGATTATTTCCATTCGGTGGGCTGCCGTGTATCGGATCAGGCATTTGATTATCCGCCTTATTCCGTTGCATCGGATGATGAGATTGAGGAAATTTTTTCACGTGCAATGAACGGCGAAAAAATCTCGCTTTCCGATTGTGATAAATACAGGACGCCTGTTCTTCTTGCGCTTGCTGAAAAGTACCACGAACTGGGCTGGGCAATGGAAATTCATATCGGTGCAATGAGGAATAATAATACACGGATGTTCAATAAAATCGGTGCGGATACAGGCTTTGACTCAGTAGGTGATTGTGAGATTGCACAGCCGCTTTCACACTTCCTTGATGCACTCAACAAAGAGGATAAGCTGCCGAAAACAATCCTGTTCAATCTGAATGATAAGGATAACACCGTGCTCGGCACAATGCTCGGTAATTTCCAGTCTGCAGATGCAGAGTCAAAGATGCAGTTCGGCCCTGCGTGGTGGTTCCTCGATACAATGGATGGTATGATAAATCAGATGAAAACGCTGGGTAATCTCGGTGTTCTTGGAAAATTTGTCGGTATGGAAACCGATTCTCGCTCCTTTACCTCTTACGGCAGGCACGAATATTTCAGACGTATTATGTGTGCCCTTATCGGCAGATGGGTTGAGGATGGCTGGTACGCCTATGATGAGGATATCCTTAAGGAAATCATTCAGGGCATCTGCTATAATAACGCAATTAAATATTTTAATTTTGAATAAAGTTTTATGATAATACGGAGGATTAAAAATGGATTTAAAATTAAGACCGAAAGAAGAATGTATGTTTGACGAGATTTCACTCGGTGAAATTATGCTCAGACTTGATCCGGGTGAGGGCAGAATCAAAACTGCTCGTTCATTCCGTGCTTGGGAAGGCGGCGGAGAATATAACGTTGCAAGAGGTCTCAGAAGATGCTTCGGTTTAAAGACAAGTGTTGTTACCGCCTTTGCTGAGAATGAAATCGGTTATCTTATGGAGGATTTGATTTTACAGGGCGGTGTGGATACATCACTTATTAAGTGGATGCCTTTTGACGGTATCGGCAGAACGGTAAGAAACGGTATCAATTTCACGGAACGCGGTTTCGGTATTCGTGGTGCTGTCGGTGCATCTGACAGAGGCAATACTGCTGCATCTCAGCTGAAGCCGGGCGATATTGACTGGGATTACATTTTCGGCACACTCGGTGTACGCTGGCTGCATACAGGCGGTATTTATGCTGCTCTTTCCGAAACGGCTGCTGAGGTTGTTATTGAGGCAGTAAAAAAGGCTAAGGAGTACGGCACAATTGTATCCTACGACCTGAACTACCGTCCGTCACTCTGGAAGGATATCGGCGGTCAGGCAAAGGCTCAGGAGGTTAACAAGGAAATCGCAAAGTATATCGACGTTATGATTGGTAACGAAGAGGATTTCACAGCATCACTCGGCTTTGAGGTTGAGGGCAACGATGCAGACCTTAAAGAGCTCAATATGGACGGCTATTACAAGATGATTGAAACCGTTACAAAGGCTTATCCGAATTTCAAGGTGATTGCTACTACACTCAGAACGGTTAAGACAGCAACAGTAAATGATTGGAAAGCAATCTGCTGGGCTGACGGACAGATTTATAAGTCACTTGAATATCCGGGTCTTGAAATTCTTGACCGTGTTGGCGGCGGTGATTCCTTCGCATCAGGTCTTATTTACGGTCTTATGACTTATCAGGATGCACAGAAGGCAGTGAACTACGGTGTAGTTCACGGTGCACTTGCGATGACAACACCCGGTGATACATCAATGGCATCACTCAAAGAGGTTGAGGCAAAGGTTAATGGTGCAGGTGCACGAGTACAAAGATAAAGAATAAGGAGAATCATTATTATGGCAAATAAAATTGAAACATTGGCAAAAATTCAGGAGGTAGGTATTGTTGCCGTTGTTCGTGCAACATCTATCGAGCAGGCTGAAAAAATCACAGATGCTTGTATTGCAGGCGGTGTTGCTGCAATTGAGCTTACCTTCACCGTTCCTCACGCTGACAAGCTGATTGAGGCAATGAAGGCTAAGTATAATTCAGGTGAAATCATCATCGGTGCAGGTACCGTAATGGATGCTGCCACAGCACGTATTGCAATTCTTGCAGGTGCAGAATATATTGTATCACCTTATTTCGACCCTGAAACAGTTAAGACCTGCAACCGTTACGGTATTCCGTCTATGCCGGGTATCTATACTCCTACTGAGGCTGTACACGCTATGGAGTGCGGTGCTGATGTGCTTAAGGTATTTCCGGGTGATATCGCAGGTCCTGCTTTCATCAAGGATATTCACGGCCCTATTCCAAATGCAGTTATGATGCCGTCAGGCGGTGTTGATGTTGACAACGTTAAGGATTGGATTAAGGCAGGTGCAATTGCCTGCGGCGCCGGTTCATCTCTTATTGCAGGAGCAAAGACAGGCGACTACGATAAGATTACAGAAACAGGAAAGCTTTTTGTTCAGAGAATCAAAGAGGCAAGAGCAGAAATGGCTGCAAAATAATAAGCATAAAAAAGCACCCAATGGCTACTTAGCAGCCATTGGGTGCTTTACTGTGTTATTTTATAAGCAGATTAGCGTTTTTCTCAAGTACATCAATCGCTTCTTTTCCGCACTTTTTAATGATTTCTTTAACGCCCTTTTCATATTCAGGCGGACGTGAGGAAAGATTATGACAATCGGAGCCAATCAGATGAATTCGCCCTGTTTCAAGATATTTGAAAAGCTTTTTCCGCAAATGTCTGGGACTGTCGGTAAAAGAACTGATATTAACCTGAGTCAGGCATCCCATTTCAATATAATCATCCAGAAGCGCCTCATTTTCCATTAATGCCTGATAGCGTTCAATATGAGCGAGAATAGGCTTTATTCCATATTCACAGTTCAGATTTACAAGTCTGTCATATGAGCCCTGTGAAAAGGAGGAGGAGAAGGGATGCTCTATCAGAGCATAGCCGGAATTTCCTATTGCAATTCTTTCAAGATGCTCATTACTGAACAGATATTGACTGATATAAACCTCAGCGGCAGGGATAAGCTTAGGACTGTTTTCAGGCAGTGCACTGGTTAACTCAGTGAAAGCCTTATTGCGTCTTTCAAGAAAATCATCCAGCGAAATGGAATCCGAATAATAATGTGAGGTAAGTATGATTGCCTGTGCACCCTGTGCCTGCAGCCTTCTTATCATTTTCAGGCTTGTTTCAACATCAGGGGAGCCGTCGTCAATTCCGGGCAGTATATGGCAGTGGGTTTCTACAAGGTTATTCATAAGCATTGCAAATCACCCCTTAGTTTCTTGGCTCATAGGAATTATTTTTGTAGCTTCCGTATGTACCGTATCCGCCATAAGTGCCATAGCCGTACTTACCATATCCGTATTTACCGTAGTTGTATCTGCTGTATCTTCCGTATTTTCCTGCTTTTGATTCGGCAAAGTTTACGACAAAGCCCAAAATTTTTGCATCAATGAAATCAAGTGATGCCAGTGCTCTCTGAAGCTCAGGGTGTGTTGACTGATTTGAACGTACTACAAGCACAACACCGTCAGATTCCCTGATCAGCGGAAGTGAATCGGAAACAACATTGATAGGCGGTGTATCAATAATGATATAGTCAAAATCCTTGCTTACATCCTCAAGAAATTCCGTCATAAGCTCAGAACCTAAAAGCTCTGCAGGATTAGGCGGTATCGTGCCTGAGCAGAGAACACAGAGATTGTTATACTCTGTAGGATGAATCACACTGAATAAATCCGATCCTCTTCTGCCTGAAATTTTATCGCCCAGATAATTTGTAAGACCCGGTGCATTTGGTATTTTGAAATATTGATGAATTTTCGGCTTTCTTAAATCACCGTCAATAAGCAGTACCTTCTGCTCAGCCTGAGCTATGCTGATTGCCAGATTGACAGTGGTAGTAGTTTTTCCCTCATTCGGAGCAGAGGAGGTAACTACAATCATTTTGCAGCCCTTTTTCATAACGGAAAACATAATATTCGCTCTTATTGTTTTATATGATTCCTCAATTCTGAATTTCAGCGCTGATGGTATCGGAGCCTTGTCCAAAAGAAAACGTGAGCTTGCCTGTGAAGAAAGTGCTTTTTTTGATTTCTTTGCCATTATTTCTGTTCTCCTTTCTCCTTATTCACTGCTTTTGCAGCCGATGCCTTCAATTCAAATTCAGGGATTGTACCCAAAACAGGAATTCCGTATCTTTCGCTCAAATTATCATTGCCTTTCACACGGATATCAAGAAGGTCACGGAGAATGATATATGCAGCAGCAAGAACTGCACCGGCAATAAAGCCGAACAGACATTTCTTTGAATAGCCAAGACTTTCCGATGTGGTTGCCTTAAGGGCAATATCCTCAACGGAGGCACTGACCATACCGTTATTTGCGGTTTCCATTTTGCTTGGTATACTCTTTTCAAGCTGATGTGCAATCTGATAGGACATATCAGGGTCGCCGGTTATAACTGTGATTTTAAACATAGCCGTATTTGCAACAGGTTCAATTGTAATAGAGCCTTTTATCTGACCGGCTGTATACGATGTGCCGTATTCTTTGTTTATCTCATTTGCAACTGTCTGATTGAATTCATTTGTTTTGAATAATTCAATATATGTGTCAAGCATTTTGATTGCATAATTCATCTTACTTGTGTTGCTTGCCTGCTGCGCTGCATTTGTAGAGTCACTGAGCTCCTTGTTGGAATCCTGTACATACGCTAAAAATTCCACACTTGATGAATAGGTAAGTGTTGTAAAATAATGTGTATATACTCCTGCGAGTATTGCTCCGATTATGGCAAACAGAATAATGATTATCCATTTTTTAAAAAGCAAAGATAAAATCTTTTGTACATTTGCATCTATGTTCATGAATTCTCCCTCGTTCAGGCGGTATGGTGTAATGCCTGTATTATAATATTAAACCTTGTATATATATTACTTTATAATATATATTTTGTCAATGTTACTTGTGTGAATATCTATTGACAAATTTGTGTAAAAGTTAGATAATAAGCTGATATATTTTATTGACAAAGGATTTTATAATATGAGCAGAAACAATACTGAAAAAAAGGTAATGCCTGTATGGGGACCTTATTCAAAAAAATATATGGGACTTTCAAAAATCATTGATGAGCTGGCAGGTGTCGGCGCAAGATTTGATTTTTCCGTTCATCCCACACTCTGGAACAGTGCAACCCCTGTTCCCAATGTGACTGTTCCGTCAAATTATCATTTGTGGAACTGTAAAAGCGATTATTCCTATTTTTCATACAGATATGAATTAATGTGGAAGGATCAGGTTTATACCGATGTTTCCTTCTCCAAAATCAAAGAGGATGCATATTTGATGCGCTGTGAATTTTTTAATAATACACCGCTTTCTCAGAATTGTATCTTAAACGTTTTCAGTGCACTTGAATTCCCTTATCCTACCTATTGCCAGGTGAACACACCTGAAAAATGTGTGCTTAAAACAGCCAATGATTATGATGAGTATGCCTATAAGGTTTCACGTCCGTGGGATGAGGAAAACCCTGACGGTATGTTCAAGGGAATGTTTGCTGATAAGGATTTCTATATGGGAAAGGGTCTCGGTGACAGATGTGAAAATTATCACGTTCATTTCCTGAACCTTAAGCCTTTCGGCTGTGAAAAGGGCGATAAGGTTTCGTATACCTTAAATGTTGAAGAGGAGACCTTTGAAAAGCCTGTTCTTGCTGTCAGATATAAAACCGTGACAGACGGTGATGCACATTTTGATATGAACGGCACAGAGGTTGTGTTTGAGCACAGTGATGAGCTGACCTTTGCTTATCTTCCATATATGAATGCGTTTACCCTTGAAAGCTTGGGTACAGCAGGCATTGAGCTTGATTTCCTTGCAGTAATTGAGGAAAGCGATAAGGCTCAGCTGACTGCCGAGAAGGTTTCTTTTGGCTACATACCTGAAATTGAGACAGAAATTTTGGAATCAGGACACAGAACAAAGCTGACCTATAAGGATGTGGATTTACCGTTTTATGTTCTCACACATAACAAGAACACAAGAGAAAGAACGCTTGAATCAGGCTCATTGGAGGATGCTCTGATTAACCGCCTTTCAAACGGTGACCATACATATGATGATTTGAAGGAAACCTTCTCAGGCTCATTTAAGAGAAAAACAAGTGATGAAGGCTTTTTCCAGAATACACTTATCAAATCCATATTCGTAAAGCCGGATACATCACATATTGAATATGTGGTTTTGTCCAATGAAAAGTTTGATCCGCTTTCTGATGCAGAATATGAAAGCATCTATGAAAAGGCTAAAAAGGACGATAATGATATTTGCTTCAATGAAGCAGGTAAAAAGTATACACTTTCAACTGAAATTTTAAAATCAACACTTCTTACAAATGTTGTATATCCTGTTTACCGTCACGGTGAAAATGTGATTCATCACACACCTGGCAAGAGATGGGACAGCTTTTATACCTGGGACAGCGGCTTTATCGGTATGGGTCTGCTTGAATTTTCAAAGGACCTTTGCCGCTATGCACTGGATATGTATTTCTGTGACGATACAAACAAGGACTTTGCATTCCTCCTTCACGGCTCACTTGTACCTACTCAGTTTGTTGAGTACCTTGAGCTGTTAAAGAGGACAGAGGACAAGGAAAGTCTTGCTTTTCTGTATGATAAGGCGAAGCTCTATTATGAATTTTTACGTGGTAGAAATCATAAGTCCACCTGTGCAAAGTTCAATAACGGCTTGCTTACCACATATGATTATTGGTATTCACACTGCGGCATGGATGATTATCCTGCTCAGGTTGAGATGATGGCAAAGAAAGCACAGAAATATACCTGTCCGTGCCTTTCAACTGCACAGATTATCCGTGCAGGAAAGATTATGAAAATGGTTGCATATTCTCTGAACAGACTTGATGATATCAAGATTTATGATGAGGATATTGCATACTCCACAAAGGCACTCAACGAGCTTGCGTGGGACGAGGAAAGCGGATACTTCGGCTACACGCTTTACGATGAGCAGGGCAATGTTACAGGCATTATGCGGACTGATGACGGCGAGAACTGGAACAAGGGTATGGACGGAATCTATCCGATTGTTGCAGGTGCTGTTAAGGGTGAGCGAAAAGAAAGAGTGCTTGCCCACATTAAAAATCCGAATGAAATGTGGTCACAGGCAGGTATTTCTGCCGTTGATATGTCAGCATCCTATTATTTTGACGACGGCTACTGGAATGGTAACGTGTGGATGAGTCATCAGTGGTTTGTCTGGAAAACAATGCTCGATAACGGCGAGGCGGATTTTGCCTTTGAGATTGCAAAACGAGCACTGGATATGTGGAAGGATGAAACGGATTTCACTTATAATACATATGAATGCTTTGGTATCGCTACCAAGCGCGGCGGCTGGTTCCACAATTTCGGCGGACTTTCAGCACCAATTTGTATCTGGGCGAATGCATATTTCAGGCCGCAGACTGTTACAACAGGCTTTGATATCTGGACGGATTATCAGCATACAACCGAAACAAGTGCTGAAATCTCTTTCAAATATTATGGTGAAAATGAAAAGTATACAATTGTTGTAACGCTTTCGGACTCAGCTGAATATAAAGCTTATCTTAATGATAAAGAGATAGAGTTTAACGAAAGAAATAAAGGCTCGCTTGAATTCACATTTGATGAAAGCATTAAGTCAGGAATTCTCAGGATAGTTAAGGCTTAGCTTTTGCATCCTGATACAGATAGGGGAATATAAAAATGGGTAACAGAATTTATGGCAGTAATAATGAACCGCTCAAAATTCAGTTTGTTGCGGATACGCATTATTATTCAAGAAAAGCAGGTACTGAGGGCAAGGCATATGAAAAGGCTGAGTCAAAATCACAGAAGGTAATCAAGGACAGCGATCTTGTTATTAAAGCAGGCTTTGATATGCTTTGCGAAGACGATTCAACAGATATCATTGTTCTTGCAGGTGATACAACACGCGACGGTGAAATGGATTCACACAATGAATTTATTGAAATACTCCGTGACCTGAAAAAGAAAGGTAAGAGAGTATATGTGATTACCGCAACCCACGATTTCCGTGACGGCGGTGTTGCTGATGGTTATGTGGGTGATGAGGTTGTCAAGGTTCCTGCAGTTGAGGACAGGCACGATTTGTGGGATATGTACTATGAATTCGGACCGGACGAGGCAATTTCCACTCATAAGGAATCAATGAGCTATGTTGTTCAGCTGGCACCGGGATACCGCTTGTTTGCACTGAATGATGATACAAACTATAAGCCGGAGGGTGAACGCGGCTCAGGTTTTTCGGATGACTGTATGGAGTGGATTCTTGAGCAGCTTAAGGATGCACAGGATCATGATCAGTATGTAATTGCCATGACACATCATCCGATGATTTCACCGTCTCCGTTTTACAAGATAATCGGCGGCGGAAATATGCAAAGAAATCACGAAACGACTCGTGAAATATTTGCGGATGCAGGACTTCACTGTATGCTGACAGGACATACACACGTGCATGATATCAGCTATGTTACATCAAAGAAGGGTAACAGGTTTTATGATGTGGCAGTGGGTGCTATGATTGGCTGTCCGCCTGTTATGAGAAATGTTACATTTGATCCAAAAAATGCCAAGATTGATGTTGAAACCATTACAATCAAGGACGTTCCCGGTATGGATACAAAGGGCAAGCCGTTTGATGAATATATGAAGGGCTTCTTCTTCGGAATGATACGTGAGGTGCTTTGGGCAATGGGTTATGATATTGACCGCCTTGCCGAAATGTCAGACGCGTTCTCCATTCCGGGTGAAAAGATTAAAAAGCTTGGCTGGATTTTAAAGCCTGTGGGCAGGTTCCTTGACAAGCTGACCTTCAAAAAGGTATGGCGCCTCTGTAAAAAAGAAAGCGGTCTTAAAAAAGCTGACATTGCGGATATTGCCGATAATAAGGTGATTGATTTCCTTCTTGAGCTGATTCAGAATCTTTACTGCGGCGATTCACCTTACGGTCCTGATACAAGGGAATATAAGCTGACCTGCGGACTGCTGAATATTGTTGACAGCCTGCTTGATACCATTCATCTCAGTATTGGTAAATTTATAAAGGGTGCAACGAGTGTCCGTTCACTGATAGAGCCTTTACTCTGGAATTCCGGATACTGCGATGCGGATGCAGTCCTTCCGATTTATCCGATTTATGATGAAAGCAATCCTGCTCCTGCTGAAATGTTTGAGGAAAAGAAATTTGAAGATACAGTAAAGAAGAGCAAGAAAGGACCTCTTGTTCTGTTGATTATTGTATTGCTTGTTCTTTTGCTTCTTGCCGTTATTCTCGGAATTGTGGCACTGATTATATGGGCAATCATTGCAATTATCGGACTTTTTTAAATCACTATTGCATTAAAGTACGTATAATGATATAATACTTTTGATAAATTTCAATTGAGAGGTAAAAATTATGGCTAAAAACTTAAAAGACATTGATAATATGGCGGAGGAAAAAGGCTCCTGGCTTGTTACAGCATGGCAGTTTGTAAAGTTCATCGTTGTTTCTCTTCTTGCTTGTATTGTTCAGTTCGCACTCGTAAACCTTATTCCGTTAATTCCGCAGGTTAAGGAAATGTACGGCACAGCTTTCAAGTGGTTCGTATTTGATTATCCTGTTGAGGACGGCGGTCTCGGTTACTTCATCGCATTCAATGTTGCAAACATTGCAGCTCAGATTGTTGCTTTCTTTGTAAATAAAGAAAAGACCTTCAACTCAGGTGCAAATACAGCAGTTGTTCTTCCGATTTACATAATCTTTACAATTGCTCTTATCTGTTTCTCAGCTTGGCTTTCACCAACACTTTACGGCTTGTTCATCAATAAGTGGAATTGGGCAGAGCCTCTTGCCCTGAACATCGCAACAGCAGTTTGTTCAGCTCTTCAGTTCTTCCTCTATTTCCCTGTTGATAAGCTTCTCTTTAAACAGAAGAAGGAAGATAAGGAAGAAAAGAAAGCATAATCAATCTATCTATTTAAAAACGGCTCATCTGAGCCGTTTTTTTGTTCGGTTTAGAATGAAAATATTTTTTATTTATCCGGTAACCTTTTCGTATTTCGCATCGTTATATAAGTGAAAGGACCTTTCAGAAAGGGTGGTGGCATAATGACGGAGAATGAATTTATAAGTACCGTAAAGCAAAACAATAAGCGTATTTATCTGATAGCACTTTCCATTACACAAAACAGCAGTGATGCAGAAGATGTTATGCAGAATGTGTTCTTGAAGCTATGGAAATACAATAAGCCTTTTAATGACAGTGAGCATCTGAAAAAATGGCTTACTGCGGTCAGTGTGAATGAGAGCAGGGATTATATAAAAAATCCTTTCAGAAAGCGGAAACTGCCTCTTGATGATGCGGTGAATATTGCTGTTCTTGATAAAACGCAGAATATTGATTTGTTTAAAGCAATTATGTCACTTGATACAAAGGAACGCACGATAATACACCTGTTTTACTATGAGGATATGAGCGTTGCCGATATTTCTCAAATACTTAAGCTGAAAGAGTCAGCAGTTAAAACCAGGCTGTTTCGTGCAAGAAAAAAGCTGAAAGCGATTTTAGGAGATGAGTGGATAAATGAATAAGAATAATCAGAATTATAAAGAAACATTTTCAGCCTTTGAGCCTTCAGAAAAAGCAGTTGAAAGGGTTTTTGAAATCACAACGGATAAAAGAAAATTCTCAAAGAATGTTATATTCAGGCGAGCTGCTGCCGCAATGCTTGCATTTGTGTTTGTTATCGGCGGAGGCTTTGGATTGAATTTGGCAGTTAACCGAAAAGTGCCGACATATGAAACACTCGGCGTTATGGTTGCAATGGCAGGCGAAAGAGACCTGCTTTCGGCAGGCAGTATTAATGAACAAAAATTGTTTTACAGAATATATGTTGCCGATCTGGATGATAAAGAGCAATGGAATCGTATTAAAACGGAGTGGGGTAACGAAAAAGCAGAACAGCTTGAAAAGGCATCTAAGTTAGGTGAAAAAAATATAACTGCAGGTGTTGGTTCCGGCGGTAGCGGATGCTATAGCAGCGAACAGGACAGAGAGACGGCAATGTTATACACGCTTCGTGCTGGGGAATTTGTTTTAACGTTAAACGATTACAGCAATGTTCAAAGTATAACAATTGAGAATTCCAGTGAATATGGTAATGTTAATTTGCAATTGGATGTTGAAGGTGAGGATTTGTCTGCCTATAATAGACACGGCCATTGTGTTTCTGCAACAGGTGAAGAGATAAGATACAGTATAGAACAGGGCCTTTATGAAACGCATACTCAAAATGGTACTGTTAATAAAGGGTATTGTGTTCATTGGGAAGCAAGTCACCATTTATATAATACAATTGGAAATAATGTCAATTTCGATTTAACACAGATTAAAGACACAATCATTTTTACCGTTAACTATGATGACGGCACATCTGAGCAGGCGAGCGTAAGTCTTGCCTTTGACAGTGACGGCTATATGCATATCGTGGATGCGGATTAATAAAAAAATAAAAAGACTTGCTGCGGCAGGTCTTTTTTATTGCTTATTTTAAATGTTTATGTTATTATATATAATGCAAAATTATGTGTAACGGTGATATCTGTGGAGCTGTCAAAGAATGATAAAATTGAATTAACGATTGATGCTCTTACGTCAGAGGGCAGCGGTGTCGGACGGTATAACGGACTGGCCGTTTTTGTTCGCGGCACTGTACCGCAGGATAAAATTATTGCCCACATCATCAAGCGTTCAAAAAATTATGCCATAGGTATAATTGATAAAATTCTTTGTCCAAGTCCTGAGCGGATTGAAAGCGATTGTCCGTATTCAAAAAAATGCGGCGGCTGCTCCTTCCGCCATATGACATATGATGAGGAGCTTAAGTATAAAAAAAGCAGAGTTCAGGATGCACTGAACAGAATAGGTCATCTTGATATTGAGGTTGATGAAATCATCGGTGCGGATGATTTGACGCATTACAGAAACAAGGCACAGTATCCGGTTGATATATCCGACGGCGAAATGTTTGCAGGCTTTTATGCCTATAAGAGCCATAGGATAATCCCTTGTGCGGACTGTAAATTACAGCCTGCCGAGTTTGAAAAGGGACTTGAGGCCTTTGCAAAATGGATTGAAAGTGAGAATATCACATCCTATAACGAGCAGACAGGCAAGGGACTTCTGCGTCACATCTATTTCAGAAAAGGCTTTGCCACAGGTGAGGTAATGGCCTGTGCCGTTATTAACGGAAACAGCATACCAAACGGCGAACTGCTCGTATCACTTCTCAGAGAAAAGGTTGACGGCTTAACCTCAGTTGCCGTGAATATCAATAAAGAAAAAACCAACGTTATTTTAGGCAAAGAAACCAACATAATATGGGGAGAAAAATATATCAGGGATAACCTTCTGGGCAAGGATTTTCTGATTTCTCCGAACTCCTTTTATCAGGTGAATCATAATCAGTGCGAAAAGCTTTATGCAAAGGCTAAGGAGTTTGCAGGACTTACAGGCACTGAGACAGTGCTTGATTTGTACTGCGGTGTCGGCACAATCGGTCTTACAATGGCTGAAAATGTAAAGCAGCTTGTGGGCATTGAAATCATACCGCAGGCAATCGAAAATGCTAAAGAAAATGCAAAAATCAATCATATAACCAATGCGCAGTTCATCTGTGCCGATGCACCCAAAGGGGCGGAAATACTGAAAAAACAGGGTGTGAATCCTGATATAATCATTCTTGATCCGCCGCGAAAGGGCTGTGAAAAATCACTGTTTGATACAATTGAACAGCTTTCTCCAAAGAAAATTGTATATGTTTCCTGTGACAGTGCAACCCTTGCCCGTGATCTGGCAATACTAAAGGAAAAGGGTTACGAAGCAAAAAAAGTATCCGCAGTTGATATGTTCCCACGTACTCCGCATGTAGAAACGGTTGTATTGATGTCAAGAAGAGAAAAATAAGCGCTGGAAAGTAGTGTATTTATGGGGTTTCCGAGATTTGGTAATAGCTCAGGAGAGACCGTATTTCTTATTTGAGAACATGTCTACTGTAAAAACAGTCAGTGGGTTTAGGTTGTGGATTAGATGTTATGGAAGAGGTATTCCCTTTTAGTAGAACTAAAAAAAGAGTGCTAAAAGGAAGAAGCTGATGCTTACGAGAAATGCTATTTGAGAAAAGATGGTAAAACCAGTGATTTTTCACTTTGACTTACTGTAATAAAAATGTGTGGAATTTTGAATAAATACAATTATAAATCCAATATGTATAAGCTTTGTTTTTGGGGCATACGTTTTTATAACATTAAATATTAGGCATCTATTATGACAGATTGTAATTATCGAGATGCAAATATTATTTGAATGGATTATTTCAATTGTAATATGGAGATTTGATAAAGAAATGAGTAAAAGAGCATTGGGATATGAAATTCTACATGCAACAAGTATTTATCATGAATACGGATGATACTTGCCAAATGATAATTAATTAGGAAGAAAGAAAAAGAAATGCTTGTATTAGGAATTAACAAAATTTTGAATTGGTGTCAAATTACTTCTGGTGGACGAACATATACTTGTCCTACGAAGCTGATAGATGGAAAGTTGTTTTTCCACTTCAAGAAAGAATGGCATAGTGTGGCAAAGTTTGTTTCTGACCATGCTGAGGAACTTGTTTCAGAAGGTGGTAAGGTTTTCTCTCGCCCTTTCAAAGAATAAAAGGCGATAATTGTTATGAGATGTGTAAATTGCGGAAACGAAGATGAGAATACTCTGTGGGAAGAGGGCGATACGATTTACTGTTCCCAATGTGCTCATAGAACAAGAACATCTGACGGAGAAGAGGATTTAGTTGAATGTCCCCACTGCCATGAGATAAGAGATAGTAAGGATTATTATTGCAGACACTGTAATATGCCGTTCTAACATAGGAGGTAAAAATGAACAGAGGAGAACTGAAAGAACAGATTGATGAGTTAATGAGACAGTATGCTGATGAAGAAATTGATGGGGCTACTTACGTACAAGAGATGATGGAATTAGCTACATCTGCTCAAAATGAAATCGACGAATATTAATAGTCGAGATTACTCTTACAAAGAAAATAACAAAAGAAAACGTGGATAAAGATGATTTATCAATATGGTGACATCGATCAGTACATATCGAGCCACGTAGAAGCAGTGGCACTGATTGTAAAAAAATAAATCAAGGACGTGCAGACAGACATATGAATAATTGTAAATACTATGAATGGGACAAAGAAACATTTATGATTCCCAGAGAATATGTTCTAAGCGATGAAAGTGAATTAGCAGATGCTCTGAAAGTTTTCTTTTCAGCCGGTGGATATGATTTCTTCCTTGTTGTAAATCCTGCCTGTTACGCGAGTAATTGGCTTGATTTTATTAGCGGTTTATATGCTTCCATTATGGAAGGTCAATATGGTAATAATGGCAAACATTATAGTAATCCTTTGTCAGATAGCCAAAAGCAAATCTTATTTAAACAAGGTGTTCCCGAATTATTTATCACTGATATTTGATTATTAATAATACATTGAGTGTGTTACCTTAATTGAGAAGGACTGAAATTATGGAAAATATTTCAAATCTTGAAGAGCTGTCTGCTATCGGTAAAAACAGTGTTTATGTAAATGCTGACAAGGTGCAGCTGATAAACAGCAGTATTACGTTTACAGGTGAAAATAACATTTTGGTTATTGAAGATGATACCATAATCAAGAATTCAAAAATAAAGTTTATGGGAAGCAACGCGGTTTGCTATCTGAGTAAAAACCGCCATGCATATTATCTCGATTTGACCATTCATAACAGAACTGCAGTCTTTATTGACAAAAACTGTTATTTTAACGGAACATTTAATGTGACTGCTTCAGAGATGCAGAATGTTATTGTCGGTCTTGAAGGTCTTTTCTCCTTCGGCATTTCCCTCAGAACTGCCGATCCGCATCTGATTTATGATGTTCACACAAAAAGGCGACTGAACAGCAGCAGGTCCATTTTACTCGGTGACCATATCTGGATTGGTCAGAGTGCATTTGTTCTGAAAGGAAGTAAAATAGGTTCTGGTTCAATAATTGGTGCTGCAGCCGTTGTGGCAGGTAAAACGATTCCTTCAAATGTTTCTGCTGTTGGCAATCCTGCAAGGGTTGTCAAGGAGGGCGTTTTCTTCACAAAGGACTGTGTTCACAGCTGGGAAAAAGAACAGACTGCAAAATATGAGGTTTCAGATACAGATGAGTGGATTTACGAGAGAGATGCACACACAGTTGATTTAAGTAAAATTGATGAAGAAATAAAATCAAAAGTAACCGCAGCAGATAAGCTTGAGGTTATCAAGAAAAGGCTTGTTCAATCAAAACACAAAAACAGATTTTTTATTGAAGCACCAAGGCAGAAGAAAAAGAGTATTTTTTCAAAAAATAGTTGATGATAAGAAATTTTATGATAGGTGATAGTATGAAATTAAAGGACGGAATTGTTACAAATTCAATCGATGGTGAAAACTTTGCAATTGCAACCGGCAAGGCAGCAAAGGAATTTAACGGACTTATTAAAAATAATCCGTCTGCTGCATTCATCTTTGAACTGCTTAAGACAGAGCAGACAGAGGACAGCATCGTTGCCGCAATGCTTGAAAAATATGATGTTGACGAAAGCACGGTACGTGCAGATGTTAAGGAGCTTTTGGAGCTTTTGAAAAGTAAAAATCTTATCGAGGAATAATTATGAAGTATTCATCTTTGGAAAATGAATATCTTATAGCTCTGCTTAAGTCTGCGATAAAAAAAGAAGCACTGCCGCCTGTCCCTGATAACCTTGATTGGAAGGAGCTTGTGGCAATTTCAAAAAAGCAGCAGGTTTATTCTATTATTGCGGCTGTGCTTAATGCAGGCTTGCTGCCTGAAAAACAGGCACAGGAGCTGAATGTTTATATTCAGAATGAGCTTTTAAGGCTTCTCTCCATGAAAAGTGAGCTTGATGCACTTGAATCCGCCTTGCAGGAAAAGCAGATTAAATTTATGCTTTTAAAGGGCAGTGTCATCCGGAATTACTATCCTCAGCAGAAAATGCGTCAGATGAGTGATATTGATATTCTTTATGATTACAGCAAGCGCGATGATTTATTTAAAATTATGAAATCACGGCACTTCAGACTGACTACCTCCTGCGAGAATTCCGATGATTTTTTCAAGGAGCCTTTCTATACCTTTGAGTGGCACAGGGAGTTGTTTTTTGAAGAGGCTGCGTTCTGCCCGCATTTTGATTTGTGGAAGAATGCAAGGCCTGATCAAGATAATCCATATAAGTATCATGTTGAAAGTACGGAGCATTTTGTTTACACAATCTGTCATATGTTCAAGCATTATGCCACAAACGGCTGCGGTATCAGATTCTTATGCGATATCTATGTGCTGATGAATTACGGCGAGAAAATGGATATGGGCAGAGCACTGGACGAACTTGATAAAATCGGTATCAAGGATTTTGCTCTTGACGCAATCGGTCTTACAGAGGCAGTGTTCAAGGATGCTGATGCATCGGAAAATCAACAGAAAATGCTGGATTTCCTGTTAAGCAATGGTGTGTACGGAAATCTGGTTGTGGACTATTCAAAAAAGCTTTCGGAGTTCGGCGGTTCAAAGTCGAAATACTTTTTCAGAAGGCTTTTCCCTGAAAAAAAGAAAATGCTGGCAAATTACAGACAGCTTGAAAAAAAGCCGTATCTGTTGCCTTTCTATTATATCGTAAGACTTTTTACAAAGATAAAATATAATTCCAATTCAGCAAAAACCGAGCTGAGGGAAATCAATAAAATCAATAAATAATCATTCACGGAGGACGACCTTTGGCAGTTGATAAAAAACATATTAGGAATTTTTCAATAATTGCCCATATCGATCACGGTAAATCAACTCTTGCTGACCGACTTTTAGAGCTGACAAGCTCTGTTGCAAAGCGTGATATGCAGGAGCAGATACTCGACGATATGGACCTTGAGCGTGAACGCGGTATCACAATTAAAGCACACGCTGTTAAGCTTGACTATACGGCAAAAAACGGAGAGGTTTATGAATTTAACCTCATTGATACTCCCGGTCATGTTGACTTTAACTATGAGGTGTCACGTTCACTTGCAGCCTGTGAGGGTGCAATTTTAATTGTTGACGCATCACAGGGGGTTGAGGCGCAGACTTTGGCGAATACCTATCTGGCACTTGACCACGACCTTGACATACTTCCTGTTATCAATAAGATAGATTTGCCTGCCGCTGAGCCTGAAAGAGTAGCGGAAGAGGTTGAGGAGGTTATCGGTATACCTTGTCTTGACGCACCGCGTGTCAGTGCAAAAACAGGTGCAAATGTTGAGGATGTTTTAGAATATATTGTGAACGAAGTTTCCGCTCCTGTGGGCGAAGATAGCAAGCCCCTTAAAGCGTTGATCTTTGACTCTGTATATGATTCCTATCGCGGAGTTATTGTATATGTCCGTGTTATGGACGGCAAGCTCAGAGCAGGCGATACTATGCGTATGATGGCAACCGGTGCAGAGTTTACGGTTGTTGAGGTTGGCTATATGCGTGCAACTTCAATGGAAAAGACGGATGAGCTTTGTGCAGGTGAGGTTGGATACATAACTGCGTCAATTAAAACCGTCAGTGAAGCAAGAGTCGGCGATACGGTTACACTTGCTTCAAATCCTGCGGAAGAGGCCTTGCCCGGATACCGTAAGGTGAATCCGATGGTGTTCTGCGGTGTATATCCTGCCGACGGTGCGGATTACGAGAATCTTCGTGATGCACTGGAAAAATTACAGCTTAACGATGCATCACTTTCCTACGAGCCTGAAACCTCAGGTGCGCTCGGCTTTGGTTTTCGCTGCGGTTTTCTCGGTCTTCTGCATCTCGAAATTATAGAGGAACGACTTGAAAGGGAATATAATTTAGACCTGATCACCACTGTCCCCAGTGTAGTTTATAAAATTCACCTGACAGACGGTTCTATGGTTGAAATAGATAATCCGACAAATTATCCTGACCCTGCACTGATTGATTACTGCGAAGAGCCTTTTGCCAATGCTCATATCTATGTGCCCAGTGATTTTGTCGGCACAGTAATGGATATGTGTCAGGAACGCAGAGGCGTTTTCAAGGATATGAACTATATTACACCTGACAGAGTGGATATTCATTATGAATTGCCGCTGAATGAAATTATCTACGATTTCTTCGATGCCCTTAAATCAAGAACGCGCGGTTATGCCTCGTTTGATTATGAGATTGCCGATTACCGTAAATCGGATTTGTGCAAGGTTGATGTCCTGCTTAACGGCGATGTTATCGACGCCCTTTCCTTCATTATCCATAGGGAAAAGGCTTATACAAGAGGCAGAAAAATTGCTGAGCAGCTGAAGAAGCATATTCCTCGTCATCTGTTTGAAGTACCTATCCAGGTAGCGATTGGCAGCAAGGTCATTGCACGTGAAACCGTTAAGGCACTGCGTAAGGATGTGCTTGCAAAATGCTACGGCGGTGACGTAACCCGTAAAAAGAAATTGCTTGAAAAACAAAAAGAGGGTAAAAAGCGTATGCGTCAGTTCGGTTCTGTCGAAGTTCCACAGGAGGCATTCCTCGCCGTCCTCAAGCTTTCAAGTGATGATGAGTAAACTTGGTGCGAAAAATGATTTTTGGATTTAAGAAAAAAATCAGAAAAAATAATTTTGACATAAAAAATATGTATCTCGAAACATAAAAAAGCTTGATGATATGAATTGACTTAATGATAAAAAGAGATTGCCATATGTTGTATGGCAATCTCTTTTTATTATGGTGCTATGAAAATAAATTATTGTTTAGTGTAGGGGAGGGTCTCCGTGCCCTCCCAAAAAATTATGAAACGGGCAGGCGTGGAAACCTGCCCCTACAAATGAACAGGAATACTATTGAAATATCGTAGGGGCGGATTCAATATCTGCCCAAAGGTATTAAATAAAAGGAGTGTTTGCTAACACTCCTTTTTCTATAGTATTACGATTTGTGCTCTTTGCTCTGTTCCGCAGGGCAGGGGGTTTTTATATCCCAGATTATAAAGGTCTGTGCACCTGCATTCAAGCTCAAACAGCCTTTGACCTGATTCGCTTAAATCTTTCACATCGTTATATCGGCTTATGATTGGCAGATTCGACGTTTCTTTCATTTTGCTCAGAATTTCTTGTCCCTTTTCATTAAAGCCTAAAACGCGTATATATGGCACGTCACGGCTGTATTCTTTCGTTATGCCCATATATGCTTTCAGCATTATTCTGCGTATTCTTGAGTGCGTGTAGCGCTTGGTTTTGATTTTATCGTATATTTCCTCAAGGCTTACTGAGGTTCTGACGGCATCAATGATTCTGTTTTCAAGTCCCTCACTGACATCTTCAATCTGTAAAAAATCCTCTTTGCTCATTGTTCTGAGCTTTGAAAGGATTGCAGTCTCACAGTTTTTTATTGAGCAGATATTGTCAAGGCTCAGTTCTTTTCTTATCGCCGACGCACTGTATTTTTTATCGTCGGTATCGTGACCCTTTCCGATACGCTTTACCGCTTTGCAGGGGAGTGTGGTTTCACCGATATATTCAATTGCGAGAATATTATTCGGTGTGTCAAGGATATCACTTTTTATAACTTCCTGACGTGCAGCAGGATAAGAGAGACCCTCCTTCATTTTGCTGATTATTTCATTTTCACACGCCTTAATTTTTTTGCTGACAGCTGTTAACTCATCAATGTTATTACACTCAGCACCGAAAGCAATTTCGTCAACAACACCTGTTGCCTCCAGAATCTGCACAGCATATTTTGCAAAGCCGTTTGCAGACATTACCGAGTAAGCACAGGGCAGTTCTATAATTAAATCAGCACCATTCTTTAAGGCAGTCTCAGCTCTTGTGAATTTATCATAAACTGCAAACTCACCGCGCTGTACAAGGCTGCCGCTCATAACGCAAACAACACCGTCAGAGCTTTTCTTTACAGTGTCAATCAGATACTTATGACCGTCATGAAATGGATTAAATTCGCAAATAATGCCTGTTATCATAAAAATTACCTATAAAGTCCTTGACATAATAATATATTATATATTATTATAATACTAAATAAAAATAACTATTTCAACAGTTGGAGGAAATATTTTGAAAATTCTTGTTATTAACTGCGGCAGTTCATCACTCAAGTATCAGTTAATGGATATGTCAGATGAATCTGTTCTCTGCAAAGGTGCTATTGAAAGAATCGGTATGAAAATCAATGGCGGTGAGGAAAATGTTATCGTTAAGGTGAATGGTGAAAAGCATACCTACGATAAGGAGCTTCCTACGCATACAGATGCTTTTAATGAGGTTAAGTATATTCTTTCTGAGGGTGAGTACAAGGTTATCAGCTCATTCAATGAAATTGATGCAATCGGTCATCGTGTTGTTCAGGGCGGTGACAAGTATACACAGAGCACACTTATTGACGATGAGGTTGTAAAGACTCTTGAAGAGCTTTCACCTCTTGCTCCGCTTCACAATCCTGCAAACCTTCAGGGTTATAAGGCTTGTCTTGAGGTTGTCGGTCCTGACGTTCCTCAGGTTGCTGTATTTGATACAGCGTTCCACAGCACAATGCCTGCTAAGGCATATATGTATGCTGTTCCTTATGAGTATTATGAAAAGTACGGTGTCCGCCGTTACGGTTTTCACGGTACATCACATAAGTTTGTTTCCCACAGAGTGGCTGACAAAATCGGCAAGAACATAAATGATCTTAAGATTATTACCTGCCATCTCGGCAACGGCTCTTCAATCGCTGCTGTTAATCACGGTAAGGTTGTTGATACATCAATGGGCTTTACTCCTCTTGACGGCTTTATGATGGGTACACGCTCCGGCGGAGTTGATCCTTCAGTTGTTACATTTATTATGAAGAAGCTTGGTCTGGATCCTGATGCAATGGATAAGGTGCTTAACAAGGAATCCGGTGTGAACGCAATTTCCGGTATATCTTCAGATGACCGTGATATCTGTGCTGCACAGGCTCAGGGTAATGAAAGAGCAATCCTCGCTCACGAGATGCAGGCTTATGAAATTGCTAAATACATAGGATCATATATTGCAGCAATGAACGGTGTTGACGCCATTGTATTTACCGGCGGTATCGGTGAAAACGGTGTTTGGCTTCGTTCAAAGGTATGCTCATATCTCGGTTATATGGGTGTTCATATCAATGAGGCTGTTAACGAGAAAACACAGAAGGGTGCAGAGGCTGAGCTTACCAATCCTACTGACAAGGTAAGAGTATTTATTCTTGCTACTGATGAGGAGCTTACAATCGCACGTGATACTGCTGAAATTGTTAAAGCTCTTTAAGAATATAAATTATATTAAGTAAATTAATTTGATTTAAAATAAACTGTAAAGGAGGAGAAACAAATGCCTGAAATTAAGTATGAAATCACAGAGCATCTTGGCGTTATTTCTGAAACAGCAAGGGGCTGGACAAGAGAAGTTAATCTGATTTCATGGAACGGACGTGAGCCTAAGATTGATGTCAGGGACTGGTCACCTGATCATTCAAAAATGAGCAAGGGTCTTACCTTCACAGCTGATGAAGTTAAGGAACTTACTAAGATTGTTGAAAAGCTCGATTAATTTCAAAGGGTAACAGTATTCAAAAATATTGTTGCCCTTGACGTTTTATTATGAAGAAAATACATTTTACTTGATTTACTGCTTTTTGGATTGAGTAAAATTTGAGGTATAGAATTATGGAATGGACATCATTAAATGATTTAAGAGAGAAATATTTATCTTTCTTTGAAAGCAAGGGGCATTTAAGGCTTCCAAGCTTTTCACTTGTGCCAAACGGAGATAAGAGCCTGCTTCTTATTAACTCAGGTATGGCACCGATGAAAAAGTATTTTACCGGCGAGGTTACTCCTCCGCGCAAGAGGGTTACAACCTGTCAGAAATGTATACGTACACCTGACATTGAAAATGTTGGTAAAACAGCACGTCACGGCACTTTCTTTGAAATGCTCGGTAACTTCTCCTTCGGAGATTATTTCAAGAAAGAGGCTACTGCATGGGCGTGGGAGTTCTGTACGCAGGTGCTTGAAATGCCTGTGGACAAGCTTTATATCACCATTTATGAAAATGATGATGAAGCCTTTGATATCTGGACGAAGCAGAACGGTGTTGCCCCTGACCATATTGTAAGACTCGGCAAGGCTGACAATTTCTGGGAGCACGGCTCTGGTCCCTGCGGTCCTTGTTCCGAGATTCATTTTGACCGCGGTGAAAAATACGGCTGCGGAAAGCCGGACTGCGGTCCGGGCTGTGAGTGTGACAGATATGTTGAGTTCTGGAACAATGTTTTCACTCAGTTCGATAACGACGGAAACAACAATTACACACCTCTTGACCATCCGAATATTGATACAGGTATGGGACTTGAAAGACTTGCATGCATTATGCAGGATGTGGATAACATCTTTGAGGTTGACACCGTTCAGAACATTATGAAAAAGATTTCTGAAATTTCAGGTGTAACTTACCACGAGGATGAAAAGAACGATGTTTCTCTTCGTGTAATAACCGACCATGTCCGTTCATCAACCTTTATGATTGGTGACGGTGTTATTCCTTCAAACAACGGCAGAGGCTATGTTTTAAGACGTCTCATACGCCGTGCGTGCCGTCACGGAAGGCTTTTGGGCATTAACGAACCATTCCTTTATAAAGTATGTAAAACCGTAATTCAGGAGAATGCAGGGGCTTATCCTGAGCTTGCAGATAAGGAAGAGCTTATCACAAAGGTTATTCTTTCTGAGGAGGAGTCCTTCGGCAAAACCATTGATGCAGGTCTTGCACTTCTTGATGAGTATATTTCAAAGATGGATGGCAATGTGTTCTCGGGTGAGGATGCGTTCAAGCTTAACGACACATACGGCTTCCCGCTTGATCTGACTAAGGATATACTTGAGGAAAAGGGAATTACCGTTGACGAGGACAAGTTCAACGCGCTTCTTGCGAATCAGAAGTCAACTGCACGTGCTGCACGCAAGGATGCAGGTGCAGATGCCTGGAAGGGTAATTCCGTTAAAATTGATACGGATAAGACAGAGTTTGTAGGTTATACAGATTTTGAATGTGATGCAAAAATCACAGCGATTGTTAATGCTGACGGCGAGCTTGTAGATATGCTCGGTGCAGGTGAACAGGGTGTAATTGTTCTTGATAAAACTCCGTTTTATGCCGAGTCAGGCGGTCAGGTTGGTGACAGCGGTGTTGTTAAAAACGGCGACGGCAATGTGTTCCTTGTTGCGGATACATCAAAAAATGCTGACGGTATTTACCTCCACAGCGGTAATGTTTCAAAGGGCGTTATCAGCGTCGGTGACAGCGTAAATGCAAGCCTGAATGAGTTCAGACGTGCATCTATTATGAAAAACCATACAGCAGCTCATCTTCTTCAGGCTGCACTTCGTCAGGTGCTTGGCACACACGTTGAGCAGGCAGGTCAGCTTGTTAATGAAAAGGAAGTGCGTTTTGACTTTACTCACTTTAATCCTATGACTGCTGATGAGCTTGTTAAGGTTGAGATGCTTGTAAATCAGTTTATTATGCAGGCTCAGCCGGTTGTAATGCAGGAAATGCCGATTGAAGAGGCTAAGAAAATGGGTGCAATGATGCTCTTCGGTGAGAAGTACGGCGATATTGTACGTGTCGTTAAGGCAGGGGATTTCTCCACTGAATTCTGCGGCGGTACCCACGTTGCAAACAGCGGCGAGCTGGGTCTTTTCAAAATCATTTCAGAATCATCCGTTGCTGCCGGTGTAAGAAGAATAACAGCCCTTACAGGTATGAATCTTCTTGCTTATCTCAATCATAATGAGGCTATGGTTAAGCTGGTAGCAGCAGCCTTTAAGACCTCTGATAATGAAATCAATGAAAGAGCTTCAGCTATTATAACTGAGCTTAAGGATAAGGATAAGGAAATTCAGAAGCTGAATGCTGAACTCACAAAGCTGAAGAGTGCGGATATGTTTTCAAAGCCTGTTATGATTGACGGTCTTGAGCTTTACACTGCAAAGGTTGACGGCACAACGCCTGATGCTCTTCGTTCAATGGGTGATGATCTTAAGGCAAAGAGTGATAACGTTGTGGCTGTTATTGCAGGTGTTAACGGCGAAAAGGCAAACCTTGTTGCCGTATGCGGTAAAAATGCAATTGCTAAGGGTGTTAAAGCCGGTGACCTTGTACGTGAAATTGCTAAGCTGGCAGGCGGTGGCGGTGGCGGTCGTCCTGATTCAGCAATGGCAGGTGCAAAGGATTTGTCAAAGCTTGACAGTGCTATCGCAGCAGTTGAGGAAACCGTAAAGGGTATGATGAAGTGAGGTTAAAAATATGTGCTTGTTTTGTGAAATAATTGCAGGAAATATTCCGTCAACTAAGGTTTATGAGGATGATATGATTCTTGCATTCAAGGATATTGCGCCTGTTGCGCCTGTTCATATTATCGTTGTACCGAAGATTCATATTGAATCTGCAAATGATGTTACATCGGAGAACAGTAAATATGTTGCAGCTATATTTGAGAAAATTCCTGAGATTGCAAAGTCACAGGGTATTGACTCTTACAGAATTATCAATAACTGCGGTGAGGATGCAGGACAGACTGTTAAGCACCTTCATTTCCATATTATCGGCGGAGTGAAAATGGGAGAAAAAATCATATGAGCGAAGAATACTATACTCTGAAAATTGCAGGCGTTGAACGTCAGCTCAAGCGCTTTGCTGTTTCAGACAGTCTGGACATTGCGGCTTTTATCCTGTTTGGTGATGTGGAGCTTACTGAGGCCTGTGCAAAGGCACTGCTTGATAAGTGCCCTGATTTTGACTATATTGTCACACCGGAGGCGAAGTCAATTCCTCTTGCCTATGAGATGAGTAAAATCAGCGGCAAGAAATACATAGTAGCACGTAAGGGTGTTAAGGTGTATATGGATCATCCTGTTGAATATACTGTAAGAAGTATAACCACACAGAAGGAGCAGACACTCTATCTCGGTCACGAGGACGGCGATTTGCTTAAGGATAAAAGAGTTCTGATACTTGATGATGTGATTTCAACAGGTGAAAGCCTTAAGGCGGTTATCGGCCTTGTTGAGGCATTCGGCGGTAATATCGTAGCCAGTGCAGCACCTCTGGCAGAGGGTGACGCTGCTGACAGAACCGATATCGTTTTCCTCGAAAAGCTTCCGCTGTTTTTTAAATAATATTTATTATAGCCACTGTGTAAATAGTGGCTATTGTTGTATAAGGTGAGTTTCTTATGAAAAAAATATTCTCATTGTTGCTCTCAATTGTTGTTATGTTGACAGTATGCTCTTGTTCAGCCGATAAAAAAAGTATAAATATTGACGGATTTGTTCCGTTCAATTGTTCAAATTCGTGTGTGTTTTCCAATAGTAAGTCAGACTATTACCTTATATTTGATAATGCTGAATTTATTTTCAACGGCAAGATAGTTTATAACAACTATGGTGCTGATAGCGGAGAGTACAAAGTTTATGGTGACAATAGCAAAAAAGGTACCTACGTCCTCTATGAGCCTGATTACAATATCGAGTTTTATGGATTTGATGAGGAAAACAGTGCTCTCTTTTTCAAAGATACCGACAATGGTATTTTTTACAGAATGGTTGTTGATTTCAATGATACTGTTACTGCACAGGAACCTACCATAGTATATCGTGGAAATGCGTTGCCAATACATTCGGAGGCTGATAACATTGTGCTTGAAACAGAAGAGGGTTACATTTCCTTTAATACTTTGAACGGCGAAACAACAGATTATCTTGAAAGCAGAGTGCCTGAAATATATCGTGACCAAGTTAAAATAACACCTGATAAGGCAATTAAAATTGCTGATGATTATGTGAAAAGCAGAGCACATAATGGCAGTATTGATTATCCGCTTGATGAATATGAGCCTGTTTTAGATGTATTAGCCAGTGATTTATTACTATTTCCGGATTTTAATTCACCAAATTTTGAACGCTTTTGGGGAGATGTTCCTGATTTTTGTTGGTGTATTGTTTATTATTTTGGTGATGAAGAATTACCTGCGGGTTGGCGTGTTGTTTATATCAATGCATTTGATGGCAATTTGTTTGGAACAGCTTTTACGCTTGCAGATTAATACTTATAAGAATGATCACCCAAGAGTTGGTAATAATACTCTTGGGTGATTTTATGTTTAAGGATAATAAAAAGGTCGTTATTGTCGGCGTCGGTATGGTGGGTATGAGCTACGCTTATGCTCTTTTAAATCAGAATATCTGTGATGAGCTGGTGCTTATTGATATCAATAAGGAGCGTGCAAGGGGAGAGGCTATGGACCTGTCTCATGGTCTGCCCTTTGCACCAAGCTCAATGAAAATTAGTTCCGGTGATTATCATTGCTGTTCTGATGCGGATTTGGTTGTTATATGTGCAGGTGCTCCTCAGGAGGAGGGTGAGAGCAGGCGTGACCTTTTGCAGAAAAATTTCAAGGTATTCAAGTCCATTGTTGATCCGATTGTTGAAAGCGGATTTAATGGTGTCTTTCTTGTTGCCTCAAACCCTGTTGATATTATGACGCAGTTCGTATATCATCTTTCAGGCTTTCCGGCCAACAGAGTTCTTGGCTCCGGTACGACTCTTGATTCAGCACGTCTGCGCCATATGATGAGTGATTATTTCAAGGTCAATCCGCGAAATGTGCACGCATACGTAATCGGTGAGCACGGTGATTCGGAATTTGTTGCCTGGAGCAATGCAGCTATTTCAGTTAATCCACTGAGCGAGCTGGAGGAAAGATATCCGCACTTAATGGAGGATATGCAGAAGATTGCTGTTGATGTCAGGGAGTCCGCCTATGAAATCATTAAGGCAAAGCGTGCAACGTATTACGGTATAGGTATGGTGCTTGCGAGACTTACAAGGGCAATTCTCTTTGATGAAAATTCTATTTTTACAGTATCTGCTTATCTGAAAGGCGAGTATGGAGAACAAGGGATATATGCCGGTGTGCCCTCAGTAGTGAATCATAACGGTGTCCGTGAGGTCCTGAAAATGAAATTGAATGATGAGGAGCAGAGGAAGTTTAAAGAATCGTGTGATATTTTAAAAGAGATGAAGGAAGAGATAGGGATATAACAGTTTGTTTATCAATAATGTTATTGATATTCCGTAGGGGACGATTCTATATCGTCCCAAAATATATAATAGAGGGCGGATATTGAATCCGCCCCTACGATATTTCAGAAGCGTTCCTGTCTATTTGTAGGGGCAGGTTTCCACGCCTGCCCGTTTCATAATTTTTCGGGAGGGCACGGAGACCCTCCCCTACACTAAACAATAATTTAGTTTATTTTTGTTCATAAATTTTTTACTATATATTTCTCTGATTATATGCTATAATATTAAAAAAATAATCGGAGAATGAGATATGTCTAATAATCAAAAAGAAACAAGTGAAAAAGAACCAAAAACTTTACTGCGTGATATTATCACCTTTATCGTACCGGTGGTGCTTGCTGTTATTGCTGCATTGCTGCTGAGAACCTATGTTTTTGCAAATGCTGTTGTGCCCACAGGCTCAATGCTCAATACCATTCAGGAAAAGGACAGAATCATTGCCAGCCGCCTTGCTTACAATAAGGATGATCCTGAAAGATATGATGTGGTTATCTTTAATTTCCCTGATGATGAAGAGCAGATTTTTGTTAAAAGAGTGATCGGTCTGCCCGGCGAAACGGTTGAGATAGTCAATGGCGTTGTGTATGTCACAAAAGTGAATGGTGAAACAGTACAGCTTGATGACAGCTTTGTGACGGCGTGTGTTCCTGAGGGGGATTTTGGTCCGTATGTTGTCCCTGAAAACAGTTATTTTATGCTGGGTGATAACAGAAACAGCAGTAAGGATTCACGCTTCTGGAACAATCCATTCGTAAGCAAGGATAAAATACTCGGCAAGGTTATGTTCAGGTATTATCCAAGCATAGGTAAAATAGAATAAATAAGTTGCTGAATGAATAAAGGAGATGTCCGAAAGACATCTCCTTTATTCATTATTTTCCATTACATATGTGCCGTCTGCCATTACGGCAATGGAATAAGGACCGTATTTGTAAAAACGCTTAACCATATTATTAAAGTTTATGTAATCGGAAACGGTGTAGTTACTGCCGTCGATTCTGCGTACCTTGTTATTATCACAGCAGACATAGAAATCGCCGTCATCATAACAGATGTACGTAGGGTTTATAAAGGTTTTTGCATCCTTACCGCCGATACGCAAATCAACCTTCATATTCTGGCAGGAATAACGGATAACACAGTTTTCTTCCGGACACACACTCCAAAAATATTTTCCCTCAAGTGACAGACACTTTACAGGCTTTTCGTGATAGTCAAATGAGCCGCTCCAGTCAAGCTCGCCTTCACGGTCGAATATGCCGGCTTCACCGTTAGGGTAGATAGCGAGCACACGCCTGTCGTAAAGCACCGCAGCCTCACACTGAACGAAGTTTGGTATAATTTCACTTATCCGCTTGAAGTTGGCACCGAATTTTTTTAAGAGATAAGCGCTTTTGGTGGATACGTCTATACTCTTGTTTTTAAAATCAACTACGGAATACTGGACCTTGTACTGATTGGGATTCGTAAGAGGAATTTTTTCAACAAGTATAACGGAATCATCGCTGTATTTTACTATATCAACAATTTCCTTTGTACTGATTAGCTGCAAGGTTATTCCTCCGTTTCCTCAAAGGTTGTGTTTGTCAGATATCCAAGAGTCATAAGGCTGTCCGTAAGATGTACATTTTCGACAAGCACATCAGGATGCGCCATAGCAATGTCAAAATTTGAAAAGTTCCAGAAGCTTTTGATACCGACCTTTACAAGCAAATCCGTAATTTCGCTCATATCATTTGACGGAATACAGGTGACTGCGCAAACAGGTTCATTATCAATGCAGAAATTTTCAATATAATTAATATGTCTTACAGGTATTCCTTTAATCATATTACCGCAAAGCGCTTCATTTTTATCGAAAATACCAATCAGCTTGAAACCGCTCTTCTTATTGAAAAGCTTGTTTGTAACAGCTTTACCCAGATTACCTGCACCGATAAGAATGGTCTTTATTTCCTTGTTTACACAAAGAATTTCACCGATTTTGCTGTGAAGCTCGGGTACATTATATCCGTATCCCTGCTGACCGAAACCGCCGAAGCAGTTAAAATCGTGCCTGATCTGTGACGCCGTTAATCCCATTCGTGCTGCAAGCTCTTTGGAGCTTATACGAACAATACCGTTTTCCTTCAGTGACTGCAGAAAACGATAATAACGGGGAAGCCGTTTGATGACGGATATTGAAATATCTTCCTTAGGCGACATTTTATTTTCCCTCTCTGATCATTATTTTGTCATTTCGGTGATGGTTTCCATTACATAGTCACCGAATTCACTGCAGGTACAGCCTGTGTCTCTGCCTGTTATTGTAAGCTTCTTCTCCTCAAACATACACTTGTCGAGTGCAGCCTCAAGAGCGTCAGCCTCCTTCTGATAACCGATGTGTGAAAGGAGCATAACAGATGCACGAAGCATTGAGCAAGGGTCAGCATACTGACCTCTGCCTTCCTTAATCATACGTGGAGCTGAGCCGTGAATCGCTTCAAACATAGCATATTTTTTACCGATGTTTGCTGAGCCGGCAGTTCCTACGCCGCCCTGAAATTCAGCAGCCTCGTCAGTGATGATATCACCATAAAGGTTAGGAAGAACAAATACCTTGAAATCTTTTCTTCTCATCGGGTCAATCAGCTTTGCTGTTGTGATGTCAACATACCAGTCGTCCGTTACGATATCCGGATATTCCTCACCGATTTTCTGAGCAGTCTTAAGGAATTTACCGTCAGTTGTCTTGATGATATTTGCTTTTGTGATGATAGAAACCTTGCCCTTGTTGTTCTTCTTCGCATACTCATAAGCAAGGCGTGCAATTCTTTCACAGCCCTCCTGTGTTGCAACAGTAAAGTCAACTGCAAGGTCATCTGTAATGTTTACACCGTGAGAGCCTACAGCGTAGCCGCCCTCCGTATTTTCTCTGAAGAAGGTCCAATCAATGCCCTCCTCAGGCACCTTTACAGGTCTCATATTTGCGAAGAGGTCAAGAGCCTTTCTCATAGCGACGTTTGCTGATTCAACGTTTGGCCATGGGTCGCCTGCTCTTGGGGTTGTTGTAGGGCCTTTCAGAATAACGTGACAGGATTTGAGTTCCTCAAGCACATCGTCAGGGATTGCCTTGTTGCAGGCAGCACGGTTTTCGATTGTAAGACCGTCAATCTCCTTGAAAGCAACCTTTCCTCTTGCTACTTCATCCTTAAGTAAGAATGCAAGAACTCTTTCACTTTCCTTTGTGATTACAGGACCGATACCGTCACCGCCGCAGATACCGATAACGATTGTATCAAGCGCATCATAGTCAGTGAAATCCTTGTCCTCTTTAATTTTTTTTGCACGTGCAAGCTGTGCTTCCATAAGTGAACGGAATTTTTCAACAGCTTCGTCAATAATCTGCTTTTCGTCAGCCATTAATATATATCTCCTTGTTCGTTTATTTATACGGCAGGGGAGGGGCACTCCGCCTGCCGATTGTGAATTATTTATTCATTTCTCTTGTGTAGTCAAGAAGTCCGCCGCAAGCGAGCATAGCTCTCTGACGATCTGAAAGGTGAGAGGAATCCAGCTCATACTCTTCACCCTTTGTTATATTCTTAAGAACAATCTGCTTTTTGTTTTCAATGCAGTCCTTGATGTCAGGGAGAGCAAGCTTATCCATCTGGTCAATTTTATCGTAGTCCTCTTCATTCATAAATGTGAACGGGAGAATACCTGCATTAACAAGGTTAGCAACGTGAATTCTTGCAAAGGATTTGGTAATAACAGCCTTAACGCCTAAGTAGAGCGGAACAAGAGCAGCATGCTCTCTTGATGAGCCCTGACCGTAGTTTGAGCCGCCGACGATGATGCCCTTGCCCTCCGCCTTGATTCTCTCAGGGAATGTCTCATCACATACACCGAAGCAATACTGTGAAAGGTGAGGAATGTTTGAACGGTATGGAAGAATCTTAGCGCCTGCAGGCATAATGTGGTCGGTTGTAATGTTGTCGCCAACCTTAAGCACAGCCTTTGCTGTGATGTTTTCAGGCAATGGCTCTGTGTGAGGGAAAGGCTTGATGTTAGGACCTCTGAGTACCTCAACGCTGTCAGCCTCTTCAGGTGAAGCAGGAGCCTCAATCATATTATCGTTTACAATGAATGCCTCAGGCATTGTGATTTCAGGAGCGTCACCGAGCTCACGTGGGTCGGTAAGATAGCCTGTGAGTGCAGATGCTGCTGCAACCTCAGGTGATACAAGGTAAATGCCTGCATCCTTTGTGCCTGAACGGCCTTCAAAGTTTCTGTTAAAGGTTCTGAGTGATACACCTGCTGAATTTGGTGACTGACCCATACCGATACATGGACCGCAGGCTGATTCAAGAATTCTTGCACCTGCATTAATCATATCTGAAAGTGCACCGTTGAGTGCAAGCATATTCAGAACCTGCTTTGAACCAGGAGCAATGCAGAGGGAAACAGATGGGTCAACGGTCTTGCCCTTAAGAATAGCGGCAACCTTCATCATATCAACATAGGATGAGTTTGTGCAGGAGCCGATAGCAACCTGGTCAACCTTGATTTTACCGATTTCGTCAGTGGTCTTAACTCGGTCAGGCATATGAGGACAAGCTGCCATTGGTGTGAGTGAGCAGAGGTCGATATCAATAACCTCATCATAAACTGCATCTGCGTCAGGCAGAATTTCCGTCCAGTCAGCCTCACGTCCCTGTGCCTTAAGGAAAGCAAGTGTAATTTCGTCTGAAGGGAAGATAGAGGTGGTTGCACCAAGCTCAGCACCCATATTTGTGATGGTAGCTCTTTCCGGAACAGAAAGTGTTTTAACACCCTCGCCGCCGTATTCAATGATTTTGCCTACGCCGCCCTTAACGCTCATAATTCTGAGAACTTCAAGAATTACGTCCTTAGCGGATACCCAAGGCTTAAGATAGCCTGTAAGGTTGATTCTTGTCATTTTAGGCATAGGAATGTAGTATGTGCCGCCGCCCATTGCAACAGCAACATCCAGTCCGCCTGCACCCATTGCAAGCATACCGATACCGCCGCCTGTAGGTGTGTGGCTGTCTGAGCCGATTAAGGTTTTACCCGGAATACCGAATCTCTCAAGATGTACCTGGTGGCAGATTCCGTTACCCGGACGGCTGAAGTAAATGCCGTGCTTCTTTGTAACACTCTGTATGTAACGATGATCGTCCGCATTCTCAAAGCCTGTCTGGAGTGTGTTGTGGTCGATATAAGCCACTGATTTTTCAGTCTTAACGCGGTCAACACCCATTGCCTCAAATTCAAGATAAGCCATTGTGCCTGTTGCATCCTGAGTAAGAGTCTGGTCGATTCTCAGACCGATTTCAGTGCCTGCAATCATTTCTCCTTCTACAAGGTGGGATTTAATAAGTTTTTGTGCTAAAGTAAGTCCCATTGATAAAAAATCCTCCTATTTGTTTATAAAATTAACAAAGTCTATTTTATTACAATTCACTTTAACTGTCAATGCCGGTTACAGAAATGTAATATAATTAATATATTATTAAATAACTATTAATACATTTTATAAGCAAATTTATCAGAGTGTTGAAATGGATTGGATTTTATGATAAAATAATACATTATATTGCGGCTTTATGGACATAAATAACTAATGAGGTGTTTTTTATGTCCAATCATAACCGTGAAAATACAAAGCTGACGAATAATCAGGAGCAGGAAAATAATGAAAATCAAAATGAGGATGCACAGGTAAGCAGTACGTCTGATTTTGAAACAGGCTCTATTACCGTATCGAAGGATGGTCATTTCATTCACTGCCTTACGATTATCGGTCAGATTGAGGGGCATTATATTCTCCCCAGTCAGAATAAGACCACGAAGTACGAGCACGTGATTCCCCAGCTTGTTGCCATTGAGGAAAGCAAGGAGATTGAGGGACTGCTCATTATTCTTAACACTGTGGGCGGAGATGTGGAGGCAGGACTTGCAATCGCAGAGCTTTTGTCAACTATGAAAACTCCCACAGCATCACTGGTGCTCGGCGGAGGGCATTCCATCGGTGTGCCTTTGGCAGTAAGCTGTCAGAAAAGCTTTATTGTGCCGAGTGCTACAATGACGGTTCATCCTGTCAGGATGAACGGACTTGTGCTGGGTGTTCCTCAGACTCTTTCCTATTTTGAGAAGATGCAGGACAGAATTGTGAATTTTGTTGCCAATAATTCCAAAATAAGCGACGAGGATTTCCGCAAGCTGATGCTGAAAACAGGTGAGCTTGTTATGGATGTCGGCACAGTTCTTGACGGCGAGGGTGCTGTTCAGTCAGGTCTCATTGATGAAATGGGCGGACTCAGTGATGCACTCGATTTTCTCAATAAAACCATTGAGGAGGGCGAAAATTGATTTATTCAATTGTATCGGAAAATGATATATTTTTTACGCCTGCCTTAGCTATAAACAGCATTCGCTCCAGTAACCCATATGACTATATCCGCTCGGGCTACTATCTTGATAACGCTTCTCTTTACGGAGGTAAAAATAATGTGGATTTTAACTGCAATTTTTCAGGCAATAGGACAGGCTCTCACATGGGTGCTGCCGATATCTGAAAGCGGACACAGTGCAATATTTCATAACTTTTCAGGAAGATTTTCCGGCGCCTGCTCACAGCTGACAGGCGTTATACATATTGGTATTGCAATCGGAATTATTGCCGCTTTTTACAAGCTGTTTCTTCATCTTGGAAAAAACTTTTTTGGAGCATGGAATGATTTATTCCATAAACGGCTTGATATAAAAAAATCATCACCGCAAAGGAATTTTATGTATATGACCATTCTTTCCTTTGTGCCGATGCTTTTTTATCTTATTCCTGCAGGGAAATACGGCAATGTTTATCAGGTGTTTAACAGGACATCCTATGATAATACACTTCTTGGTGAGGGCATCTGTATAGCGCTTACAGGTGTGCTGTTGATTGTTACGGAGAGTATGCTTAATAAAAAAAGCAAATCCCTTCCGCCGGTTTTACAGGCATTGATTATCGGTGTTATTGCCTTTCTTGCCATACCGTCGGCAGGCTGCTCGCTTATTGCAGGCGTATTCTGTGTTGCATTTTTACTCGGTATGAGCGATAAATATGCAATAAGATATTCAATGGTGCTTTCATCCATGGTGCTGCTTGTAATGGGTGTTATTGAGATTTGCATCGGTGTAACTAAGATTAATATTATTTCAGCTATTATAGGAGTTGTTGTTTCTGCTGTGGTTTCCTTCTTTGCAGTTAAGCTCCTTTTGTATGTTATTAAGAACAAGTCACTTAAATTCTTTGCATGGTATGATATTGCACTTGGATTTATCTGCTTTATTATAGGTATTTTTGAAATTGTGATAAAATGAGGTAAATGATGGCAAATAAAAAAACACAGACTAAGTCAAAACAAAATAAGCCTGCAAAAAAGACAGCTGCACCAAAACAGGCTCAGGTGCAGGTGAATCAGAAGCAGGAGGACGCAATGCGTATTGCAGGCATTGCCGTCTTTGCATTTTCGGTTATCTTTTTCTGTATTGCCGTAATCAGCGGTGCAGGTGTATGGAATGTATTACATAATGTTTATGTGGGGATTTTCGGCGTGTTTGCCGCTTGTGTATTTCCGCTTATTTCCATAGTTGTAATGCTGTTTTATTCCTTTAATAAGTCCAATCCGTCAAGGCTGATTGCAAAGTCCATTGAAACAATCATTATGGTACTGCTGATTGCAGCCTTTGTTCACGTTGTGAGCCATAGCACAGGAGAGGTGTTCAAGGACGTTATTATTGAAAGCTATCATGCAGCGCCTTCTGCCTTTAATGGCGGCTTTATCGGTGCGGTTCTCGGCTGGCTGCTGCTTTCAATGGGTAAGGCGCCTGCCATTGTCGTTTCCATTGTGCTGTTTCTTGTTGATTTTATGCTTCTTACAGGTATTACGGTAATACAGTTTTTCTCAGGTGCTGCAAAGCCTGCAACCGAAACTTATAAAAAGGTTGCACCTGTGATTTCAGAGCATATTGAAAAAAGACGAATGAATAAGAATAATATTGATGTACCTCTTGATGAGCTCCCTCCGTCGGAGGAGGAAAAGCCTAAGGGAAGAAAGAAAGCCAAAAAAGAGGTATTTGACCCTGAAGAGGAGGAAACCTCTGTACCAAAGGATATTATTGATGAAATCAATGAAACAACCGAGCGTAACAGACGTGAGCGTGAAAAGAAAAATCCTCCTAAGAAAGCAAAATCCATTGATGAAATTGTGAAGGACGCATCTGAGGAAAAGAAGACTGAGGACAAGCCTGCTGAATTCAAGGTGTCAAAGGAGGCAATGGAATCCTCCGTCAATGATTACAAGCTGCCTACAGTTGATTTGCTTAAAGAGGGTGTTAAAAAATCAACAAAGGATATCAGCGGTGAGCTTAAAGAGAATGCACAGATGCTGATTGAAACGCTCCATTCCTTTAATGTGGATGCAACGATTACGGATATTTCGCGCGGTCCGACCGTAACACGATATGAGCTTAAGCCGGCAGCAGGTATACGTATTTCAAAAATTACAAACCTTGCAGATGATATTGCACTGAATCTTGCGGCAACCCATGTTCGTATTGAAGCTCCTATTCCGGGTAAAGCCGCTGTGGGTATCGAAGTACCGAATACCATAAAAAATTCAGTATCTATGCGTGAGCTTATTGATACACCTGAATTTTATGAGCAGAATTCAAAGCTCTCTGCAGGTCTTGGCAAGGATATTGCAGGTAAATGTGTTTACTGCGATATTTCAAAGATGCCGCATCTCCTTGTTGCAGGTACAACAGGCTCAGGTAAATCTGTATGTATGAACTCCATTATTACATCCATTCTTTACCGCGCAAAGCCGGATGAGGTCAAATTCCTTATGATTGACCCAAAGCAGGTTGAATTTTCAAAGTATGCAGGTATTCCGCATCTTCTTGTACCTGTTGTAACCGATCCGAGAAAGGCAGCAGGTGCACTTGGCTGGGCCGTTTCCGAAATGCTGCAGCGTTATCAGCGATTGTCACAGATTGGTGTGCGTGATATTGAGGGCTATAATAAATACGTTAAAAAGCATGAGGATATGGAGCTTATGCCGAAAATCTGTATTTTCATTGACGAGTTTGCAGATTTGATGATGGCTGCTCCGAAAGAGGTTGAGGATTCTGTGTGCCGTCTTGCACAGATGGCTCGTGCCGTAGGTATGCACCTGGTTATCGCAACGCAGCGTCCGTCAGTAGACGTTATCACAGGTCTGATTAAGGCGAATATTTCATCACGTATTGCACTTACTGTTTCATCACAGATTGACTCAAGAACGATCCTTGACGCAGCAGGTGCGGAAAAGCTTCTCGGTCACGGTGATATGCTTTATTCACCTATAGGTGCGTCAAAGCCGATTCGTGTTCAGGGCTGTTTTATTTCCGACGATGAGGTTGAGGAGCTTTGTGATTTCGTTAAAAATCAGGGTGAGAGTCAGTACGATGAAAGCATTGCCAAAGAGATTGAGGCAAAGGCAGTGCAGGATAAAAAATCATCACCCTTTGAGGATGACGGCGATGCTGAACAGCTGGATGTTCTTTTTGATAAAGCAGTTGACGTTGTGCTTGAAACAGGTACAGCTTCCACATCCTTCCTTCAGCGTAAGCTGTCTGTCGGTTATGCACGTGGTGCAAAGATAATTGACCAGCTTCAGGAAAAGGGAATCATAGGTCCTGCCAATGGCTCAAAGCCGAGAGAAATACTGATTACACGTCAGCAGTGGCTTGAGATGCAGGCATATTCAGCAAACGGTGAATTCACCGCAGACAATACAGAGCAGATGTCTTTTGACGAAGCAACGCCTGTCAATGAAGAGGACGATATCCCATCATTTGAAATCGTTGAAAAATATTCAGATGATGAATAATTTAAATAAGTAAATAAATGATTATAATTAATTTTGAACTATGAACGGATTTTTACCTATTAACAAAAAAGAAATGCTCGACAGGGGCTGGGACAGTGTTGACTTTGTCTATGTCACAGGTGACAGCTATGTTGACCATCCCTCCTTTGGAGCAGCGATAATAACACGAGTCCTTGAAAGCAAAGGATTTAAAGTAGCCGTACTTAGCCAGCCTGACTGGAGAAGCACGGCTGACTTTGTTCAGTTCGGCAAGCCGCGTCTCGGCTTTTTCGTAACAAGTGGTAATATTGATTCTATGGTTGCGCATTACACTGCCGCCAAGAGGATTCGCCACGATGATGCCTATACCGCAGGCGGTGTGGCAGGCAAAAGACCTGACAGGGCAGTTATTATATATTCAAAGATAATCAAAGAACTTTATCCGGATTCACCGCTTATTATCGGAGGGCTTGAAGCATCTCTGAGACGTTTTGCCCATTATGATTACTGGGACGATAAAATCAGACCGAGCATTCTGATTGATTCAAGTGCTGATTTGCTCTCCTTTGGTATGGGTGAAAATCAGACGATTGAGATTGCTCAACGACTTGATAACGGTGAAAACATTCAGGATATGAGGGATATTCTTGGTACCTGCTATGCTTGTCCCACCACTGAAACACCATATGTCGGTGTGGAGTGTCCGTCTTATGAAAACGTACTGAACAGTAAAAAGGAATATGCAAAATCCTGCCGTATTCAGCAGGACGAACAGGATCATATTCGCGGACGTGTGATTAAGCAGAAGCACGGCAAAATGATGATTGTGCAGAATCAGCCTATGCCGCCTTTAACGCAGAAGGAGCTGGACTGGGTTTATTCTCTGCCATATATGAGAGCTTATCATCCGTCCTATGAAAAGCTTGGCGGTGTTCCCGGCATACGTGAGGTTGAGTTTTCCATAACGCATAATCGCGGCTGTTTCGGTGCCTGCAATTTCTGTTCAATCGCTTTTCATCAGGGCAGATACGTTACCTCTCGCTCAAAGAAGAGCATTATGATTGAGGCTGAAAAGCTGACGCATATGCCGAATTTTAAGGGATATATTCACGATGTGGGCGGTCCTACCGCCAATTTCAGAAAGCCGTCCTGTGAATATCAGGAGGAGCACGGACTCTGCAAGGGTAAGAAATGTCTTGCCCCTAAGCCCTGCGGTAATCTTTCCGTTGATCACAGCGAGTATTTGGATATACTCCGCAGTGTAAGAAATATCAGCGGTGTAAAAAAAGTATTTATTCGTAGCGGTATCCGATACGATTATCTGCTTAAGGATAAGGACGATACCTTTTTTAGAGAGCTTGTGGAAAATCATGTCTCAGGTCAGCTTAAGGTTGCCCCTGAGCATTGTTCGGCATCCGTCCTTGACAAAATGGGCAAGCCTCATATTGAGGCGTATATTGATTTCTCACGCAGGTATTTTCAGTACACAGGGGAGGTCAATAAGGAGCAGTATCTCGTACCTTATCTTATGTCCTCGCATCCGGGTTCAACCATTGACGATGCAATCGAACTGGCTCTTTTCCTTAAGAAAAATCATATAAGACCTGAGCAGGTTCAGGATTTTTATCCTACTCCGGGTACAATTTCCACTTGTATGTTCTATACTGAGCTTGACCCATATACAATGGAAAAGGTTTACGTTGCCAAGTCTGAGCACGACAAGGCAATGCAGAGAGCACTTCTCCAGTATTTTAATCCTAAAAATCAGCATCTTGTTGAGGAGGCACTCAAGCGTGCAAAGCGTTATGATCTTATCGGCTACGATAGTAAATGCCTGATCAGACCGAGCGGTAATTCTCAGCAGAGGAAAAATCAAAACCACTTTAAGCCGTATAAGAAAAACAGTAAGGGTAAGACGAGAAAAAAATGAGCAGAGGAAAAAGACAAAGTATAATTGTAATCGGCTTCGGACTGATTATTCTTTCCGCAGTAATATTGTACTACGCGCTTTCTATGCCTAAAATTTCTGTTTCGCAGGTATCTTCCGTACATATCAGCTCTGAAGATATATCGGAAAATTCATTCTCAGCAGGTAACGCGTCATCGCAAAAGGAAATGTCACAGAGCAGTACGGAGAATGACACAAGCATCGCGGTAAATTATCCGCTGAATCTGAACAGCTGTACAGCAGAAGAGCTTATGTCGATAAGCGGTATCGGTGAGGTTAAGGCGAATCATATTATTGAGTATCGCGAGTATCTTGGCGGTTATACAAGTGTGGAACAGATAAAAAATATAAAGGGAATAGGGGATGGCGTTTATGAAAAGGTTTCCCCTTATTTAACAGTATGAATATTTTAAAGTCGGCTCTTTATACTTTTTCTAAATCCCTGTTCCCCAAACGCTGTGAGCTCTGTGGTGAGGTTATTGAGCTGAGTGAACGCCTGTGTACACAGTGTAAAAATCTGCCTGTTATCAAAGCGCCGATATGTGAATACTGCGGTGCTGAGAAATCAGAGTGCTGTTGTAAAAAGCATAAAAATGAGTATAAGCAGATCGTGGCTCCCTATTACTATAAGGATTCTTTGGTAACGGCCATACACAGATTTAAAAATAATGGTATGCCTTTTCTTGTAAACAGATTAGGCAGTGATATGTATCATTGTATCAGTGAAAATTATTCGGATATTGTGTTTGATTCGGTTACATATGTTCCGCTTCGCGATTTTCACGAAAGAGTGAGGGGTTTCAATCAGTCCGAGCTTCTGGCGGAAAATGTGGCGAATCAGATGAATTTGAATGTCCTTCCAATGCTGAAAAAGATTCGCTACACAGGTGTTCAGCATAAGAAATCTGCTAAAGAGAGAATTGCCGATACCTTCGGTTCATATGATGTTACGGATGAATATAAAAATAAGCTGGATGGTATGAACATACTTCTGATTGATGATGTCAAAACGACAGGTGCGACCCTTAATGAATGTGCAAAGATGCTGAAGATATATGGCGCAAAAAATGTTTACTGTGTCACAGCAGCAATTACAAATCATAAACGGCAGTAGCTGTTGCTCCTGCCGCCGCCATTGGTTAGGTAATGAGAATAAGCAGGATTATGCTGTTCTGATTACCTGTTTATTAAAATTGTGCAATATACCATTGCATACACTGGTTATAACAACCTGATTCATACTATGAAAATAAATTGAAAATGATAAAAAACTATTGAAATATTATTAAAATAATGATAATATACTAAAGTCGATATGCGGGTATGGTGGAATTGGCAGACACGCAAGATTTAGGATCTTGTGGGAGACCGTGCAGGTTCAAGTCCTGTTACCCGCACCATAAAAAATAATGCATTTGCATTTGATATAGAATCGGGGTGTAGCGCAGGTGGTAGCGCACCAGACTGGGGGTCTGGGGGCCGCAAGTTCAAGTCTTGTCACTCCGACCATTGACAGCTCTTATCTGAAAGGATTTGAGCTGTTTTTGTTTATCCACAAAAATGGCTTAAATAGGGAATTTTCACACTTTTTAAGGATTTATAAATCACTTTCAAGGATTTTGAAAATGCACCAAAATTTACACCAAAATAAAAAATGGTGCACCAAAAATGCACCAAAAAATAACACTAAAAATACAAAATAAAGACTATGTCTATTTACTTTTTAGGTCAAAAAAATCGCCCTGCCTTGACAATCAAGACAGGGTTGATTTTGTTAGAGGATTCAATTTGTATATTTGGCTATTTTTGATATACATCATTTTAACTCCATTATCCGCTAAATACTGCATCGTTCCTCTTATATGACCTACTTGAAATCGCATTTTAAGAAGATTAGCATCTGCTTTTGCCTTTTCAATATAAGTATGAGCCGTATATTTTTCATCCTCATTATATACAGTATGTTCAATTGGTGCTAACAAAAACTTGTATTCTGATACAGCATTAAAGTCATTTGAAAACGATTCATTGATGATTGTATAACTGCCAGATTGCTTGATAACCTGTGTATCTATTGATAGTCTGTCTTGCAATGCTTCTAAAATCATTGTATAGCCAATATATGGGCTGTTTTTTCCTTTTACTCTAAAAATCTTTCTATTGTTATAATACAATTCATAAGAGACCAGCTTTCCATATGGAGGAAATTGTATCCCTATAGATTTTGCGGATTCATCAGTAGAATAGACACTTTTTATCCTTAATTCTTTTGGAAAAACATAACTAATACATCCAAGAATTTCATCCAACTTTGACTTTGTCAAATCAGATAATTCTATCTTTCCATTTTTTTGTTTTAGATATTCTGCACTAAACAACATCCAGTATCCTTTTATTGAGATTGCAAAAAATAAATCCAACTCATATTTACTCGCATATTCGATTCTTCTTTGGAGATTTCCCGTACTAATAGAATATCGCTCTTTGTCAGTATGCTTTATCTCCAACATAAACTTTTTTCCATTTTTTAACTCAACAAGCAAATCAGAAGTTGCAGTCTTTAATAACTGAGATACTCCTTCATCAAAACCAGTAATACTTTTGCACACTTCCATAAAAAGGAGTATTAAAACAAATTCATCCTCCTTGTTTTTTCCTACTAATCTTCTCTCAATTTCTTGTAAATCCATTCCAAGAGTTGTTGCCAAATTATCTTGCTGTTCTCTATTAAGATATGGCATCATTTGTTGAAATGCTATTATTTTATTAAAATCAGACATGTTCTGTTCCTCCATACTTCAAATTGTCAAAAATATTATATCACATTCTGACAAATTTTTCTAATATTAGCTATGAAAAACAACACAAAATATAAATTAAAGACTATGTATACTTACTTTTTACATCAAAAAATTACCCTGCCTTGCAAGAACAAGACAGGGTTGATTTTTTATTATCAGCTTTGTTCTATATCTAAAGCTGAAAAGATGTATTCATCATCAAACCATAAGAAATCGTTAAGCTCGGTTTCAGTACAGCCATTTGGAAAAATATCCTCAAGCATAAACATAAAATCATCTTGCTTGTGATTTCTGATAATTGCGTTACGAGTATATACTGCACCGCTCCAAGCTTCAAACTCATCAATGTTGCTGATTTCTCTTGTAATTTTCATTTTTGAAAACTCCTTTTAAATTAAAATTACTACTCTTATGAGTGCAACAAAGACAGACCGATAATTAAGGTTTGTCAAGCAAATAAAAAGTTTTTGTAAAAGGAGTTAAAAGCAAAAAGTTTTTATGCAGTCGTAATTTTATTTATAAAATTTGATAGTTCTTAATTCTCGGTATAATAAGAGGTGCTAAGTAAGAGATGATAAACATAACGATTTATAACATTGTAATATCTCCACTAAATATATCGTATTTGTAATAAAGATATGCACTTGAACCGTCTCCAGTATAATCCCTGTTAATACTGATATGTAGAGAACCGTCAGTTTTTAAATTTCCTTCTAATTGACAAACTTTTTCATTAGTTCCTGTCATAGTAATTTGATAAACATCATCGTCATATTTCGTATGGCTGTCATATGCTTCAGGAAGACTTATAGTACCGCTCATATCGTAGATTTTGTTGTCAAATATAAACTGTCCTTTAATAGTTCCTCCGGTATTCTCTTTCTTCAATTCGGTTATACTGAATTTTACCTTTTTGTCATCTGTATCAGCCCAAGCAGAATCAACTAAACATTTTAAAGTTCCGCTCCAAGAATGTAAAAAGTTATATTCTATTTTATATGAATCAGAATAAGAAATATCTTTTATATTCCATTTTCCTCTGTCGAAATCAAATTCAATAGAAAAATCAATTTCACCTGACCTGTTTTCGATAACAGTATCTCTTTTTACATCAAAAGCGTATGTTACTTTTCCTGCTTCCAAATCTGTGTTTGAGTTGTCCTCATTGAATACAAAACTGTCATATTTGTAGCAATGAGAATCCTTTTTTAATTCTTCTTGACAAAGTTTAGTGTACTCTTCAATGTTTGGTATGGCAGTTGGTTTTTTAGTCCATAATTCTTTGTCATAATCTTCAACATCATAAAATTTCCATTCATCATATTTTGAATATGTTAAAAGGTATTTTTCAGAATATTCAACAGAATCTTTTTCATAAGTTACGCTTGTTATTGCAGTGTATTTATTATCATTTTTATTTTCGGAATAAATGGCAAAATCACTTATTGTCAAATTTTCATCATCTAATTCCTGTTGAATTAAATCGTTTTGCATTTGTTCTTTGCTTGGTGTTTTATGTATTGATGAAATTGTAACAATTAAAATTATAATAATTGCAAGTAAAGTTGCTATTCCTGCAATTATCAAAGTTTTTTTATTCAATCTGTTCGGTTTGCTCTGGTTTTTTATATTGTTATAATCCATTTTATTTTCTCCTTTTAATGTAATTATTGATTGTTTATACTCCACTCATATTGCCATTTTAATCCATTAAGTATTTTCTTTAATTCTTTCTCTGATTTTACTTCATTATCAAAATGAATAACAGGATATAAACAAATACCGCCAATATATAATTGTGCTCTCACGATTGGTAAAATTTCACCGTCTTTGCTTTTTAAATAAGAATAAGTGTAGTCTTCTACAGATATATATTCAGTTTCATAAATTATGTCTGTTTTTTTATATGATGAATTTAATTCCTCTAATGTCGAACAATCATAACCAACTACTGAAATTGTAGCGGATTTAACATCGTTATAATACAAATCTAATACTGGAGATATTATAGTATTTCCTGAAATGGTATACTTTTCTGAATTGTTTTCTCTTTCTTTTAGATATAAATTATCATCTATCGTTGTTAAATTAAGTTTGTCACAATCAGCATAATTTTTAACCATTAGAACAGTATTGATTTGTCCCTCTTTGTCATTTTGAGTAGTATTATCAGGTTTCCAATCTTCCAATAATGTTGTTGAATTAACGATATTTAATTTTTTATCCTTTATATTGCATATATCCCACACATATTTATTCATCAATTCAGGTTCACTTGGATATTCAATTGTTGTGAAATATTCTTCATCAATATATACTTTTACAAAAGCACCTTTCCAGCGTGTAAACGGAGAACAAATAAGTTTACAGTTTAAATCTGTTTTACCATTGTATACTGTTTCATAATAAGTCACTGTTAAGCCTTCGGTATTATCACTATCTTGATATTTTTTGTTTGAGAAAGTATCTTTTTCAAGAAGCCAATCTGTTTTTGCGTTACCCTTTAAAAGTTTTATTGCATCTTCTTCATAAAAACTTGGTGTTTCGTTTTGTGCAGTTTTATCCCACCATTTTAATTCAGAATATTCCTTAGGTATACTTAGAGCTGTCCAACCCGGTTCAAATACTAACAAAGAAATTTTACTGTTTTTACCTACAATTGTACCACTACTTTCCCAATTCTTTTCCCATAATGGATTAAGTGCCAATTCAAATAGAGGTTGAGAATACAAATAATTATCAAGTATAGGAACAGTAACGACAATATCACCTTTAAGTTTTGGTGTTATATTCAATCCGATATTCCCTGCGTAATTTAAATTGTTGAATTGTTTATTAGGACTTGCCATTATTTCAGCTTCGGCACCGCCTGTAATTCCTGCTGCCAAATCAACACCTGTTGAATCGTATAATTTTGATACAATATGAATGAATACACCAACTTCAATATCGGCTGAAGCACTTGCTTTCGTGTTCCATTCAATTCCGTCACCTAAATATGTATTTTCTTTTATTTCTTCAACTTGATTTGTTGAACTGCTGTATTTAAATCCTGTTGTATTTTCATAGTCAAGAGTAATTTCAGTACCTAAAGAACCTCTGATTCCTCCTGAGCCATCTAATGTAGCACCAACAGAGTTTGTTATTATAATTGGTACTTCTCCAACCATAAATTCAATAATTGGCAGATTTTTACTGAATAGTTCTATACTTTCGTTAAATCCCTTTTCAGCTCCTAACTCAACAGCAAGTCTTCCTGATGTGGTATTTTTAATTGACATACTGTATTCAATTTCGTGATTTTCAATATCAAAATCCATAAGAAGATACGGTCTGTACCCAACCGAGCCAGTAACATAAATATTTTCAGTAATATTCTTTTTAATATCTAATGAAATTAAATCTGCTCCCGAATTTTCATTAGGTATAATTGTTCCGATAGAAAGCGTGTTAAGAAAGGACTTTGTTGGTGACAAAGTTCCTATTTTTGCGTTAATATTTGTCTCTGTAGCATCTATGGGAGTAACTACTTCATCTGATATAGAAAAAACCTTACTTACATGTGCTTCTTCAAACACATCTGTTAAACAAGCATAAGTAGTTTCAACGATATACTGATTATCAATAATATCTGTTTTCACAACTTTTCTCATAAAACCATTTGGTGCTGTATCTGTCACACCTGATACAATTATGTCATCTTTTGAATAGTGTTGGTCTTCACTGAAAACAAGTTTGTTATCTGTAACTGCGATAGGAATATTGTTCTGTGATTCTTCTTTAGTAATAATGAAAACATTATCATATACTTTTACATCATCAGAATTTTTGTTAGCAATAATAACAAAAACAATCCCAACTATTATTGCTACTGCTAAAATAATACTAACAATTACGATTATTCGTTTCTTTTTATTTTCCATTCAAATTCTCCTCTGACTTATTCTGCTTAAAACATTTAAAAATTTATAAGCTCTCTTATATTATAACAGTAGCAAAATAAAAGTCAACTAAAAGTATACTTGTCAATCTAAAATGAACATATCAAAGGTATACTGATAATAGGAGAGATTGTTATGATATATTTTGGAACACGGCTTAAAGAATTACGAAAAGAAAAGAATTTAACACAGCAAGAACTTGCTGATAAAGTAGACCTTGTCAAAGGCTCTATTTCAGCTTATGAAAAGAGCTTGAAATATCCGTCTGTTGAAGTCCTTATCAAGCTGTGCAATTATTTCAATGTATCATCTGATTATCTCTTAGGGCTTTCAGATGAAAAAGAAATCAAAAAATATGATTTGACAGAAGAACAAATGGAATTGGTTACTAAAATGATAATTCAATTTCATCAGCTGAATAACAAATAAATAATCTATATGAGAAAACACCACTATGCAATTTGAACGCATAGTGGTGTTTTGTTATATGAATCAATACATATTATCCCAGCTATTATTTATTTCTCTTATTAAGTCAGCTTGATTCCAATTCCCTTTATTATCATCAGGGTATATAAGTTTTTGTGGAACGGGAACAAATTCAATAAATTCAGTTTCTTCACTCGATTTAATATTCTTATTAAAGTTTTCCTTTGCCTGTTTAATCCAAGATTCACGAACATCATCAGATATTTTCTTATTGCATTTAGCATCGGCTGAGCTCACCAAATAATCGAAAAAAGATTTACTGATTTTGAACTTTGGATAGTGATATGTGTTCGTTTCACTCGTAGACAAATTATCATATTTAAATAAAATGTGTTCTTCTAACAACTGTAAAATGTCGTCCCCTGTAAACAGATATTCAATAGAAACATCAAATTCTTTTGCTATCAATAATAAAGTGTCAACAGATAATTCATTTGTTTTTCCATTTTCCATTTTTGATAAATTTGATTGAGTTGTACTTATTCTGTGGGCAAATTCTTCTTGAGATAAATTATTCTTTTTTCTAATTGCTTTTATTCTCTCGCCAATAGTTTTCGTATCTGCTGTATTCGGCATAGCTTTATTTTGCCTCCTTTTATTCATTATACTACTATTATACATAGATAAATATTCTTGTCAAGCATAAAATATAATACCGATATTCGTATACAACATAAATATTCTTAAATAGCATAAATTGTAATTGTTTCAGCACTATGGTAGCATAAAGATAACGAAAGTGCTTTTGAATACAGCTTGAGAGGATATCATCAATGGCGGAAAGGAGTATTAAACTATGCAAGCAAAATTACTTGGAGTTATGAAAGTCAATTTTACTAATAATCAGAATGAAGCAGTACAGGGCACTAACCTTTTTGTTGCATTTCAAGATGAAAATGTTGAGGGATTGCGTACGGAAAAATTCTTTTTAAAAGATAGTATTGCTTTACCTAAAGACATAAAAATCAATGATGTAATTAATATTGTTTTCAACTTCAAAGGCAAGATTGAAACTGTTAACAAGATTTAATTTTATGTAAATTTCGGTCATCAGAGGTGTTTATCATCTCTGATGATTTATTAGAAAAAGGCGGTGTTTTTTATGGAAAATAATACTTATAATATCAGACGAAAAAATCAAATAAAACAGCTTCTGCGTTTAAGGCTTAGTTTTCAACAGCTCATCGAGAAGCCTATACTTAATTTGTTATGGCTGTTTGTAGACCTTTTTATTGCAATAATCGTTGTGTTAAAGAATAAGATTGTAGAATTCATTACAATTCCTCAACTTATTGAGCCTGTATTCAATATTGCGTTGAATGTATTTATCGTTTTAATGCCTATATTATTGCTATTAGCAATATTAGAATGTATAGGAGAGCTTACAGCTCGTAAAGATGAAAATAAGTTAATGGTCGCATTTTCGGCTAAAGATTTGAGAAATGGTTGTCCTATTTTAATCAACAAAAGGAAAATAAGGGCTACAGATGTAACAGTTCGTGAGTTCTATTCTAATATTCCTTATGATGTGTGGATTGAGAAAAAAGAGGCAATAGCCGATGCAATGAATGTGCATTTCGTTGAGGAAATACAATACGGTGGTAAAGGTAATAATAACGGAAAAATAATTGTTATTAAGTCCGCTAAAGGTCGCAAACCGACAGACAGAGGAATTTTGTATGATGAAGAGTTCTGATGTTTTGCTCGGTTATGATTATGACAAGTGGTACGGCTATGCAACAAAAGAGCCTTTATTAACGGATATATCTGTTAACACTAATACTCACACGCTTATATGTGGAATGTCAGGTAGTGGCAAATCCTATCTTACAAATCAATATTTGGCTCGCTTGTGTATTCAAGGCGGTGAAAATTCAAAGGTATATTTTGCAGATTTCAAGCAAGACGATACATTTTCATATTTGAGAACTTGCAAAAATTATTATCCTTACGACAAGACAATAGAAGCCTTAAATATTGTTTATGACATATTGCATAACAGACAATCAGGAAAGGACACCTCTCGTACTTCTGTAACACTGATATGGGATGAATATGTAGCAAATATATTATCTCTTATCAGCGAGGATAAAAAGCAGGCACAAGAGATTATGCGGAAAGTTTCTGAGATACTTATGCTTGGTCGCTCTCTTGCTGTAAGGTTAGTGGTATCTTGCCAAAGACCTGACGCTGTTGTATTTCCGACAGGAAGCAGATTAAACTATGGCATTATTATAATTGTCGGTGCACCTATTAAAAGTATATATGAAATGCTTATACCCAAAGAATATATTGAGCGTATAGGTGATAGACAATTCAAAATTGGTGAGGGTGTTGTTCTGTTGCAAGGCTCAGAATTGCATTTTATTAAAGTGCCTGTAATTCGTGATGAGGACAAATTACAAAGAATTTGTATTGAAGCACTTAATCGGTAATTTATATAGGTGCAATGGCGGTGGCGAAGCCACAAGTCATTGCACACGGTTGGATAGTATTACCCAACCGTGCACAAACACAGAAAAGCTCTGTAAATACAGCCTTTCAAGATGTTCACAGCAAAAAAACAAAATGAACAAAAAGGAGGATAAGCATTATAGATACACAATCATTTATGTATCAGTTGACAATAAATGCACCTATTGAAAAGGGGTATACACATCAACAGATACTTGATATTTTTCACAGCAAATTCAAAACTTTAACTTACTTATGTATGGCAGATGAGCAAGGAACACAATTCCATACACATATATTTGTTGTATTTGCTTCAAGAGTGCGTTTCAGTATGTTGAAACGATATTTTCCTGAAGCACACATCGAAAAATGCAGAGGCTCTGTATCAGATAATGTGAATTACATAAAAAAGTCCGGTAAATGGGAATTAGATGAAACAAAGCAGGAAAAGAAAATTGAGGGTACATTTGAGGAGTACGGAACACAACCGCCTGATAGTAAAGGCAAAAGGTGTGATATGTCTGAACTATATCAAATGGTACTTGATAATATGTCAAATGCTGAAATATTAGCACAAAATCAGGATTACATTCTGCAAATCGATAAGATAGATAAAGTGAGGACTATAATTCTAACAGAACGATTTAAAGAAACTGTCCGTCTTGATTTAGAGGTAATCTATATCAGCGGGGCAACAGGAACAGGCAAAACAAGAGGTGTTCTTGAAAAGAATGGCTATGCTAATGTTTATCGTGTTACAGATTATCAGCACCCATTTGATTCTTATAGTGCCCAGCCTGTAATTGCCTTTGATGAATTCAGGTCATCAATAAAAATTAAAGATATGCTGTTGTATTGCGATATTTACCCATTAGAGCTACCAAGCAGATATGCGAATAAATATGCTTGTTATAATCGTGTATATATAATATCAAATTGGTCTTTGGAAAAACAGTATTGGGAAGTGCAGAAAAGCGATAACGAATCGTGGCAGGCTTTTTTAAGGAGAATACATAAAGTTATCGTTTATAATGCTTCGGGAGATGTTACGGAATATACCTCTGTCAAAGAATATTTAGAAAGGAAGCAAAAGGCTGAATAGTTTTCAGCTATTCACCGTAAGGAGTTGTATTATGGTACAAATATTAACACTATGCCGTAAATATTCAGCAAAGGCTATTTACTATTGCTTTTATAGGAGTTATAATAATTATGTTATTTGACAATATGAAAAATGATTTCACAATTTCATTACAGGATTTTGAAAAGATGAATGCAGAAATTGAACGATACAAGACAAACATAAACAGTCTTGATAACGATAATGTGCTTTTCTTTTCACAAGAGGATATACGGAATATAACAGGGTGGTCTAAACATACTGTTGAAACCCTGTTTAATAATCCGAGTTTTCCCTGTACTGATATTGGAAAATCAAAACTTGTTTTGAAAACTGCGTTTATTAAATTCTTTTCAGAACGCAGATGTAAAGACAATGAAGCATATTGGAAATAATAGAATTGAACTTTTAAAAGTGAATAGTACATAGTCTTGGAAAGGCTGATATGAGTAAAAATAATACAAATGGCAACGGCTCATTATATTTTGACGAAAAGCGAAATAAATGGCGGTTACAGATTTCATATACAACTCCAAGCGGTGAAATAAAGCGAAAGAGCTTTAGCGGTAATTCCAAGACAGAGGTTAGAAACAAGAAAAAGCAGTTTGAAAGAGAATTAGCTCTCGGAAGAATAACAGATACATCTAATTGTACGGCGGTTGATTTGTTAAAGGAAAGTGCTGACTACGATTATAAAATCGGTGAAATTAAAGAAGCAGCATATACAAGACGAATCTATACTATTAAAATCTTAGAGCAATCCTCAATCGGAAGTATTCCGATTACAAATTTAAGTGAAGCAAGAATAAATGAACTTCTGCTGAGCTTAAAGAGTAAGTATTCAAATAGTGTTATCAGCAAGGTATACAGTGCCTTGACAAAAGCATATAGACTTGCTATTAACAAACGAATACTTACATATAGCCTTATGGACAGTCCTTTTATCAAAAAGCCAAAGGCAGACAGGCAGGACACAAGGGTACACGCTTTTACTTGTGATGAACAAAATATCTTCCTTGAAGCTCTGAAGAAAAAACGATACAGGGCAAAAAACATTGATTATAATTCAATGTTTTTGATTGAGCTTTTTTCAGGGCTGAGAATGGGAGAAATTTGTGCCTTAACTCCTGATGATATTGATTTGGATAATCAAGTAATCCATGTAAGAAATACAATTACAAGAGGACTTGATTACAAAGCAACAGTAGGAAGCAAAACAAAAACTCCAAGAGGGGTTAGAGATGTACCAATCAATAATTATCTTGTTGATGTTTTGAAAACGGTTTTAGATAACTATGTAGAGAATGACGATAACTTGCTTTTCTACAATGAGAATATGAAAAGACCTGTTTCAACACAGCAGACAAACGATTATTTCCACAGACTATGTAAAAGTGCAGGTTTGCAGACAACAGGCGGACAGCATACGCTCCGCCATACCTTTGCAACAAGATGTATTGAAGCTGATATACCGCCTGAGGTAATTATGACTTGGTTAGGTCATACGGATATATCAATTACAATCAATACTTATTGTGATGTGTTTGCAAAAAGGCAGAACAAGGCAATAGATATGTTTTCAGCATATTGCAATGAAAATCTGATTGCTTAGAGTAATCTGCACCAAAAATGCACCAAAACTATTTTTCAATTATCAGATAGAGCAGAAAAACCGCATAAAACAGCGGGTTTTGAGAACTTATATATAAGTTTGCGTTGGGTCACTCCGACCAAACGAGAACAATCCGAACATCATCTTTGATGATGTTCGGATTGTTTTTATAATTACTGCTTTGCGTTTATTACTATTGAGTAGTATGCTTTCGAAGTGATTTTATATACTAAAATATAGAATAATGAGAACACTGCGAAGCAGGCGAGGGTGACTGATATAAGGAATTTAAGGTCTGTAATTGCAAACAGAATCAGCATTTTATATATCATCGGAAAGGCAAAACCGAGATGAATGGCTGACATTGCCAGCGGTAAAAAGAATACGGTGAGCACCTGTGAATTTATACTCTTTTGTATTTCCTTTTTATTCATTCCGACCTTCTGCATGATTTCAAATCGTGACTGGTCCTCATATCCCTCTGATATTTGTTTGTAGTAAATAATCAGCACTGCTGCAAATATAAATACGATTCCGAGAAGTATACCGAGAAAGAACAGACTGCCGAATATATCATAAAAGCCTGCGCGCTCGTCTGCTCTGCTATGGCAGCGTGCAGTGCCGAGATTATCATTATCGTCAACAGCGGAATGTATATTTTCCGAAAGCTGATTATAAATTGCAATCTGCTCGCTTTCTTCACATGCAAGATTATAGCCGTAATACTGATGGAAGGTGATGGCTCTGTCGCCTTTAGCATCGGCAAGCTTTTCAATGGGCTTTATAAAATTGTCGATATCATTTACAACGATATATAGCGAAGACATTACATTTGTTCCGTCAACATTATTCGTGATAAATTCAGGAAGAACCTTTTTAACTTTATAGGTGTCCGTATTTTCAATTATAATTTTTGATTCTTTGAATTTCTTCTTTTTGCTCCTGTATATCATCACCTCATCCTCTGCAAGCGTTTCCCGGCTATCGGTGATTCTGTTGTAATCATCAATGCTTAAAATAAAAGCAAGCTCACAGTCGGTATAATCATTGTGTCCGTTTATTTTATTGCCGTCCATTTTTACAGTGTATTGAACACAGAGATAATCGAGTATATTCTGCGGAGTCTGCTTCGCGTTTTCGGCTGCCTGAAGAGCAGCTTTTTTTGCGATAGGCTGTGTGTTTTCAATTTTGTTCATTTCCTGAGATATGGTTTCTACCAGTATATCTCTGGGATAACTGTTGTTGATGCTGTTTTCAGCACCTGTGTATAAGCAGATGGTTGATGATAACATAACAAGTACCATAGTACAGAGAATGCATATGGATGCAAGTCCTGCTCCGTTTCGCTTCATACGGTAAATCATGGATGAGGTTGAAACAAAATGGTTTGTTTTGTAGTAATAGTTTTTATTCTTCTGCAGTGCTTTGCAGACTGAAACCGAGCCGGCAATGAACAGCATATAGGTCGAAATAATTACCATAATTACTGCAACAAAGAAAAGCAGCAGTGCATTCATTGGATCTTTAATGGTAACAGCTATATAGTATGCAAATCCGAGTATTGCAGCACCTAAAACGGCAAGAAGAATATTTGATTTGGGCGGCTTTTCACCTGTGTTTTCACTCCTGAGCAGTTCAATAGGTTCTGAAGCTCTGATCTGGCGAATTGTGTTAAGCAGCAGTAAAAGAAAAATTGCGGTAAACAGAATAACCGTGATTCCGATTGCATTCCATTCAATTGTGAAGGAATAGTCAGCATCAAGTCTTAAAACATTAACCATTACAAGTTCTGCAAATTTTGAAAAGAGAATGCCGAAAAATAAGCCGATTACAAGGGATATAACGGCGATTGTTATGCTTTCGCATATCAGCACAAGGGCAAGATTCGGCTTCCCCATACCGAGTATATTGTAAAGACCGAATTCCTTTTTTCTCCGTTTAATTAAAAAGGAATTGGTGTAAAACAAAAAGATGAGCGAGAATACACCGATTACAATACAGCCTAAATTCAGTATCAGATAAATGAAATTTGCACCTGCCATATTTTCAACTGCTCTGCCTTTTGCAAGGAATGCCATAATATAAAACATCATAATCATTCCGGAGCAGGTGAGAATATACGGAGCATAAAGCTTCTTGTTTTTGCGGATAGAATTGATTGCAAGCTGGGGGTAAATACTCAGTTTCATCTGTTGTCACCGACTGTTGCAAGTAGTGTGAGTGTATCGGATATTTTTTGATACAGCTGTTCGTTCGTACAGTCACCGCGATAAATCTGGTGGAATACCTCACCATCCTTGATGAATAACACTCTTGACGCATGGCTTGCCGCTTTGACAGAATGTGTAACCATAAGAATGGTCTGTCCGTTTTTGTTGATTTCGCTGAAAAGCCTTAGCAGCTCGTCTGTTGCCTTTGAGTCCAGTGCACCTGTCGGCTCGTCTGCCAATACTAATTTGGGATTTGTGATGAGTGCTCTTGCAACGGCGGCTCTCTGCTTTTGTCCGCCTGATACCTCGTACGGATATTTTTTCAATAAATCTGTTATTCCCAGCTGCTCTGCTATGGGCTCAATGCGTTCTTCCATTTCAGTATGATGCCTGCCTGCAAGGACTAAAGGCAAAAAGATATTATCCTTGAGTGAAAAAGTATCAAGCAGATTAAAATCCTGGAAAACAAAGCCGAGATTATCACGGCGAAAGGCTGCGATTTTTGACTCCTTGATGTCAGAAAGACTCTGACCGTCAAGATAAACATTGCCGTGTGTAGGCTTATCCAGTGCGGCCATGATGTTCAGCAGTGTGGTTTTGCCGCTTCCTGATTCACCCATAATTGCAACATACTCACCTGAATCTACGCCGAAGCTTACATTTTTCAGTGCCTCAACCTTGTTTCCGCCAAGGCGTGTTGTGTAAACTTTCTGAAGTGCATTAACCTCTAAGATTCTCATTTGTGTTCCTCCTTTTAGGCAATCGTATTTTCGTTGCCTTGCTGCAATTATTATAGCAAAAAGGGAAAATGCTCTGCCATAGAATCGGCTTACATTTCCCTTCGTCTTTCTTACACTTTTGTAAGTTTGTTGTATTATAATGTATTTTTATATGCTTCCTATTTTTATTCAACCTCAAGTTTATTCTTTTCAAGGTTGATTTTTATTGTTGTGCCTTCATCTAAAACAGATTCAGCCGTTATAGTATGTCCGAGATTATTGCATATCCGTTTGCAGAGATACAGGCCTATACCGCTTGCCCTTTTATCACTGCGTCCGTTATAGCCTGTATATCCCTTGTCAAATATTCTGGGCAGATCCTCCTGTGCAATTCCTATACCTGTGTCCTTTATGCATAGTGTTTTACCGTTTTCAAGGTACAGGGATATCGTGCCTGAGGTCGTATATTTCAGTGCATTGGAGAGCACCTGTTCTATGACAAAGGAAAGCCATTTTTCATCGGTCAGCACAGCAGTGTCTGTTATATTATAATCAAGCCTTATTTTCTTTCGTATAAACTGAGGTGCGAATTTTTTAACACAGTCTTTCATAATCAAGTCAAGGCTGTATTTCTGAATCACATAGTCGGTGTAATCGGAATCCAGACGCAGGAACATCAGCACCATTTCAACATACTGTTCAATGCGTGACAAATCGTCAGAGATACTGCGTGAGAGTTCACTGTCCTCATTCTGCAGTTTCAGGCTCATTGCAGCGATAGGTGTTTTTATCTGATGTGCCCATACGGTATAGTATTCTACCATTTCGGTGTATTTGATATTATATCTTGTTGAACGCTTTTTCTGTTCCTGAAGCAGCAGGTCAATAATCTGTTGATAGTCGTCATCATCAATGGTTTTGACTTCAGGAAAATATTCCATTAAATCACCTGAAAGACGCTTATTGCTTTCCAATAATTTATGCTTTTTGTATGCCTTTCTGCAGTCGAATATTATAAATACAATGCCGAGTGATATGCAAACGGCAGTGGGGTAGAGAATTACACCTGCCGGCATCTTGTAAAGCACTAAGGCTGATATGAATATCAAACAGAAAACAAGAAAAACAATTATTATTTTTAATCTGTCTTTTAAGTATTGGCCGAGAAATTTCATTAAACTGTCCTCTTATAATTATAAAATTGCATATCCCACTTTAACCTTAGTTGTTATAAAATCCGTAAGTCCTGCACTGTCAAGCTTCTTTCGCAGTCGGTTGACATTGACGGTCAGTGTGTTTTCGTCAACAAAGCTGTCAGTTTCCCACAGCCTTTGCATCAGCTTTTCACGGCTGACAATTTTGCCCTTGTTTTCCATAAGGGTAAGCAGTATGCGGTATTCGTTTTTTGTCAGGTCAATTTTTTGCTCGTTGAAGGTTAAGGTGTTATCGCCTGTGTTGAGCATAGCACCGCGATGCTCTAAAATCGGTACAGACGGTGCAAAATCATAGGTGCGTCTGAGCATTGCCTGGATTTTTGCTACAAGAACCCCCTGATCAAAAGGTTTGGCAATGAAATCATCTGCACCCATATTCATCGCCATAACGATGTTCATATTGTCACTTGCAGAGGATATAAATATAATCGGCACCTTTGACAGCTTACGTATTTCACTGCACCAGTGATAGCCGTTGAAAAAGGGCAGGGAAATATCAAGCAAAACAAGATGCGGATTGTATTCATTGAATTCGGTTATAACATCTCGGAAATTGTGCACATATTCAGCCTGTAAATTCCACATCTGAGCCTGCTTCTGAATTGCCTGTGCAATACCAATATCATCTTCAATAATTAAAATTCTGTACATATTATACTGTCCTTTGTATAAATTCAGATATCTGACATCGGCATTATTTTATCATAGCAATTTGCTTTTATCAATTAAGATAATGTAAATTTATTGAATTTCGGTCAGCTTTGGTAAGTTTTAATACGAAAAAAATAAGGCTGCCGAGACAGCCTTATCTGTTTAATGTTGTGCTTATGCACCTGCTGCTCCGGTAGGACCTTGTGGGATTGTGATGTTTAATACAAAGTTTGGAGCAGTTCCTGTGATTGCTGCAGCAGCATCTGTGCCCGGTGCGCCTGTTGTGACTGTTCCGATTGTCAGTGTAGGTGTAACACCGTCAGCGCCAGTAGGACCGGTAGGACCGACAGCACCGTCGGCACCTGTTGCACCTGTAGGACCTGTTGCACCTGTAGGACCTGTTACACCTGTAGGACCTGTTACACCTGTAGGACCTGTAGCACCTGTAGGACCTGTTACGCCTGTAGGTCCTGTCACACCGTCGGCACCTGTTGCACCTGTAGGACCTGTTATGCCTGTAGGACCTGTTACACCTGTAGGACCTGTTACACCTGTAGGACCTGTTACGCCTGTAGGACCTGTTGCACCTGTAGGACCTGTTGCACCTGTAGGTCCTCCTGCAGGGCCTGTAGCACCTGTAGGTCCTGTGGGACCGGTTGGTCCGGTTACTCCTGTCGGACAGCAAATAACATTTTTTACACAATGGCAGTCTGAATTGTCAGATGGGCAAGGACAACCTCTGCCATTATAAACATTCGTATTCAAATGCATAATTTATCTCCTCTGTATGATATAGATGTATATAGCTACATCTATATTCATTTTATTCAATTATACCCTTTTGGTGCAGAAATTGAAAATACGCTTTGTTCTGTAAATACGCTTCTGAGTCAGGTCTGTAAGCTCCTGCTCTCAGGTTGTATTCCTCCGCTGTTTTGTAATCCTTTAACTTATCGTAGCAAACGCAAAGCTGAATGCAAGGCAGATAACCATAAGAATCTATATCCATAAATCCGCCGTTTTTGTCTTTTACAGGAAGTGTCAGTGCTGTTTCAAACCAAAATACGGCTTTTTCATATTCAGCCTTTTCCATAAAAAGATTGCCGATAAGACAGCATATTTCAGCTCGCGGTGTGTCATAAGCAAAGGATTTGAACAGTGATGCAAGAGCGTGGTCTTTTTTACCTGTTTCGTTATAGCAGAAGGAGAGTATTTTGCACGCCTCTATTTTGTTTTCATACCATCCCTGATGATTGTCAAGAAACTCGAAAAGTATTTTAATTGCTCTGTTGTATTGTTTATGATAATACAGTTCTCTGGCAAAATAAAAAGTATCTCTCGGATTAAGCCTCTTTTCTTCTTCAAGCTGCTTTTCGTAAATATCCAGATTACGCGTGCTGTACTGCGTTTTTACGGATTTGTGATTAACGGCAATGTCACTGTAAATTGCCTGACCGATATATTCAATCGTTTCGTGTACTCTGCCTCGCCACGAAACAAACGAGTCTCTGCGGATTAATCTTTCTCTGTAAAATGAAAAGGTGGGGTTATCATTTTCATCAAACTGAGTGTTGTATTTCATCATCACTGCATCTTCATTATGAAGATTATCCTTCAGCTCCAGCAATGCTTTTCTGTTTTCTTCAGTGATTACATCATCGGCATCAAGCCACATAAGATAATCTTTGCTTGCTTTGGAAAATGAAAAATTTCTGGCAAGTGAAAAATCGTCTGCCCACTTAAAATCATAAACCAGGTCTGTATACTTTTTTGCAATTTCCTTAGTGCGGTCGGTACTGCCTGTGTCTGTTATTATTATTTCATCCACCGCATTGCATATGCTGCCAAGACAGCGGTCTAAAACCTTTTCCTCATTTTTTACAATCATACATAAACTGATACCAGCCATAAAATCTCTCCAATCTGTCAGTTTATCGTATGAAGGATTTATTGTTTTGTGAAAAGGAAAAGCAGTCTGAACTTACTTCAGACTGCCCATTGTTTTGTTATGTTAAATTGATATCTATTTCCTTGTTCCTGTTACAGAAGAGTATACCGTTTTTTATTTCAAGCTCGGCAAGCTGTACCACGCTTGGCTCGTGATTGTTCTCACTTTCCTTGCTGCCGTCATCATTATAGTGAACAAAGTACACAATATATGCTTTTCCGTTGTGCACGAAAACATCTGCGTGCCTGCCTACACCTCTGTCAAAGGCTTTGGTACCGTTTCCTGTAAGTAAACGTTCACTGTCCTGACGTATAAAGTTTGTCAGATCATCCGAACGGTAAACGCTCAGACCGTTCCATTCATCAGCTATGAGCCAGTATTTTCCGCCGTATTCAAATACATTCGGTCCTTCCTTTGAACAGTCCGTTGTGGCATAACCCTTGTATTCCCATTTATAAAGGTCTGTGCTGTCTGCGTAGCAGATGTATGCCTTGTCCTGCTCACATTTATACCACATTCTGTATGTGGTATCATTTATTTTGAAAATGCAGGGGTCAATGATTTTGTCCGAGTCGAGTTCAAGTTTGCCTGCCAAATCCCAGTGGAATAAATCATCAGAGATGTAGTGAAGTATGTTCGCCTCACCACGCCACTGACTGTGGATTCCCTTGATATAGGAAACATACATATGATAAAGCTGAGTGCCGTTGTCCCATATGATTTCAGGTGCCCAGAAGGTGTTTGTTCCGAATTCAAATTCCAGGTCAAGAGCACCGAGATAGTGCCAGTATGCACCATTGTCCTCCGCCTCCGCCACGCCTATTTTTGAACCGTAGCAGTATGCCACACTATTCGGAAATGTGCAGGAAGCACGGCGCTGGGTGTAAAACATATAATATTTTCCGTTTTGCTCATTTTTGATGATCATAGGGTCTGCCGCTCCGTTAAATATCGGATCGGCAAACAGCGGTGAATTAACCTTCGGCATCGTTTTCTCCTTATTGCTTTTTGCTTTAATATTTTATCATATTCATACAATTTTGTCTATTATTAAGTGAATTGGGGATATTAGTAATATTGTGCAATATATAATCGTTATATTCCTTATGAGCTTAATTGATAATTGTTATTATATATTGATATATAGAATATTAAGGAGAGAATACAATGGGAGACAAAGTACGCACCTATTCACAAAGAGAGCTGCGAGGATATCTTGTAGGAATGTTCGGACAGAATCTGATATACAATATTGTTGCAACAGGTCTTTACTTCTATTTTCAGAATGTTATCTGTCTGCCGGCTATGGCACTTGGCTGGATAATGGCTATTGCCAGAGTATGGGACGCAGTAAATGATCCGATGATGGGAACAATAGTTGATAAAACAAGAACAAAGTGGGGCAAATGCAGACCGTATCTAATTATTTTCCCTGCAATTATCGGGATTGCTACCATATTAACTTTTATTAATGGAAACTATGCAGAGGCCGCAAGTGCTTCACAGAAGGCACTGATTATTGCATGGGCGGCAGTTTCTTATGTGGTTTGGGGTATGTGCTTTACGGTATGCGATATTCCGCTCTGGGGTATTACATCCCTTATGACAGAGGATGAGAACGATAGAAGCAAAATACTCGGTCTTGCACGTATTGCGGCAGGCGTGGGCGGTATCGGTGTGCTGGTGGTACAGATTGCACAGCTTGCTGCAGGCATATTTGCCGATAAAGGCTATAGCAATGCCAAAGCATCTCAGTACGGTTTTATTGCCACAGTTACTGTTGTAACGGTTATCGCATCGGTTCTTTTTGAGTTTGCCGGTCTTTTTGCACGAGAAAAGGTTGAACATAGTGAAAAGAAATACACCTTTAAAGAGAATTTTCGGACTATGTTCGGAAACAAGCCTTTCCGGCAAATTCTTGTTTCAGGTATTTTAAGAAGTCCGATTCAGCTTCTTCTGCTCATTGCGATGCCGTTAATAACGTATTACTACGCAAACGGCGATTTCCTTAATATTATTACAGATAATGGAATTGACTGGTATATTTTTATAAGACTTGCAATTATTGCGGCATCTGTATTTCTCGGTCAGTTTATTGCTATGGGAATTACACCGTATCTTATAAAAAAATTTGAAAAGAAAACACTTTATAATTTTTACTCCATTGCAGGTGCTGTTCCGTTTGCACTTCTTTATGTATTCTTTAAGCTTTCAGGCGGAGACCTTAAAACGAACCTTGTATGGGTCATTCTTTCCGGTTTTTGCTTCCTGCTTGCAGGTGCGGCAATGGGCGGTATTAACGTTCTTCAGTCGGTTATGATTGCTGACTGCGTTGATTATGAGGAATATAATAACGGTGTGCGTACAGACGGCGTATTTTTCTCAGGTCAGAGCTTTATTACAAAGCTTTCAGCCGGTATAGCATCTATCCTTTCTGCATTTGTTTATAATATGGTGGGCTACAGTGATAATAATATTGCTGTTATGAATGATGCACTTAAGAACGGAGCAGATTTCCTGACATATGACGGTGGCTCAGGTGCAGGCAAGTATGCTGCTACAATGTTCTTTCTGATTTCAATTCCGCCGGCAATCGGTATGCTGCTTTCAGCACTGCCTACTTTAAAGTATGCATTAACGGATAAGGATCACGTGAGAATGCTTGATGAGCTTGTTGCAAAAAGATCAAGGAAAAATAACGGAGATTAATTTATAATCCATTTTAAGAAATGCAGGACATCAGTCCTGTATTTTTTATTTTAAAAATTCAGTTTCATTATTTTATTGCCAAAAGGGTAAAAAAAATATATAATGTACTCGGTGATGATATGAAACAATATTTGGAAATCGGTAAACTGAATAATACACACGGAGTTAAGGGTGAGCTGAAAATGCAGCTCTGGTGTGATGATATAAATTATCTTAAGCAGCTTGATACACTGTATCTTGATGAAAACGGTTTGAAATCCGTTAAGCTTCTCTCTGTCCGTCCACAGAAGGATATTGCTATTATAAAGCTTGATGGTATTGATACGATTGAAAAGGCTGAAATGCTTAAGGGCAGGGTGCTTTACTGCAATCGTGATGATGCACAAATTGATGAGGATGCAAATTATATTGCGGATATTATAGGCTGCTATGTGGTTGATGTTGATACGGAAGAGGAATACGGAAAGGTTGTTGACGTGGTGAATTACGGTTCCTGCGATATCTATGATATTGAATCATGGGGAAAGCATACACTCATACCTGCAATTCCTGATATTATCAAGGAAATCAATACCGAGTATCAGGTTATCAGAATTAAGAAGATGAAAGGGCTTTTCAATGAGGATTGATATTTTAACATTGTTTCCGGATATGTGTGATACCGTTATGAGTGAGTCGATTATCGGCAGGGCGAGACAAGCCGGAAAGGTTGAGATAAACTGTATAGATATCCGTGATTATACGCTTGATAAACACAGACGTGTTGACGACAAACCATATGGCGGCGGAATGGGAATGGTTATGGCACCTCAGCCTATATATGACTGCTTTCAGGCGCTGTGTGATGAAATCGGTACAAGACCGCATTTAATTTATCTTACCCCTCAGGGTAAAACTCTGACACAGGAAAGAGTCAAGGAATTGTCAAGACTTGATCATATCGCTCTGCTCTGCGGTCACTATGAGGGGATAGATGAGCGTGTTATTGAGGCACTGGAGCCTGAAGAGATATCAGTCGGCGATTATGTTCTTACCGGTGGGGAGCTGCCTGCACTGATTGTGGCTGATTCCGTATCACGTATGCTTCCGGGTGTGCTCAGCGATGATGAATGCTTTGAAGAAGAGAGCCATTATCATTCACTCCTGGAATATCCTCAGTACACACATCCCAGTGCATGGCAGGGAAGAGAGGTCCCTGAAATTTTACTTTCAGGTCATCATGCAAAGGTGGAGCAGTGGAGACGTGAGCAATCCCTTAAAAGAACACTTGAACGCCGACCTGATATGCTTGATCATGCATCACTTTCTGATGAGGACAGAGCCTTTTTGTCGAAACAAAAAAAAGATGAAAAAAATATGTGAAAATTGCACAAATAACGCAGTTGTATTTTGTTTGTAATTAACAAGTCAAACGAACTTGTGCTTAACTTATTGACCGATTTCAAATTAGTGGTATAATATGTAAAGAAGAAGATAATAAGTTTATTTTATACAACATATTGTATTTTTAAGGAATGAGAGGTTATTATTATGTTCGTTAAAGATGTAAAGGTTGAAAATCAGGTTGGTCTTCATGCTCGTCCTGCAACTTTCTTTATTCAGAAAGCAAATGAATTCAAATCATCTATCTGGGTTGAGAAGGAAGAGAGAAGAGTAAATGCTAAGAGTCTTCTCGGTGTACTTTCACTTGGAATTATGGGCGGTACTGATATCCGTATCATCGCTGACGGTTCAGATGAAGAGGCTGCAGTTGAAGGTCTTGTATCACTTGTAAAGAGCGGTTTCACTGAGTAATTTTACTTAAAACTTTTTCAGATTAAAAGCACAGTGCTGTACTGTGCTTTATTTTTTTCGTTTGTTGTGGTATAATCCTAATGTTAGATATTATTGCTTATTGTAGGGGAGGGTCTCTGTGCCCTCCTGAAAAATTATGAAATGGGCAGGCGTGGAAACCTGCCCCTACAGATTAACAGGAACACTATTGGAACATTGTAGGGTGAGGGTTATTCCCCTATTAGGGGAAATGTCACGAAGTGACAAAAGGGTCTGCCGAATCGCAGATTTGCTCTCACCGTAATATAAAAATCATATTCGGCAGGAGCGAGCCCCTGCCCTACGAAATATCAAGAACATTGTTGATACACGAAACAATAACTTAGTAAAGGAGTGATATTGTGACCGAGAAGGAACTCAGAAAAAAGGCCATGGCTCTGCCGCTGCAGCCGGGTGTATATATTATGAAGAACAAGGACAGAAAAATTATATATATCGGCAAAGCAAAAAAGCTAAAAAACCGTGTATCATCCTATTTCGGTTCGCATTCCAATCATTCCTTAAAAGTAATCAGAATGGTTGAGAACGTTGATGATTTTGATTACATTCTCTGTGACAGTGAGTTTGAGGCACTTGTGCTGGAATGCTCTCTCATTAAACAGCACCAGCCGAAATATAATATCCTCCTTAAGGATGATAAGGGCTATAACTATATTAAAATTACGAAAGAGCAGTTTCCGCGTATCCGTGAATGTAAGCAGATGCTGGATGATAATGCAACCTATATCGGACCGTATACATCCAATTTTTCTGTCAAGCAGGCTGTGGAGGAAACACTTAAAATTTTCAAGCTGCCTCGATGCAATAAAAAATTCCCAAAGGATTACGGAAAAAGCAGACCTTGTCTTAACGGCTTTATGGGTATATGCTCGGCTCCCTGTGCCGGACGTATAAAACAGGAGGAATATGCCAATAATGTTGAAGACGCGATAGCATTTTTAAAGGGCGGAAGTGTTAAGGCTGTCCGTCAGATGCAGGAGCAGATGCAGGAGCTTTCGGAAAATCTGCAGTTTGAAGAGGCGGCAAAGCTCCGTGACAGAATCAGGGCAATAAAGAATCTTGAGGAAAAGCAGAAGGTTGTATCTATCAATGTTCCTGAGGAAGACGTTTTTGCTTTAGTCAATTCAAAGAAAAAGGCTTGCTTTGAGGTTATACGCTTTGAACACGGCAAGCTGACCGATACGGAATTCTGGCTGATTGATTCCGTTGATGATTTGGCTCAGTCACGATTTGAGCTGATTGAACGCTACTATTCCATGCGGGACCGTATTCCGTCACGTATTGCGGTTGACGGTGAAATTGCAGATGAAGAGCTTTTGAAAAGCTTTCTTGAAAGTAAAAGAGGCAAAAAAATTGAATTTATTCATCCGCAGAAAGGTGAGCATCTCTCCATTGTCAATATGTGTATCAGCAATGCCAATGAGCATCTGGCTCAGCAGCAGGGCAGACTCGGAAGGGAGCTTGCAACCCTTGAGGAGTTAAGAGGACTTTTAGGTCTTGAAAAACTGCCTGAATATATTGAGTCCTATGATATTTCCCATACCTTCGGTGCAGATAATGTTGCAGGTATGGTCGTGTTCCATAACGGCAGACCGATGAAAAGTGCATATAAACGCTTTGCTATCAAAGGCTTTGACGGACAGAATGATGTGGGCTCCATGCGTGAGGTACTGACGCGCAGATTCAATCATTATTATAATGATGAGGAGGGCAGTACCTTTAAGATTCTGCCTGACCTGATTCTGCTTGACGGCGGTGAGCCTCAGGTCAATGCCGTGCTTCCCGTTGTAAGGTCCATGGGATTGAATGTGCCGATTTTCGGTATGGTCAAGGATAATAAGCACAGAACAAGAGCAATTGCCGTAAACGGCGGTGAGATTGAAATCAATTCTCACAGAAAGGTGTTTACCCTTGTGTCCTCCATACAGGAGGAGGTGCACCGCTTTGCAATTACCTATCACCATAATAAGCATAAAAAAAGCACCCTTTCAACCTCACTTACAAAAATTGAGGGTATAGGTGATGCCAAAGCAAAGGCGCTCCTTAAGCATTTTAAAACCGTGACCGCCATAAAAAATGCATCTGTTGAGGAACTTGCCGAAACCGATGGAATCAGCAAAAGAAATGCTGAAAAAATATTTGAATTTTATCATCAGTAAAACAGAAATTTGTAAAAATAGTGTTAATCGTCTTGACTAATAAAACTCTTGTTTGTATAATGGAGAGTAGTAATGGCTGGAATATCCTTGTATTTTATTTGGTTTATTCCGGATTTTTAAGGAAGAACTGTAAATGATGCGTGTGATTACAGGCATTGCCAGAGGCAGAAGACTTGAAACTCTGCCCGGTGAGGATGTCACAAGACCTACAACTGAATCCGTTAAGGAAGCTCTGTTTTCAATGATTCAGTTTGAGCTTGAGGACAAAAAGGTGATCGACCTTTTTGCAGGCTCAGGTCAGCTGGGTATTGAGGCACTGTCACGAGGTGCAAGGCACTGTACCTTTGTTGAGAGCAACAGACAGGCTTTTAAAGTAATAGAGGACAACCTGTCACATTGCCGTCTTGAAAGCGGAGCAAAGGTGGTTCTCAGTGATGCGGTATCCTTTTTAATGAGAAAGGATAATTTTGATATTGCCTTTCTTGATCCGCCGTATCATCAGGGACTTGCTGAAAAATGTCTTCCGTTGCTTTTGCCTATGATGTCTGCTGACGGAGTGGTTGTTTGTGAAACCGCTGCCGATGAAAATCTGCCGGAAAGCATTAATGGCTGGAGTGCAGACAGAGTGAGAAAATACGGCAAGACAAAGCTTACCCTTTATCGAAAGGACTAAAATCAAATGAAAATTGCTGTCTGTCCCGGTAGCTTTGATCCGGTAACGCTGGGACATCTTGACATAATTGAAAGAGCAACTGCGCTTTTTGACAAGGTTGTTGTTCTTGTTATGAGCAACAGTGCAAAGCATTGTGCTTTTACTGTTGAGGAAAGAATTGAGCTTTTAAAAAAATGTATTCACAATCCGAAGATTGAAATTGATACATACGGCGGACTGCTGGTTGATTATGCAAAAGAGAAAAATGCCGTATCTATTGTTAAGGGACTTCGTGCCGTGTCTGATTTCGACTATGAATTTCAGCAGGCACTTATTAATAAAAGTCTGTACCCAAAGATTGAAACCGTGTTCCTTGCCGCAAGAGGTGAGAATATGTTTCTTTCTTCAAGTATGGTGAAAGAGGTTTGCAGCCTGGACGGTGATATTTCACCATACGTGCCCAAGGAAATTGTAAAAGATATATATTTAAGGTGTAAAGGAGAAAATTAAGATGACGAATACTGATATTTTACTTGAAGATTTAGAGGACGTGCTTGATGACGCTACCTCCATTCCCCTCAGTAAGAAATATGCTGTTGATGTTGATAAGATTAAAACCATTATTGAGGATATCCGTTTGAATACGCCTCAGGAAACAAAGCAGGCTAAGGCAATCGTTGATTCAAGAAATAATATTCTTGAAGAGGCAAATAAGCAGGCTGCTGATATTATCGCAAAGGCTCAGGAGCAGGCAAGAGAGCTTGTTGCCAGAGACCAGATTACCCAGACTGCTCAGGCTGAGGCTGCTGATATCCTTGCTAAGGCTAAGGAACAGGGCGATGCATATATCACTGATGCACAGAATCAGGCTTCTGAGATTCTCGGCAATGCAACAAATCAGGCAAACGAGATGGTTACTACCGCTCAGAATAAGTCACGTGAAATGCTCACTGCTGTGAATAACTATGCGGATGATACGCTTCTTGCAATTGATGATTCACTTTATAAGGCTCTTTCAGATGTAAGACGTATCCGTCAGGGCATTATGAACAGCCAGAATAAGCATAACGGCTAATTCAATTACAAAAACACAAGGTGCAGATTTTAACATCTGCACCTCTTTTTTGTTTATTATGTTTGTTGATGATGAAAAGCGTACGGAAATGTTTAACCGCATTTCCGTACGCCTTTACTTTTGTGATTATTTATCCTCAGCTGAGCGCTTTTCAACAATGTAGCTGTGTACCTTGTCAGCAAGCTCACCGTGTAATTTGAATTTCTTTGTGAATACAATAAAGGAGCAAAGTATAAGAATAGGCGGAACACCGAAGCAGATAAATCCGATAGCACCCTTTGTGGAATCGTTAATTGTTTTTGTAACGCTGGTTATCTGCTCATTGTAGTTCATAATACCAAGACCGCCAAAGAGAACAATAGTCTGAATCGTATATGCCATTTTCTGCAGGAAGCCTTTCATTGAGAAGGTGATTGATTCATTTCGTTCACCTGTTTTGTATTCTCCGTAGTCAACAATGTCGGCAAGGAATACAGTCTGTGCAACGAACATTGACGCAATACCTGTTGAGGAAATGATGTATGCAATATCAAGTGCAATGGTGATTTTAAGTACAGGACCGAAGAGGTACATCAGTATATAGCCGACGATTGTGGCGATAAGTGAAATCTGATAAATCTTTTTCTTGCTGAGCCATTTTGAAAGAATCGGAATGACAAGCAGACCGAGTACGGAGCCGACAGCACCTATGGTCTGGAAAAGCGATTGTGCTTTCGGTTCACCGAGTACATCTGAGAAATAATATACTGCTGTGCCTGAGGTGAGATACCAGCCTGCATTTGAAAGCATTGCAAAAATCATAAATACAACAAGCTGATCATTTCCTGCAATAACCTTGAAAATCTTTTTCAGTGAAAATTTTGAATTGTTGTTATAAACAACGTGTTTTTCCTTAGTTGTAAGAACGCAGATTGCCGAGAATAAAACAAGCAGACAGGCGCAGATACCTGCCCAGCGTGAAAATCCGCTGGCACTGTAACCCTTATCTGTTGTCATACCGGTTGAAAGCATAGGGAGAATGATAGGTGTGGCAACAGTAATGATTCCCTGACCGAGACCGCTGAAGGTTCTCGCTACAGTGGATACCATATTTCTGTCATCCGGATCACTTGTGAAAGACGGTACCATACTCCAGTAAGGTATATCCGCCATTGTGTTTGTCATACCCCAGAGGATATACATAACACCTATATAGATATACAGCTTTGTTCCGCTCATTCCGAAGCTTGTGAACAGCAGGAATAGAACAGCTGCGTTGCAGACTGCACCGATAATAATCCACGGACGGTATTTACCCATTTTTGTTTTTGTGTTATCAACAATGGTTCCCATCATAGGGTCGTTGATGCCGTCCCATATTCTTGCAAGGGGAGTGAGCAGTAGTAGGAATGCTTCCTTGAGTCCGAGAACACTGGAAAGATAATAGCTTAAAAAGGAATAGAACATTCCGTAGCTGAGATCAAGTCCTACCGCACCGACACCATAACCGATTTTTTCACGCCAGGTTGTTTTGTAATCATTCATAGCTTTTTCCTCGATTTCCAACAAATGTCTAATTATGCTAATTATTATAACATATTATATCCTATTTAACAATATCAGGTTGAAATACTTAATTGTTACAAAAAGATTACAGATGTTACGAGCTTTGAAAAAAATTCTTGACAATGCTTATATGTCTATTTATAATGTTCTTGTGGGGAGAAATCCTATAAAAATTCATATTAATCCCATAAAAATTCATATTCAAAACTAATTTGAAACGAAAATCCCATATTTCAGAGAGAGGAGGAGAGCAAGTGACAGAGTATTTTGTTGGACACAAAACCTATAAAATTGATGCTAAAGGCAGAATTTCCATACCTGCAAATATGCGTGCAGCACTGGGTCAGGAGTTCATTGTGTCACGTGGTGTAAATAAATGCCTTGCTCTTTATCCTATGGAAGTATGGGTTGAAATGATTAATAACATTTTAGAAAAGGTAAGCCAGAAAAAGAGAAGAGCACTTGAGCTCCACTTTTCTGCAAATGCTGAAAAAATGAGCCTTGACGGACAGGGTCGTCTTCTTCTTAATGAGAATCTCCGCAGTCAGGTTGACCTTTTAGGTGAGTCTCAGGCTGAGATTTTCGGTAATAATAAAAGGATTGAGATTTGGAATTGTGAGCTGTTTAAGAAAGAGCTTGAGAGCGTTGAAGAGGCTGAGATTGAAGATATCCTTGATGAATACGGAATTTAATGACTGATGAAATTTGTACATAAAAGTGTGCTGTTTGACGAATCAGTCAAGGCACTGGATTTAGATAGTAATAAAATTATTATGGACGGCACTGCCGGAGGCGGCGGACATTCAAGAGAAATTGCAAAAACAGCGAAAAGACTGATTGCAGTTGACCAGGATCCGGATGCCATTGCCGTTTTGAATGAACGTCTGGGCAGTATGGACAATGTTACGATTGTTCATAATAATTTTTCTAATATAAAAAATATATTAAACGAACTTAATATAGATAAAATTGATGGTCTTCTGCTTGATTTAGGTGTAAGCTCCTTTCAGCTTGATACGGCAGACAGGGGATTTTCTTTCCATAAGGATGCCCCCCTTGATATGCGTATGAGCAAGTCCGGACTGAGTGCAGGAGATGTCGTAAACACTTACAGCGAGCAGGAGCTTGCAAATATTATTTATAAGTACGGTGAGGAAAAATTTTCACGCCGTATTGCTGCGAATATTGTTAAAGCAAGAATGGACAAGCCGATTGAAACCACATTTGAACTGGTGGATATCATAAAGGCGTCAATGCCGCAGAAAGCAATGCGTGACAGTCATCCGGCAAGACGCACCTTTCAGGCAATACGCATTGAGGTTAACGGCGAGCTTGATGTATTAAAATCCACTCTTAATGATGCTTTTGACTGCCTGAACAGTAAGGGCAGAATCGCAGTAATAACCTTCCATTCCCTTGAGGACAGAATCGTTAAGGAACAGTTTAGCGAGTGGTGCAGGGGCTGTACCTGTCCGAAGGAATTTCCGGTCTGCGTATGCGGAAATAAGCCGAAGGGCAAGGCCTTTAAAGCAATTTCGCCGAGCAGCGAGGAGCTTGAGATGAATCCGAGAGCACGTTCATCGCGTCTTCGCATATTTGAAAAATTTTAACTGTTTATTATTAAAAGAGGTGAGTTAGGTGACAAATACAGGTGATTTCAGACGTTACTCCTATTCGGGTGACACTTCATATTTGATTAATTCTTTTGATGTCGGCAGGTCATCTGCTGCACCTGCATATAAGCCTGAGCCTGAAAGAAATCTTAAGGTAAGGGAAAATGCAAAGCGTAAAAGCAAAAATCAGCTTTTACAGGAACAGCGAATCGGCTTTGGCAGAGTTGTGGTGATTGCTGTTGTATCCGTTTTAATGATGGCAATGTTTTTCGGTGTTCTCAATACCTTTGCCAAGAAAAATGAACTCAATCACGAGATATCAAATTTGGAATCTCAGCTGGCTGTTGCGCAGAGTGAAAACACACGTATCAACAGTGAGCTTAATTCCCTTGTGTCTATGAGTATGATTGATAAATATGCTGTCGAAGAGCTGGGAATGACAAAGATGCAGCCTCAGCAGATAAGCTATATTGATGTTTCTCAGTTTAAAGAGGAGCACATCAACGCGGTTGAGTATGTAAATCAAAAGCTTGATAAGTAATAATATAAATATATTCAGCGTAAAATATTGAGAGTTAGTCTTCATTTGTTTTCTAACTCTCATATCGTTTTTATAAATAAGATAACAATTGCGGAGGAGGAAAGCTGATGAAAAAGAATACAAGCAAAAATATGCTCAAAAGATTGCTGATATTGTCGGTTGTGATTATCTTTCTTCTCTGCACAAACGCAGCAAGAATTTTTTATTTGCAGGTTGTAAGAGGAGAGGAGCTTTCACAGAAGGCAGATTCACAGCAGCTTAAGGATACAGAAATTTCAGCAATGCGCGGAACGATTTATGATTCAGAGGGAAATGTGTTGGCTCAGTCAGCTACAGTGTGGAATATCTTCATTGATCCGCTGGCAATTGACCTTGAAATTGACGAGGATGATACAGCGGCAGAAATTGCTGAGAAAAAAGAGAAGAGCGAAAAAAGACGAACACTTATCGTAGATAAATTTGCTGAGCTCTTTGAATACGACGAAAAGGAGAAAGCAGAGTTCCTTGAAAAAACAAAGGCAGAAAATCATTACACGATAGTTGAGAAAAAGGTCGAGAATAATATTAAAGAGCAGCTTTCGGAATTTATTTCTGAAAACAGGCTCAACTGTATCGGTATGGAGCAGACCTCAAAAAGGTATTATCCCTATGGTTCTCTTGCATCATCGGTTTTAGGCTTCACAGGCGCAGATGATCAGGGGCTCAGCGGAATTGAGGCTTATTACGACGAGGAGCTTACAGGCACCAACGGCAGAGTGATTACTGCAAAGGACGCTGTGTCAAATGACATTTCCGACGATTATGAAACATCGGTTGAGGCTACCGACGGTAATTCAGTAGTGCTTACCATTAATCAGACCATTCAGTATTATCTTGAAAAGGGTCTGAGAGAAACCCTTGAAGAATATCAGGCAAAGGGTGCTTACGGTGTTGTAATGAACTGTAATACAGGTGCAGTGCTTGCAATGTCCTCACTTCCTGATTACGATTGCAACGAGCCTTATAAGCTCACATACAGCAAAAATAAAAACGAGATTAAGAAAATAAAAGACAAGAATGAAAAAGAGGTTGCCGAAAGTGCAGCTGTTCAGAATCAGTGGAGAAACTTCACTGTGAATGATACCTATGTTCCCGGTTCTGTATTCAAAACCTTTATTGCTTCAGCAGCACTTGAGGAAAATGTGGCAACTCCGAATACCACATTCAACTGCACAGGCTCAATCAAGGTTGATAAGTACACTATGAAATGCCATTATCATCCCGGACACGGAAATCAGACCTTTGCACAGGGACTTGAAAATTCCTGCAACCCATTCTTTATCACTGTCGGTCAGAAGCTTGGTGTACATAACTATTTCAAATATTTTGACGCTTTCGGATTTACACAGACAACAGGAATTGACCTTCCCGGAGAGGCATCTCCACAGTACTATCCGGAGGAGAAATACGGTATCGTTGAGTTGTCCTCAGCTTCCTTCGGTCAGACAAACTCCTTAACCCCAATTCAGGTGTGCACAGGACTTTGTGCAATTGCCAACGGCGGAAAGCTTGTTCAGCCTTATCTTGTGTCATCCATTGTTGATCCTGACGGAAAGACAATAAAAAAGACAGAGACAAAGGTTGTAAGACAGGCAATCAGCAGTGAGACCTCTGAAACGGTAAGAGAGATGATGAAGGGTGTTGTTGATAACGGAACAGGTAAAAACGGCTATGTGGCAGGCTACCGTGTAGGCGGTAAGACCGGTACATCAACAAAGCTCGGTGAGTCAAAAGCCGGTGAGGGCGACAAGTATATTGTTTCCTTTGCTGCTATTGCTCCAAGTGATAATCCGGAAATTGCAATGCTGATTATTGTTGATGAGCCGAATCAGGATTTAGGCGGCGGTGCTTTATGTGCCCCAATTGCAGCTCACGTTATTGAGGAATCTATGGGTGTACTTGGTATTGAGCCTAAGTATGATGAGGATGAGATGAAACATCTTTCACAGTACACACCGAATGTTGCAGGCAAATCACTTGATGAGGCGAAAAAGGAAATCAGTGAATATTCACTTAACTGCGTTGTTGTGGGCAATGGTGATAAGGTTGTAAGACAGTGTCCGACAAGTGCAGGTACAATACCAAACGGCGGAACAATTTATGTTTATACCGATAACACGGATAAAAAGATGACTAAGGTTCCTGACTTTACAGGACTGACAGTAAGCGAAGCAAAAAGCCTTGCGAAAACAAACAATCTGAATATTGAAATCAGCGGTAATGATATTAACAGCTCTTCTGTTGTTGCATCACGACAGAGTGATGAAAAGGGTGCTTCCGTTGAACAGGGTTCGGTAATTACAGTAACATTCAAGAGCACTGAAAGTGTGCTTGATTAAGCAAGTGAGATAAATCCGAGCAAGCCTAAAATGGCTTCCTTTCGGTATATTTTCACTTTTCGTCATTGTAAGGCGCCAGCCTAACTGCTTCCTCAAAGCAAAAATCTACTCAAAATCAAGCTCATTTTAGGTCGTAGATTTTTTATGAAACGGATTTTTCGTTAGGCAAGGCACAAAACGCAGTTAATCCTTTCGGATTAACGAGTATTTTAACACAGCATAGCGGGAAATCCGTTCATAAAAAACTTATTCGGATTTGTCTTGCTTGCTTAAAATACAGATTAAGCCGTTATAAACGGCATAAAGGGGATAGGGTAATGAAACTCTCAGAAATCTTAAAAGGAATAGATGTTAAAAATGCGTACAGCGATGTTGACGTGCTTGATGTAACACAGGATTCAAGACTTGTTAAAGAGGGCTCACTTTTTGTATGTATCAGGGGCGCTGCCTTTGATGGACATAATGTTGCAGCAGAAATGCTGGAAAAGGGTGCTGCAGCAATCGTTGTTGAACGTGATTTAGGTCTTGATAAGCAGATCATCGTTGACAATTCAAGAGCTGTTTATTCTCCGATTTGTTCAAACTTTTTCAATAATCCTGCCGACAAGCTTAAACTGATTGGTTTGACAGGAACGAACGGAAAGACAACAACGACCTTCCTTATCAAGCAGATTCTTGAGAACGTGGGTAAAAAGGTTGGTCTTATCGGCACAGTACAGAATATGATTGGTGATAAAATCTATCCTGCAAAATTTACTACCCCTGACCCCTATGAGCTTCAGAAGCTTTTTGCCATGATGGTTGATGCCGGCTGTGAATACTGTGTTATGGAGGTATCATCGCAGGCACTTGCACAGGGCAGAGTAAACGGTCTCAGGTTTGCACTTGCCGCTTTTACAAACCTTACGCAGGATCATCTTGACTATCATAAAACATGGGAGAATTATTTCAATTCAAAGCGTATTCTTTTTGAAAATGCGGATATTGCTGTTACAAATGCAGATGATGAGCACGGAATGAAGATTATTGAGGATCTTGATTTTGATAAGATTGTAACCTACGCAGTAAACACAAACGATGCAAGCTATGTTGCAAAAAACGTTTCCTTTAAGCCAAGCGGAGTTGAATATGAGCTTGTGGGTGATTCTATCGGAAGATGCAATTGTCCGATACCGGGAAGATTTTCAGTTTATAATTCTCTTTGTGCAGCAAGCTGTGCACTGTCACTTGGAATTGATTTTTCAGATGTGCTTGATGCAATCAGCAAGTCAAACGGTGTTAAGGGCAGAATTGAGGTCGTTCCGAACGGCGGACGTGATTTTACAATTATTATTGACTATGCACACTCACCTGACGGACTTGAAAATATTATCACCTCTCTTCAGGAAATTGCCAAAGGCAGAGTTGTTACACTTTTCGGCTGCGGCGGTGACAGAGATAAAACAAAGCGTCCTAAGATGGGTAAGATTGTTGCAGAGCTTTCAGACTACTGTATAGTTACATCGGATAATCCGCGTTCTGAAAATCCTGCTGATATTATTAAAGATATTCTTGTCGGTATGGAGGGAATCAATACCCCTTATACGGTTATTGAAAACCGTAAGGAAGCAATTGCCTACGCGATAAAGAATGCACAGAAGGACGATATTATTCTTCTTGCCGGCAAGGGTCATGAAACCTATCAGATTCTGCCGACAGGCACAATTCATTTTGATGAAAGAGAAGCAGTAGCTGAAATACTCAGTGAACTTGATTAATTCTATATGGAACTTTTAAGATTAAGTGAAATAGCAGATGCCTGTAAGGGCACATTCAATAACGATTGTGACGTCAAAGGCATTTGCATAGATACAAGAAAAATAACAAAGGACTGCCTTTTCATCTGTATCAAGGGTGAAAGATTTGATGCACATCAGTTTGCACAGGAGGCACTTGATAAGGGTGCTGCAGCGGTAATGATTCACAGTGATGTGAGCATTGACGGAAACTTTGTAAAGGTTGATGATACCTCAAAGGCGCTTCTTGATTTAAGTGGCTATTACCGTTCAAAGTTTAATCTGCACCTTGTGGGTCTTACAGGGTCAGTCGGTAAAACAACAACGAAGGAATTTACTTATCTCGTTGTCAATGCCAAGTATAATGCTATAAAAACACTCGGTAATCTGAATAATGAAATCGGTTTACCGCAGATGCTTTTTCAGATTGACCGCAGTACGCAGGCAGCAGTTATTGAAATGGGTATGAATCACTTTGGTGAGATACACAGACTGTCTGCAGCTGCTAAGCCGACAATTGCCCTTATTACCAATGTAGGCTCATCACATATTGAAAATCTCGGCTCACGTGAGGGTATACGAAAGGCAAAGCTTGAAATACTTGACGGACTTGAGAAGGGCGCAACCTTGCTTTTAAACGGCGACAATGATATGCTTTCAGGTGTTGTCAACGAGGATTACAATATTGTATTTTACGGTATAGAGAAAGGCAGCTTCAAGGCTGAAAATATTGAAGAGAAAGACGGAAAAACAGAATTTGATATTTCCTATTTCGGTAACAGTCAGAAAGTGGTTATTCCGACAATCGGTGTACATAATGTTTATAACGCACTTGCAGCCTTTGCAGTGGGCTATTATCTTGACATTGATGCACAGCTTTGTGCCGATGCACTTTCTGAATATGTGCCTGAGGGTATGCGTCAGAAAAGTGTATCACACGGAGGAGTTACCTTTATTGAGGATTGCTATAATGCCAGTCCTGATTCAATGAAAGCGGCAATCACTACGCTTGCCAATACAAAGGGCAATAAAAAAATTGCAGTGCTTTCCGATATGCTGGAGCTTGGTGATTATTCAGAGCAGGCTCACACAGATGTGGGTAGAATGGCAGCTGATGCAGGACTAGACTATCTCCTTACTGTTGGGGAAATGAGTCGGTTTATTGTAAACGGAGCAAAGGAAAACGGTTTGAAAAATGTTTTCCATTTTGACAGCAAAGAGGAGCTTACAGAAAAGCTTCTTGAACTTCTTGAGGCAGGAGATACAGTAGCCTTCAAGGCGTCAAGAGGAATGAAGCTTGAGGATGTAATCCATAGTGTATATGACAGGTGGGGAAAATAAATGAATACTACAATTGCATTAATCATCAGTGTTGTAATTGCTTTCGGAATCACGGCAGGTCTTGGATTTATCATAATCCCCTGGCTGAGAAAGCTGAAATTTGGTCAAACTATTTTAGAGATAGGTCCTTCATGGCATAAGTCAAAGCAGGGTACACCGAATATGGGCGGTCTTATGTTCATCATCGGTATCATCCTTTCCTTTGCAGCAACATGTATTACTGTTCACCTTACAGGCGGCAGCCTTGAAAGTGAGTACTCGGCACTTCTCAATGGACGTGAGCTGGTACTCTTAATAGCAGGTCTGGTTCTTGCACTCGGCTGCGGTTTAGTAGGCTTTACAGATGATTTTACAAAAATCAAGCTTAAGCGAAATGAAGGTCTTTCACCAAAGCAGAAAACCTTAGGTCAGCTGATTATGACCGTTGGTTATATTCTTACCCTTTGGCTCTCTCATAATACAAGCTGGTATGTTCCTTTTATCGGCACAGTGAATTTTGAAAAGAATATCTTTACTGCAATTATATTCTGGGTGCTTTCATTCTTCATCGTTTACGGCTGTGTAAATTCAGTAAACCTTACTGACGGTATTGACGGACTCTGCTCCTCAGTTACAACGACTGTGGCAATTGCATTCATTGTTATCGGCTTTATCCAGAATTTTACAGGTCTTAAAATATTTGCAGGCGCGCTTCTCGGTGGCGTGCTCGGTTTCCTTTGCTGGAACTGGAATCCTGCCAAAACCTTTATGGGTGATACCGGCTCATTGTTCTTGGGCGGTATGGTTGTGGCTATGGGCTATCTTTGCAAATGTCCTCTGCTGCTTTTACCTATAGGTATTGTCTATGTGTGTGAAACGATGAGCGATATCATTCAGATTGGTTATTTCAAAATCACACACGGCAAGCGTATCTTCAAAATGGCACCGATACATCATCACTTTGAAATGTGCGGCTGGAAGGAAAAGAAAATCTGTATTGTCTTTTCCTTAGTCAATGCAATCGGCTGCGTTATCGGCGTTGCGTTGCTGTTCTTCGGAAATTTTAATAATTAAACTATTGTTTAGTGTATCAGTAATATACTTAACATTTTGTAGGGGCGACCATTGGTCGTCCGTAAACAATTACGGAATATATGCGGACGTGCAATGCACGCCCCTACAGTGTTTCAAGAACATTTCTGTTAGCTTTAGGGGATGGCGTTTTCGGCATCCCAATTATAAATAATCATTAATAACCTCAGAAAGGAGTGTTTCAGTATGCCTGAGAGATTGTCAAACGATGATTCAAAAATTATCAGGACAAACCAAAAAAGGTCAAAGGGTATAAGCAAGGATGATATATTCATTACAGGAAGTATGGATATTCCGTTTCTTGCACTTACAATTGCCCTTCTGACGATTGGTCTTATTATGCTCTTTTCTGCAACATATCCTTATGCATACTACAGATATAATCACGATTCCTATTACTTTTTTACAAGGCAGTTTATTTTTTCGGTTGTCGGCTTGGTTGCAATGTTCGTTATGTCGAAAATTAACTACAAATGGCTGAGGGTTGCAAATGTACCACTGTTAATTGTTACTCTGCTTTGTCTTGTAATCGTTTTGTTTTATCATACAAATATACCGGGTGCGGACGGCAGTTCATTTAAAAGATTTATCCCTCTGCCCGGTGGATTTACATTCCAGCCGTCGGACCTTGCAAAATTTTCGATTATCCTTCTTTTTGCCGCATATATCAGTGACTATTACGGCAAGATGAAAAAATTTAAGTATGGTATTGTTTATCCGCTCGGTATCATTATCATTTTCTGCGGTCTGATTTTCCTTGAGCATCATATGTCCTGTACAATACTGATGTTTCTCATAGGTGCTACTATGATGTGGGTCGGCGGCAGTGACTGGAAGCTGTTTGCTTTAGGTATTGCCGTTTTGGCGCTTGTTGTGTTTATGGTAATTACTTTTCCTGATTTGCTTGAAAATTATGCAGGAACACGAATTAAGGCGTGGCTTGATAAGGACTTTGAGCCGACAGGCAGCCGCTGGCAGACGAATAACTCGCTTTATGCCATTGGTTCCGGCGGATTCTTTGGTGTTGGTCTGGGTAATTCAAAGCAAAAATACCTTTATGTTTCCGAGCCGCAGAACGACTTTATTTTTTCAATTGTATGTGAAGAGCTGGGCTTTATCGGAGCAGCGGTAATCATTCTTCTTTTTGGTGCTCTTGTTGTCAGAGGATTCATTATCGCAGCAAGATGTCACGATAGATTTGGTGCACTTCTGGTTATCGGTATTGTTTCTCAGATTGGTATTCAGGTTGGATTCAACATAATGGTTGTTACAGACACCATTCCGAATACAGGTATTGCACTTCCGTTCTTCTCCTACGGCGGTACAGCGATGATGATGCTGTTATTTGAAATCGGAGTCGTTTTATCTGTATCGCGTAAAGCGAGCCAAAAAAAGATTTAGATGGAGAAAGAGTATGAGAATTTTATTTGCAACAGGTGGTACGGCAGGACATATTAATCCGGCACTTGCCGTAGCATCTTATATAAGAGAAACTGTAAAGGATGCTCAAATCCTTTTCATAGGAACAGCGGATCATATGGAATCAAGACTTGTTCCTGATGCAGGATTTGATTTTAAGACAATTGATATTTCGGGCTTTAAGCGTTCCTTGTCGCCTAAGTCCATTGTACATAATGTTAAAACTGTTTTCAGAATTATGAAATCTTCAGGTGAAAGCAAGAAAATCATCAGTGAATTCAATCCGGATGTGGTTGTCGGCTTTGGCGGATATGTATCCGGTCCTGTGCTGCAGACTGCAGTAAAAATGGGTATACCAACCTGTATTCACGAGCAGAATGCTTTTCCGGGCATTACAAATAAAACCCTTGCTAAAGAGGTTGACAGGGTTATGCTGACTGTTGAGGATGCAAAGAAACATCTTGAGCCTAAGAATGATGTGGCAGTAACAGGCCTTCCTGTTCGTGGTGCACTTTTAAAGGCTGACAGGGATATGGCGAGGGCAGAGCTCGGTATTCCTGATGATAAGTATCTTGTGCTTTCCTTCGGCGGTTCGCTGGGAGCAAAGCCGCTTAATAATGCAATGTTCGATATACTTTTAAACAGTGCTGACAGCGGCAAATACTGCCATATTCATTCAGTCGGTACAAACGGAAGTGAATTTCTTGATAAGTTTAAGGAAAAGGGATTTGTTGACGGAAAAAAGGGAACAGTCGAAGTAAGACAGTACATTGATAATATGGATGTATGTATGGCTGCTGCTGACCTTGTAATCGGAAGAGCAGGCGCCTCCTCTCTTTCCGAAATAGAAGCAATGGGCAAAGCTTCTATTCTTATACCGTCTCCTTATGTTGCCGAAAATCATCAGTTCCACAATGCTATGGCGCTGGTGAACAGAAATGCAGGTTTTGTTATTGAGGAAAAGGATTTAACCTCAGAGGTGCTCAGCAATAAAATAGATGAGCTTTTATCTGATAACGAAAAGCTTAAAGCAGTAGAGAATAATGCAAAAGCTATGGCAATCACGGATTCACGCGAGCGTATTGCTTCCATTATTCTTGAGCTTGCAAAATAAATAGCAAAATAATCACCGCTGCATATGATATATGGTGATAAGGATTTTCCTTATTTCCATAAGATGCAGAGGTGATTGAATGGAAATATTAAAGATTAACGGACAGAATAAGCTGGGCGGTGAGGTGACACTTCACGGTGCAAAAAATTCAGCATTGCCGATATTATGTGCAGCAATTCTGATAAAAGGCGAAAGCGTAATACATAATTGTCCGGATTTAAGTGATGTAAAAACAACCCTGAAAATCCTTGAGGATTTAGGCTGTACCGTAAATCGTCAGGGAGATACTGTGGTAATCAATGCTGAAAATATTACAGCATCAAAGATAGATGAAAATATTATGCGTACAATGCGTTCATCTATTTTATTCTTAGGTGCTCTTATTTCAAGAACAGGCTGTGCATCCATTTATCTTCCCGGTGGGTGTGATATAGGTACACGTCCTGTGGATATGCATATAAAAGCACTTAAAAGTCTTGGTGCTGTTATTAAGGAAAACGGCTCATCCATTACCTGCTGTGCAGAGCATCTTACCGGTGCAAAGATTATTTTGCCGTTTGCTTCAGTAGGTGCGACTGAAAATATCATGATAGCAGCAGCAATATCAAAGGGCAGAACGACGATCATCAATCCTGCAAGAGAGCCTGAAATATGTGATCTTGCTGAATTTCTTAACAAATGCGGTGCAAGAATTTACGGAGCAGGGGAAAGCACAATTGAAATTGAAGGTGTTGAGTCTCTTCATTCCTGCGAGCATAAGATAATTCCTGACAGAATTCTTGCTTCAACCTATATGTGTGCCTGTGCTGTTACAGGTGGTGATATCATAATAAATGATATCAGACCTACGCATTTGTCTCCTGTTTTTCCTGTGTTCAATGAGATGGGATGCAGGCTTTATCTCGACAGAAACAGCCTGACAATATCTGCACCAAAAAGATTAAGACGTGTAAAAATGATTAAGACTATGCCGTTTCCTGCTTTTCCTACTGATTCACAGTCTCCTGTAACCGCAGCCTTGTCTGTGGCTAAGGGCACATCGGTTATAAAGGAAAATATTTTTGAAAACAGGTTCAGATTTGTAAGCCAGCTCAACCGCTTTGGTGCTGATATAGCTGTAGATGAGCAGATGGCAGTGATAAACGGTGTAAAGGAACTTCACGGTGCAGATGTATATGCAACAGATCTTCGCGGCGGAGCGGCTCTTGTTATAGCAGGACTGACAGCACAGGGAACGACAACGATACATTCAATTGAACATATTGACAGAGGATATGCAAAACTGGAAAACAATTTGGAGCAATTAGGTGCTGACATTAAGAGGATAAAATATGAAGAAGTCTCAGAAAAAAAGTGCATCGAAAAGGAAACAGCGACCTGAGTCAGCTGAAAACCGAAATTTATATGATCTTGGTCTCGAGCCGCCCAAAATTTACAGAGAGCCGAGACAGCAATCAGATTTATATGAAAAGACAAATCGCGGTCAAAGAACTAAGAGCAGTTCAAAAAACAACAGACAAAATCTGACACGCGCAGAGAAAAGACAAAAGGATAATAAAAAGCGAAAGAAAAGAAATACCTTCAGAAAAGTAATGATCTGGCTTGCTGTAATCATTTCCTTTGTGGCAGTTGGTACGGTTTTATCTCTTACAGTTTTTTTTCATATTGATACCATAAATATCAGCGGAAATAAAATTTACGACAAAGATGAAATACTTGCGCAGTGTACAATAGATAAGGGCGAAAATCTTTTCTTGTCTGACACCGATACTGCAAAACAGATGCTTGAACAGAATCTCCCTTATATATATAATGCGGAAATAACAAGAAAATTACCATACACCATAGAAATTAAGATAACGGAAGCAACTCCGGCTTATTCCATAAAAAACAAGGATAAAACCTTTATTCTGCTTGATGATAATTTTAAAGTCCTTGAAAATAAGGCTAAAAAGGCAAAGGGCATATCTATCAGTAAAGCGGATATTGAAAATGCAGTTCCCGGCAGAACAATAGCTTTTAAAAATAAAGATATAGGGAAATGCCTCACACAGCTCTCACAGGTTGTGAAAGAAAATAAGTTTGATGAAATTACATCTATCTACAGTAACAATATAAGTGATAATTATGTTGTTTATGACAAACGTATTGAATTTAAGCTGGGAACCTGTGATGACCTTGAAAATAAGATTTATCAGGGTCTCACTGCTTGTGAAAAGCTTAATCAGTCAAATCCGAATGCAAAGGGTGTTATGACAATTACAGGAGGCAAGTCTTTATACTTTACAGAGAAATAGCTGTAAAGAAAATAACTTGTCGATTTTATAGACTATTGTGTATAATTGTGCACTATGTATAAACCTATTTGAATTTTATAAAAAAAGATTGTCAAAAAACTTGAAAAATATCATAAAAAAGTATTGCAAAAAGATTACAATATTGTTACAATAGGAAATGTAGCAAATCGATTAGCGATTTAGATTAAAAACAAGGAGAATTAGATAATGGGACGTTACGAAATTGATACAGATGATTCAAAGGTAGTTCAGATTAAAGTTGTTGGTGTAGGCGGCGGCGGTGGAAATGCCGTAAACCGCATGGTACATTGTAATATTCAGGATGTTGAATTTGTAGCAGTAAACTCAGATAAGCCTGCTCTTGCAAAATCAACAGCAACACATAAAATTCTTATTGGTGAAAAGGTAACAAAGGGTATGGGCGCAGGTGCTAAGCCTGAGGTTGGTGCTCGTGCCGCTGAGGAGAGCAAGGAAGCTCTTACAGACGTTCTTACCGGTGCAGATATGGTATTTATTACTGCAGGTATGGGTGGCGGAACAGGTACCGGTGCTGCTCCTTATGTTGCTAAAATCGCTAAGGATATGGGTATTCTCACTGTTGGTGTTGTTACTACACCGTTCGCATTTGAAGGAAGACGCCGTATGACTCAGGCTTCTGCCGGTATTGAAGAGCTTGCAAAGAATGTTGACTCAATTATGGTTATTCCTAATGAAAGACTTAAGGAAGTGACTACAGAAAAGATTACGCTTCTTAATGCTTTTGAGATTGCTAATGATGTTCTCCGTCAGGGTGTTCAGTCCATTTCAGACCTTGTTAATGCAACTGGTCTTGTAAACTCAGACTTTGCCGATGTTACAGAGATTATGAAGGATGCCGGCTTTGCTCATATGGGCGTTGGTCGTGCAAAGGGCAAGGATAAGGCAGAGGTTGCTGCTCAGCAGGCTATTTCTTCTCCGCTTCTTAATACCTCTATTGACGGTGCACGCGGCGTTCTTTTGAACATTACAGCTTCAACCGATATCGGACTTGAGGAAATCACAATTGCTTCTCAGATCGTTACTGACGCAGTTCATCCTGATTGTGAAATCATCTGGGGTGCTAACTTTGATGAGAACCTTGAGGATGAAATGATTATAACTGTTATCGCTACTCGCTTTGGTGAGGATGGTCCTTCAGGACAGATTAAGTCTGTAACTGCTAATAATGAGGTTGCTCCTCCACAGCCAATTGCTGCTGCAACTACTGCTGCTGCATCAAGCTTTACAAACAGCGATGATGATGCTTTTTCAGATATCGTTAATTTCTTTAAGAAATAATTAGAATGATTTACATATAACCCACATTTCCGAAAGATGAAGTGTGGGTTATTTTTATTCATTTATTCATTTTGATAAAAAACTGAATTTTTTTTCATAAAATAAAAAAGTTTAATAATTTGTTGAATGCAAGTTAAAGCCTTTACATTTTTAACATTTTCAACAGAGTTTTCAGCGAAATAATTTATAAAAAATTGACTTTTCAACATTTTGAACACAGTTTTCCACAATGATTTTAACAAAGTTGATTTGTAAAGCTGTTTGCATTTACACACAAAATAAAAACGCATATACAGTTTTGTATATGCGTTTTCTTGTATATTATGTATATTTATTGATTACCATTCACTTTTGGTATACGAACGGATAATATTTGTAATGATATTATCACGTTTAAAGCCTTTGCCTTTTCCGGAATTCATTTGATCCTGAATCTTACCGGCTCTCATTGTGACAAAGCTGCTTTTATCAATGATTTTATCAATAGGAGGAATGTCCTCATAGAAATCATACTCCTGTTCAACAGCATCAAATACTTTGGTTGCCAGCTCACTATCAGATCTTTCCTTTATAGCAGTCATTGAGAGGATAACTACTCGATTGTTTTCAGGCAGAGTCAGTGTAACAGGCTGATCGGTAAGTATTCTGAAACTATATAAGTAAAACTGTGCTTTTTTAGGAATATTTCCTTCAGGGTGATGAACGTGTGTAAACTCATAGCCGAATTCTGCTTTTTCATCTATATCAGCTATTTGATTCAATCCGGCCATATCCCAATTGTTCATTGGCTGATCAATTGGTCTGATTGTAAACGGAACACTCTTTTTGGCATAGTTAATGCGTATGTCCTGTTTGCCTGCTGTTGAACCGGCAATAAAGTATACACTTGTGCATTGAGGCAATTTGATTTTCTGACCGCGGCAAACGAGTACATCATTTCTGTTTTTAAGATTCTCCTGAAATTTGTACCTGATTCCGCCCATATAGTAAAAGAAATTAATCTGTTCCTTTGGAAGGGAGAATCCGCTGCCCTGTAAAATAACATGTCTCATACTGTCATCAGGTGTAAAGCCCTGTGCGTTGTATGGAAGCTCAATTGTTTCGTAACGTTCACTCGGAATTTTTTCAGCCTTTTCCTTATATTTTATTCTGAAGGTTTTCACTTCAAAAGGCTTCATATTAAATCGGATTCTGCCGTTTGTTACTTTCTGCTCACCAATAGGCTCCTCAAGTGCGTTGCACTTTTGTGCTTCGCCGATTTCACCAAGCATCCTTAGTGATACATTACGCTGTTCCTTACCTATTGCTTCGTTCACTCTTATGATAAAGCAGTCTTCGTCGTCCTCAGCCATTTTGATTGCTCTGATAATTACATTTTCATTGCTTATCTGACAGAAAGAAACACTGTCCTTTAACGAGCGTGTATTTCTATAATCTGTGCATAAACTCAGATAAGGATTTTCATATATCTCACTGTATTTCTGTGTGCCGTTTTCAAATCCGTTTGCGTGGCTGTAAATGGCAAATGAGAATACATTTCTTCCAAGATCCTGCAAGTCCTGTCGTGTTTCTTTTGTGAAGGCTCCTGCAGGTGTATGAATACAGGTTAATCTCAGTGTGTTGTTGTTTGGCTTATCCCAGCCATATTTACTGTCAGAGAAGATGGAAACACCGAATTCACCGCTTTCATCAGTTAAGTCAGCCCATTTCTGCGCCGGTACCTCATAGAGGTTATCCGTGTTTGTTTCTCTTTCAATAACACCGAGACCTAAGTCGTATGTTGCCTTTTTGTTGTGAGCTGCAACAGGGAAGGTTGCTTTTAACATTGTTCGTCTTGTTTTCCAGTCCACAATGTTTTTTACCTCAACATATTCACTGCCTGCTGAAAGGGATACCAGTTGAGTAATCGTTGAATACTCTGCCTCACGTACAACCTTGATGGTTGCTCTTACAGGTCCGCTCTCAACTAATGTAAATTCCGGTGTGTTGGCATAGCAGTAAGGCTCTCTGTCAATATCTTCTTTAGTGATTTCCCAGCTTGGATATGCCAGTGATCCTGTATCGTGAAGGAGTGCCATCTTGATTGGGGCATCAATTATATTTCTCTTTAATTTTTTATCGTAAAGACGTGCAATATCACCGTTTTTGTTGAAAACCAATCTGTATTTTTCATTTTCGAGTGAATGATTTGTAGCCTTAAGATTGGGGTTGGTATGACCAACATAGTAAGGCGCATTGAATCTTTTGACCTCGAATACCTTATAGCCAAATGGTTCAATTTCAACAGTCAGCAGTATTGTAAGCTTTTTACCGTTTTTGTGAATAACCTGTACAGGAACGGAATTTCCTTTTTTATCTGAAACGGTAACATTGGTACAGTTTCTTGTCATTTTGATGTGTGCTTCCACTGTACGCTTAACCATATACTGTGTAGGATTATTAATTACAAGGATACCGCTTTTTTCATCCACCCAGCTTGTATCAAGCTCATTGATAATCATTTTGCTTGCGCCGACATACTCAGCTTTAAACTGTGAAATAGAAAGATTATAATCGGACCAGGCGGTATTATAAACATCCATTACAGATGTGCCTGTAATATCATCGTGGAACTGATGCTGGAGCATTCTCTTCCATGCCTGATTCAGATTATACTTCGGATAATTATAAGCACCGATAGAGGTTGAAAAGGCACATGCTTTTTCAGTGCAGTTTGCAATACGTTCACATTGCCTGTTAAGGTATTTGCTCATTGCGCGTGATGTATAGGTTCCTGCACCGTGACTGGTCATAATCAGCTCATTATTCCATTCAGGCAGTAATTCCTTTTCCTCGTTTGAAAGCTTATCCATATCCATGAATATCTGGTCAGAGCTTGCTGATATGATTTCAAAATCATCATTGTTTTTTGCAATGCTTTCTTCAACTGCCTGAACACTTTCTTCAGTAGGTGCACCGCCCCAGTCTCCTGTTCCGTAAAGGTGGTTCGCCCAAGGAAGATGACCGTTTGAATAGTTATCGGCAATTCGGTCAATGACACTGATATCCGCTCTGATATCACCGGAAAATTTATATCTGTAGGATTTCGCATTAAGACTTACAAAAATCCTGCTGTTGTCAGGCCCTTTCCATACTCCGAGATCAAAAGGCAGACCATAAGCACTTCCCCAGGAAAGCTTCTGAGTAGTGAATCCTTTAAGACCTGCGTGATTGATAATAGAAGGAAGAGACCATCCGAATCCAAAGCAGTCCGGCAAAAACATATCCTTTGAGGTTGTGCCGAATTTCTCCTTGAAATAGTTATTGCCGAGAAGCAGATTTCTGAATATTGCTTCAGGTGAAGGGATGTTTACATCGCCGCTTTCATAGCCTGTGCCGGAGATGCACCACTTGCCTTCCTTAACATATTTCTTTATGATTTCAAATGCTCTTGGATAAAACTCTTCAATAAGCTCATATCGTTTTGCACCTTCAAAGTTAAAACGATAGTGAGGGTATTTTTCAATTAAATCAAAGTTCTTTGAAAGAGTGTCGGGTATGTATTCATTAATGGTTTTTGCAATTGTCCATCTCCACACTGTATCCAGGTGGGCAGTTGAAACAACATAAGCTTTCTTTTTTTCCATCGTAACAATCCTTATTTCTCAATTATTTCATAGGTGAATTCATATTTTTCCTGAAGAGCCTTTACTTTGTCTTCGTTATCCTCAATAAAGGTTTCAGTATAAACGCTTTTGCCGTCAACAGAATAGTCCTTGACGATTTGGTTCAGGGCTTCCCATGCCTCAGCCTCCTGTGCATAACCGTCTTCAAATTTGATTAAAAACTCTCTGTGCTTAGGAATTCTTACTTTCATTTTGTGTCTCCTCGCATATATTTTTATAGTTTCTAATTTATTATATATTTAAAATAATATTATTGCAAGATATATTTGGATTTATTTGTAAGTATTTCACGTGGATTTTTCAGTGCATATTCCAATGTTATATCCTCATCTACAAGGCTGATCATTTTATTTCCTAATCTGACATTGTCTATTGTGCCACTGATGACTATGCATTTTTTGTCGAATTTCCTGCAAAGTTCATCAATTTTGAAAGGGAGCTTTCCCATCAGTGTTTGCTTATCTGTTTTTCCTTCACCTGTGATAACGATGTCAGCCTCCGATATTTTTTTCTCAAGCTCATATGCTTGCGAAAGTATTTCAAATCCGCTTTTTATTTTGCCTCCGTATACTGAGTATAGGCCGCCGCATATTCCTCCTGCAGCACCGGCACCTTTTATCTTGCTTATATCTTTAGGAAGAAAAGCATTGACCATTTTCAGTCCGCTATCGAGCTTGATAACATCATTGGATGAAGCACCCTTCTGAGGTGCAAATATATATGCTGCACCGTTTTTTCCAAAGTAAGGGTTCGTCACATCGCAAGCGAATGTAAAGTTTATATCCTTTACACAATTGGAGAATTTTATTCCGTAAATATTCTCCATATCTTTTCCGCATGGGTGTTCAATTATTTCCCCGTAAATGTCAAGAAATTTAATGCCGAGTGCAGACAGTGCACCTATTCCTCCGTCACAGCATCCGCTGCCTCCGAGACCGAGAATAATATTATGAAAACCCTTTGATACAGCGGATTTTATCAGCTCACCTGTACCGTGCGAGGTGGCGTTCATTACATCTTTTTTCTTTTGTATTCCGCTGGCAGTGGCACACTCAATTACTGCAGTTTTATCATATGTAAATATGTGTCCTTTCATATGTTTTCCATATAGGTCAGTACAGTCTGTGTAAAGTACTTTGCCATTACAAATATTGCTTAAACATTCTGCGAAACCTTCACCGCCGTCAGCAAATGGAAGGGTGGTTATTTCTGCATCACAGCTTTGTTGTATTCCGTTTTTTATACATTCACATACCTCTTTTGATGTGAGTGTTCCTTTGTAACTGTCAGGCACAATCAGTATTTTCATTTAATATACCTCTTAGCTTTTTTCGAAATCAAATATATAGCTTCTGTTGCAGACAATGATTACCTTGATGTTGCATTCATCTGCTATTCTGACAGTCAGTCCGATTATGGGACAACCGTCGGCGTCGATTAAAATTATAATATACATATTTTACCATAATTGTATTTACTTTTCAAATGTGATAAGATTGTTATATTATAATATGGTTGGTGATTGTATGAAGCTTGTAATTATAAGACACGCAGACCCGGATTATTCCATTGATTCTCTTACGGAAAAAGGCTGGCGTGAGGCGGAGCTTTTATCAGATAGAATAGCAAAGCTTGATGTAAAGGAATTTTATTGCTCTCCGCTTGGCAGAGCAAAGGATACTGCCTCATTTACTCTGAAAAAAATGAACAGAACAGCTATTGAATTATCCTGGCTCAAAGAATTTGAAGGGAAAATCAGAAAGGGCATTAAAAGAATTTCCTGCTGGGACAGACTTCCTTCAGAATGGACTGAAGAAGACACCTATTACAGGAATGAAACCTGGTATAAGACAAAACTGATGAGCAGTGCAAATGCAGAAAAGGAATATAAAAAGGTTTGCAATGGCATAGATGAGCTTTTGAAAAAGCATGGCTATGAGCATACAGGCAGGTGCTATAAGGTTCATTATTCCAATCATGATACGATTGTTCTGTTTTGCCATTTTGCTGTTGAATGTGTAATACTTTCACATATTTTTTCTTGTTCACCTATGGTATTGTGGCACAATTTTGTTGCTTTGCCCACATCTGTTACAACGCTGATTACAGAGGAAAGGGAACAGGGGACAGCCGTATTCAGATGTCAGCAGTTCGGTGATATCAGTCACCTTTATGCAGGCGGTGAGGAGCCTGCCTTTGCAGCAAGATTTTGTGAATGCTACGAAGATGATACGAGACATTAATTTATTTTATAATAGTTTATCATTTTAATTATGGTTGAACTTATAACAGCTCCCAGTGCGATTCCAAGACCTGCAAAAAGCGTTGCTTTTGAATAAATAACAAATTGCCGTGTGTCAGACTGAATGGCATAAAACATTGCATAGTAAATGGAGCTTCCGGGTAAAAGCGGAATGGTTGACGGCATAAGCATAACCGTTGTCGGTACTTTTAAGATTCTTGCCATAAGCTCGCAGAAAAAGGATAAGCATACCATTGATAAAAGACAGGAGATGAAATCGCCGTAAAATCCGCTTAATATTCTTTCAACCGAAGCGGATATTGCAGCACCGATTGTTATAAAAATCAGACTTTTCTTAGGAGCTTTCATAGTAATTGCAAATGCAAGTGTACCTATTATGCAGTATAGAATTTCAAGAATCATATTTTTGTAAAAATCAGTATTGAACCGGCAACACCCAGTGCAATTCCCAGAGCAGATATGATTGCGTTAAATAGCTCAAATAATCCTGCCACAAGGTCTCCGTTCATCAAATCTCTCATGGCATTTACTACCGTTAGTCCCGGTACAAGCAGCATAATTGTTCCTACAATGATTTTATCAGGCTGTACAGTAATGCCGAATAATGTGGGTATGTTGGCAAGAACTCCTGCTACAAATGAATCAATTAAGTTCGCCGAGAATAGAGGGAAGCTGATTTTTTTGTAGGGTGCATAGGTTATAACAATGCCGATTGCCGCTGAGAATAAAGCATCAATTATTGTACCTTTGAAAAACAGGCAGAAGGCAGCTGTTGCAGTGCATACGCAGCAAAGCTTCAGAGTTTTTGGATAGAGCTTGCTTCTTGTAACATTTATTTCTTCATTGTGTTTACTGCATAATCTTCGTGAAAGCTCGTTAAGTCTTTCCAGTTCGGAAAGATCAATATCCTCATATTCAATTTTTCTCAGCTGAATGTTTTTTCCGCTTTGTGCAATAATAAGTGACGGTATGGCAAATACATTGCAGCGGTTCCCATAGGATTGATTGATTCTTTTTATTGTATCTTCAGCCCTGTGAACCTCTCCGCCGCATTTTATGATTGCCTCACCGATATCAAGAGAAAGAGAGAAGATTTCATCATTTTTCATCTGATCACCTGATTATTTGTTATTTTTAGTTTCTTTGGATTTTTAAATATTATACAAATTGCAAAAAATAATAAATACCTATTGACAAACCAATATTTTCTGCTATAATATATAGCACCAACAGATATTATATATTGTGTATATCGCGGGGTGGAGCAGTTGGTAGCTCGTCGGGCTCATAACCCGAAGGTCGTAGGTTCGAGTCCTACCCCCGCAACCATAAACACCTGTAAATCCCTTGATTTATGGGTGTTCTTTTTTTGCTTGTTTTTGCCTTAAAATAGGGGAATTTGGGAGATTTACTATAATTTTCGATAAACGCAATATATTTTCAAATAAATAAAATTGGCAACCTTTTGGCAACCCATAAAAACAGGCTCAGGGCATTTCTGCTCCGAGCCTTTTATTATATAGCTATTTTATTTTTTTCGTAGTATTCCTGCGTTTTATCGAGATAGGTTTTCTCGTAAGCATCAAACACATCGCAATAAGTATCCAGCGTTGTTGTGATATCCGCGTGGCCGAGAATGTGCTGCAATACTTTCGGCGGCATTCCGCTTTCAATACACCTTGTTGCATAGGTGTGTCTGAGCTGATGCTGATTGCATTCAGATTTGTTTGCTATGCCATACCGTTCAATCAGCCGTCTGTAATAAGCATTAATTTGATTTGTACTCAGCAGCTCATTGCTTTTGTTAACAAACAGAAGATTGTATTTATTCGGTCTGTAATGATTCTCAATGTAATCCTTCAGCAGCTTTTGTATCTCTTTATTCGGCTTAAGATTTCGCAGACCTGAATAGGTTTTTGTAGTTGCACCGAGTATGGTTTTATCGTTTTCATCTCGCGTCATTGTTCTGCAGATGTTAATAACTGTGTAATTGAGCATTACGGAATCAACGCTGAGTGCACAGATTTCACCCATACGAGCACCGGTAAAGAGTGACAAAAGCAGCATCGTTCTGTACGGCTCCCTGTTATCCTGATTGACGGCAGATATAAAGGTTTTCTGTTCGTCTATCGTTAATGCCCGGACTTTCTTATTCTGCTTTTTCGATTTAGGACGCACAATATCAGCCATTGGATTTTTGTTAATGATGCCCATTGAGATAGCTTTGTTCAGAGAGCTGTTCAGCGTCATACAAACCTTTTTTATAACGGAATTAGAGTAACTTGTCAGATTAGACAGAAAACTGACTAAAACAGGCTCTGAGAGCTTCTGAACAGGGATTGCATTGAGTTGACTGTTCTTTATTATTCTTATCGTTTCATTATTTCGTTTATATGTATTGTCGGATATGGTGTTCATTGCATGCTTATTATCGTTGATACTTGTAGCTATCTGAACAACTGTGAGCTGCGAGGGTGCAACGTATACACCGGTTAAAATTTCTGCCTGCAGCTGCTTGAGCTTGTCCTTAACCTCTTTTTTTGTTTTTCCGTAAATCGTTTTCTTTTTAGGCTTGCCGTTTGCATCTGTTCCGATACGGTATTGACCTACCCATTTCTTTTTGCTCTCGCTGAAATATACGGAGCCTGTGCCGTATTCTCTTTTTGACATAATTGTATCCTCCTGAAAAAGGGCATAAAAATACCCTGCTTGCAATTTTAAGCAGAGTGTGATACAATCAACTTGCGACGGTGGAGTGCACCACACTCTGCTATATATGACCTCTATCCTGTTCCAGCAGGGTAGGGGTTGTTTTTTATTCAATACAATTTGGACAAGGTAGATATCCTGCATTTTCAACAGAATCTATATCATACCAAATTGTAAACCCATTTCTGCTACAATCTGGACAAGCGCTGGTATGATAATAAGGAGAAGAATTATTTGTGCAATAATACGTGTGCGATTGAATTTCTTCTGAAGTCAGTCTATTTCCATTGTTTTCTGCGTTTCTGCTCATTACAAAATTATTCAATCGGCTTTTCAAATTCGAGATTTGTTCTTTGTACATAGCTATTTCTTTATCTTTTGAGGAAACAGTATTTTCTAAATCTGTGATTTGTGATGATAATTCCTGATTATCATTACTTATATCAATCAATCCAATAGAAATACCTATCGTTGATGCAGCGAATAGTATGGTCATTATTGAAAGAACAATTGTAGCTGTTTTGAATTTCATTTTTGGTTCTTTTTTTGTAGGTTTATCCTCAATGTTTTGTGATTTTTTTGCTCTTACTTTAATGATATGAGAATTGCTGATTTCTTGTATTTGTGGTATATATTTTTCTTCACTTTTTTTAATATTCTGCTGGTTTGATTCTATAACATCGTTATTATTAATTGATGTTTGTTGAATATCATTTGAATTATTTTTTTGAGATTTTAAATAATTATTATATTCCTGCACTGAAAGTGGTTTGAATTTCTTTTTGCGTAATGAAAATATTGTTGCAAGCACTGTACCTGATATAGTACCTGATAGGAATTTTGCTATTAATGATTGATCAGTTATTTTTAGAACTCCAAAACAAAATATTACAGCAGCTAATAATAGAATTATAGTAAGCAAACCAATTAAAAGCACTTTTATTCTTCTTTTCTTTTCATTTTTATTATGAATAAGCTTGAGGGTATTGTTATGTTCTATTCGTTTTCTTTCAAATTCTAATAGTTTATCAGAATTTCCGTTAGGAAATGCACAATTTATACATTGTGTGTAACCATGTATATCACACTCTTCTTCTGGTTCAAGATGTTTTCCGCATGTCATACATTTTAATTCTTTCATAATTATCTTTCCTAAAATACTTACTTATTTTATATTATATATTTTCTTTATCTTCTGGATTTTTATAAATTCTAAATACCATTCAGGTGGAGAGTTGATTAAATCATTATATTTAGAAGAACAACATATTTTACAAGGCTTTTTCTTAGAATCATTATAATCAAGTGACAGAATGTTGATTGGTATATATGATCCTGAACAACCTTTTTTTGAATGGATAGTTTTTCCGCTTATTGTTTTATAAACTGTGTATCTGCCGTATTTTTGATTAGATTTTTCGTCAATAATTTCATTGTTTATAATTTTAATTCCTTCAGGTGGTTTACATAATTCTTCAAGCGTATACAGTGAAAAAAGTTTTACATAAAATGAACAATCTATCTCATATTTTTTCTTTTTGATTCTTTGTAAACTTGAATTTAATATGTAACTGCAATTTGTTTTTAATAATAGTTCTTCATTTTTTATATCTTCAAATTGTGGTTTTAGAACACTTAAATAATATAAAGATTTTTTTCTTCTTATCTTTTTGCGAACATAAAAAGATAATCTTATTATAACAACAATAAAAATTATACCGCTAATAATCGAAAAAAGCACAATAGTAGACATATTATCAGATTGTTTATCAGTTGATGATTGATAACTATTTGCTGAATTATTATTGCTTGGATGAATATTATGCTTCGTAGTACTTTGATGTTCTACTGTTGTATATTCTGATGTTGTGCCGCCGCTTGATGAATTTCCGATCGAATGATTTGCATTATCACTATAATTATATGGGCATATTCCATTTGGGTGCTGATGAGCTGGATAACCGTGATGATAATGATATTCTCCTGTTTCTCCGTCAAAGTGTCCACCATATTCATCAGTTTTACCTGCGTGTGCAAAAGCAGTACTACAAAGAGTTAATATGATTATAGTTAAAGATAAAATGAACAAAAGTGCATTTTTAATTTTTTTCATAAGCGTTAATCAATTTCTCTAACAAGCAGTCTTGGTACACCGATAACCCTGCACAGCTCAAGGTCAGGACCTTCAATAAGCTTAGGCTGATATTCCGGATTAATCGGTACAAGTCTGAGCCAATCTTCACCCTGCACATACTCAACCTTTTTCAATGTGGCACATTCGCCCTCATAGAGAATGGCGCCGACATCACCACTATGATCAAGTGTGTTTTGTTTCAGTATTAAAACCTTATCACCATTTAAGTACATCGGATACATTGAATCGCCGTGAACAGAGAGGACAAAGAAGTCCTCTTTTTTTCTGCCCTTAAGGTAGGAGGTCGGAATATCAACCGTATCACCGCTCCAATCCTCAACTGCGATTTCATCATATCCTGCAGCTATTTCACCTATAACAGGGAAAGTGACAACATCTTCGGTTATATCAGGATTTTTAAGATTTGAATAACAATCATCATCTTGCATAGGTACATTAAAACCTGAAAGCCACGCAGATGAAACATTCAAAGCCATTGCTAATTTATATAGCTTATCACCTTTTGGAGAATATTTACCAGATACATACAAACTGATTGATGCTTTATCTATTCCTGTAAGGCGCACTAAGTCAGCTTGTTTCATATCCCTCAATTCCATTGCTTCCTTTAGTCGCTGTGAGGTTGAAGTTTCAATTTTTACATCCATATCTCACATCTCCTTTCAAATAAACTATAACATTATAGTTTGGAAAAGTCAACAAAAATTTGGACTTAATCAAAAAAAGTTTGGAAAATCTATTGACAAATTTTGTTTGGTTTGTTAAACTATGTTTGGAAAGTTAAACAAGGAGGTGATACAGTGTTTGATTATTCCAAGCTGTTAGGATTAATGGCTGAAAAAAATTTCACGCAAAAGAAATTATGTGAAGTTATTGGTATTAGTGAAAATTCCTTTACCAATAAATTAAAGGGCCGTAGTAATTTTGCGTCGGATGAGATTGTTAAGATTTGCAATACTTTAGGTATTTCAACGGAATCAGTGGGTAAATATTTTTTTACCCCTAAAGTTTGACAATCCAAACAGGCAACTTAATAAAAAACAGAAAGGCAGGTGATTGAATGAAAGACAAAAAATATAATGCTCCAGTGTCTGCCAGTCCACACGAAAGAATGATGGCAGAGTATGCGAAAGAATATGCGGAAAACTCGTTATGGATCAGTCGAATTTCCTTAGGAATTTCAGTGAGCTGTTTGCTTGCGAGTATAGCGGCGTTGGTTATTATTCTAATAGCGACATAAAGGCAGGTGAGAAAGAAAATGAAAAAGTGGCAAAAATTTAAGAGTACCTATATTTATGATAAAAATGGCACTGAAGGATTTCCGGCAAAACACAAATGGCTTAATTGGGTAGTACCTATTATATCAAGCGTGTTGACAGTAATTATAATTAATTTGCTGTTTTATGTAAATAAATGAGTAATACCAATAGTTATTAATGTGGTTATCGTAGATACAACTATCGGAACAAAGACGGATTTCATTAAAAATTGTTTGAGTTCATTTTGCTTCTTTGCGAAATATGTAAATCCCTTTTCGAGGGTAATTACGGCTAATATTATTCCACCATCAGCGGATATTAGTTCAATATACCCCTCATTTTCAAGGGCAAACAAGGAATTGCGATTTACAGGGTTTTCACAAAATTCCTGTAGCTCATCATCTCGCCACATTCTGTTAAAACTGTTACAGTTTTGCAAAACAACACGCATACATTTATCTAAATCTTTAAGCTTTATATCTTTCACTATATATACCACCTTTCAAGGTGAGTATATCAAAGAATAAAAACAATGTCAAAAGAGGTGAAAAAATGAAATTAAAAAGAAAAAAGTCCTTATCACAGAGGCATATTAAAAAGCAGACAAAGGAGCTTATTGAAATCGGAACAGCACCACTTATCGGTGTGTCAATCACCATTGCTGACGGTGCAGCGGTCACAACAACCTCAAAGGCTATATCACTGCTTTGTGATGCACTGGGAGAGGACAAGGCTGTCAACTGGCATTCAAAGTATATGGACAAGTTCGAAAAGCTGGCGAATAAATGCTGTGCTGAACTTTTGGACATAGTTGAAGCTGCCAAAGCTGAAAAGCTTAAAAATGAGCAATAAAAATACCGACTGCTGGGAACAGTCGGCAAAATCAAGACGTGATATCTCAAAAAAATATCATAATTATTTTAACAGATATCACTAAATAAATCAAGAGGTGATTTGAATGAAAATACATACAAACGCAGTTGACGAACTGCAGAATGCGAATGAATTGCTTGAGGTTTTTTCAAAAATAGAGGAAAAGGCTGAAAGCATCAGGTCACAGATTGGCTTTTATACAACAGACGATGTTGTCAGATTAATGGGAATATCCAAGCCGAAGGTGCTTGATATTTTCAACAGACCTGATTTTCCTGTCTGTGACTACGGTCAGGGAAAGGTTGTGTTCATCCCTGCCTTTTGCGAATACTTTATGAAGGCTGTTAAGCAGAGCGATTTCAGCTGAGGTGATGTGATGAAAATATTGAGTAAGGTGTTGGTGAATATCGGCGGCGTGCTTTGCTGTGTGAGCTTCTGTCTGTCAGGCGGATATATATGGTGGTTTCCGTGTGTTACGCTTTTGCTTGGTATGGCATTGATTTTATGCAGCATTCAGCTTGCTTATTGTAAGCCGGACAAAGCAGTGCGCAGAGAGCCTGAGTACATAACAGTGACAGACGATTACGGCAATGAGATTCAGCTCATACCGCCGATTACCGATTTTGATTTGGTGTATTTGTCTGCAATCGGAAAGGGCACAAAATGGTAGACGAATATAAGAACGTGCAGTGTGACGAGTGCGAGGAGCCGCTGGACAGGCATGCATATCGTATTGATTACAAAGGCTGCTACTGCATAGGCTGTGCACTGCATATAGCAAAGGAGAAATTAACAAACACAGGTAAGAATACAGATGTCTGCATAGACAGTGTGGATGTCACGGATTTCATAGAGGAGTATTGATATATGACAAAGGTATCAAAGGAATTTCCGAACGGAGTAAGCAGTTATTCAAAAGGTATAGGTCACTTTGAAATATATTTTCCGCAGGGAAGAGAAGTGTGCCAGTATTGTGACTTCTGTTATTCAGAGGAAGCACTGGAGCGGTACAGATGCCGCTTGACACCAACACGAAGGATCATACCTAATCCGTTTGTTGAAAGGGCAGTATTCTGTCCGATAAGAGAAATCATCAAGGAGGAAAAGTAAATGGGAATACCGGTATTGATAATAGGAGAAAGCGGCTCAGGCAAATCTGCAAGCCTGAGAAATTTTGAGCCGAATGAGGTCGGCATTTTAAATGTGGCATCAAAGCCGCTGCCGTTTCGCAAACAGCTGCAGAAGATAGACAATGCAGGATATAAAAAAATATACAAGGTGCTTGAAAAGCAGTCTTTAAATACATATGTAATTGACGACAGTCAGTACCTTATGGCATTTGAAATGTTCGCCAGAGCGAAGGAGACAGGATATAACAAGTTTACGGATTGCGCCAAGCAGTTCTATGATCTGATTCAGTTCGTGATTAACGGTACACCGAGTGATTGTATCGTGTATTTCCTGCATCACTGTGAGAAAACAGAGAGCGGTAATATCAAGGCAAAAACACAGGGGAAGATGCTTGACAATCAGCTGACCCTTGAGGGGCTTTTCAGTATCGTTCTGCTCTGTGAAACAGACGGCAAAACACATAAATTCATAACACAGTCAGACGGCTTCACAACGGCAAAGTCACCTATGGAAATGTTTGATTTTGAAATTGATAATGATTTGAAATCGGTTGATACAAAAATCAGAGAATACTACAGCTTAAACAGCAAAGGAGAATAAGAGCGATGAAAAATATTAATTGGAATGATGTTGAAGCAGTGGAAAGCTTCAAAAGAATAGAGGCAGGCGGATATATCTGTACGATTACTGCCGTTGAGGATGTTGAGGACAGGGAATACCTGAAGCTGGAATATGATATTGCAGACGGCGAGTTCAAAGGATATTACAGGGATTTGTATGAACGTAAAAACTTCTGGGGAGGCAGCTTCATACGTTCATATAAGGAAACGGCAAGAGGCTTTTTCAAAAAGTTCCTCAATGCAGTGGAGGAATCCAATCCGAATTATCATTTTAATAATGATGAAAGAACACTCAGAGGCAAAAGCATCGGTCTTGTGCTCGGCTATGAGGAATATGTCGGCAATAACGGCGATATTAAAGAGCGTGTCTATGTTGCCGATATTCTTCCGATTGCTGACATAACTATGAAAAATTATGTTGTTCCCAAGCTGAAAAAGCTTCAGGGTGACAGTTATTCTCAGCCTGCTCCTTCCTATGCTTCATATAACAGCCCAGAGTTTGAAGAAATCGTTGATGATGACGACGATTTACCATTTTAATGATGAAGCAGTATTATACGAAAAAGCAGTATGAAGAGCTGCTTGACAATATGGTTATACTCTGTCAGACAAACGAGCAGGTCAATGCACACATACTGGATTTCTTTGACAGTCAGAATATCAGATATAAGCAGAAGGCAATCGGTGAGGGTGATTACAGCTTTATGATTAAAGCGTGCCCTCACTTGGGCTTTCCTGTGGATACATACTTTACGGACGAGCTTTTCATTGAACGTAAAAACAGCCTGGAGGAGCTGGCACATTCTCTTTACGGAAATAAGAAAATGCAGCCCTTTGTAAACGAGGTTATTAAACAGATGAGGGCAGACAGGTCTCCCTCCCTGAAAAAGGATATAGAACGGCTGAAAAGAGAGTTTTCAATCTATGATGATGCATTTGTCAGAGAGCTTAAAAGAGCGCGTAACAAGGCGCATAAGTATCTTTTAGTGGAACAGCCTGACGGCTGGCAGGGAATACTTGAGCATAACTATCCCAATAACTATTCGGAGAACGCCTATTGGTCAATGCTGCATAAGATAGAACTTGAATATGATCTGAAAATTAAATTTTTATCAAAGGCCAATATGGGCAGAGAGATTTATACAATCTGCCGCTTTGTCCTTGAGAGCTATATAGAGAGGTGAAATAATGGCAGACTTAAACGGCTTTGTGAAGATATACAGACAGATAATAAAATGGGGCTGGTACAGGGACGTTCCGGTGAAGGTGTTGTTTTTGCATTGTCTGTTTATGGCAAATTATCAGCAGGCAAATTGGTATGGAAAAACAATTGAACGAGGTTCGTTCATTACGTCAATTGAAGAATTAAGCCAACAAACAGGATTGACAGTCCAAAATACACGAACTGCTTTAAAAAAGCTGATTTCAACAGGCGAAATAACAAAGAAATCAACAAACAAATATACGGTTATAACCGTTGTAAATTACGATAAATTTCAAAGTGTTGAAAAAACATCAACAGACAAATCAACACACACCTTAACAAACGAGCAACAAACGGCTAACAAACAACTAACAAGCAAGCTAACAACAACGGAAGAATATAAAGAAATAAAGAAGAAAAAAGAATATAAAGAAGTTGTAGAAGCAGAGCTCAGCTACAGCAACCGAGAAAACCTTTTTTCTCAATTCCCTGATATGGATTGGGATGCATATGATGAAGAGGATTTCAAGGTGAAAAAAGCAAACCTCTATGTGGGACAAGGTGTGGTGTTCCTGTCAACCGTTCAGCAGGATTTCCTGATAGAAAAGCTGGGCGTGGATACAACACAGTATTATGTGAAAAAGCTTGCAGATTTTATAGTCTCAAAAAATGCGAATGTAAAAAATCATTTTGCAACTATTCTGAAATGGAGCAGGGAAGATGAAGGAGCGTAAGGTACAGCTGATACATAATCGTAATAATGCATACGGCTTTCAGATTAATATCAATCATCCGCTTGTAAACCCTAAGTGGGAGGAATACAAAAAGCAGGTCGGTATTATGACAGATGAAAAAAGAATTGAATTTGAAAGAATATTTATGAGCAGTAAGTATTATCAGAAATGCATCGAGCAGGAAAAGAACAAATACGGTGCTACATATGATTTCATTAATTTCGGAATGAACTGAAAATCAGAATAATTAAGGAGTGAATAAAAATGTGCTTAGGATTAGCAAACGGATACAGAGAAAATAAGAAAAGCGGTGAAAAGCTGTCGTTATTAAAACCGTACACCAATGCGGATATGCTAAGAGAAATGAGTAATGATGAGCTTGTGACCATGATAAGTGATAACGGCTTTTTTGATTGTAAATTCTGTGCGTATCATTATAAGGATACCTGCAATGCAGAATGCCAAAAGGGTTTCAAAGAATGGCTTGAAAGCGAGGCGGAAATATGACAGAGAAAATACAGTCAGCAATAAATAAAATTGACGGTGAAGCAGAGAAATTGAAAGATACAAATACAACATTAATTGCATCACATATTATTGATACATATCTGATATCAGATGAAAATGCTGAAAAAGTGCTTGATGAAAAGAAAACGCTCAGGAAATGTATTGAAAATATTAAGTCAAAAGCAAAGCAGCATGCAGTAAATAATATAGCAATGGTTGACGATGAAACGGTTTACGGCTGGGTCAAGGATTATTACGGTTTTGCAGTCGACTGCAAACGAAATCAAGGAACATCTTGATAAGGTTGCCTCAAGAGATTCTGAACAGGCTAAGAAGTTATCAGAGGTAATGAAAAGCACTCTTAATTCCATTGCTGAGAATTTGTAATAAAAAAGCAGCAGTGATTTACTGCTGCTTAATGACTTGTTTTTAATATTATTATGATACTTGTTATTTTTGTTAAAATTTTTGAAATTTTGATTGTTCTACAAATTTAACGCTTTTCCAGTAACCTTCTGTTCTTTTTATAAGTTCATCTTGACCTATAATTTTTACTAAATTGATAATCTGTTGTGCGTTAGCAGCTCTATCATGATAGAAAATAGTGGTATTAATTCTATTATCGAGAATTAAATCTCTTAATATATCTCCATCTGTACTATCCAATGAATGTCCAAAAATATATAAATTATGTGTTAGTTCTGGGTCATCTGTTGGTGCAGTCCACTCAGTATATTTATAGCCGGTATTTTTATGTATTCTTTGGAAAAACTTTTTGTATCTTATGAATTGAACATTAGAGTTTTTTTCATTATCAGGCAAATATTCATTTATGCCTAAAACTAATCTAGTGTCTTTATAATAACAATGCTCAATAGCCTTTCCATGAATGAAATCAAAGTCATCATCATTATATTTTTTTTCTTTGTTATAAATGCTATTAAAAGTATCTGTGTAATTGAATGAAATAATTTTATCAATTTTTAAACTGGGAATAAAATATAAAAATTCATCGGTATTCATTTTGTTAACGTACTCATTAATATATCGTTCTAAAGCAAAAATAAGTTTATCTAAATCTTCTTCTAGTTCCTTAATGAAAATATCATTTTGGAAAGTATTTGAAGAATAAGTAAATATCTCTTTTTTTAAATAAGAATCTAAAAAAATTTTAAAATTTCTTATTACACCATTATAACTGGCATTTAAAGATAAGAATGTAATAAGATCATCATTTGGATTTTTCTTTATAAATTCGTCTAAATTGGAAATAACCAAAAGAATTTCTTTTTCAAAATCTATCCAATTGTCCTCTATATATTGACGATTTTCAAAAAAATAATTTAACCAAAGATTATTAATAATAAGCTCTTTCCAGCTTAATAAAAGGTCATTGTTATTTGTAAAATCATCATATATTTTGTTCTTTATTTCTGTGTTTAGATTATTACATTCTGTTAAATCTGAATAAGAAATGTGTTCACTAATGATATCTTTTTTTATCATTTGAGATAGTACTTGAATAAAGTCTAAAAAATCATCATATTTTGTAGGCAAATTGTGTGCTAAATCAAAACCGTTTCCGATTAATAAAATATTCATAAAAATATTCTCCTCAAATAAGAATATTTTTATATTACATTTAATTACAAATTTTGTCAAATTATAGGAGGTAACCAATGAAATCAATCTTACAATCCATAAAACCGCGATACTGCGAGCTGATAGCAGCAGGTAAGAAAACAATAGAAGTCAGGAAAACAAGACCAAAACTTGATGTGCCTTTTAAGGTGTACATATATGAAACAAAATTCATAAATCGTTGTAAAGATTGTGAATATTGTTCGTTTGAAAGTATTGTGATGAGTCGCATGAAAGATGTTTGCAAATATGAAGAAAATAATTGGAAAATTACAAGTCTTTCAAGTAGATGCTTTCAAAATAAGTATTCTGGAGGCAAAGTAATCGGCGAGTATGTGTGTGATAGGATTGAGGCTTTTTCTCCAAGTAGGGCACCATATGAAACGGATTCAACTATTACTAAGGCGAGCTGTTTATCAATTGTTGAGTTAATAAAATACAGCAATATGGATAAGCCATTATACTTCTGGCACATATCCGACCTGAAGATATATGACAAACCGAAAGAGCTGAGTGAGTTTTTCGGTGCTTGCAAGCAGCCGAAAGGAACGGATTGTTCAGTGTGCCGAGATAACAGAGAACATACTTGTAAATCGTTAACCCATCCACCGCAATCGTGGTGCTATGTTGAGGAGGTGTAGATATAATGGCAACATTAAAAGGGCCAATTGTATTTAATTATTTTGACAATGAGATAAATGATAACAGCGTTATTTGGAAAGCTTGTAAAAGGGAATACATATTCCCTGTGATATTAATAGCACTGGATATCGGAAGGAGGAATGCCAAATGCCGCAGGAGCTGAACAGTTACAGCAATAATGCTGATATTGTTTGTCCGTATTTTAAAGAGCAGCATAGGTGCTCTGTTAAATGTGAGGGTATGTTTGAGAATCAGTTCAATACGATATTGACCTTCAGAACAAGCAATGATAAGACAGTACATATAAACAATTTTTGTATCGGCACAAAGTGCTATCTTGGATGTCCTGTCGCAATTGCAATTAATGAAAAAATGGAATTGAAAAAATAAATTAATATTTCAAATTACCTCTGCCGATTGGCGGAGGTTTTTGTTTGTGGGGGGGAATTTATATTCTTTTACCTGTAAACTATGTATCTGAGGTAATAGTATGGCTAAAAAGAAAGATGTTAATTGGAAGAAAATTAAAACTGAATACATTACCACTGACATCAGTCAACGTAAATTAGCCGATAAATACAAGGTTTCATATTCGACTGTTCGCAATAGAAGTAAGAATGAAGGTTGGTATGATGAAAAATTACGATACGGTAGCAGCGTTGTAGCAAAAGCAATTGAAAAATCTGCGGTAAAGGGAGCGTCCCTGCTTGCTGCTGAGTATGAGATTGCCTGTCAGTTTGTAAAGCTGCTGGGTGATTCGCTGAATGATAATACATATCAGTCCACAACGGATTTCGGAAAGACGGTTGTGACCGACAGCCTTGATACGAAAAAGATACTTGAAGCTGCGAATGCACTGACTAAGTTTATGGATATCAAGCGTATCATCAAGGGGCATCAGACTGCACAGGAGCAGCAGTCACACGAGCTTGCTGTACGTAAGCTTGAACTCGAGGAGCAGAAGGCACAGAAGGACAATGCTGAGGATAAGGAAATCAGAGTTGTAATTGATAAGGATGTGGAGGAATTTCTTGTATGATTGTGAAAATGGGCGTTCCTCAGCCGAAGCAGATTGATTTCCTGAAGGACAGACACAAATATGTTGCCTATGGCGGAGCACGCGGCGGAGGGAAGAGCTGGACACTGCGTGAAAAGCTCAGACTGCTTGGAATCTATTATGCCGGTATTCAGATGCTGCTTGTACGAAGAACTTATGCAGAGGTTACAAAGAATCATCTGAAGCAGCTTAAGAAAATGCTTAAGGGCATTGCCAAATACAACAAGACAGAGAAGATATTTTACTTTACAAACGGCAGCACGCTGACGCTGGGCTACTGTGCCAGCGATGATGATGCAGACCAGTATCAGGGTACGGAGTATGATATTGTGGCAATTGACGAGGCAACGCAGATGTCAGAGCTTCAACTCAAAAAGATTGCTGCCTGCTGCAGAGGTGTAAATGATTTTCCTAAGCATATTTATTACACCTGCAATCCGGGCGGACAAGGACACGCGTATATCAAACGACTGTTCATTGACAGAAGATACACTGAGCAGGAGGACGGCGAGCAGTATTCCTTTATATCCGCTAAGGTTACGGATAATATGGCACTAATGAAGTCTGACCCTGAGTATATGAAAACACTGCAGGCATTACCGCCTAAGCTGCGTAAGGCGTGGCTTGACGGAGACTGGGACATCTTTGAGGGACAGTTCTTTGAGGACTTTATTGATAAAGAGGAGCACTATAAAGACAGACGCTGGACGAATGTGATTGAGCCCTTTGAGGTTCCGCAGTCCTGGACTATTTACAGAAGCTATGATCACGGATATTCAAAGCCCTTCAGCTGCGGCTACTGGGCTGTCGACTATGAGGGCAGAGCCTATAGAATACTGGAGATTTACGGCTGTACCGAACAGCCTGACGAGGGTGTAAAGTGGGAGGTCAATAAGATATTCAGCACCATTAAGGACTTTGAAAACGAACACCGTTGGCTTAAGGGCAAGAAGATTATAGGTGTTGCGGATCCTGCTATATGGCAGAAGGACACAGGCGAAAGCATTGCGGATACGGCGGCAAAGCACGGCATTTATTTTCAGAAGGGCGACCACAAGAGAATACCCGGCTGGATGCAGTTTCATTATCGGCTTGCCTTTGATGAAAACGGTGTGCCGATGTGCTACATCTTCAAGACCTGCAAGCATTTCATCAGGACGATTCCGACGCTGCAGTATTCCGAAACCATACCGGAGGACCTTGACACAAAGCAGGAGGACCATATCGCAGACGAGGCAAGGTATTTCTTTATGTGTAATCCCATTAAGCCTAAGGCACCGCGTAAGAAAGAGAATGTTGACGAGTTTGACCCTCTTAATCTTAACCGCGACAGGCATATATATTCACAATACAATCAAATTGCATAGGAGATAAACAGAATGGCAGATATTAAATCAAAGGACAGAAGAAAAGAATTCAGTGACAAGGTGAATGTGCTTCAGGCACAGAAGCAGGAGCTTGAGGCAAAGGGTGAAGAAATCGCTCAGGCAGACAGTGGTGAGGAAACTATGGCACAGGATAACGCTTTGCAGTCGACTGCAGATATAGATACAACAGACCGCAGAGCAGAGTTTGCCGAGAGGACACAGCAGCTATACAGTATGCAGCAGGATTTGCAGAACAAAAGTGATGCTATTGCAAGAAAAGGCACAGCCGGTACTGACGGTATGAGCCCTGCTTTGGCATCTCAGCCTGCGTCTGCGGTTGACAGCAATAAGGTTAAGGAGTTTACGCAGATACTTGAAAAATACAAGGAGGGCAAGAAAAACCTTGACGAACGTATCAAAAACAATCAGGAATGGTGGAAGCTGAGGCACTACGGCAATATGTCACCAAAGACAGGTACTGCTGCTGTTAATGATGAATCACAGAAGAATACCGCAAGACCAAAGAGTGTAACTGCCTGGACAGTGAATTCTGTTATCAATAAGCACGCGGATTATATGGATAATTACCCAGAGGCTGCCTGCCTTCCTGTTGAAGCAGCAGACGAGGAATATGCCAATACGCTTTCATCTGTTATTCCTGCTTTATATGAGCGCTGTAATTTTGAACAGACCTATTCTGATGAGATGTGGTACAAGCTCATTGCCGGTACAGGTGTGCTCGGCTACTTCTGGGACAAGGATTTGCTTAACGGTCTCGGAGATATTGCAATCCGCAAATGCGATATTCTGAATCTGTTCTGGGAGCCGGGCATTTCGGACATACAGGAATCGGAATACTTTTTCCATACCCAGCTTATGTCCAATCATAAAATAAGAAATATGTTTCCTGATATTCCTGAGCTGAAAACCAGGCTTTCAAATCCAACAGTCAATGTGACGACATACAATTACGATGATACGGTTGAGACCTCTGAGCATTCTATGATTGTTGATGTATATTATCACAGGGTGAATGCCAACGGAAATACCGTGCTTCACTACTGCAAATACGTAAATGATATTGTGCTCTTTGCATCGGAAAATATGGAGCAGTATGCCGAGACAGGCTATTACAGACACGGCAGATATCCCTTTGTGTTTGATACAATGTTTCCTGTTGAGGGCAGTCCCTGCGGCTTCGGATATATTGATATTGTCAAAGAGGTGCAGAAGGATATTGACGAGCTGAACGATGATTTTATGCACAACGCAAAGGAGGCATCACACAGACGCTATATCGTCAATAATGCCAGTAATATCAATGAGGATGAGCTTAAAGATGTTACAAGGGAAATTATTCACGCGGAGGGCAATCAGCTTGACGAGGGTAATTTCAAGGAGCTTGTTACAAATCCGCTGGACGGCATTTATATGAGCCTTCTGCAGCAGCGTATTGACGAGATTAAGGAGGTCAGCAATAACCGAGATGTATCAAGCGGAGGTACAACCTCAGGTGCAACGGCTGCATCCGCTATTGCTGCAATGCAGGAGGCAGGCTCAAAAACCTCAAGAGACCAGGAAAGCTCATCCTACAGAAGTTTTAAAGAGGGCTGTTATTTTGTGATAGAGCTTATGGCAGAGAATTATGAGGAAACAAGATATTTCCGCATCACAGGAAAGAATGGTGAACAGCAGTTTGTGGGCTTCAATAATTCAGGAATAAAACCGCAGGTTGAAACAGACCCACAGACAGGTATTGAAACCAGCAGAAAGCCGATATTCGATATCAAGGTTAAGCCGCAGAAACGTTCACAGTATTCCACAATCTCACAGAATGAGCTGATGAAGGAGCTGTGGGGTGCAGGTGTATTCAATCCGCAGAACGCAACGCAGGCGGTTGTGTTAGTCCAGCTTATGGAATTTGAGGGCAGGGAAAAGCTGCTTCAGATTTTGTCACAGAACGGAACAATATATCAGCAGCTTATGCAGTATCAGCAGATTGTTATGGCAATGGCGCAGCAGCTTGACGCATTGACAGGCTCCCGGTACACTGCACAGGTGCAAATGGCAGTGCAGGCAGGACAGGTGCCTATGATATCAGGCTTGGGCGGACAGGGTGGAAAGACATCTGATACAATGTCCTCCGCTACGAACGGCAACAGCATTGTCGATAAGGCGAGAGAGGAATCGAGACAGAGGAGTGAGGTCAGAAGATGACAACCGTGAATATCAATACTGTAAACGGTATAACCGTTGTATCGGTTGCAGGTCACGCTGAATATTCAAAGGACCATAAGGACATCGTGTGTGCTGCAATATCTGCTATCACGCAGAGCTTACTGCAGACGCTTAAGTATTACGAGGAGCAGAAGAAATGCAGGATATTAAGCGAGCAGATAAAGGAGGATATAGGCACGGCATTGTTTTCCTTTTCAAGCAGGGAAAAAGCGGTGACAGATGCCCTTATCAATATGGCGGCAATGGGGTATATGATGCTTGAAAACGCCTATCCGAAAAATATTTCGGTAAATATCGAATAGTGGGGGGGAAATCGTTCCCCCTCTTTTTTTATAATACAGTCAGAGTGATTCTCCGGCACAGTGAAAGGCTGCGAATACAGTAAAGGTGGTAAGACCATGAACAAAATGAATGATTCTGTTAAGCCAATGAACTTACATCTGTTTGACGGTGCAGCCTCAGCAGGTGACGGCGGTGCACAGTCGGCTTCATCGGCAGCAGCAGGAATGAGTGACGCATCGGCAATGAATACCGATAACACTCAGTCAGTAACAGGGCGAGATACGGACAATGGTATCAATTCACAAAAGCAGGACGCCGCTGCTTCTCGTCAGGACACAGCCGTTACACCTTCTGACGATGAAAGAAGAGCACAGTTTAAAAGCTACATAAAGGGTGAGGGCAAAGCCTTTTTTGATGAGCACGTTCAGAAAATTATCAATAAGCGCTTCGGACAGACCAAGACGCTTGAGGATAATGCAAAGAAAATTGAGCCGATGCTCAAGGCACTTGCATCAAATTACGGTGTGGATGCCTCTGACCTTGACGGCTTATCCGATGCAGTTTTAAACGATAACAGGCTTTATGAGGAACGTGCAAGGGAAAACGGAGTATCCGTTGATGTTCAGAAAAAGTGGGATGCTATGCAGCGTGAGACGGAAGAGCTTCGTGCATTGCAGGAACAGCAGGAGCAGAGAGAGCGTTCAGAGAAAATACTGAACAACTGGAAGGCTCAGGCTGAGGAACTTCGTCAGGAAATTCCTGACTTTGATTTGGACACAGCACTTGAAAATACGGATTTCTTTGATTTGCTTGCACACGGCCATAAGGTTAAAACTGCATACAACGCAGCTTTCCCTGAACAGTTTGAGAGAAGAGTTGCCGCTAAAACAGAAAAGCAGGTAACGGATAATATCCGCTCAAGAGGTATGAGGGTGAGCGAGAACGGTGTATCTTCAAACGCAACGGCAACACAGCGGTTTGACGTTAAAAATCTTACTCCTGCACAGAGAAGAGAGCTTGCCAACCGCGCTATGCGAGGAGAAGAAGTTAAATTTTAATCATAATCTCTCCTCAGAATTTTTATGAAGGAGATTTTAACTATGAACAAAACATTTTCAAAATTTGCACGCAAGTTCAACATCAGACTTTTTGATGCACCGAACTATAACGTACAGACAACTGCATCAGGCGATTTGTCTGATGAAATGAAAACCTATTATTCAGATTATCTGATTGACCTTGTTGAGCCGCACCTTGTGCACGATCAGTTTGCACAGAAGAAGAACATCCCTAAGGGCAGCGGCAAGACAATCGAGTTCAGAAAGTATTCACCGCTTGCAAAGGCGCTTACACCGCTTGTTGAAGGTGTAACTCCTGACGGCAACAAGCTTTCTGTATCTGTTATTACTGCTGAGGTTTATCAGTACGGCGATTACATCACCCTTTCTGATATCCTTACTCTCACAGGTATTGACAACAATATTGTACAGGCTACCAAAATTCTCGGCTCACAGGCAGGCAGAACGCTTGACACGGTTACAAGAGAGGTAATGGCAGGCGGTACAAATGTACTCTATGCGCCTGATGTCAAAAGTGCGGATACTGAGGTTATCGGCAGACAGTTCATCACATCAAACAACAAGTTTACTGCTGACTGTGCTTTTCAGGCAAAGGCAATTCTCGGCGGTATGAATGCTGTGCCGATTGATGAATCCTATGTTGCTATTATTCACCCTTACGCTGCGTATGACCTTATGCGTGACCCTGAGTGGATTGATGTAAAGAAGTATGACAGCGATGATTATTACAAGGGTGAAATCGGTAAAATCGGCGGTCTGCGTTTTGTGGAAAGCACAGAGGCAAAGATTTTCTGCGGTGACGACCTTGCTTCTGACAGCCGCAATCTTAAGGTATCATCTGTTGCAGACAAAACTGTAACCTTTACAGGTGGTACAGTTGTAGCCGATTCACTCGTGGGCAGAATGGTTATTATTGAGAGCAATGTTTATGAGGTTGCATCAAACACCGCATCAACGATTGTTCTTACCGAAGCACCTGCATCAGGTACAGTGAAAGCCAATGATATTATTTATCCCGGTGAGGGCGGTGCAGAAGGCTGTGCAGTATTTGCAGTAACCGTTATCGGTGAAAATGCTTATGCAACAACTGCCCTTGAGGGTGCAGGACTTGAGCACATCTTCAAGCCGCTGGGCTCTGCCGGTGCTGCCGACCCTCTTAATCAGCGTGCATCAGCAGGCTGGAAGGCTACTAAGGCTGCTGAAAGACTTGTTGAGGAGTATATGCTCAGAGTTGAGTGCGGTTCCAAGTATTCAACAAAGGCAAAGGCGAACTAATAATTCAGGGGAGGGGATTGATTTCTCACTCCTGCACGAAAGGAAGTACAAAGAATGGCTACTAAAAAGACAGAAGATACTGTTCAGGACAGCAAAGCACCTGAGCAGCTTTCAAACGAAGATATTATGTCGAAGCTCAATGAGGTTATTGAATCAAACAAGAAGCTTCAGGAGGAAAACAAAAAGCTCAGAAACGAGCAGAGCAATGTGCACGGTGTGAATGCTGAGCCTGTTGACCCTGAAAAGCAGGCAGCACTTGACCGTATGAATGAAAAGGTACCTGTCAAGCTCTTCAAGGATAACGGCAAGTACAAGGACGACCTTGTTGTTCAGCTTGCAGGTGTTGCTTATCAGATTAAGAGGGGTATCACTGTAATGGTGCCTCGTGCAGTCTACGATATTATAAGACGTTCTGAGCTGCAGGATCAGCATACCGCAAATATGCTTGACGCACTTCAGGAGGAATACGCAAAGAAAAATTCCTGATTCACAATAAAACAGGAGGGACGGAACTTAGCTTGAACAAGTCCGTCCCTTTTTTCAGAGGTGATACTTTATGACAGTTAATGAAGCAATTGAAAGAGTAAATATGCTGAAGGACAACGGCTATGACGATTCAGTAATAAAAGGCTTTATAGAGGACTGCGACAAAAGAATTTACAAAGAGGTTATCAATACCCACAAAAACAACGGCAGCATAAAGCCGTATGAGGAACGCTATCCGCTTAGCGGTGAGGATGAGCTGCTTGCGGATGATGCGTACACACAATTTTATATATTCTACGCAATATGCCAGATAGATGTATTTAACGGCGAGTATGACCGTTACACAAACAATATGATTTTATATAACTCACACCTGTCGGATTTCAAGGCCTATTACAACAGGACGCATATGCCGATAGGTGCACAGAGAATGATAACGGAATAAGGGTGGTTACGATGTCTTATTTACCGCATTTGAATACAACAAGCAAAATGCAGTCGGTGCAGGAGGAATTCAGAGGACTGAATCACAATGTTTTTCTCAATGATACCGAGCTTTATGATATGAAAAATATGTCTGTTGACAATTATCCCTTTGCCTCTCCGAGAAAGAGAAGAGGGAAATTCAAAACAGATAATGGTGATATATTCGGCAGTTTTACCTATGAATCAGGTGTAAAGGTGCACTGCAACGGTATAGCCTCCAAGCAGGGCTTTTGCTTTGCAGAAGGCACAGGCTTTTACTACAAAAGCAATACGGATAACACATACAGGTATGTCGGTGAGCTGAGCGACTGTGACAAGCAGTTTGTTTCTCTCGGCTCCTATATACTGATTTTCCCTGACAAGAAATATTTTGACAGCTTTCAGTATATAAACAGGGATAAGCCCAATGAATGGTTTGAGGAAAGAGGACTTGAAAGAAAAGCGTTTTTCGGCAGTCTTGAGGCGGAGTTTAAGAGTGCAACACCAGTAGCAATGAATATGTGCAATGTATACGGTGAGGACTATGAATTTAAGTTTGTATCCAAAAATGAGCCTGCGGATGATGAGGTTGAAAACGGTGATATGTGGCTTGATGTTTCCACATCACCGGCAAAGATGATGCAGTACAGTCAGACCTACAGCGGATGGCTTGAAATCACCTCAAATTATATCAAGCTCACCTTTACATCTGATATAACAAGAAAGTTCAGCGGCTACGACGGTGTGACTTTATCAGGCTTTCCAAAAGCCTTAAAGGATTTTAACTCTGCCACAGTTTTATATCAGACAGGGAAAAACGAGGACGGCTCTTCCTATGTGGTTGTTCCCGGAATCATAAGTCCGCAGACGGATATTGAAAGCCACATCCTTTTTGATGATACACAGGCGAATACGAATAATTCCATTCAGTATTATTCGACCTTGTATAAGGAAATGATAACGCAGCAAATAGGAACTACCAATGCGAAAATGACTACCGTTAATTATTACACGGATTCGGAATACTCAAATCCGGTGTATACGGAAGAAATGAGAGTTGATTTTTCCACACCAAGCGGAACGGTAAGAGATGCTGATACACTTGCGGATATCTCGATTGAGAGAAAAATTCCTGATATGGATTTTGTATGCGAGCTGGATAACAGGCTGTGGGGCTGTTCAAGCGAAAATCACGAGATCTATTCCAGCAAGCTGGGAAGTCCTTTTAATTTCAACTGCTTCTTAGGTCTGTCAACGGATTCAGGTGTTATTACGGTTGGCAGTGACGGAGATTTTACAGGCTGTGTGGCACATCTTGGTTATGTACTGTTTTTCAAGGAGGAGTGTGTACATAAGATTTACGGCACAAAGCCTACAAATTATCAGGTAACGAATGTAGCTCTCAGGGGCGTACAGAAGGGCAGTGAGCGGTCAATCTGCATTGTCAATGAAACATTATTCTATAAGTCAAAAAGCGGTGTGATGATGTTTCAGGGCGCTCTGCCTGAATGTATAAGTGACGAGCTGGGAACAGAGTATTATTCCGATGCAGTCGCAGGTGCCTGCGGCAATAAATATTACATCTCGATGAAAGACAGTGAAAACAGGTGGCAGCTGTTTGCCTATGATACCGCAACAGGCTTATGGCATAAGGAGGATAACACGCACTTTAAGTTTACACTTACTGCTTCATCAGATTTGTATTACATTGACGGTGATGATTTATCGCTGAATACCGTACTCGGCACAGGCGATGCTTTTTCAGTGGAAAGATTATTTGACAGTACACTGACAGACAATGCGCAGTATGTTACCGATATGTACCATATTGAAAGGGAAGAAGCCGTTGAATGGAGTTTGGAAAGCGGTGATTTGTATTCAAACTCCATTGACAACAAATATATCAGCAGGCTGAGAATTCTCCTTGAGCTGAAAAAGGATACAAAAATAAATGTTTATCTGAAATATGATAACGAGAAAAGCTGGAAATGTGTCTGCACAAAGAGCTTTAAATATGCAGGCAGCACAAGGAATACATACAATATTCCGATTGTTCCGCGCAGGAGCAGAAGAATGAAAATCAGAATTTCAGGCGTCGGTGATTGTCTGATACAGGCGATTGCCAAAAGCATTGAACAGGGGAGTGAATTATAATGGCAGACCTGATTAATTTCTCATTGCCGAATATTGATGAAAATACCGATGAAAAAACAATGAAGCAGATAAAAAATTATTTGTATCAGCTGACTGAACAGATGAAATTTTATCTCAACAACATTGATTCGGATAATTTCACACAGGCATATGCCGAGAAGCTGAACGCAATGGCAAGCTCAGCGACCACGAATACAACGGCTATCAATCTTACAAAGAATCTGATTGACAAATACCGTCAGCGTTTTAAGGCGGAGCTGATTGAAAGTGCCAATCTGATTTCAGGCAACAGCGGCGGCTTTATCGTTTTAAGAGATGTCAACGATGACGGCAAGCCGGACGAGCTGCTCATTATGAATGCGGAAAGTCTTGAAAATGCAACAAAATACTGGCAGTGGAATCAGAACGGACTGATGTACGTGGATAAGCTGAACATAGACGATGAGGGTAATCTGATACCGTCGATTGCAATGACAATGGACGGCAAAATCAATGCCAACTGTATTACAACAGGTATTCTGCAGGGTATAGAAATCCGTGCGGCAGAGGGTACAATCGGCGGCTGGAAAATTGATGGCACGAAGCTGTATACGAGTTGGAAAGTCAAGACGAAAAACGGTCAGATCGTTGATTACAAATTAACGCTGAATGCAGCAGGTGCTGAGGGAGAAAATGAGGACTACGTAATTCAGCTTGAAGAATCGGATGCTATGGAATACCCATTCAGGATATTGAAAAACGGAACAGTAGACTGCGGAGATTTAGGTGCGAATAACTTAACTGTAGCAGGTGACTTAACAGTTCTTGGAAGATTAGAACTTGACCCTACTATGCAAACGCTGTTATGGTCAGGTGCCTACTATATGAGGGACGGACAAAGCATTTCACTGAGCGAAAGTATTTTAGATCAGCCTAACGGAATTGTATTGGTCTTTTCTGCTTTTTCGGACGGTGCTGCACAGGACCATAGCTGGCAGCATTTCTTTATTCCGAAATGGTATGTGCTGAATCATTCCGGAGAGGGGATCAGCATTCCTCTTGCAGGCAGCAATTTTTCACGCGTAGGAACGAAATATTTATATATCGGTGAAAGCAGGATATCAGGCCACGCCAATAACGATGATAAAGGCACGGCAAACGGCATTACATACAACAATGCAGAATTTGTATTAAGAGAAGTTTTAGGAGTTTAAGGGGGATATATCAATGGCAACAAAGGCACAGCAGGCAGCACTGACTGCATCTAAATACGAATACAACACAGCGAAAAAGAATACGAACTATTCCAAAAAGGTCTACGGCACATCCTTTAAAAATTACCGTGACGCGGTAAACAAGGGCTACAAGCCAAGCAGTAAGGCAACATCCTATCAGAATGCGTCCGACAAAGCACTTGCAGCAGCAAAGGCTATGGGTGATTTTAAGTACAACAGCAACTACAGCGATAAGATTACAGGCTTGCTTGATAAGGCGGAAAATATGAATTTTGATTTCAATTACAGCCTTACCGATGACCCGGCATATACAAGCTATCGTGACCAGTATGTGCATAACGGTCAGCTTGCTGCACAGGAGGCGGCAGGCAATGCAGCAGCACAGACAGGTGGCTACGGCTCAACAGCTTCAGTGGCTGCCTCTCAGCAGGCGTATAACGAATCCCTGACACAGCTGAATAACATTGTTCCTGATTTGTACGATAAGGCTTATAACAGGCAGTGGAACGAGTTCACGGATGAAAGAGATACACTTCAGCAGCTTGCATCCGCCTATCAGTCACTTGACCAGCAGGAGTATGATCAGGCACTTTCAACCTGGACAAACAATTTCAATCAGTACATCACTATGGCAAATGAGTATCAGTCCAAGTATGAATACCTTGACGGCGCTGAAAGAAGTGCTTATGAGAATAAGCTTGATAATCTTTACAATATGCTCACTACTGCACAGAAACAGTATAACACCAATCAGAGCCTGCAGATTGACGCACTTAACGCATACGGCGGTATGGCAAATGATATGGCAAATTATGATTTGCAGGCGGCTGCCAATGCTGAAAATGCAAGGCACAACAGAGCTACAGAAGCAGCGGCTGCGGCACAGCTTAACGAACAGAGAAGACAGTATGATGATAGTAAGAATAATGAAGATGAAAAGATTGATGATTTTAACGGCAACTATATAACAGAAGGATTTACATCCAATTATCCTTTGTCAAAGGTTAATAGTAATTCTGCGTTAAAGAATGCTCTTAAACAGAAGATGGCACAAATTCACGACCTTAAGAAAATGTCAGATGTGGAATATGCTTGGTTGTTAAATCATTACGATATGTAATGGAGGATAAAAATGACAGTTAACGAAATAAGAAAAAAATTAAATAACTCTGTATCAGATAAGAACAAATTGTCCTCTGCAGAAATTGAAGAGCAGATAAAAAATCGTTCCTTTAAAGGGATTGATTATGAGGCAGCTGATGAAGAAAAAAGACAGATTATAAGCCATATTCCTAAGAATGTAAACAGTAAGTCAAATCTTCAGCGTGCTGCTGAACAGAGAATAAAAAATGAAGCTGCCCAAAAGAACAGTCTCAGCAATGATATGTCTTATGAGGAAAAAAACAAATCCCTGAGAAATCAGGAATGGAAAGCATATGGCAAAAGACTTTTAACAGGTTTAGGCTACATAGCATCTGATGAAAACAGCAGGGATATTATGTATAGAGATTATCAGAATGCCAGACAGCAGCACAAGGAAATTAAAGCACAGCACGATGAATTAAAGCAAAACAGGCAAAATGAAATACAGGCGGAAAGCAAAAGGCTTATTGAAGAAGATGCAGAGATTAGCAATCTTGTGAAAAAGGCATATTCTGCTCGTGCGACTGCAAGTGAAAAAACACAGAATGCAGCACAGAGTGATGATTTAACATCAGCTATGATGAGTTTGTTCAATAAGGATGAGCTTGGTTACGATACTTCAAAGCAGGACAAGGAACTGAAAGAAAGCAAAAAACAGCTCAATGATATTTTAAAGCAGAAAAACGCATCATTGGATGCAGATGAGCTGATTGCTTATTATACGAACAATCAGAACATTTTAAAATCACAGAATACTGCTGAAGGCTTTAACAAAGCAGCACAGGAACACCCTGTGATTTTAGGTGCTGCGAGAGTGCTCTCATCACCTTATGCGTCAATAGCGAACGCAGCAACAACAATAGGCGATTTGGTTACTGACGGCGATTATGTGTATTCCGGTGCAAATAGTATTCACGACGCAAGAAGAGGAATAAAGAGCGGTATTGAGGATAAATTGAGCAATGCCGATTTGCCGAATTTATCTGCTTTGCCGGGAGTTGATGAAAACAACGACATTACAATTCTTGACAAGAATTATGGCAATGTTTACAGCTCTTTATATGACGCAATTGATATGGGTGCTGAAAGTGCATATAATTCTCTCATTATGGGCGGCGGTCTGACCGGCGGTATCAGAGCAAGGGACTTGTCGGAAAAAATAATTCAGGCAGGAGCAACAGGCTCGTTTACATCAGCAACTATGGGCGAGCAGACTGCTCAGTTAAAAGCCGACGGTGAGAACATCAAGGATGTGTATGCAAAGACAGGTAAAGATGCAAGCCTCAATTTTATAACTGAAATGTTAGGCACACCGCTTGAAAAATATGACGGTGTAATACCTACAATTGCAAGTGAAGCCTTAGAGGAAGTATTCGGCAATGCTGTAAGCAATTTGGATGATGTTATCAGACTGCAGGATGAGGGTGAGATAAAGCAGACATACAATAAATACATTGCTGAAGGCAAGTCGGAATCGCAGGCATTATCCTTAACCGTAAAGGAATTGCTTGCTGATGATATTTATGTGGCAGGTATGGCGGCAGTATCCTCTTTCGGTATGGCAGGCGGTCAGTCTGTATTAAACAGTGCACAGGAAAATAATATTTACCGCTCTGTTGGTAATGAGCTGAAGAAGAGTGGTAATGCACAGGCGGAGATTAACGCAGGACTTGCACAGGATAATACAAGCAAGGCTTACCAGGCAGCAGCAAAGCTACAGAGTAATCTTGAACAGAATGCTTACACCAATAATACAGAGGAATTCGATTATTCACAGCTTAACAGCCGTAAGCTCGGCAGGCTTGCAGAGTATAACGCACAGGAGGATGCAAGGCAGCTTGAGAAAAGTGCTGAGGTGTTTGAGGGTGACACAGCAAAAAGCTATGTATATGCCTATGGTGACAATGGCTACAACGGCAATGTGTATGACTACAACAAAGGCTTTAACGTTGTGTATATGGCTCAGCAGCAGGGCAAAAGCATTAATGAGGCATACGATATAGCTCTTGACGAAGGAAGCCATATAACCAAGCTGCAGGCTGAGATAGCATATGAAGCTGCAAAGAATGATAGTGAAAATTTTTCTGATATAAGAGAAATTGTTTATTATTCTGCTAAGGAAAATAATAACAGTTCTATTAAACAACAGTTACAAAATCATTCTGATGAATTGAATAATATGGATGTTGTGTCTAAGGTTGATACAAGTGAATTATCATTCAATAAAAAATCTATGGTTAGAGAACAGGCTAAAAGCAGGTTTGAAAAGATTTATAAACAAGGTGGATTGTTAAGTAATGATGGAAAGTTTATTGAGTTTACTGATAAACTTGTAAATGGAAGCCTTAACTATTTGAAAACACCTGCAGAATATGCTGCATTGTTTTCTATTCCTGATGTAATAAAAAATGGTAAAATATTAGATAAACATAGTGAACATAAGAACAGAGGATATTCAACTTTCACAATTATGGCTCCTGTTGAGATTGATGGAATTCGTGGAAATGCGGCAGCTGTTATCAGAGAGGTTGAAGGCAGAAATAGATATAAGGTTCATAGATTGTTATTACCTGATGGTTCTAATTTTGTTTTTGATATAAAAAAAGATACAGAGCAAGGAACCTACAGACCAACATCAAATGATGAAAATCTGCTCACAAGCTCTGTATCTAACAACAATGTATCATATAAAACATCTGTTGTCAATAATCATTCTATGCATTATGTCGAAGTTGATACATCTGTTAAAGCAAAATTTGACAAAGCAATTCATTCCGAAGTTAAGCCTGGATTGACTATAATTGCGAAAAATATTACGGATGATTACCGTAAAGCAGAACTTAAGCTTATTGATAACTTTGCAAAGAAAATTGACAGAGAAGTAATCATTGTTGATGATACAAGGCTGATAGGAAAAGATGATGCTAATGGTTTTTACGAAAAGGGAAAAATTGTTCTTTCTCTAAACGCCGATGGTGGTATACTTTTGCCGTATTTAGGCCACGAACTTTATCACGATTTAAAGGTAACATCACCGATTAAAGCACAGAAACTTGAGGACTTTATAATTGATTTTCTTAAGAATAGTGCTGATTATGATTATTATGCCCGAGTTGATGAAATTATCGAGCTTAACGATTTTAAAGGTACAAGACAACAGCAAATAGCTAAGGCTAATGAGGAGATTGCGGCTAATGCTTGCTTTACTGTTTTATCAGAAAGAGAGAATTTTGAGAGTCTTGTAAAACACGATAGATCACTTGCACAGAAGGTGCGTGATTTCTTTGCGGATTTTATTGAGAAAATAAAAGATTCATTGGATTATATTTTTCTTAATACTGCCGAATACAAGACCTTAAGGGATGATCCTTATGCACCTGAAAAAATTCTTTCCATGTTCAATGATTGCCTTAAAGAATCGCAAAAAAATAACACTGCCATAAATAGCAGTGAAGCAAAATATGCAATCAAATATCCCAAATATACTGAGGAACAGCTTAAAGATAACGCTCGGAGTGTTATTAGTATGGATAGTGTAATATCGTTGAAGGGTAATGAATTTGACGGTGAAAACAGTTTGAGCAGTAAGATAGATGAATATTTTTCATCATTGAATAATAATATTTATTCAGATGAGTATGGTGATGTAGCACTCAATAAAGCTAGTAGGCGTTCTGATATCAGGCATGGTAGCACTCGAATGAAAAATACAGCTTATGTAGCCATACCTGATGTTATAAAAAATGGTAAAACAATTTTTATAAATAACAAAAAAGGTGTAGAACGAATGATTGTTGCAGCACCAATAGAAATTTCTAATGAAAAATATTTTATGGGTGTTATGTTAATACGTGATAGCAATACTCAACGTTTGTATCTTCATGATGTAATAACAGAAAAAGAGACTGAACTGATTTCAGGAGTATCTCTGAACACGACAGAGGCTAATGAAATCGAGAACAATCTCTTTATGACAAATATACTACAAAAAGCATTATCTGTCAATAGTAATGATATGCAGGACAAGGCAAAATATTCACTGAAAGAAAAGCCATATTCCTATGAAGCATTAACAAGCAAGCCTGATATGAAGATAACTGAAATTGATGATAGCAAAAAGTATATGGCTAATAGTCAGACCAGAAAGGATATTATTAATCAGTCTATTGAAAATGCCAAAAAAGTTGGCATAGTTAATGAAAACGGTAATGCTGTTATTTATGTTGATGATATTGATAAAAATATTATTGTTCCTAAAGGAGCTATAAAGCACAGTTTAGACAGAAGATTAAATGTCAATGCTCACATTAGTCTGGAAATAGGTAAAATATTAAAAAAATCTATTTGTATCAATGAAATGATACCAAGAACTGATAACATAGAAAAAAGCTATGTCTTAATAGGCATAGCAAAAAATAAGGCGAATGAGCCGTATGTTGTTTCTTTTGTAGTAAATAAAATTACTAATGAGGTATCAGCAATAGATGTTTTATATGCAGTAAACGCAAAAAAAGAACCGACTGGGAGTCCCCTCACAAGGAGGCTATCCCCGCAGGTTTCGACGCCTGCTACCGGTTCCACAATCAGTATATCCGATTTACTTGATTATGTCAATAAATATTATCCTGATCTTTTGCCTGAGGATGTTTTAAAGCATTATGGATATAAGGGTCGTCCTGAAGGTGTATTAGGCGAAAGTGCATTGTATTCCATAAAAGAAAACCCTATTGACTACAACGCAGTTATTGAGGAAAATGCTGAGCTGTCCGAAATGAATGAGGATTTAAAAGAAATGCTCAGACTGACATCGGCACAGAATGAAAAGCTGAAAAATGAATTGCTTTATGCAGTTTTCAAGCAGTATGGATATAACTCAAGCGAGTATAAAAAGGCCGAAAATGAATACTTAAATGCGAATGAAAAGCATAATAACAAATTTTCAGATGCTAAAAGCATAATGAAAAGCAGAGCATTGACAGAATACGCCGAGCTTAAGAAAAACGGTACATACAAGAATGCTGAGGCAGCAAGGCAAAGCTGTATTCAGCTTTATGGCGATATGACAACGGTTAATAAAGCATTAAGCAGCCTTAAAGAATCACAAAAAAATAACATTACCACAAATGATAGTGTAATAAAATATTCTTTCAAAGATATAGTTGATATTGGTAAAGTTGATAAAGAAAATATTAGATACAAGGGTGGTTTTGTAATTGAAAGTGAGAGCGATTTAAAAACTGTAATTGAAAAATCTTTAAAAAATAAGCAAGTTAAAGAAAACTATTATTTAGGTAATATAAAATCTGGAGTTAAAGAAAAAATAACAAATGATTTAGGTGTTGATATTTTTAAGAGCGGAGATTATTCATTCTTGATATCAAGCGATGATATACGTCATATTAGTAAACATTTCCAAAATGTTGACGATATTACCAATTCTGTTTATCGCTTATATGACGTTATAAATAATTATGATACAGTTTCCATTGATGAAACAGAAAAACAGAAATACAATAAGAATAAATTAATTTTTAATAAACATTATAATGATTTTGATTATCGTTCTGTTGAAATTGTATCTAAAAAAAATAGGACTTTTGATTTGGTTTCGTTCTTTATTACAAAAAACAATAAAAAAAGAAACAAAGGTAATGGTCTTGCCAACACCTCAAAAGTGGGTGGACTGGCTTCACAGACCGTCTCTGTTTCTAATAACAATGTACCACAAAGTGAAACATCTGTCAATAGTAATGATATGCAGGACAAGGGAAAATATTCACTGAAAGAAAAGCCATATTCCTATGAAGCATTAACAAGCAAGCCTGATATGAAGATAACTGAAATTGATGATAAAAAAGATTATACGCCCAATAAAACTACAAGAGAAGATGTAGTTAATAATGCTTTAGTAAGTGCGTTGAGTGTAGGTCATAAAGATAGCTTGGGAAATGTTTTTGTATATGTTGATGATATTGACACTAATGTAATGGTATCAAAAAGAGGTTTAAGGCATTCGCTTGACAGAAGATTGAGCATTATTGCACCTGTTACGGAAAATATAGGAGCAATATTAAAGAATTCTATCAGGATAAATGAATTAACGCCTGAGTTTGACACAATAGAAAAAAGCTATGCACTTATAGGCATAGCAAAAAACAATAATAACGAGCCATATGTAGTTTCATTTATTGTTAATAAAGCTTCTAATGAAATAATAAGTGTTGATGTATTGTATGCAGTAAACGCAAAAAAAGAAGCGACTGCTCTTATCGAGCCAGAGCTTTCATCACAAAGTGATGTTTCTCTTACCGCTTCTACCATTAGTATATCCGATTTGCTTGATTATGTCAATAAATATTATCCTGATATTTTGCCTGAGGATGTTTTAAAGCATTATGGATATAAGGGTCGTCCTGAAGGTGTATTAGGCGAAAGTGCATTATATTCTCTCAAAGAAAGTGTTGATGATTTTAGCGAACAGGAGTATAATGAGGTTAATCTGTCAGGCAAAGAGTACAAAAAACTGTATTCTGAGGTTATGACGTGGGATTCAGATAAAAAGAATCAAATACTTTCACGTTCATTGAATGGGTATAGATATTATTACTCACTTGATGATGAATACAATATTACAGTGTATATAAAGAAAAAATCTAAAAATATTCACGAGGTGAAGGACGATGTTAACAGAAATTCAAAAAGATTTAGTAAACGATTTACTGGTGCTGGGAGCAACGGAAGATACAGCAGAAGCGGTAATATCAGCAATGGAAACGGACGAGCTATGCGAAGCAATGTACAAAATGCTGAAAGACCGTTATCAGGAAAAAGGCAAAGTGACAGAGGAAGAAATGCTGAAAATGGTAATAATGATTACCTGCAAGAAGAAAGATACTCCATAAAAGGGTATAAGTCTGCGTTATATATTGCACTCAAAGCAGTGAAAAAGGGCGACACTCAAACGTATCAGGAATACGCTGATAAAATCTATGCGACCGATGATGCATATGATTTGCTCTATAGTGTATTGGTGAAGTATGGATATAATTCATCACAGTATCGTACTGCAGAAAACAGGTGCATTGAAATCAAAAAGCAGAACGGAGCAAAAGAACCTGATCCGAAATCTTCAATGAAGAAAAAGGCTTTAAAGGAATATGCTCACCAAAAGGAAAACGGTACATACAAGGATGCTGAGCCTTTGCGTCAGCTTTGCATACAGCTTTACGGCGATATGACAAAGGTCAATGAGGCACTTGAAAAACTGAATGATTAACACATTAGTGGGGGGGAATTTCTCTCCCACTTTTGTTATGCTCTTTTATGAGGTGAGTGTATGCGTGAAATAAATATAAACTTATCAAATCTTGAGGAGCAGTATGATTGCGGCCATTGCGGAGAAGCAAAGGCATCAGAGCTGAAAATTGATATTTCAGATATGGTAGAAGCCGATTTTTATGTTGTGGTATTTAAGAATTCTTTTTCACAGACATATTGCACGGAAAGATTTTATGCGGAAGATATCAAAGAAAATGTTATCCGTATTGCTCTTTGGCAGGATTTGACTAAAACCGATAAAGAGCGTGCAGTGGTTGAAGCATATATTGAAGAAAACGGAAAGCTGAAAATGCTTGAAAAGTCGCCTGTAATTCATCTTCATTTTGACGGCAGTATATCATCGGATAAGGCTTTGAGTGAGAAAGAGCCTGAGGGATTGTATCTTAGCTTGCTTAAGCTCGAGGGTAATCTCAAAAATGATATGGATGTGCTTAATACGATAATATCGGCTGCCGATAATTCTGTCCGCAATGCAAATACTGCGGCAGATAATGCAAAAAAGATTACAGATGAGATTACCGATAAATTGAATAATGGTGAGTTAAAAGGCGAAAAGGGTGACACAGGAGCTATTGGCCCACAAGGCATACAGGGTCCGCCAGGCAAAGATGCAGAGCCGATTGCAGTCGACTGCAAATTGTCGGCAGAGAGTAATAATCCCATTGCAAACAAAGCAGTGGCGAGGCTGTTCAGTGAAAATAAAAGGATTACCGAACATGATAAGACTTATACAGGCAATGCTGCAGGAACAAGCAAAACAACGTATTACGGTTTTGCCACAAGAATACATACACCTGAGAAAATAAACGGTGTAAGAGTGTATACAATGGTTACAGCCGATGCAGCGGTTACCTGCCAGCTGTTAAGCTCCGACAGAACAACCGTCTATGCTCAGACTACTCAGAATGTGCCGCAGTCGGATGTGCCTTCCTTTGTGGACTTTATGTTTGATGATGTGCCTGATATTGCAGAGGATAATATCTATGTTGCAGTCAGAGCGGATACAAAATGTATTACACAGGCTATGACAATCGGTAACAAGGTGAATGCAGATTTGGTCAGTGCCGATAATATGGATGAAACAGGTATGACAAATAACTGCTTTACGTCAGGCGGTAATTGGTCTCCTGTAAAGAGTACAAGCAATAAGTACAGCTTTACACTGCAGTTCGGTATTCTGTCGGCTGAAACCTCATACAGTGCAAAGGTGGACAGAGAGGAATATAACCTGCCGAAGATGAATTACATATATGTTTCACCAAACGGCAGTGATGAAACAGGTGACGGCTCAGAGCTTAAGCCCTATGCTACCATATGGCACGCAAATGAAAGTATCACAGATAACAGCGAGCTGAACAGATATACAATCAAGGTGGCAAACGGTACATATACAGACCTGCAGGAACGCTTTGCAGGTGATACATCTACACTCGGAGCATTTCAGGGTATCAGAACAAAAAACTATGTGTACTATGAGGGGAATATAAGGAATCCATCAGCCTGTGTGATTGCGTGGGACGGAGCTGCAGGCTTTGACCTTGAAACCTATACAAATGATCAGGCAGTGGATAAATGTCCGTTTCATATCGTAGGCTCGTACACTGAGGGAGCAATGCATACATCGGTAAGGGGCTTCAAGATAGTAGGAAAGAACTTACGCTATGCACTGCACTGTGAAACTGCAGGCTACGGCGTAAATGTGGATTATGAAGCAGGGGATATGATACTGGAATGGTACGGCAGGCCGGATGTCACGGATAACAATAACGAGATACCGGCAATCGGAACAGGTTCGTCACCGCTTGAAAGGGCATATTTCCACGATATAAACATCCAATGCAATTCAGTAAAGCATAACGGTGAAGCGTATAAATTCGGCTTTCAGAATCACGATAATGCCAATAAGTACAATATTTCACCTGCAGTGATAACAGGAGCACATTACAGGCTTGAAAATATGAATTTCAACGGTTCAAAATTTCAGCTGAGAAGCCTGACAGATCATCCGTCAGAAACCTTTGATGTGTGTGAAATGAAGAATTGTGTAGGTATCACAACAGCACAGAAAATATATGCATCTGTTGCAGAAAAATGCAATTGGCAGGCAGATGTGAAAATGTGTGATATAGCTGATAATCAGCTGTAAATAATGAAAAACGGAGGAATAAAGCAATGATACTTAAAGAATTTCTTGAAAAGTTTGTTGATGAATGCGAACAAGTACGCTTGTTTACTAATAATGATTATGAACTTTATGACAGTGAATTAAATATCGAGAGAAATGGACATAAATACTCTGCTTGTTATGGTGGAGAAACTTCATTTTGTTTTGATATGCTTCGTGATGAAAAATGGCATGAACATTGTTATTGTAATGTATTAAAAGTTACAACGATTCAAGGTAAACGAGAAAATGTTATAAATATACTTCTTGGAGAAGAAAGTGAGGAATAAATGACGACAGAAATCATCATAGCATTAATAACAGGAGGACTGTCATTTTTAGGGGTTGTTATAACCAATCTATCATCAAACCGAAAAATGCAGTCGGAGATTGA
>ERZ808040.26-NODE-26-length-168074-cov-7.042072_pt1 | contig 168074 bp, 158 predicted proteins | sample MGYA00380191_ERZ808040 | MGnify/ENA primary metagenome ERZ808040 (study PRJEB31490, sample SAMN06133395) | mouse gut metagenome | isolation source: J6 | host: mice | place: China: Chengdu | collected 2015-05 ...
TATTATCAGGTGAAAAACTTCCCTTTTCATATGAAGCAAATCTCGGTGCGCTTGTACTTGTTTTCTTGGTAATTACAAAATCGGTTCTCCCCGTGCCTCTGTTATACTTTTCTCCCGCTTTAGGTGATATGACTATAGTATAATCTCCGGCATGAATAAGCTCATCAGGAGAAACCGTCTCGCCCTTATAATTCAAATATGTAACAGTATAATCTGATGGATTTACCACATTACCGTTATAAGTAACCGTTATTGTAGGAACTGCCCGATAACCCGTATATGTTGTTGACGCAGGATATACCTGTATTCCGGCTTTAGTAAAATCAATAATGTCGGTTGCAGTCCATGTTCCCGTATATGTAATTGTTGTATCGCTTACATTCTCAGTCCATCCGCTGAATCTGTATACTTTATCATTAACCGTAGTTTCATATGATGACGTGTACTTTGTATCCTTACCGCCTACAGCACCGTCATAACCGTCATATGTTTTTCCGCTTTCCGGAATTTCTTCCGTAACGGGAGCATTTTCCCATTCATAATTTACGGTATACCAATTAACTTCCGGCTCTTCCGGTTTCGGATCCGGAGCGTTGTTTTTGTATATAGATTCTCTGAAATCATTTGTTTCCAATAAATAATCTTGGAAAATCAACATTTTCGCATTACGAACGGAATGTATTCTTGAAGAATAAGTTCCCTTATTTACTTCCTGTTTCATAGCTGCCAAATCATCCTGTAACGCTTCGGCAATATCCTTTCTTATTGCATCATAATCATTATAATGTGCCGTCTTTTTCAGATTATCCAGATTAGAAGCACTTTCTTTGTATATTTTTTTCTTAAATGATGCATAATCACTTCCCACGATACCTTGAACGGCATCCGTATCCGTTGCATATTTATCGGAAATCCAAGGTATAAATCCCTCATTCCATCCGACCTCGCCCATGAGCTCCCATGCGTATCTTCTGAATAAAAACTCACTTGTAAAACCGTTATTGTTTACCGCGGCTCCGTATATACCTTCAAACATCGGAACGACATAATATTCTCCGTTATACCCGTTGCTGAGAGTTCCTATCGTGGAATTACCCGACGGAACAAGCCTTCCCGAAACTATGTTGTTATCTACCAGATCGTCAACGGTATGAAGACGGGACGCTTCCTCCGTTGTTATGTTGGAAAATGTTACCTTATCACCGTCTAATGAAATCCTGTTAAATAATACGGCTTTATCTGCATCCGGAAGCTTTAATATCTCCTGTGCTTCAATAACGTCAAGAGCATTTACAACGTTCATAAGACCCTTCATATACTCGCTGACATCGCCTGATGATTGAAAACGTTCAGGAGACTTATTCTGTATGCGGTCATCTCCGAGTTCATATGCGGTATTTAAACTGAATACAGGTCCGTAAGGCTCGTTCGGAGTTTGAGTATTGTTGATGCTTTCGAATAATCCTCTGGCATATGTTTCACTTCCTGAACCTGCGCGTCGTCCGGCTCCGATCCATACTGATTTATCAAATACATGTGTAAGTTCATGTGTATATACACTTACGCCGTCATCATTTAAAACTTCATCTATAAAATATCTTATAATTGAACCGTTACTGTTTTTTGAAGCCTGAGCTCCTACCCTGCTGTAAGCCGAATACAAATATCCGGGAGAAATCAACTCCGCAACTCCCGAATCTGTTCCCTGACCGTATTCAGGCGACCATGTCTGCTGCTTTGACTGACCGGACTTCGTTTTCGATGCCAATGTGTCAATAACGAGAACATCCGGATATGAATCCACACTGTCTCCTCTTCCGCTTATTCTCTTTAACGCATTTAAGAATGCCTGCTGTTCCGTTACGGTCTTATCTGCCAATGATTTAACGGTATTGACATCGCCGTATGTGGAAGTTAATCCGACGGTCGTTGTATTATCGGTACTCATAACGTAAATACTGCTTTCGGAAAGTGTTAAGAGAGGGAGAAGTAATGCACTTATACTTTCGCTCTTCTTACTTTTTTCGAATATATCGCCGGCATTTCCGCTCTCACTGAATACGGCTTTACTTCTTTTAATTAAAAATTCCTTCCCGGATGAACATCCGTCAAGTTCGGCCGTTTTTTTGATAAAGTCAGGCAATGTTGAAAATCCCGTAATTTTTCCTATTGTACTTTTATAAACCTCAGATGTCTTATATCCGAGAAGATTGACACTTGAATTATTGCCGACATCAATCAATAACTTTAAAGCATCGCCGTTTTGTCCGTTGATTTCTTTCATGTTAAACAACAACATATCAAATGCCGTTGAATTGCCTACATGGAAGTTATAATAACGATACAAATATGTCAGGCCTCTTATGATTTGTTTTTTGTTGGAAATAATATATGACGATGAATATTTATCAGGCGAGTTCTGTATTACCTTTGGCATAATGTCATCAAGGTTTGCCTTTATTGCATTAAACGAACCCGTCAAATTATAAGTTTGAGTATACTTTTCCCTTATTTGTTCATCCGTCATTGTTCTTTTATCCGTACTTTTTACATAAGGGGATATTAAATCATACTCATCCGTTACTGACATTAATTCAGACTTTACGGATTCATATAATGCTCTTGATTCGTCTATTGTTTTATAATGATTAACGATTTCCGCTTCTTTTTCGGAATAATCGTCAACAATATTGTCAGATACATAATTTATATTCTTTTCAGATATCTTATCATCCGCAAATACGCTTGTTCCCGTACTTCCGATTATTGCCGCGGCGCCCAAAGCTCCCAATGTTAAACTTATTCGCTTTTTCTTCATAAATACTCCTTTAGCGGTTAATCTCAATAAATTTATATCTTTTATACTATCATCAAAAAAACAATAAAAAAACTAATTATCTAAACAAAAATCATTTAAATAATTAGTTTTTAATTTAAATATCTTATCTTAACTTACTAAAAAAGCCGTATTATATCTTTCACCAGGACAATAACCGTAAGAAGCATGAGGAATATAAATCCTATAAAGTTGATTATACCTTCTTTTTCTTTCGGAACCGGACGACCTGTAACCGCCTCTGCTGCATAAAGAATCAATCTTCCCCCGTCAAGCCCCGGTATCGGCAGTAAGTTCATTACACCGAGGTTTGCCGAGAGCATGATTCCGATATAAATCAGGTTCATCAAAACAAAGAATGCACCGTCGCTGCTGCTTGCATCAATTACATTACTTATGGCGCTAACCGTTCCCACCGGACCTGACAAATTACTGAGCGATAATCTTCCGGTTACCATCCTTCCCAGCAGGTCAACAATAGTCGTTATCCAATACCAGACTTCCCTTAATCCGTATAAAATTGTTTCCCAAGGGCTGACTTTTACACGTTCACCGCTTGTTGAAAATCCCATATCATATGATACGGTATCTGTTTTACCGGGAGTAACCGATATATCTGATATGTTTCCACCGCGTTCAACTTTGAATGTAAGCTCTTTCCCTTCGGAAGATTTGATTTTTTCTATCACCCCTTTGGATGATGATACATTTTCACCGTTTATCATGATAATTTTATCATTTACTTTCAATTTGGCTTTTTGAGCCGGAGAGTCATCCTCTATTCCCGATATGGTCGCATCATCACCGAGAGCCGCTCCTATCTTATAAAGATTTTCTCTTTTTTCAATCGGATTAACATCAGCCGTGTACGTAACTCCGTCTCTTTTATATTTAATCTCAAACGGAGCCGAAGTGTGTTTTTGCAATTCTCTCGTCAGTTCTCTGTCAAAAACAATGCCCGTGCCTGCAACATCGGTGATAATATCACCCTCTCTGAGCCCTGACTCATATACAACGGATTTAGTTTCCACACTTGAAACTTTTGGAGTATCCACACCCATAAAACCAAGCATTAAAACCGACATAAAAAAAGCCAATATAAAGTTATAAAGCGGTCCCGCCGCAATTACAGCAATTCTTGCAGGTAACGATTTAGTTTCGAACGCGGCCGCCTTGCCGTATTTTGAAATCAGTTTAGCGGACTGTTTTTCAAATTCATGCCCTTTTCTTTCTTTCTGTTCTTCGTCCAGTTCATATAATTCTTCATCTGAACTCAGCATTCTGCACGAACCGCCGAAAGGAAGCATTTTTAAACAATAATCCGTATCTCCTTTTCTGAAAGAAAACAGTCTAGGTCCGAATCCGATGGAAAATTCCACAACACAAACTCCGTTTGCCTTTGCAACGATGAAATGTCCGAATTCATGGAAAAGAATAATCAATCCCAGCAGTATAATAGCAAGAAAAATACTCATCGGCAGATTTCACTTTCCAATATTCTTTTTACTTCCGCTTCCGTTTCCAATATTTCATCCACATTTGGATTCTCCGTAAATGTACCTTCGTTCATTGCAAACTCGATATATTTCGGAATATCCAAAAACGAAATCTTTTCCCGTAAAAACATTGATACAAGATACTCATTTGCGGCATTATACATTACTGATGAGTTTCCTCCGTTTTCAAGAGCCTTAAACGCAAGTTTCAATCCTTTGAACACTTCCGTATCCGGCTCTTCAAAATCCAGCCTCGAACACTCTTTGAATGACAGTCTTTCTGAATTTTTAATCGGTAACCTGTCAGGATATGTAATTGCATATTGAATCGGCAGTCTCATGTCGGGAATGCCGAGCTGTGCCTTAATACCCCCGTCTTTAAATTCAACCATTGAATGAATTATACTCTGGGGGTGAACCACAACCTCTATTTTGTCAATGTCCATGCCAAATAGCCATTTTGCTTCTATTACTTCGAGTCCTTTATTGACCATGGTTGCCGAATCAATGGTGATTTTTTTACCCATTGACCAGTTCGGATGTTTAAGAGCCTGCGCAAGTGTAACATTTTTTAATTCTTCAAGTGTTTTGCCTCTGAAAGGACCTCCGGAAGCGGTTAGAATTATCTTCTCCACATCTTCTCTGTTTTCTCCCTGAAGACACTGAAAAACCGCAGAATGTTCGCTGTCAACAGGCAGAATATCAACGCCGTATTCCTTAGCAAGCGGCATAATTATATGTCCCGCCGTAACGAGAGTCTCCTTGTTGGCAAGACAAATGGTCTTTTTTGACTTTATTGCGGCAATGGTTGGCTTTAATCCCACCATCCCGACTATTGCCGTAACAAGCATATCCGATTTCGGAAATGAAGCCACATCCGTAAGTCCTTCCATACCGTAAACTATCCTTACATCCGTGTCATTCAGACGTATGCCAAGTTCTTCCGCATCTTCTTTTGTTTCAACACATATCAGATCCGGTCTGTATTTTCTTGTCTGTTCTTCAAGAAGTTCTATATTTTTTCCGGCTGACAGAGCAACTACGTTCAATTCTCCGTTCGAGCCGTCCACAATGTCTAAAGTCTGAGTTCCTATGGAACCAGTGGAACCCAAAATAGCAATATTCTTCATGAGAATCACCGCCTTTTCATAAAACAAATTAAGCAAAAAAGCAAAACAGGCAGAAACAGAAGTATTTCTCCCCATTTTGCTTTTTAATATTATATTATAGAATGAAGTTTATTGTCCAATAAACTACGGGAGCCGTAAATATTACACTGTCAAATCTGTCAAGTATTCCTCCGTGTCCCGGAATTAAATGACTGTAATCCTTAATATTCTGATTTCGTTTTATCGCTGATGCAGCCAAGTCTCCGACTATGGCACAAAATGCTCCTATAAGTCCCGCAAGAGTCGTAATAAGAATGACGTTGCCGACAGGTACGGCATTATTTGCCGATAAGATAATTCCGTAAATTAAACCCAGCACGGTTGAACCCGCAACTCCTCCGATTGCACCCTCAATCGTTTTCTTAGGAGATAACTCCGGAGCCATTTTATGTTTTCCGAGAAAATATCCGGTAAAATATGCGCATGTATCGTTAACCCACGAGCCGATAAATATGAGCCATACGAAATATTCTCCGCCTTCAAACACCCTTACTCTGTATACGTACGAAAGCATGAGTCCTACATAAAAGATGCCGAAGTATATTACCATTACGTCTTTTGCGGACACCTTTCCGAACCTGAATACATATACGGTCATTAACGCTATTAATGCCGCCACGTATATAAACATTTCAGGTATCTGTATTAAGTTTCCGAAACTCGGATTTAAAAATACATACAACGCAACCACGGCGCCGTAACCTACATATGAAACGGGATTTTTATGTACGTCGAAAACTCTGTACAGTTCAAAAAGCCCCATTACGGAAATGGCACCGCAAAAAAAATAAAGAGGATATCCGCCAAACGTAAGTGTCACGAGAAGAATACCGAATAAAACCGCTCCGCTTATTATTCTTGTTTTCATTTATTTTACTCCCCCGAATCGTCTGTCTCTTCCGTTATATTTAATGACAGCATCTATCAGGTCGTTTTTGGTAAATGCAGGCCACAGCACCGGTGTAAAATAAAATTCCGTATATGTTAACTGCCACGGAAGATAGTTTGACAATCTTTCATCTCCTCCGGTTCTTATAAGCAAATCCGGATCAGGTATTCCCGATGTATCCAAATAGTTGCTTATTGTACTTTCCGTAATGTCCTCAACGTTTAGTTCACCGTTTTTTACATCCTGTGCAATGCTTTGTACCGCTCTGGTGATTTCATCTCTTCCGCCGTAATTAATTGCAAGAGTAAATGTCAGTCCCGTATTCTCTTTTGTTTCTTCCTCAAGTCTGTTAATTACCTGAAGCATACTTGAACTCATGTTGTCTCTTCTTCCGATTACCTTACAGCGAACATTGTTCTTTTTCGATTTTTTAATTAAAGAGCGAAGGTATCTCTCTATTAGTGAAAATAACATGCTTACTTCATTTTGAGAACGTTTCCAATTCTCCGTTGAAAAAACATATACGGTAAGGTATTTTATACCGATATCGCTTGCATCCTCAACGGTTCTCTCCACAACCTTACTCCCTACCGTATGACCGTACGTTCTCGGCATATGTTTACTTTTAGCCCATCTGCCGTTTCCGTCAAGTATTATTGCCACATGTTCGGGAATGTTAAGTTCAGATAAATCCATGTTTTCCGACATATATTTCTCCTGACTTATACCGTCATAATTTCATCAGTCTTCTTATCAATCATCTTTTCTATTTCAGCAGTTACTTTGTCTGTAATCTTCTGAATATCAGCCTCAATATTAGATAATTCATCATCTGATATCTCATTATCCTTATTGAGCTTCTTAGCCTTATCATTGGCATCTCTTCTGATATTTCTTATTGCTATTTTAGCTTCTTCGCCTTTTTTCTTAACTTCCTTAGCAAGCTCCTTTCTTCTGTCTTCCGTAAGTTCAGGGAAAATAATACGAATTACTTTTCCGTCGTTTGTAGGCATTACTCCCAGATCGGCTATCATAATCGCCTTTTCGATTTCCTTGATTAATGATGCATCCCATGGCTGAATCTGAATCATTCTTGCTTCCGGTACAGACACATTTGCAGCCTGTTGAATAGCTGTAGGTACACCGTAGTAGTCTACCATAACACGGTCAAGAATATGCGGATTGGCTCTGCCTGCACGAATAGTCGCAAACTCGGATTCCAAAGCATTTATTGATTTATTCATTCTTTCTTCAATTTCTTTTATCTCTATCATAATAACCTCCAAATTTAAAAATTATCCTACTATTACTTTAGTGCCGTTAAAATCACGGTCTGAAAATGCTTTAATAATGCTGTTGTCTTCTTTTAAATCAAAAACCATTAAAGGGATACTGTTCTCCTGACAAAGCACAGATGCGGTAAGATCTATCACCTGAAGCTGTTTGCTTACCATCTCATCAAGGGTAAGTACATCATATTTCTTTGCATCTTTGTTCTTCATAGGGTCAGAATCATAAACCCCGTCAATATTTTTTGCCAAAAGTATTCCGTCCGCGGATAATTCTGCTGCTCTTAGAGCAATGGCCGTATCCGTGGAAAAATACGGATGACCCGTTCCGCCCGCAAAGAACAATACATGTCCGGAAGCGAACAGTTCATTTGCCGCATCTATGGAAAATACTTTTGTCATGTTAGAGTATGGAAACGGAGTAAAAATCTCCGTTTTTATTCCGGCCGTTCTGAATATCTCAGATACATAAATACAATTCATTACGGTTGCAAGCATTCCGATCTGGTCGGCTTTACCTCTTGTGATATTTTCACTTGTTCTGCCTCTCCAGTAATTTCCGCCGCCGATTACGATACCGATATCCAACCCCTTGCATATAAGTTCATTTATCTGTTTAGCTATATCTTTAATCAAATCATCATCATATCCTGAACCTTGATTAAACAGCGCCTCACCGCTAAGTTTTAAGATGACTCTTTTCACAATATCCTCCGTAAAGTACATTTAACAAATTCAAATATATATTATATGAAATAATTACATTTATTGCAAAATAAAAAGCACCTGTATACACATTAAGACCAAATTTTAAATAATTTTCAAAAAGGGAAATCACAAGTTTTCCGGCAAATAAAAAAGCATATTATACCTTTATCGTATAATATGCTTTACAATATGTAATAATATCTGATAAGTTTTAGAATCTTATATTATTTAAAATATATCCTGTTATATTCCCGTACCATTATAGTCCGATACAGTTACAATCAACTTATATGGTGATGAACCGGCTTTGTATTATCGGTAATCTGGCAGAATGTATATCCCTTCGCCTTTAAGTTATCAATAATAAGCTGTAATGATTTTACCGTATTCTTTTTGGCAGGTGCATCGTGCTGTAATATATTGTATACGCCTGTGTCACCTATAAAGCTTTCAACATTTTCAGCTAATTGTTCCGGAGTATACTTTTTACCTTCCGAATCGCTGTTGCTTATGTTCCAATCAAAATATTCAACGCCTATTGAATTGAGATAATCGATACATTCATGAATATCTTTAATTCCGTAATGCTTATAAATTGTATTACTTGATCCTCCCGGGAATCTGTAGAATTTGCAGTTAATCCCCAAAGTTGAATCAACGAAACTCTTTATTCCGTCAACATCTTTCTTATATGAATCCATGTCTGCATATACAAGAGGATAGTCGTGAGAAACCGTATGTAATGCTACCGTGTGACCTTCGTCATATATTCTTTTCAGTCTTGCTACGGATTCAGGATCATCTCTTTTAATAACAAAAAATGTCGCTTTGATATTATTTTTCTTTAATATATCAAGAATTTCATCGGTGTTGGAACTCGGACCGTCATCAAATGTAAGATAAACTCTGTTTTCTGATGACTTTTCCAGCTCTTCCGCCGCTTTGGCATCCTTTGGATTAGTATGTTCCGATTGCGGTGCAGTAGTCTCTGTTTCCTGCTCCGTTGCAGTTACATTATCAGATCCCGACTCCGTTGTAACGGAGGTTGAATCCGCCGTGTGCTGATCACTTCCGGATTTGCCGAATCCGAATGCATTCATAACAACCAGGCTGACTATAATACATCCTGCAATAATTGAAATCGGCAGAATATATATCAGCTTGCTTCGTTTCTTTTTAAGACTGTACTTCATGTCAAATTCCCCTCAACTCAAATATAATTTAAAAGTGTTATACAGCTTTTCTATACTATATGATTATAACAAATATATTTCAACACCAATTATGTATCATTTACGTAACATTTAAGTACCATTTATGTTATATTTTGTACACCAAAAACCATATTTCTAATACTAATTATAGTAATAATTACTAAAATAATCAATTTTTTTTAGCATATTTTAACTTGATTTTTGATTTTATTATTTACTTAACAATATATGATTATTTATACTTAAAAATTCTATATAAATCCAAAAAGCAAAATGATTAAAAAGGATTTAACTCTTTTCGTAAATAAATTTCAAAAAATAAAATGCCGTAAGGAAAATCCTTACGGCATCTTACAAATAATATAATATGTTAAATATTAATTATTAGATTAATTATTTATTCATCTGTGCTTCAACTTCAGCAGCAAAATCTTCGTTTTTCTTTTCGATACCTTCACCTGTTTCGAAACGAACATAACTCTTTACCTTGATCTTTGCTCCGTTTGCCTTAGCAACTTCTTCAACATACTTAGCAACACTCTGCTTTCCGTCTTCAGCCTTGATATATGTCTGGTCTAAGAGGCAAATATCCTTAAGTTCCTTGTTAAGTCTGCCCTGAACCATACCTGCAAGAATCTTTTCATTTGCATCAGGCTTCTCGTTCTTAGCTGCTGCCGTAAGAATCTCTGTCTCTTTTTCGATGTAAGCAGGATCTACTTCATCTCTTGAAGTATAAACAGGCTTAAGAGCTGCAGCCTGCATAGCTACGTTCTTACCCATTTCTCTGATTGCATCATTGATAACATCTGTTTCAATGTCAACGAGCACACCGATTTTACCGCCCATATGAATATATGACGCAACAAAACCGTTATTTTCTTCAACTCTTGCAAATCTTCTGATCTTAAGATTCTCACCGATAACGGCAATCTGAGAAGCAAGTTCTTCCTGAACTGTCTTAGACTCATCCGCATTCCACTTTTCAGCAAGGAAAGCATCAAGATCTGCTGCCTTTGAATTAAGTGCCTGTTTAGCAACGAGTGCTACATAATCCTGGAATGTCTGGTTCTTAGCAACGAAATCAGTCTCAGAGTTAACTTCAACGATTGCTCCTACATTATCGCCCTCAACGATTGCCGTAACAAGGCCTTCTGCCGCAACACGTCCTGCTTTTTTCTCAACTTTAGCCTGACCGTTCTCTCTGATGATTTCAACAGCTCTTTCCATGTCGCCGTTAGCTTCTGCAAGAGCCTTCTTGCAGTCCATCATACCGGCGCCTGTTGTCTCTCTTAATTCTTTTACCATAGAAGCTGTAACTGCTGCCATTATAAATCTCCCTTCAATATAGATAAATCACCGTGTCATAATAAAAATTATGCCTCTGCTTCAGCAGCCTCTTCAGCTTCTTCAGCATTTTCAGCACCCTGCTTTGCTTCAATAACGGCATCAGCCATTGTTGAAAGAATAAGCTTAACGGCTCTGATAGCATCATCATTACCCGGAATGATGTAATCAAGTTCATCCGGATCACAGTTAGTATCACAAATACCTATAAGTTCAATACCGAGGGCGTGAGCTTCCTGTACACAGATTCTTTCCTTCTTAGGATCTATAATAAAGATAGCGTCCGGAATCTTCTTCATATCCTTAATACCGCCAAGGTTCTTCTGAAGTTTTTCCTGCTCTTTCTTTAATTTTAATACTTCTTTCTTAGGAAGAACTTCAAAAATACCGTCTTCTTCCATCTTCTCGATCTGCTTTAATCTTTCGATACGAGTCTTAACCGTGCGGAAGTTTGTAAGCATTCCGCCAAGCCATCTTTCGTTTACATAGTACATTCCGCAACGCTCTGCCTCAGCCGCGATAGAATCCTGAGCCTGCTTCTTTGTACCAACGAATAAAATTGTACCGCCTTCTTTAACAATTCTTGAAACTTCATTGTAGGCATCATCAACCATACCTACCGTCTTCTGAAGATCAATGATATGAATACCATTTCTCTGTGTGAAGATATAAGGAGCCATTTTAGGATTCCATCTTCTTGTCTGATGTCCGAAATGAACACCTGCCTCAAGTAACTGTTTCATTGAAGTAACACTCATTTTAAACCTCCATAATGGTTAAACGTCTGCGAACCCTGATTGAAATAATCACCATAAGAGTTGATTCGCATGAAAAATAGTAACATATGTGAATACACACAGGGTGTATTGTATCAAAAAATAATATACTTAGTCAAACATAAATTGGGGCAAATAATGCATAAACTTATGCCTCTTTATTGTCCTCCACATGACCGCATTCAATATCGGCGCATACAAGTTTCTTACCCTTCTCAATCATAAGGCCTCCGCACTTAGGACACTTCTTATCCGACGGTCTTTGCCAACTGGAAAAATCACACTCGGGATATCCTTCACAACCGTAAAATACTCTTCCCTTTTTGGTTCTTCTGATAACAATGTCTCTTCCGCATTTAGGACATTTTACTCCTATTTTTTCCAAATAAGGCATTGTGTTTTTGCATTCGGGGAATCCCGGACATCCGAGAAACTTACCGGACGGTCCGTACTTAACAACCATGTTTCTGCCGCATTTTTCACATATAATGTCCGTAACTTCGTCTTCAATCTTAACGGTTTCAAGTTCTTTTTCCGCCTGTTCTACAGCTTCTTCAATGTCAGGATAGAAGTTTCTTATGACCTGCTTCCATTCAATGCTTCCGTCTGCCACACCGTCAAGCAGAGACTCCATATTGGCCGTAAAGTTGACATCGACTATTGTAGGAAATGCACTTTTTAACATATTGTTAACAACCGTTCCGATTTCCGTTACATAGAGATTTTTCTGTTCTTTTACAATATATCTTCTGAGTAACAGCGTGGAAATGGTCGGAGCATATGTACTCGGTCTTCCTATTCCCAGTTCTTCAAGATTTTTTACAAGAGACGCCTCCGTAAAATGTGCCGGCGGCTGTGTAAAATGCTGTTCCGGAGAAACTTTAATCAAACTAAGTTCACTGTCTTTATTTATACCGTTTACAAGAGTATTGTTATCCTCTTTATCTTCATCTGATTTATAAACAGACAGAAATCCGTCAAATAAAATTTTTGAAGCTGAAACGCTGTAAATATATTCACCTGCCGCAATTTTAACTGTTGTGTTCTCGTACTTGGCTGCGGCCATTTGACTTGCAACAAATCTTTTCCAAATCAACTGATACAATCTGAACTGATCTCTTGTCAAAGAATCTTTAATTAATTCCGGTGTAAGGGTAACATCAGTAGGTCTGATTGCTTCATGGGCATCCTGTGCGTTGCTGTTATTCTTTGCCGCAACACTGCCTCCGATATATTCACTTCCGTATTTATCCGCAATAAATGATGCCGTATGTTCCTTTGCAGTATCTGATATTCTTGTGGAATCCGTTCTGAGATATGTAATTATACCTATGGTTCCCCTGCCCTTAACATCAACGCCCTCGTATAACTGCTGAGCTGTCTGCATAGTCTTTTTGGTTGCGGAATTAAGCTGTTTTGAGGCTTCCTGTTGGAGAGTTGATGTTGTAAACGGCAACGGAGCTTTCTTACTTCTTTCGCTTGTTTTAATACTGTCAACAACCGGGCTGCTCTGTTCAACCGCCTTCTTTATTGACTCCGCTTCTTCTTTTGTCTTTATTTCGATCTTACCGGATTTGTTGCCGTAAAACTTGGCGATTAAAGGCTTTTTTTCACCGGATACTTTAAATTCGGCATCAAGACTCCAATATTCTTCGGGTACAAACGCATTAATCTCATCTTCTCTGTCGCAAATTATTCCCAGTGCCGCCGATTGCACTCTTCCTGCCGAAAGACCTCTTTTTACCTTTTTCCAAAGAATCGGACTTATCTTATATCCTACTATTCTGTCAAGCATTCTTCTTGATTGCTGAGCATCCACAAGATTCATGTCAATTTTTCTCGGATGTTTAAGAGATTCTTTTACGGCATCCTTTGTTATCTCGTTAAATGTAATTCTTTCAACATCTTCATCCGCAATGCCAAGTGATTTAGCCAAGTGCCATGAAATTGCTTCGCCTTCTCTGTCGGGGTCGGTTGCAAGGAATACTTTATCGGCCTTTTTTACCTCTTTTTTTAAATCAGACAGAATAGGTCCTTTGCCCCTGATGGTAATATATCTCGGTTCATAATCATTATCCGGATCTATGCCGAAAACCGATTTAGGCAAATCCCTGATATGTCCCTGTGATGCAGCAACCTCATAATTGCTTCCCAAAAATTTTTTTATTGTCTTGACCTTTGCCGGTGATTCCACAATTAAAAGTTTCTTGTTTTTTCCCACACAAATTGCCCTTCTTTCATTTTATATTATACGAATTGAGTAATTGTTGTGAGATGTCTGCCTGGCTTTCCCCTGTAAAGTAAGCATTACTAATCCTGAAATTACATCTTCACTACTCAAGTTAGTTATTCTAATAAGTTCCTCCACACTTTTCGGAACAAAATCAAGGCAACTATACAATAAATCCAAATTACTATCAAGTACACTTTTTCCTTCATTACCGTGGCGAGTATATAATTCACTGTGATTTAATTGTTTTTTTTCTGAAATTTCGGACTCGTTAAATATCTTTTCCGTGTTGTTATTATCTTCGTGTGTGTTTTTTCTATATATATTATCTTTATATAACTTTCTCATGTCTTTATTCGACAATTTGCCTGTTACGGCATATGAATTTTCTATATCTTTATATGATGATATAAGATACGCTCCGGACCTTATTAGTTCGTTACATCCTTCACTTACAGGGTCGTTAATTCTTCCCGGTAAAATATATACGTCCTTCCCCTGTTCCAATGCCTGATCCACAGTTATCAAAGAACCCGACTTCTTTTTTGCCTCGGCAACGAACAGCGCATCCGAAATGGCGGCTATTATTCTGTTTCTATAAGGAAAGTTGTATGAAAACGGACTTGTTCCCGGCGGATGTTCAGATAATATACATCCCTTTTCCTTTATAGTATTATATATGTCAATATTTATTCTCGGATAACAAATATCCACGCCGCAGCCAAGCACGGCACACGTATATCCTCCGGCTTTTAACGCACCTTTATGGGCATAAGTATCTATTCCTGCCGCTAATCCTGATACTATTCCTATTCCCATCTTAGACCATTCGTATGAAAAACCTTCCGTAAAAGTAATTCCGTATTCCGTACATGTCCTCGATCCGACAACTGAAATGTGCGGATTATCAATTTGCGGCAATTGTCCGTAATAAAACAAAGCATACGGATAATCATTTAAGTTGTATAACGACTCGGGATATTCCTCATCATCGTAAAATACTACTTTCATTCCGTTTTTAATATTTTTTATAAACAGTCTGTATATATCGGTATTCTTCTTAGATTCATTAATATTTGCAACAGTTCGGTCGGTTATTCCTTTTATTTTTTTTAATTCATCCGAATCGGCTTTATATATATTCTCCGCATCGCCGTATATTTCGAGAAGTTTGCGTATTTTGTGCGGTGACAGCCGCAATGATTCAACAGTGGATAACCAAAACTTATAATATGTTTTATCTGTGTTCATATATGTTTCTAAACCCCGCCGCTTCGGAAATGTGATTAATATCTATACGCTCCTTATTATCTAAATCCGCAATGGTTCTTGCGACTTTTAATATTTTCACATACCCTCTCGCCGTCAAATTAAACTTTGAAAATATTTCTCTCATCAACTCTCCCTCACAGCTTCCCAATTTACAGAACCTGTCTATATTTCCGTTAGACATTTCACTGTTAAAATTAATTTTTTCATCAATAAATCTCTCTTTTTGTATTATTCTTACCCTTTCAACCTGTTCCCGCATACTATTTGTGGAATATAAATTATCTTTATCTTTGTTATTCATATCATCGTACGTTACTGTCTCGGTTCTCACACTTATATCAAATCTGTCAAATATCGGTTTTGAGATTTTTCCGATATACCTTTCTATATCAATATCCGTACATTGGCATTTATGTCTGTCAGGGTAATAACCGCATTTGCACGGATTCATTGCAGCTACCAGCATACAGTCAGCAGGATATTGTACGGTATATTTATTCCTTGAAACCGTCACAACTCTGTCTTCCAACGGTTGCCTTAATGCTTCCAGTACATTGGTTTTAAATCTTGTAAGTTCATCCAAAAACAATACTCCCTTGGATGCCAATGTAAGTTCTCCGGGCTTAGGTGTACTTCCCCCTCCGACCAGAGCCGCTTCCGTCAGATTAGTGTGCGGTGTTCTGAACGGCCTTCTGTTTATAAGTGTTTTATTTCTAAGTAAACCGGCGGTACTGTATATTTTTGTTATTTCAGTCATCTCATAAACTGACAATTTAGGCAGTATCCCCGGTATTCTTTTGGCAATCATTGATTTACCGCTTCCCGGAGAACCTATAAGAAGTAAGTTGTGCATCCCGCAGGCACTTATCAACGCCGCTCTTTTCGCCATATATTGTCCGTGTATATCGCTGAAATCCACATCCGTATATGAATAATTGTCCGATATTTTGTAATCAGCCGGATTCAATTTTTTTATGTCATTAAGAAAATCAACCACGTCTTTCAGATTATCAGCTTCAAAAACATCTATTCCGTCAATATATACACATTCAGACCCATTCCCCGAAGGCACTATGACATATTCAAAATTTAGTTCTTTAGCTTTTAAAACAAATGCAAGGACACCGTCTACAGCTCTTATACTGCCGTCAAAACCGAGTTCACCGATAAATACTCCGTTATTAACACATCCTTTAATGATTCCGTTCGACTTTAATATTCCGATTGCAACGGCAACATCAAGCCCTGTTCCGTTTTTCCTGAGATTAGCGGGAGTAAAATTTATAATAATTCTCTGAGGCGGTATATCATATCCTGAATTTTTTATTGAAATCTTAACTCTTTCCTTGGCTTCTTTTACTTCCGTATTAAGAAATCCGCTCATTTCAAAACACGGCAATCCGCCTCCCACATCTGTTTCAACACCTACAATATGTGCATCTATTCCGAACAGAGTCATTCCATATGTATTTGAGTACATCAGTCTCCTTTCACAATAAGCATTAAAGTACCTGAATATATTGTTAAATATAGTATTTCGAAGTTCCGACAATATTTTTAAACATTGCATTTTCGTATTGATAATACCGTATGCGTGATATTTATTTTGAAACATTTATTCTGTGTGGATCTGTATAAATATTAAAAAAGTTGAAAGTTAGATTGAATAATGTTATAAATTAATTATCAAAACATTTGTTTGTGTATTTTATTTTATGTTTTAATTAATAAAATGTCAATACCGAAAAAACAGTAAAAACATTATCGTATCTGCATTCTTGTTATTCCGTAATATCTGTCGTTTAACCGATAATTAATAAGTCGACAATATTACGGCAGACAACAAAATAAAAAAGAACACAGACCTGATTGCCCGTGTTCTCAAACAATTATTACATTAGATTACAAATTTATCCTAATTCATCCCATATATTTTCAGCTTTCGAATATATCAAAACAGCAATCTGAGATATATTGTATTTTTATTATTTTACGTTATAAGATATTCTTATTTTTCCCTGAAGCATCAGCGTTTATGTTTATTCTTTACGGAATAAATTATCGCTGTAGATATAATTGCTATGCCTAATACAACGAAATAAGGCAATACATTTAACTCATCACCTGTTTTGGGTGAACTGCCCTTATTCTCTTCTTTCGGAGGTATGTCGGGAGTTTCTCCCGGAGTTTCCGGCGGAGTTTCAGGTCTAAGTTTGTTAGTTATTAAATACCCTTTCTCTGCACTTCCCGTTATAATTCCTTCATAATCTCCGCTTATATTCACTTCTCTTACGGTATATGTAATCTCCTCATTCTTATGGTTATATTTTTCCAAATTCGTAAATGAACCTGTCCAATTATTATCTTCATTCAATGTGATTATTTTTCCGTTTACATCTTCTCCGTCTGCCACAAGCTGTACATCTACTCTGTCGGGTCTTTTCCCGCTGCGGTTATTGTCATCTTCCCAAATTTTTGTAACTTTTATATCTGTTTTTTCATCTACAGGGCTGTTTGTGATCTTAAATCCATTATACTGATCCCCGCTTATTGTTCCTGCATATCCGTTTACATGTTCTTCTTTTACGGAATATATAATATTTTCACCGTTTGCGGTTACGGGCAGGTCTTTAAATTCAATTTTCCATCCGTTATCCGCACTTAATCTTTCGGTTTGCATATCATATTCTTTGCCTCCGACTGTACCCGTTAACGTTACGGAAACAGATTCCGGACGATTATCAGACGCGTTTTCATCGTTCCATATCTTCTCTGCAGCTATATCCGTAATTTCTTCCGGTGTACCTATTGTCACGGTACCGTTGCTTCCGATACCGGCGCCTCTGGTTTCTGAAACATTACCGCTGATTATTACCTTTCCCAACCGAGAAGTTAATTCATTTCCCGTTTCATCCGTATGAAGAAGCAAATAGTTGTTATTTTCCAATGTGCCCTTGTGATCTTTTTCTTTCAAATATGAATTATCACTGTTTTTCCAATTATATGCGACTCCGCCCAACATCCTCTTGGAAATCTCATATTCCGGATTGCCGCTGTGTAAACCGAAATAATTACTTTGCAAAATAAATATTTCACTTTCTTCGTTTCCTTTGTGATTTCCGTAAATTGCAGCTCCGTCGGTAATATAAATTTTAGTTTTTGAAATCGGACAGGCGGCATAACCTGCTCCGTCTGACTTAGATGTGTTATTTGTTATAATAACATTCTTTAAATACAACTCTCCGTTTGCGCCGTTTACGCCGTACATATCGTTGGCACCGTTTACATAGATACCACCGCCGCCGAAAGAATTTTCCGTATATCCCGTGGCGTCCATTTTATTGTTTATAATGTTTCCGCCGTAAATATATGCTTTAGATACTCCTCCGAAGTAATATTTAGCCTGTATAAATATTCCTCCGCCCGATGAACCTGCAGTATTCCCTTCAACGGTTCCTCCGTTCATGTTCAAAACATTGCCGTCGCCCCATTGATTTGAACCAAGACTGATACCGCCGCCTATTTCATTTGAATAATTATTAATTACTTTTGCGTTTCCCGACATATTAATTGTACTGCCCTGATCCGCCAATACACCTCCGCCTGCCGAATAAAACTGACTCGGTACTGTACTTCTGTCTGTTACACGCTTTGAATAATTATTTTGAATCACTCCGTCCGTAAAATTCATAACGGAACCGTATAAATAGACTCCTCCCCCGTATGTAGCCTGATTACCTTCAATGATACCGCCGTTCATATTGACGGTTGCTCTCACGGCATTTACCGCTCCGCCGTCGGTAGAAGTGTTTACTATATCTTTAATCTTATTATTTCTTAATACCGCCCCCGAAGATATATTGAGTTTAGCATCTCTTTTTACGTTAATAAGCGAATTTTCAATGTTATTATTATTTTCCGCGTTACCGTCAATTATTACATCAGACAGTGTAACCGTATTGCCTGATTCAACACTGAATAAATATCCGTTGAATCGGGCTCCTCTTATTATTTTTGCATTAGTGCCATTTAATGAAATATCTCCGTTAATTTCGGTTCTGCCCACAACAATAATATTTTTTATTGTCGGATTGGCCACTGAAAGTTCCTTTGCCTTTTCAAATGTTTTTACTGCCTTTTCCGGAACTGTTCCGTCATTAGAATCATTCCCCGACTGTCCGTCCAGATATATTTCCTTTATGTACGGATTCTTTGATGTCACATTCATATCCGTAACCAAAAGTGCCTTCTTTCCGGTTATGGGATCTGTAACATATCCTTCGTTTAACTTTAATCTCGGAACACTTAATATCATTTTTCCGTCAGATTTTTTCAAATATAAATCATAATGTAAAAGATACGGCTCAATATCATTTCCGTCTTCCGATTCGTAATATTCCACATCGACCCGTTCATACGGAATATTGATATTTTCAAAATTAATATCACCGTGCCAGGTATAATCCTCTGCCGTATATGACATTTGTTTAATTAATGTCTCACTTTGTCCGTCGATATGAAGTTCAAAATCAACCGTAAAATCTCTTAAATTCCAATTTTCATGGTCAAAAATATCATTTTCCGGTTGAGTCATCCAATAATTGGCATATGCTCCGTTCGGATAGTCATACGTTGTCATGGCTTTTCTTGTTATTCCGAAATTTAATACATATCCATTATCTTCAGTTTGATTTTGGGCGTATACCAAACCGCCTGTGAACAGTGACACAAAGAGCGTAATTACTGCCGTAAACCATAATAATATCCTGCTGTTTTTTCTCATTGCACCTCCGTATTTATGCTGTAAAAATACTTTATTATAAAGATTACAATGTTATTTTATCACGAAATTGTTATTTAATTAACATATTATGTTAATAATTTAACATAATTATTTTATTATTTTTAATAAAATATCCTCTTTTTCAGAACTTCGCCACGCATTAAAATTGCGACACTGCTCTGAAAAAGAGGACATTACATTAAATTTTATTTTATTGTTTGTTTCCGCGGATGTTCATATGCGTTAGGCACTTATCTGCTCTGAAATCAGGTATTGTTCACTACCTTTTCCGCATTATTCTTTACTTCATCCGGAACCGTTATGTCTTTTACATTATTATATCCGTTGATTTTAAATTCTACTACCGCGTTATCCATAGAAATCGATGTTTTTTTACCTGCTGCCTTATCAGAAACGGATCCTATCAGAGAATTAATTACCTCTGTCATTGAATCCCCCAAATCAAATTTAATTCCTTTAATTTCATGGGTCTTCTTATCAAAATAAATATCCGAATTAAACTTTATGTTATTTAAAATATCACTTGAAATATTCTTTCCGTTCAAAACGCCTATCCCGTCGGCAAACGCCTTGTTAATTTCTTCATTTCCCTTTGTAAGATCGGTAAGGGTATAGCTTCCGGAGATCACATAACACTCACTGCCGTTGTATTGCTCCGTACCTTCTTTTAACTCCAGTTTATCATTTACGTTTTTGATTCCGTTTATTATTTCCGTTATCTTACCGGGATCAAATTCAGCGGTTGTATCACCTTTCTTTTTACTGTATACATTCCATGTCAAATTGTCATCTGAAAGGGTTTTTGTTCCGGTGTAAACATTTACATTATCACCCTCTTCAACCATATACATTTCCACTGCAGAATTTTCTTTAAATCCGCTTACCGAAAGTTCGGTATCACCTTTAATGTGACTTGAACCGTCAGGAAGCATTTGTTCAATATCAATATTATTTTTTAAATTCAAATCTATGCTTTTATCCGCAACTACAACATTGATTTTTGAATTTTGACCTATAGTGGCGGATAATGAAGAACTTTCGGCAATTTTCTTCAATCCGTCTTCTATCAATGCCTCTTTTGATGCAGGCGCTGCGGCTCCGCATCCTGACAATACCATTCCCGCGGCACCCATTGTTGTCACTATTCCTGTCAAAAATAACTTATTCATCTTCCCCTCCATTACTTATTCAGATCAAATATATTTTACCATATTAAATAAAAACACCTGATACTTGTATCGTATCAAGTGTTTTTACAACAATATTAAAAGATACGAAACGTGAAAATCCGTCATTATCGACTTTCCCGTTTTCAAATTAATAAGATCAGTTAGCGCTGTCGGTTATTTCCTTTGGAATATCAATCGATTTTACGTTATTGTATGTGTTAACAGTCGTAATTTTAGATGAGTTAACTTTTATATCCACTTTTCCGCCTGATGAATCCAACTGCTCTTTCAACGCTGCTTCAAATATGGACTTTATTGACTCTGCCATATCAACTTCAACGCCCTTTACTTCCTTTGTTTCGGAATCGATATAATATACTGTCTTCGCCTTTATGTCCGAAATACTGTCGAGCCCGAGCTGACTAAAATCATTACCGGAATTAGCAAAATATTTTGAAATCTGATCAAACCCAATGTCGGCCTTTACGACATAGCAGTTGCTTCCTTCATAGGTTTGGGTTTTATTGTCCATGGAAAATGAATCTTTGTTATCTTTATACAAATCATAAAGATTAATATTTATTTGTTCACTTGCCTTTTCAAAATCAACGGATGATTTAGTCCAGTCTGATGAAGTTCCTCCTGTTGAATTGGTTGAATAAATATCAACTTTTTTGCTGTCAGTTGGGTTAACAGCCATATATATTTCTGATTTTGTCTCGCTTCCCACACCGGACAAACTCTGTTTCATGTTATAAACCTGATGTGAAGCAAATTTATCCAATACAGCCTCTATTGTTCCTTCACCGGATATCTTCATGTCAAAATCCTGACTTTGTCCGTTAGCGGAAGCCGATACCTTAAGATCAAAATCTATATTCATTTTTGTTGTAACGGATTTTACGGACTCCATGGCTGTCTTTGTATCTTCCATAACGGAATCTATGGTAACATTGCTTACCGAACCGCCGTTATTGCTTCCGCATCCTGCAAATATAACTCCCGAAGCAGCTAATGAGCCTATTAATAAAATTTTCTTCATATATAAATCCTCCAAACAAAACTTTTCCGATATACTTTCCCATTTACTTTGCTAATTATACTACATTATCCATACATTTGTATTAATTTTTTTAATATGTCTTAAAATATTCTACAATAAACAGCATAAAACATAAGTACTTGATCTGATTTAATAAATAAAAAACCTGTCATTAAAATATTTTTACATTTTTATTAATTTGTCATTAATATTGTAAAGATAGAATCTTCCCTTCTTGCCTACTCTTTTCACCACCTCTATATCGTTCATTACACGAAGCGATATGGATGACTGATATGATGAAATATTACAGCATTCAGAAAAATCACCTGACGTGAATTCATCTCCCAGTTCTAACGGCAAAAATTGAATCCAATCCTCATATCTGTCTATTGTATAAATATTGTTAATTCCCAAAGGAATTTTATTTAATTTTGAATATGGTCTTCTCTTCCCGTTTCTTATGGGCTTATTGCTGTTTATTTGAAGAATATCCATTTCATATATATGAATCTTTATGTTTTTGTGTATTAAATAATCCTTTATGCCGTAAAGTTCGTCAAATACATCATAAATATTACCTTTAAACGGTGATTTTCTGATACCGGACTCCATAAACCGTTCAATGTCGAACTTACCGCTCTTTATGTCTTTTATGTCAACATATGTTATCCATTTATTATTTATAAGAGGATAAACTATGCATACATTATATTTTTCCAGGAAAACATTTAGTTTAGACTTTAATTTGTACAGGCTTTTTGTCTGTATTTCCGTAATAGTATTACCATTTTGTATATCGGCAAAATAATTATCCACAAAAACTTCATGATTATCAATATTATCATCCATATATCTTTTCAGACAATTATGCAATATACTCTCTCCCATTGTTCCTATGGGACCGTTTTCCGTATTAAATTTATTTTTTAAAATACTTTTACGGGAAACTGTCATTATGTCAGAAAGATTAGCAAGTACACTTTCCCGTATACCCGCTAATCTTTCATAATCAGTATAATTATTATTATAAAGCAACAGTTCCATCACATTTGAAGGTTTCATATTACTTATTCTCTCTTAAGACCGCCTGTTCCGAATTCGGATAACTCCAATCCCTTATTTCTTTCAAGAACCATTCTGATACTCCATTCGTGAACAAATAAAAGAAGAACATTGCCCTTTAAGTCACGAATCTTCTTCATATCAGATGTTCCGTTTATTGAGTCCGGATCGAATTCATCCTGATTACTTATGTATCTTATATATTCATAAGGAAGCTGCTCAAGACCGATGTCAACATTATATTCACTTGCGAGTCTGAACTTTAAAACATCGAACTGAAGTGTTCCGACCGCGCCTACTATAATCTCTTCCATTCCGGTAATATATTCCTGAAATATCTGAACCGCGCCTTCCTGGGCAATCTGTGTAATTCCCTTTACAAATTGCTTCCTTTTCATTGTATCAAGCTGTTTTACTCTTGCAAAATGTTCCGGAGGGAATGTAGGTATTCCCTCAAATGCAAACTTATCCTTTGAGCTGCATAAAGTATCGCCTATGGAGAATATTCCCGGATCGAAAATACCGATAATATCGCCTGCATATGCCTTATCTACTATATGCCTTTCACTTGCCATTATCTGCGTAGGTTGTGAAAGCTTAATCTTCTTGTTGGACTGAACATGCCAGGCTTCCATGCCTGCATCGAATTCGCCTGAAACAATTCTGATAAATGCTATCCTGTCTCTGTGAGCTTTATTCATATTAGCCTGAATTTTGAATACAAATGCACTGAAGTCCTCAACTTCCGGCTCTATAACTCTTAAGTTTGACTCTCTTGAAGCCGGGGATTCCGTCATCTTTAAGAAATGGCGTAAAAATGTTTCAACACCGAAATTGGTAAGAGCGGAACCGAAAAATACAGGAGTAAGATTACCTGCTCTTACTTCATCTAAATTAAACTCACTTCCTGCTCCCTCAAGAAGTTCCATGTCTTCTTCAAGTTTTTCTCTGAAATAATCACCTATCTGATCATCTATTGAAGGATCGTCTATTGAAACATTCCAGGTATTAACTTCTTTCTGGCCGTTCATCTCTGCGGTAAACATGTTTACTTCTCTTGTTTCCCTGTCAAATACGCCTTTGAATTCTTTTCCCGATCCTATAGGCCAATTCATCGGACATGTGCTGATTCCGAGTATGCTTTCTATATTATCAAGCAATTCAAACGGATCTTTTGACTGTCTGTCCATCTTATTGATGAATGTAAATATGGGGATATGTCTCAGAACACAAACTTTAAAAAGTTTAATTGTCTGCTTTTCAACACCCTTGGAGGCGTCAATAACCATGACTGCGGAGTCTGCCGCCATAAGCGTCCTGTATGTGTCCTCCGAAAAGTCCTCATGTCCGGGTGTATCAAGAATATTTACACAATATCCGTCATATTCAAACTGCATAACGGATGACGTTACCGAAATACCCCTCTGCTTTTCAATTTCCATCCAGTCAGACACGGCATGTTTCGCCGTCTTTTTTCCCTTAACGGAACCTGCAAGGTTAATAGCTCCTCCATATAACAGAAACTTCTCCGTAAGAGTTGTTTTACCTGCATCCGGGTGGGAAATAATCGCAAAAGTCCTTCTTCTTTCTATTTCTTTATTCTTATCGTTACTCATCATATTCACATCATTCTAAACTATTAAGTTGGAAGTCATAAGAAATAACACACTTATCTTTTTCATCGAATCTTCTGAACAAATTAACGATATCCGTCATTACGGATTCAAAATCATCCTCATCCGCCTCTACCTGCAAAACGTGTGCATCGTTAAATAATTCAACGGATTTTACCTTTTCATTTTTTCTGATATCTTCCAGAATTGCATCAGCTTCTTCACTGCTGACAGTCTTGTTTTTAGGATAAGTTACACTATATGATCTAACCATTTTTCTCTCCTTCATAATTGCAAGATTATCTTTTAGCCATAATCATTCTTCTATAACATGTTTTCTGATTATACATAACAAAATTATCCTGTGCAATGATAAATTACTTCATAAACTGATCCAATGCCTGATTAAGCGTGTCGATAACATCATCGTCACCGTGCTCAACCGAATCGATAATACAATGTGTGAGGTGCTCTTTAAGTATTTCCCTGCCTATGTTGTTAACGGAAGATTTAACTGCCGCAAGCTGTACCAAAACATCAGAGCAGTCAACCCCGTTTTCAACCATTAATTTTACATGCTGCATATGTCCTATTGCGCGGCTGAATCTGTTAAGTATCTTTTTTGTATGTGCTGGATCATGACTGTGCCCATGTTCGGAACCGTCGGTATGCGTATGAGTATGTGCATCTTTGTCTATAAACTGTATCTTGTTGTCTATCTCTTCCTGAGTTGCTATTCTGACTTTAACAATACCGTGATCCTTTATGTGGACATAAGCAAAGCCTTCTTCATGCATTTTCTTATGGCAATCTTCATCTATATCTTCCGCAAGAGAATTTGACATTGATTTTGAATGACTGTGCCCATGTTCATGAGTATGACCGTGAGATGTCCCAACCTGTTTATGATTATGTTCATTTGTATTTTCTTCAATATTGCCCATATCGCTCCTAAACCCCTTCTGATACAATATAATAAAAATATACAATAATAATTAATCCATATTTTACAATAATTAAAGCTCTTATAATAATTGTATTTGATTATATCATTAATTCGTAACTATTTTCTATTGATTTTTGCACAGTAATAATTTAAAGGTGATTTTTTTACAATTTATATTCTTAAATATTAAATGTCACGGAGTATTCCCGTAAGTATGTCATCTCCGTATAATCCATCTTTTTCCATTTGCTCAGTAACATATTCATAATTAATATAGGAATGTTCAAATTGCCTCGAATATAAATGAAAAATATCGGCAATGTTTTCATAGGAAATATCTTTATGTACATAAAGATATGATTCACAGAGTTTTCTGCATACAATATACGCCACTACTGCTTTCTTTATCTGAACAACCGCATTGCCTTCATACACTGCCTGTAGAAAAAACCTGTAGACATAATAAAACATGAGATTTTCAAATGAGTAATTATTGTCTTCAACATTGACAATATGCTCTTTCAGAAGTGTTTTTTCTTCATCTCCGATATTTTTATATGCGTTATATTCTTCAAGTCTTTTATGCCAATCATCATTTATTATTTCATAGCCCTCAAAAGGCTTTAACATATATTCAATATCGTAATCCGGCTTTTTATTTTCCGATAAAGCTTCTATTTCTTCATCATTTTCCCAAATAAATACTTTTTTATAAATTTGTATCAGCCTTTCTGAAAGAGTCCCCCGTGATTTATCAAATATAATATTAAAAATATCTTTTCTCAGACTAATCAACTCGAAATAAACAGATGCGTCAATGTCATTGTATGTCTTCACCGTCTCATCATTCAATTCAGAAACCAGCTCCGTTTTTCCGATATTTACAAACATTTCCGCCACAACCGGACAAGAAGGAGCAACTCCGATTTCTCTTGTCGAACCGTATTCATTTTTAAATCTGGGAAATTCATCACAGGTTTCACATAAGGCACTTTCACCCAGTTCTTTGTATATATCGCACAAATTGTCTTTATCGAGAAACGGACATCGCATATTATCGGTAAGTTTGAAGGTACAACCGCCGTCTTCCTTTGGTATCATCACATTTAACAGACGTTTGCCGATTTCTCCCTTTTGCTCCTTATAGAATTCGTAAGACCGCTCATCCACGTCAACATCCCAGCCCGCGCAACATGTATCTCCGCACTTTTCCGCAATGCACTTAAAATCTTTATAATAATACGGTGTAACTGTTTTCATTTTATTATCCTCAAATTTTTCGATTTATTTTACTTTTATCCGTAACAACAGATAATTTTTGAAATTTTAATTATGCAGACAAACTTTAATTAAATATTATACATTTTTATTTTTCATACATCAAAAAAACGCTCAGCCTTCGATTAAAATGTATATACAGTCATTAATCCGTAATACCTATCTCGAAGACGAGCGTTATATTTTTAAATGGAATCCGATATTGCCTTTTTATTTCTTTTACTTTGAATAATAAGTATTGCAACACCTAAAGCTGCCGTAAATATGGCAATAAACTGTGAAGTTGATAATGTTCCGACTGCTCCTCTCGGATCGTCTCTGAAGAATTCAATCACAAATCTTCCGCCACTGTATAATATAATATAAAGACCGGCTATTAATCCCTTAAATCCTTTTCCTGATTTATTATTGTATCCGGCAACGGCAATAAGAATAAAAAATATGGCAAAATCTCCTATGGAAGAATATATCTGTGTAGGTATGAGAGCCATTCCGCTCGGAGCAAGTCCCGTATCGGGGAAAACAACGCCCCACTCATGATCATGAGCCTCTCTTCCGTAACAGCAACCCGCAAAAAAACATCCTATTCGTCCAAATCCCTGTGCCAATGCAACTTCCGGAATAATAAGGTCAAAATATTCAAAGAAAGAAACTTTCTTTGCTTTTACATATATAAATGCACAGATTACTCCGGTTATAAGTCCTCCGTAGACAACAAAACCCTCTGAACGAATTAATGCTCCTAATGGATCCCTGACAGTATCCTCCCACTCAACAATCATGTAGAGAAGCTTCCCTCCGGCAAAACCCGTGATTCCGCCTATGATACCTGCTATCCAAGCTATATTACTGTTAAGCTTTAATTGTTTGGCTCTGAATTCAAGTACAATAAATGCAACAACAATTCCGATTCCAATCATAAGGCCATATCCGTGAATAGGTACGTTTCCTATGTTGAAAAGCACAAAATGCATAGTTATTCTCCTACTTGTTTTTACAATTTTATTATGTTAATATTTACATGATAAATGATTACATCATTTATATCAACATCATATACTCCGCACCCTAATCAGGTGTGGTATCGGTCACACCCCCTCAGTGACCATCTTGCTAAATCAATGGGCTTTAATCCCATTGATTTTTTTATCATTTTTTTATTATTTAAAATAAAAACGAATTAAAATAAAGACAGCCGAAACCGGCTATGCCGATTCCGACTGTCTTGTCAGACTCTTAAGTCATTAAGGTTATTAATGTTTCTTTCTTCCTGCAACGGCAGCGGCACTTATAATGCCTGTTGCGGAAATTGCAATCAATACATAGTAGATCATATTGTTACTATGATCGGCTGTGTCTACCTTTTTATCACTCTTGTTATTTAAATTATTCTTAGAGTTATTATCTGTATTGTCTTTGTTTCCGCCGTTTTCACCGTTGTTTTCCTTAACTTCATGAACATTAACCAATACTTCGCCTTCATATACAACATTCTGAGCTGATGAATATCCCGCAATATCATCTTCGGTTATACCGTAAACAATAATGTTGCCGTTCTCGTATTTCAGAATATCGGAATAAGTGACAGTATATGTTCCGTCATTGTTGTCAACAACTTCAGCCGTTACTCCGTCAACCTCGGTACCATCGGCAAGCAAATGAAGCTTTGAAGCGAATTCATCCGCAACCGGTCTGATTTTATCCTGATTATTCTTATCATCCCACTTCTTTGTTACAACCACGTTTGTTCTCTCAGGAGTATGAGTATTGGTAATTACTCCTCCGTTAAGCGCCGTGCTGTTGTCTGTTGTATATCCGCTTACGGCATCCTCTTTTACACTGTATGTTATAGGATTGCCTGCCGCGTTCTTTGCAAGATTCGTGTATTTTACGGTATATGTTCCGTCGTTGTTGTCAACAACACTCGGTACAACTCCCGTCACTTCTGTCTCGCCGTTCATCAAATGAAGCTTTGATGCAAAATCATTTGCACCCGGTCTGATTCCGTCTCTGTTGTTATCGTCAACCCAGTTCTTTGTAACCGTGATTTCAGTAACTTCAGGAGTATGAGTATTGGTGATTGTCTCACCGTTCTTTGCCGCGGTTTTGTCTGCCGTATATCCGTCAACGCCGTCTTCTTTTACCGAATAATTGATTTCGGTACCGTTTTCATACTTTTGAAGATTAGCATATTCAATCGTATAAGTATTATCACCATTATCTCTGATAACAGGCGTTGCGCTTTCAACGACAGTATTATCCCTCATCAATGAAAGCTTTCCGGCAAATAAATCCGTACCCGGTCTTAAACCGTCACGGTTACCGTCATCATTCCATGATTTAGTAACAATTAACGTAAATGTTTCAGGCGTATGTGTATTGGTGAGTGTTTCACCGTTTTTTACGGAAGTTTTATCCGCCGTGTATCCGTCAACATTTTCTTCCTTAATTGAATATTCGATAGGTTGGCCGTTACTGTTTTTTGGCAAATTCTCATAAGAGATTTTATATGTTCCGTCGAGATTGTCCTCTACAACAGGTGTTACTCCCGTAACTTCAACATCATTATCTCTGTATAATTTAACCATTGAAGCAAATTGTGAAGCGGAAGGACGCTTACCGTCCTGATTGTTTCCGTCACTCCATGCCTTAGTGATTGAAATATATGTCGTTCCGACATTATGAGTATTTGTTATGGTTTCACCGTTTTTTACGGTATATGTATCGGCTTTATATCCGTCTATGATATCTTCCTTAACCGAATATTGAATATCCGTACCGTTTTCTTTTTTCGGAAGACCCGTATATTTTACGGTATATGTTCCGTTTCCGTTATCGGTTACGGCAGGAACGGCTCCTTCAACCTTGTTATCGGCATTCTCCCCCTTCATAAGGTGTACCATGCCCGTATATTCTGTGGCTGTCGGTCTGATACCGTCCTGATTATTACCGTCAACCCAATTTTTTGTAATACTTATATCAACCGTCTCCGGTGTATGAGTGTTAACCAGTGTTTCACCGTTCTTTACGCTTTCAGCGCTTGGAGTATAGCCTGTTATACCGTCTTCTTTTAATTTATAATCGGCATTTTCACCGTTGATATACTTATTCAGGTTGCCGTAACTTATTGTATAAGTGTTGTCATTATTGTCGGTAATTACCGGAGTTACACCCGTAACCTCCGTATTGCCGTTCATAAGATGTACTTTAGATGCATAATCGGAAGCGTTAGGTCTTAAACCGTCTCGATTGTTGTCATCATTCCAGTTCTTTGTAACCGTGAAAGAAACTTCCGTACTTTCCTTGCTTAAAGCCATGGAGGCGCTTACATTTGCCTTGTTAATTACCGCTCCTACCATGTTTTGGAATCCCTCGGGATTTCCGTTTGTATCCAGTTTTGTACTCAGTAAACTTTCAGGCGGATGATAAACTTTCAAATTACCTTCCATCCATGCCACGTCGGCAGATACCGAAACAGACAGGTTGTCTGCAGGTTCGTTGTCCGATACAAGCTGAAAACTTTCACCCTCGCCGACAAAGCTTTTCCCGTTGGTAGTCTTAACTCCGTCAGGTAATTGAAATGCATATTTTGCATAGTAATTGCTCGGAGCATTTAAAGTAAGCGTACCGGTTTTCCACTTTTTGTCAGTCGTATCAAACTTGAATTCTCCGTCTCCCGTAATGGAAACCGCAGATGACGAAGGTTCGCTTTTTAGAATATTAGCACCCTTTAAACCCAATAATGAGTATGTCAAAGGTTTCTTTTCAACAGGTGAATTGTCCGGAACGCCGTTCTCCGCCATTAAAGACCAAACCGCGTTGGACGTTGCTTCATAAGCCTGCTGCTTTGTAAGATAGTAGCTATCTCCCATTATCAAAGGTAATGCCTGAAGAGGATCACCGTAATTAACGGCCATAACCGCCTGATAAAACGGAAGAGACTGTATCTCTAACTTTGTAAGTCCGGATTTGGATGTTGAATCCCCCATTCTATATACTTTAGTAATAAAATCCTGAAGTTTTTCGTATTTTTCGTTTTTACTCATCATATCATTGTATGTAAAAACTTCATTGCCGATTTCATCAGGAAAGTCCTCTCGTATAACAGTAGGAGCATCCAAAAATTCGTTATATTCATCAACTGTTATAGAGTCAACTTTATCTGCATTGCTGTACAGATTAGCTCCGTTATACGGATAACCCGCATAAAGAACTGCCTCCAGCTGATTTGTCATTGCATTGATTTTTTCGGAATCGGTAATACCGTTGGCAATCAAAAATTCTTTGAAATCCATAGGGCTGTAGTTAGCTTCAGTCGGTAATCCCAATTCTTTAGACGGCCATGCAAGACCGTTGTTCATACAAAACAATATAATATTTGTGTCATGTACAAAGTAAATGTCGTTAGCCGTATCATGATCCACCTGTATCTTATCCGCTGTTTCGGCAGCAGATACTCCCAAAGGTGCAGATGGTATGAAAAACATTACAAATGCAAGAATCCATACTGCGATACGTTTTAATATCTTCATCCTACTCTCCTTCCCCTAATAATATAAAACGTATAACAAATGTGATTATTGTAATGGTAGACTTAACAGCGCCCTAAGATTAACACAATTACAATCCCATATCCATGATACATATGCTTTTTTTATCATTATAAGCATATTGTAAATAATTGTATTTTATGATTATTCATAATTATTTATACTCTAACACAACATGAAAATATCCCTTTAATAATAAAAATCACCCATGTACCGTATATGATTGAATAACTCAATTTACGGTATACAAAGGTGATTTTTTGATTATTTTCTTCTATGTATAATGAAATTTATTGTATTTATTATGTTTATTGATTTTAAAAGTTTTTAGTATCTTATTTATTCAACCTTCAAAACCAAAGCATTTCGTATTTTCAATACTTTACGAACTTTCGGTACTTATTCAACATTCCAAACCCTGATTGTATTTGTTCTGTTTTCTCCGATAGGAACGCCTGCACTTAGAACTATTCTGTCCCCTTTTTCAACGTATCCCTCTTCCATAGCTCTTAATACACAGTGTTCAAATATGTCTTCCATGTTGTCTCTGCTCTCTCTGAGCATAGGCTGTACACCGCGATACAGAGCCATTTGATGATACACCTTTAAATTATTGGTCGAACCGATTATCGGCACGGAAGGAAGATATTTGGACATTCTTGAAGCTGTATTTCCCGATATTGTAACGGCAATAATGACTTTGGCATGAACATCCTTTGCCAGGGAATCGGCGGCACGGCTTACCGCATTTACAATATCATCCGCATTCATGGCATATCCCACAGGAACTCTCGGTAAATGTTCATAATCTTCTTCAGCCTGTTCGCATATTTCCGCCATGGTCTTAACCGCCTGTACCGGAAAACGACCTGCCGCACTCTCTCCGGAGAGCATAACCGCACTTGTTCCGTCAAACACAGCATTGGCTACATCACTGATTTCCGCTCTTGTAGGTATCGGGTTGTTCATCATTGATTCAAGCATCTGAGTTGCTGTAATAACTATTTTGCCTTCTTCCACACATCTTGTTATTATTTTTTTCTGTATTCCGGGAAGAAGCACATAGTCTACTTCAACGCCCATGTCTCCTCTTGCAATCATTATACCGTCTACAAGCGGAAGTATTTCTTCGAAATTTTTTATTCCCTGTGTGCTTTCAATCTTCGCAATGATTTTTACGTCATCGCCTCCGTTTTCATCAAGGAAGTTTCGTACGGCTTTCGCATCATCCGCCGTTCTCATAAATGATGCCGCAACATAATCCACCCCTTCTTTTGCGGCAAATACAAGATCGCTTTTATCCTGATCCGATAAATATTCCATTTGAATGTCGACTTCAGGTATATTTATACCTTTTCTGTCGGTTAAAGTTCCGCCGTGAATAACTTCACAGTGTATTTCAGTATCAGTAATGTTCGTTACTTTCAGCACAATCATTCCGTCGTTAATCAGTACTCTGTTGCCTTCCTTAAGTTCCTTAGGAAGACCCTTATAAGTAACGGAAACCGTTGTGTTGTTTCCCTGTTTATCCTCTGTGGTTAAAATGAATTCACTGCCGTCCGCAAGTTCGGCTTTTCCGTTTTCAAGCGTTCCTATTCTTATTTCCGGTCCTCTTGTGTCCAAGAGAACGGCGGCAGGGATTCCCAGTTCGTCCCTTACTTTTCGAAATGTCGTAATATTTTTACGGTGATCCGCATGAGAACCGTGGGACATATTCATTCGCCCGACATTCATACCTGCTTTAAAAAGCTCTTTAATAACTTCTTCACTTCCGGATGACGGACCCAATGTACATATAATTTTTGTTTTTCTCATATTCACCCTCCGCTTTTTAATCAGGTAATTTGTTCCTTGTTATTTAATGAGTCAGGTTAGCATATTGAAACTTCGATTACAAGTTACAACAAAAAAATTGGTTCTCATAATAACTATGTTAAAAAATAATGTTACGACTCACAAATCATGAACAGCAAAAGAACAGCTAAGATATTGAATTCACATTTATGCACGATTATTAAAAATGAAAATTTCATAAGAATAATTGTTTTACGGGAATTTAATTAAAATATCAGTATAAAATTAATATATTAAAAGAATTTTAAAAAACAGTATGAAGGAAATAATATGCCGTTATATAATAAGGAAAACACATAAAGTAACAAATAAAACTATGAATTCCCGGATATTTCAACCCGATGTATTCAAAAACAATATTCGGATTTATCACAACTTTCGGCATACTATGATTGTATATACATTTTACTGTTTATCAGCTAAAATGAAGTGAATTGCAATGTTTGAATTATTATGTTTATTAATATTTCCATTAGCTGTTATAAGAGCTGTTTTAAAAAAAAGTAAATAAGCGTTTAATTATATGGCGCCCCGACCAACTGTCGGGACGTTTTTTTATTAGCAATAAAGCGTTATTATATGCAGATGTGCTTCTAATATATATTAGCTTTTATTTACTGCTCTTATCTTTGTAAAATATATAGTACGAATACTTTATTATTTCTAACAATTGATTGTCTGACATTCCTCTCAATATATCCGGTAATTCAAAAAATAATTCTTTATGATTTATTGTTATCAATTAAGATACATAAAAAGGACGTAGGTTAACCCACGTCCTCAAAAGAATAAACAAACCTAAACAGCATCCAATAAAGATAACCTGTTCTGATTTATGCTTTTTAGTGGAGTAGACGAGAGTCGAACTCGTGTCCAAAGACAAATTCGCGTGTACTTCTACTATCATAGTTACTCTCGGAATTCCACGGTATATATGAAAGCAACAAACATATACCGTGTATCATCTTTAATACGCCTAACGGTTAGGATGCATTGCCGCTATCGTTTCCTACATATTTATGAGATCTGAGTCCGATAAGTGCAGGTGCTTTCGAATCAGACCGCCGGTAAACCGGCTTTTGCCGCCTTAATTAGGCAGCTGCTAATTGTCTATTATCGTTAGCGTTTATTTTAGGTTCGCGTGTGTCGTACAGCTTACGGATAGCTTCTCCACCTTCATCATCCCTGTCGAAACCTTTACTACCCCAATGGAGTCTGATTATATCATTTATACAATATAATGTAAACTTCATTTAACCGATTATATCGGTACGGAAAATTGTTAAAGCTTATTATTAATATAAATTTTTGATTTTAAACTCTTTAACTGCTTCACGTTCCTGGTCTTTTTTAGCTATATCTCTTCTCTTGTCATACAGCTTTTTACCTCTGCATAAACCTATTTCCAATTTTACGCGGCCGTTTGACAGGTGAACATTGAGAGGCATTATTGTATAACCTTTTTCCTTTACGGCGCCCGCAAGTTTAAATATCTGAAACTTATGAAGTAAAAGCCTTTTGGGTCTTAACGGATCCTTGTTGAATATATTTCCCTTTTCATATGGTGTCACATTCATGTTGTAAATAAATATCTCTCCGTTATCGATTTGAATATATGACTCTTTAATTGAACATTTCCCCTGTCTTATTGACTTTACTTCCGTACCGTGCAGTTCTATGCCTGCTTCATATTTTTCTTCCACAAAGTAGTCAAAATATGCTTTTTTGTTGTTGGAGAGTATCTTATACGGTTCTGCCTTTGCCATAATTCCTCCTGATTATACTCAGTTATATTCTTTAACTAAACTGAATGTTATTGTTTTTAATTCAGCGTCCGCATCTTCAACCTTTACTCTGAGCTTTTGTCCTATTCTGAATTCTCTTCCGCCGGTCTCTCTCATAAGAATAAGATTGGTTTCGTCATATACATAGTATCCGTCTTCAAGTGAAGAACACGGTATAAGACCTTCAATGGTATTAGGAAGCTCCACATATATTCCCCACTGTGCAAGTCCCGCTATTATGCCGTCAAATTCATCACCGATATGACGTTTCATATATTCCGCCATCTTAAGTCTTACGGCTTCTCTCTCAGACTCTATAGCCCTATATTCCATCTCCGAAATATGCTGAGCAATATCCGGAAGAGTCTTTCTGAGGAAGGAAATATTTTCTTTGCTCAGATTTCCGTGAAGTTTCTTTTTTATTATTCTGTGATTCGTTAAATCGGCATATCTTCTTATCGGAGATGTAAAATGACAATAATATTCCGCTGCAAGTCCGAAATGTCCTATAGGTTCATATTTATCGGTGGGCTCACCGTTTTCAACAACCCTTATCGGAGTGGAATAAGATGCTCTTTTCATACATCTCAATGTCATCATGGAAATGTAGAATTCATCATCAGTTCCCTTAACCGAATCAATAAGTTTTTGAACATCCGTGGACGTAATGTTATTTAAATCAATAGGAAATCTGTATCCGAGAGCCAAAACAACCCTTTTAAGATTTTCCAACTTTTCCGTATCCGGATCTTCATGAGAACGATAAATCAAAGGAGTTCCCGCCCATTCTTTATCGAGAGTGACATATTCGGCAACGGTCTCATTTGCTATAAGCATGAGTTCCTCAATAATTGCCGTTGCGGAATTGCGAAGTCTCGGAATAATGTCAATAGGATGTCCCTCGTTGTCCAACTTAACATCGGCCTCGGGAAATTCAAACTCTACCGCACCGCTTTCCTTTCTTATCTGTCTTAAAATATCCGATAATTCCTTTAAGTTAACCAGATCCGGATAAATATTTTCCATAAAGCCCGATACGCTGTCCGGATTGTCCAAAGCCTCCGCTACCTGATTATAAGAAAGTCTCTTTGTAACATTTATAACGGTTTCGGCTATTCTTTTATTTACAATCTTTCCGTTATTATCAAAATCTATGATACAACTGAGAGTCAGTCTGTCGGCTCCTTCCACAAGAGAGCATATTCCCGTTGAAAGTTTCTCCGGAAGCATCGGAATTACTCTGTCAACGGGATATACGCTCGTACCTCTCTCCTTAGCTTCCGAATCGATAGGGTCGCCTTCCTTAACATAATGAGTAACATCTGCTATATGAACGCCCACATGATAACCGTTTTCATCTCTGCTTATTGATAAAGCATCATCGTAATCTCTTGTTTCTTCTCCGTCGATGGTATATACGGGCACGTTTCTGAAGTCTTCTCTGCCGTCATATTCATAAGGTTCCACGGATATGGGTATCTTTTTTGAATATTGTATAACTTCTTCCTGAAACTCCGTTGGGATGTCTTTTGATTTAAGAATGGATAAAATATCTATACCCGGCTTATCTTTATTGCCGAGCACTTCCATAACCACTCCGTCGGGTCTCTTATCCTTGGTTCCGTAGTGAATAATATTTACCAAAACCTTATCGTTATTCTGTGCATGTTTGGATTTATTTCCCGGAACGAATATATCAACGGCTATATTTTTAATATCCGGCTTAACAAAACCGAACTTATTACAGTCATTATATGTTCCCACAACAGAAGTTATCTTGTGTTCGAGAACCTCCGTTATTATTCCCTCTTTGCTGCCTCTTTCAACGTCTTCCCTGACTACTTTAAATCTTACCGTATCGTTGTGAAATGCCCCGTTTAAATTCTTTGCGGGAATAAAAATGTCGTCTGAACCGTCCTCCGGCTTTACAAAGCCGAATCCTTTTTTGTTGCTTATAAATATGCCTACATCCGGGCGTATAACCTTTTCTTCCTGATTATTATCCAATTTTATCCTCTTTCCTCTGTTAAATCTATCCTAAAAAAGGCACTCTTTAAAGAGTGCCTGATTGTCCTATTATAAAATATTAAAATTAAGTAAAATCCCAAGACCAAAAAAGATTGCAATAAAAATCCAAGACCATTTTACAATTCTTCCTTCTTTCGAGTGAGATTTGTTCTTGCTCCAATAAGTATCCGTATCTGACGAACCTGTAAGAGCACCGGATAATCCACGAGACTTACTTTCCTGAGCCATTGTTATAATAACCAATATTGCGCTGGCGGCAAAAAAAGCAATGGTTAAAATTATTCTTAAACTGCTCATTACACTCCTCCGATATTATAGTATTTTGTAATGCTATCACAGATACGGCATAAAATCAATATTTCAGAAAATTGCTTTTAAATATCACATGTAATTACGAAAAACTTTTTATACTTTAAATCGGTTTATGCATTTTATTAATACAAATACAATTTCTCCCGCATAACTAATTCTCCTTTGTTATTTATACTGTACAAAATTTATTGTAATATCTAATTCTATCTATTAATCTTGCGTTCTTTAAAAAATAATATGCGAGACCACTTACGAATATTACTTCTCTTGACATATCGTGATGTTCATTAATAATATAGTCGTAGTTAACCATCGACTCTAAGAATTGTCGTGACGGTACATCTCCTCTTAACATAGGTTTTTCCGGTGCCCCATTTGTCACACTCCATGTGGTCATATAAAACACTTGATCTCTTGTTTCTAAATGATCTATAAATTCAAAGAAATTTACCCGACTTTCCATAATTTTATTTACGTCCTCGTTTAGAAACACACTCCAGATTTTGTCATGCATAGGGAACATGATGTTGTATTTCCCCATATGGCAATAATCTATATTTGGTATTCTATGTTTTTCAAGGCAAAAATACCCCCACAACAACATACCGGGCGTTATAATTTTAATAGTTATCTTTTTCCCGAGAGATGTAACTATTCCCTCCTTTATCTTTTTCTTAACATCCTCTATCTTTGGTGCAATATCTTTTTTAAACTGTTCATATTCCTCCATCTTCTCCTTTATCAGTTGGTCTCTGTTTTTACACTTTCTGATTGTCTGCGAAAACGGTTTACCGTAATTAGGGTCTGTTGGTTCTTCTTTCCCTTCTAATGCGTCTATAAACATTTGGGTTTCTTCTTTATCAGCAATATTGCTTTCCTTGAATCTCTTATAGCTCTTTTCGAGATAGCTCCCCGACCCCGCATTTTTTAAATCAGCAGCGTCGAACGCTATTTTTGTCATAATTCCTGCAATTAAACGGCTGCCTTTATCACTCATACCACTTCCCATACAGTCACGTCCTCTCAACCATGTTTGCTATAGTGTATTTCATCAAGATGTTCTCACAATCATCACTCGGTATCATGTTTACCTTGTCTGATATTTTTAACATTTCGCAAAACCATTTCTCGTTTCCCTGGTCAAATACAATCCATGACGGATATTTAATGTTTAATTCAACTTCTTTATTATCATTTATATGTACTATCAGTGAGTTAAATATAAAATAATCCTCCATTTCTCTGAATTTTTCTAAACACTCACATACTGTATCAAATTTCTCTCTGTCGATGATTTCATATCCACTGTCATTTATTATTCTTCCGATACTTCCCTTCATTATTTATCCTCCAATTCAAATACTTTATAATAACCAAGAGAAAATTCTATAAATCCGTTAGTTTTACATCCTACCTCTACACACGGAGATGTTTGTATTATTTTTGAAAATATATATGGATTTTTTATGTTTAAAATTTTTCCTGTGACTGACACATACGCAGAACCTCCTCCTTTCCTAACAGCAATATCCACCTCTCTGCCGTCAAAAGCATATGGTAATATCCTTGTAACGGTGTTTATTAGTTTGATCTTTGATTCTACCGGCTTAGTTTTCATTGATTCATATGTCATAAGCCCTCTTAATAAATCTAATTGATTTGGTGTAAAGTCTTCAAAATCATCAAAGTCATCCGATTCATAAAAATAATTTTTCATGTTATTACCTCTCTTTCCAAAATGTTATTATTTTTCTGCTCAACTTCTTCAACTGTTCTTTTTGTGTATCACATCCTTTCTTTTCCGGCGCTTATCTGCTGCCGTAATGAGAGGTTCAAGACTGTACCTGTACTTTTTTACCTGCTCCCTGCTTACTTACTGCAAGGGGATCAAAACTGTACTTTCACTACCTCTCTTACCTATATATTACAAGGGGGATTCAAAACTTAATTGCACTTCTCTCACATTGCTTATTTGCCGCAAACACAGGTAAATCCACGGTTTTTTGCCGTTTTCCCAAAATAAATCATATGAGTGAATTTATTTTTTTAATAAATTCAGCTAAAACTCTTATATAAATTTTTATTTCAGGCTATAATATGTTATAAATTTTATTTTTAAGGACTGTATTTATGGATATATCAATTTATTTCCCGATGTGGGACAATCTTACTAAAAGCGAACAGGACATATTGAAATCATCAGCTGTTTTAATGAAGGTTCAAAAGGGCGATATTATTCATAACGGCAACGAGTGTTCCGGTCTTATTATGATTAAATCCGGAATCCTTCGTGCATATGTCATATCCGACAGCGGCAAAGAAATGACTCTGTACAGACTTACTTCCGACAACATGTGTCTGTTCTCCGCATCCTGTGTAGTTAACAACATTTCATTTGACATAGTAATCGAGGCCGAATCAGACAGCGAATTTATCCTAATTCCCTCAGAAATTTATAAAAATATCATGGAACATTCCGTATCTCTTTCCAATTTCACCAATGAATTAATGGCGGAGAAATTTTCTGATGTTATGTGGCTTATGGAACAAATTGCATGGAAAAGTTTTGATAAAAGACTTTCCGATTTTCTTATAAAAGAATCTGAGATAGAAAATTCGTTAACTCTTAATATCACTCACGAGACAATAGGAAATCATATGGGAAATCCGAGAGAAGTTGTAAGCAGAATGCTTAAGTATTTTCAGAATGAAAATATTGTTAAGCTCTCAAGAGGAATTATAGAAATAACCGATATGGATAAGCTTAGACGCGTTGCCGAATCAGATTAATCTTCATTTATTAATATAAATTCTTATACTGTGTAAGCATATAAAAGGGCTTCGCACCGTTTGGATTAACCCAAACGGTGCGAAGCCCTTTTTGAATTTATGCTTTCGTTTTGAATTTTTATTTTATAACAGTATTGCTTTAATGAAAGTATTATTTCCGTTTAATGTTTTCATTTTGTTTTACGATATTCAAATGTTTTGACTTATTGTTGATATTTATTTCCTTCTGTTATTAATTACCTTAGGAAGATTCCACTTATAACGGGTTGACAACATTCTGAGCACAAAGACTGTTATAGGAGAGATTAAGAGCGCCGTTGTTTCACCCGCGGCATTTAGTAATATTATGTACAGAACCGCACCTACAATGGAAGTAGAGGCGTAAATATCTTTATGTAATATATATGGTTTTTGCCTTGCCATTATATCTCTGATGAGTCCGCCGCCGACCCCGGTAATAACTCCGAGAAATACAATTAAAAACGTTTCGTTTCCGTGTCCTTCATTTATACCTACGGTTATCCCCGTAATTGTAAATATTCCGAGACCTATTGCATCCATAATCGATATAACAAAATCATATGCCTTATGACCGCCTCTTAACAAACTTTTGTTAATATATACTATAATAAATATCACAACCGAAACTATTGCGGCCGTTGTAATATATATCGGATCTGTGAGAGACGAAGGTATATTGCCGAGTATGACATCCCTTGTCATGCCTCCTCCGACAGCCGTAACAACTCCGAGTACACAAACGCCGAACACATCCATGTTTTTTTCTATTGCAAGCATGGCTCCCGAAGCGGCAAATGCTATTGTACCTATTATTTCTATGACAAAAATAATTATATCCGTCATGTTTGTTTCCTGCTGAATAAAATATTTGGTTGATTCAATGTCATAATTACAAATTCATATTTCAAAATTATAACATTGAATATATCCTTAATCCATAATCAGCAGTTTAAAATGCATTTTTTATTTACTGATGCCTGTTTATTTATCCATTCCGCACGGAGTGGAAGCTTCTACAAGAGTCTTTTCGTCTTTTACCGCATTGTAATATCTGTATCCGCCGGAAAAATTATATGCATCATAACCGTGTCCCATAAGAATTCTTGTAGCTACATAACTTCTTAAACCGCTTTGACATATTGCATATATTTTTTTATTTTTCGGAATTTCATTTATTCTTTTCCTGATTTCGTCAACCGGGATATTGACGGAATTCTCCATATGACCTCTTTCATATTCCTTTACGCTTCTTGTATCCAGAATTATTGAATTATTGTCACTTTGAATTCTGTCAATATCTTCCGTATGCCATTGTTTTACTACTCCCATTTTAATATTTTCGGCTATATATCCGAGCATATTTACGGGATCCTTGGCAGACGAATAAGGCGGAGCATACGACAGTTCCAATTCTTTTAAGTCTACGGCTGTTAAACCTGCTCTCAAAGCCGTTGCCAAAACATCAATTCTCTTATCGACTCCGTCATAACCCACAATCTGAGCTCCGAGAATTCTGTATGTTCCCTTTTCATATAAAAACTTAACATTCATAAGTTTCCCGCCCGGATAATACGATGCATGACTCATCGGAGATATAATTATCTTTTCATATTCTATTCCTGCTCTGTCAGCCTCTTTTTCGTTTATTCCGGTTATGGCAGCCGTTAATTCAAATACTTTAAGAACGGAACTTCCCTGACTTCCCTTATATTCACTGTTTCCGCCGCAGATATTGTCCGCCGCAATTCTTCCCTGTTTATTGGCCGGTCCCGCAAGCGGTATTACGGTATCCGCTTTTGTAACAAAATTTTTCACCTGAACGGCATCGCCCACGGCGTAAATATCCTTTACGGAAGTCTCCATTTTTTCATTTACAACGATACTTCCCTTTACTCCAAGCTCCAATCCGGCTTTTTTAGCGAGTTCGCTTTCCGGTGAAACACCTATTGCCATTACAACAATATCCGCATGAAGCCTTTCGACTCCGTCAAGTATTACGTCGATTCCCGTTTCGGATTCCTCAAGAGCCGTAAGCGCCCTTCCAAGCTTAAGTTCGACTCCGTTCTTACGCATTTCCCCATGAATAAACGCAGCCATGTCTCCGTCAAATATATTCATAAGCTGTTTCGGTCTTTGAACAATGGTTGTTTTTATACCTGACTCCGTCAAATTCTCCGACAACTCAACACTTATAAATCCTCCTCCTATGAGTACCGCATTTTTTATATCGTGCTCATTTACATAATCTTTAATTTTAAATGTATCTTCCACGGTTCTTAAGTAAAATACTTTATCGGACTCCACACCGGGAACATCAGGTATTACAGGTCTTGCTCCCGGAGAAAGAAGGAGCTTATCATAACTTTCTTCAAATTCTTCTCCCGAAATTAAATCTTTAACCTCTACTGTTTTTTTATCCGTATTTATTTTTGTTACTTCGTGATTGACTTTCATTGTCACGTTAAAACGCCTGTCAAAGCTTTCCGGTGTCTGCAGCGTAAGAGCATTTCTATCTTCAATGGTTCCTCCTATGTAATACGGAAGACCGCAATTCGCATAAGATATGTATCCGCTTCTCTCAAATACAATAATTTCCGCGCTTTCATCCAATCTTCGTATTCTTGCGGCAGCTGTTGCGCCGCCTGCCACACCGCCCACTATTACGACTTTCATTTATATGCCCCTTTCAGCTTTCGTTATTTTTTGAAAATATTTATTTCTGAATATATTTTACCAAATAAAAAAAGAACTTCCGTGATAAAATCACAAAAGTTCTCGGATGCGCTTTACTTTATTCGTTCTGTCATAATATATACCGCTCTCATTTAATTGATACATACTAAACTGTTATATATTCTTGCATTCAAATTGATAAGTTTTCAGCGCCTAATTCCAATACCGGTTATATTAAACATCGGGAATATCATTTTATGCCGCTCCTCTGTTCTGATTGTTGCGTGAAATCAGCTCACAATCGGAGAATCCGCATCCTTCGGTGTAGAATTTTCCACGGAAAGTTATTTCTTCCCCTTTTTTTACCGATGAAATTAAATCTCTGTATTCCTCTTTAAATCCCACGCTGAAGAATACTTCATAATCATCATTTTCCTCTTTGCATGCGAGCCTTGGCTCTTCGATTCTACTGCCGTAATAATCTATCGTAACAGCGGCGGTCACAGTATAGTATTCTCCCGGTATTATCTCGTTACTGTCGATATGTCCTGAGAATGCGCTTAAATAAGATTTATCATCCGGTGTACCGTTAAACCTCGCATAAGTTGTTAATTGTTCGCCGCACACTTTACAAAATACAGCCATATCGCTATATGCCGAGCTGTTTTCTGCAACAAAGTGAAAGCGTCTTTGTTTTTCATTATGATCGCATTTGTTGTTTGCCATTACCAATATTATAAAAAACAATACAAAACCGATTATTATAAATGTGAATAATAAGTTACTGAGATATTTTAACATCACACCCCCATAAATACACTGTGAGTTTTATTAAATACATCTTACACGTTATAGCGTTTCTGCACAATATTATAACCGTTATTGTTTTTCCGGGCACCTGTTGATTTTTGATTTCCGCCGTTTAAGAGCAAAAAAAAGCCTGTAAATGCTTGAAAACCAAGCAAATACAAGGCTTTTTCGAAAAATTATCTCTTAGATAGTTCCGACCCTTAAAAAAACAAGGCTTTTCAAGACTTTTGTGTTTCACCAATGTTGCACACATACTAACTGAAACTATCGCATATCATTATAAATTTTCATTGAAAATTTCATCATATATCTTTTGAAGTTTTACACCTTCATCATCAGGTTCATCATTGTTTGCAAGTATGTTGTCCACAATCACATCATCAATTGCATCCAACACTGCCTGAACATCATCTGATTCAACAAGTTCTTCAATGTTTTCAATGTATGGTTTCAACACTTCAATCTGTTCAGTCTTTACAATCATGATTCCACCTTCTTTCTTCTTTTATGAACTGGATTCACCTGAATGATGATTCCAGTGTCAGGATGCTTTTATTTTTTATATTGTTTCAATAACTCTTTTCTGTTTTTTATATGTCTGTCATGCAGTTCCTGTCCTTTTGAATCAGTGTGTTTCATTGGCTTGTCACCAATCTTCACCCTGTCATCAGTTTGCATATATAATTTTTCAGCCATAAAACATCACCTACTTTCATAATCAAATATTTTCAAATCATACAAATCATCCAATGCATAAATCTTTGCTATTTCAGAATTAGCATAAATTTCTTTGTACTCACTATATAATGATTCATACAATTTTTCAATATCAATTGTTCTGTCAGGATTTGAAACAATATGAACCATACCATTGTGACCAACTGCAATTGATGCTTCAATATCATCATTCACAAATAGTGTCTTCAAATCTGTGAAAGATAATCTTCCACCATTTGGGTGATTGTGAAGTAATACTTTCTTTCCACTTGCTTTCTTATATGTTTCATATTGTTCATATGTCAGACCAGTTTGACCTGCTCTTGCAGATAATGTGTTTTTAACAACAATGTTTCCTGTTCTTGAATCAAAAACCACAATGTCTTCCAATTCTGTTCCATCCCTGTCACGAAGGTCAAGTTCCAACTTCTTCTTTTCGTTGTTCACTTCATCAAACCTTGTCTTTGGGATGAAACCTTTTAGTTCTTCCTGGGAAGCAGCTTCACACTTCTTTGCAGTTTCTTCATCAATTCCTAACTTCACAAATTCTTCTTTTTTTCATTTTTCAATACCATCCTTTCTTCAAAAACATTATTTTTTCATGGTTCAGTCCATGTTCATTTGAACTTGTTCTTTTACATCTGCAATTCTAAAAAGATGACTTTGGATTGAAACCCAAAAGATTCTTTGTGATTGTGGCTTTTTATGTCATCCACCAAGACAATAAAAATCAGCCTTGCTAAAAGGAAGTTACTTCTGTGTCACCCCTGCACATTTTCATCTTCATAGATTTTTCAACAAGTCTGATATTTTAACGCATTAAAAAAGCACCCTTGTTAGGAGTGCTTCAATAATTTTTCAATTAAATATAAATCTGTTACTTCAAAAGTAATTGTATTATTTATTGGGTCTGAATCAATGAATTTAAGTCCTGAAAATTTATAAGGAACAGTATCATGTCCAACTTCAACACTTGACTGTGCCTCATATACCTTTGCACTACTTATTGTTTCATATTCCTTAGAATTGATATTATGCAAATTGTCACATAGCATAAGTGTTGCACGAATGCTTTTTGTTCCATTACTTAATCTTCCTAAAATAGGAACTGTACTTTGCTCTTCTTTAATCTCTAAGACCCCATCAAAGCTTGCTAAGTGATATCTATTACCACCAGTTGTAACAAAAAGTTCACCATTATTTAATGGTATGCTTTTAATTAAGTTTATCATTATAAGCACCTTCAAATTCATCATTGTCAAAAGCATCATTACTGTCTCTAAATTGTCTTGCAATTTTCTGTAACTGCGAGGATAGTTCTGAAATTGACGTTGCCGTTTGTAATTCCTTTACAATATCACCCATTGTTACATCGTCATCGAGTTCAATTTCATAATCAACTTTAAAAAACGGACTATAATAATCCTCAATATAGCTTAATAACCAACCACAAAATCGTGACCATCTTGCTTCTTCATATCCATCCATTTTTTACTCCTTCACGATTACTTTTGTTCTATTGAGTATAATAACATAATTCTTTTTCTGCCAACCATCAAAGGTAATTGCATCATACCCCTTGATTGATGCATATGCACCAACATTACCTATAACCTGCTGATATACTTCACGTTTGTTTTCTGGTATTTTATATATACCAAGTTTTTCCCATTCTTTATAGATATCACGAAACGAAACTGTTTTTGCTTCATTCATCAATAACATCTCTAAAATATCACCGTGACCTAATCTTCCTAGCTTATAAGCGTAATATTCAGCAACTGATTTGTCAATATCAGCATAAGTACCATTTCCATACACCCCTCGTCCACTATAAAATGAACCATATTTGAACTGTTCAAGCATTTCTTTTGCGGTTATATCATTTAAATCAGTGATACCACGATATAATACTTGTTTTCCTTCACTTAACATATCAAATTCACTTGCTGATACTACATTTGGAAGTCCATCATATCCAATTTCTTTATTTAGATAGTTCTCAATAGGTTCACCGTTATCAAATTTAATTTTATCAGGATGTTGTAATAAATCATCAGCGAACTTTTTAGCCAGTTCAATGATTTTAGACTGTTCAATAATAGGTCTATCAACGATATTATTCAACCCATCAGTCTCACCGTCAACAAATGACTGTTTCCATTCGGGATAAGTCATATCAGCAGGCACATAATATGTTTCACCATCTTCATCCCTTGCTGCTCTTTCTCCTACATCAAAGTCATCATCAAAGTATGGAACAGTAACGGATCTACACCACGGATGAAATGGAGGAGCTGTAACACCAGGTTCATAGTCCTTCATAGGGAAATGCTTACCGTCCATCTCTTGGCATATTTCAGATGTAAGGTTATCTAATGTTGCTACTACCTCAAACTCTTCAACATCAAGCTCTTTAAAGGCTTCTTGTTGTGCTACTGAATGAAAGTATGCTTGTTCAGTCATCACAAGTCTTCCTGCTGCATACTTTGCATTTTTGGTCTTGTCTGCAACATACTTTGACAAAGTTCTGATTGCTTCATCAGGTGCTTTTCCCTGAATGATTGTCATGGTCACTGTCACCAAGGAACATCATTGCTGTTTCCTTCCATCCACAAATCATGCTGTTGTTGACTGATAGTCTGCTGTCTATTCCTTTGTAACCTTTCAAAAATTTTCTGACCTGCATGTTATCACATACCCTTCCAACAATTCTGCAAATACTTCATCCAGTTCTTCATGCTTCTTTTTATGCTTTTCTTCATATTCCAGTCTTTTCAATGCAAGATGTTCTGTTGATGATGTATTATGGTCTAATGCTGTTTTCAGTGACATTGTGTATGCATATTGTGAATCATATCCATATAATTCATCATGAAGTTCCTGCAATCTTTGCATTTTACCTAATTTGAACAATGCTTCTTTTTCTATCTGTGACACCCTTTGATTTGAAATATTCATATCTTCTGCAACCTGAATCTGTGTTGCATCTTCCAGGTATCGTGCATGAATCACCTGTGAATGTTTGGATGGAAGTTGGTCAACAGCATCATTCACAACCTTCTTGATTTCATCCTGAAACACCTGGTCTTCAACTTCTGCTTCAATGTCTGCATCATCTGCAAGAATGTCTTCTAGTGCTGCATCTTCTGTTCCTGCAACAGGCTTGTGAATGCTGATGCAGTTCTGTTCATAGATGGTCTTTCTGATGTTTTCCAACTTCTTTGCAGTCAGTTCCAGTTCCTTCATGATGGTCTTGTCATCAGGGTCAGTTCCATGTGCATTGGTGTATTCCTGACAAAATTTCTGATATTTTCTGATTTCAATTTGCCTACTGTGTGGAATCCGCTTTGTATTTGAAAAGGATTCTATAAAGCGAATGCAATATTTTCTGATTTTCCATGGTAAATAGGTTAAAAACTTTGCTTCCCCTGGTTTGTAGGCATACACTGCATCATGAAGTCCAAAATATGCTTCCTGAAACAGGTAATGTATGATTATGCTGTCATTCATGAAATTGTTCCACCTGATAAAAGGGATATAGTCAAATATGTGGACATCAGCAAGCCAGGAAACCCAAATGCTTTTGAAAGAAAACCATTCAGCAAGAAGGAAATCAAAACTTTATGGGATGCACAAGAATCCAATCAATATCTGTCTGTTGTGCTGATGCTCATTTATACTGGTGTCAGAATCGGTGAATTGCTTGACCTTGAAAAGAAAGACATCCACCTGGATGAAAGATGGTTCTATGTGAAGGAATCAAAAACAGACGCAGGAATCAGGGAAGTTCCAATTGCAGAAAAGATTGTTCCATTCTTTGAATACTGGATGCAGAAAGAATGTGACCACTTGGTTTGCACACCTGATGAAGAACATTTTCTGTATAGAATTTATTATGATTCATACTGGACACCGCTGATGCAACAGATGAACATGAAGCACCACCCGCATGATACAAGACACACATGTGTGTCATTGCTGACAGAAGCAAAGGTTGATGAAAGAATCATCAAGAAGATAGTTGGTCATAAAGGACAGGGTGTCACCCAAATTGTTTATACTCATGTTGACCTTCCATATAAACTGGAAGCAATCAACCTGATATGAAAGAAGGTGACCTGAATGGATAGAACAGCATACAAGAACCAATTAAATGCAGACCACTATGAAAGAATCAATTTTTCAGTTCCAAAGGGCATGAAAGACATCATCAAGACCCTTGCAGCAGACAAAGGAATGTCAGTCAATGCATACCTTCAAGACCTGGTCAGGAAAGACCAGGAAGGAATGTTTGACACAATGCAGATTGCAGACAGGAACATGGAACAGATTGCAGGCATCCAGGGCAACATGCATGATGGTTATGATGTCATCTTCAAGGATGGTCACCAAATCCATTGCAGGACAAAGAAGGATGTCAGGGCAGGAATAATTGAATATTGCAAAGAAAAGGGTGTCTGATGACACCTTTTTTTCATGCAAAAAATATCTTGCACAAGACATCAAAAATCTTGCACAAGATACTGTTTTTCGTGTGTTGCACATATGTGTCACTTGTGTTTCACGCATATAAATTGACCCTTTTTCATACAAATTCTTTATGAATCCAAAACATAAGAAAACCCTTGAAAATACTGGATTTCCAAGGGTTTTGATGTTCTTCTGATATTCGGTTTGAATTATCTCTTAGAGAACTGTGGTGCCTTACGAGCCTTCTTAAGACCGTACTTCTTACGCTCTTTAGTTCTTGGATCTCTTGTAAGGTATCCTGCCTGCTTTAAGATAGGACGGAATTCTTCCGTGTTAGCCTCAAGAAGAGCTCTTGAGATTCCGTGTCTGATAGCACCGGCCTGACCTGTTGTACCACCGCCGTGAACATTAACTTTAACGTCATATTTACCCTCTGTCTGAGTAGCAACAAATGGCTCAAGAGCAATTGTTCTAAGTGTCTCATCGCCAAAATACTCGTCTAAAGGTCTCTTATTAACTGTAACTACGCCTGTACCTGGTGTTACATATACTCTTGCAATACTGCTTTTTCTTCTTCCTGTACCGTAAAATGCACCGTTTGCTGTTTTAGCCAATTTGAACCCTCCTTAATCAGAAATTTAACTCTTCAGGCTTCTGAGCTGCATGATTATGCTCCGGACCGGCATAAACATGAAGCTTCTTGAACATTGCGTGACCTAATGCAGCCTTTGGAAGCATTCCCTTTACTGCATGCTCGATAACTCTTTCAGGATGTTTCTCAAGTGCAACCTTAAGAGTTTCTTTCTTAACACCGCCGATATAAGCTGAGTGACGAACATATTCTTTCTGCTCAAGCTTATTACCTGTAAGCTTAACGTTCTTAGCATTGATAACGATTACATTATCGCCACAGTCAAGAAACGGAACGAATGTTGGTTTATGCTTGCCTCTGAGAATAGAAGCAACCTTTGCAGATAAACGTCCTAATGTATACTTTGACGCATCGATTACATACCACTTTCTCTCGATGTCTGCAGCTTTAGTTATTGTTGTGCTCATTATATTCCTCCAATAATTAAATGCTCAATTATTTATATTTAAAAGTTCTATAAGACACATAACATAAACCGGGGCTAATCAGCGTACATTACTATCTCATAAATAACCGGGTGCATGAAAACCGCTTCTCATGCACTCGGTTAAAAATTATATTATAAGCAGAAATATTTTTCAATACCGAATTACTGAATTTAACTAATATTTTTGTACTTATTGTTGTACAGATATATTGTGTCGTACAAATTTGTCATAAATTTAAACCGTATATTTATATACCGTATATATTTATATTTAATTCCTTTTCTGTTTTTTTAATTCTTTCAATGCTTTCGTTGTATTGCTTCCTTGCATTGTCAATAAGCCATTTCTCCCGTTCCGTTATATGCTTTGAAATCATATCTCCTTCAAGTAAAATACTGAGATCCAATACACAGCCTGACATAAGTAATATTTCCTTCACCCAATCATGCAAGCCGTCTGGTGCAACCTCCATATCGGTAAGGGATATATAATCCCTTTTTACCGTATTCATCCTGTCGGCATATTTAATCTGTAATTGTTCATATGAAAGAAACCCGTTATCCGCTTCCTGAAGATCAATCAAAAAGTCTTCGGCCATATCAACAAATAATTTTAAAAATTCTCTGCACTTCTTTATATATTCGGCTTTGGATACGGTATTTTCCTGCATTCTTTTTATCAAATCATATGAACGGTTTTCATAAATATATACATCATCAACTGTTCTTGAGTTATTGTTTACATGAAAATATATTTTTCTCATATCCGGCAAAGCCCAAATTGTATAATATTGATGATTGCCATTTACTATATCACTCTCACTGTTACCGAAATAACACCATACAACGCTTACAGGCTTATCTTTATACTTTTCCTCACTGCTTTTGCATGAATACACTTGTGCTTCCTTCAGGTGTTCGGCAATCTCTCCTGTAATACGCACCAACAGTTTATCATCGGCTTTTTCATGTAATACAACAAATGCGCACAAACGCTTTTCTCTTGAAGAATTTAAGGGTTTTACGCTGATAACGTCATATTCATCGCCGTTAAATGAATGTTTTTCGGATTTATATTCACCACGATCTTCCGCCTGAAAATATATTGTACCGCCTATGCTGCTGCGATATACGGGATTTTGTTTTTTCCCGGGATTTTTCCTGTTCCAATCCCTTATTAATCTGTCTGTTTCCTTACATATATCGTTTAATTCGATTTTTCCGTTATGAATTATATTTTTTGAAGTAAGGGCAGATGCCAATGCCCCGGTAAATACACTGTGGTTACCGTCCGATCCTATTCCCGATAATTCATTTGCGGAAGAAGAAGCATATATTGCAATTCCGTGTCCGGCAAAATAATCAACAGATTTTTCCATATTTATATGTTTTGCTTCCAACGGCTCGAAATTTCCCGAGTAACAGCAATCCAAAAAAACTATTTTATTTTTACACGGTATTTTGTCTATATAATCTATAACACTCTGCTGATTTAGATGAGAATTGCTGAATGTCAATGTATCTGCGCTTCCGTGTCCCGAAAAGTAAAATATAAAAGTATCCTGCTTCGACAGCCTTCTTCCGAAATTGCCTATTCCCTGAACGAAATCATTTACATTTACAACTCCGTTATCATCTTCCCCGGCCATTATGCGAATGTGTTCCCTGTTGCATTTTAAACCTTTTATTAACGCATCAGACATAAGAGTCAGGTCTGTTCTGTATGAAGGCAGGTTAGAAATGTTCAATTCGGTATAATTTCCGACTCCGACAAGAAGTGCAAAAATATTATTATTCATTATAATTACGATTCCTTCCCCGTTTCTTTTCTGCTCAAACTCATAATTGCTTCCAATGCTTCCGCTTCGTGATTCGGCTCATCGTATTCGTCTACCGTATAACGATGTACATTTTCAATCTGCTCATTTGACATTTTTGACAATCTTTCGTTTATATCCGCTATTCTGTTAACTCTTTTTCTTGCTTTAACCGCTCCTATATATGTACGGTCGATATATTTACCCTGTTCTCTCCTGTCCTCCATTATCTGTTCAAGCATGCTTTTGCACTCCTGCACCCTGTTGTTTTGCAGTTTATCCTCTATGTCCTCCAATAATGCGGCTAATTCTTTTTCAGTAATATATTCTTCCATATAAGCCTCCATATATTATTCAAATAAAGAACATTTGCAAATTGCTTATTATGTAACGACCGGTGAAATAAATCATCCAAGCAAAGGCTGTTCATACTCATCCAGTGCAAAATTGATTGTCATAATATCAAATACCTCATGCTCTATAAAATATCTGACTATAAGATCTCCTTTGCTGCCCGGAGACAGAGCATATCCTGCTCTTGCCAACAGGTCGACGGTATCTTCAAGATTCAGCCGAAGTGCAATCGCCAAGGCCAAAACGGTATGTTTTCTTGGATGATATGCGGGATTGCCCCGTATTTTAGAAAATAATTTTCTGTCTATATTTGCCCTTTTATATACTTCAACATCGGTCATTCCGCTGCTGTCTATGATTGATAACAGCCTTTCCGTAAATGTCTCACCCATTTGGCTTATTAACTGTTCTAAAGTAGGTTCCCCCTTGCCGGAATGTATACCGGTACCCTTTGTTATTTCATCGGACGACCCTTTATATTTTTCGGTTTCATTAATGAAAATATAATAATTGAAAATATAAAACGCACGGCGTATGTCGGCGAAACATAACACAAATTCAGTATTTAAGCCATATCCCGCCATTTTGTCATTTTTTATACTGGCAGATAACGGCGTATTATTTGTCCCGTTTTGCCCCATTTTCGCCCCATAAAAAACAAAAGCAGCCCTTTTTGGGCTGTTTTTTTAGTCAATCTTTTTTATGAATCTAAATCCGTTTGCCGTTGTTTTCTTTTTAGTGCCGTCTTGTCTGTAGAACCAGTCACCCTTAACGACTCCTATCTCTGTTATCTCTGTCGCTTTAGGATGCTTTCTTGTGCCGGACCATTCAAGGAATTCGCATTCCCACCTTTCTTCTTTTGTTTCTTCGTTTTTATATTGGTTGTAAATTTCAATCCATTCATCTATTTTTTTATCGTCAACTTCTGTTAAGAAATCTAAATCTACGCTGTAGAAGTCTGTTGTATTGTAGTAAGAACTAGTATGGTGCCAAGATGTTTTTATTAAACATCTGTCGCGTAATACTTTGACAGGCACTTTTTTTATTTTTTCCATCGAAAAGTTGAATTCTAATTCTGAGTTTCTGATTTCTCTCACAATGTCCGCCTTAGTCCATTTTGAGAATGGTTTTTCACCGTTTTCGTAAGCATTAACCGCATTATTACTCATACTATATCCTTTATATCCAGCCATTTTTTTGTACCGCCTTTCTTATTTCTGTTCCCTTTTCTTTATGTTTATAGTATATACTATATTTATTATATAGTCAACACTATATTTGTTTTTTTTAAAAGGATTTATAGTCTTTACTATAAAAGTAGTATACTTTATAATAAATAAAAATATAAATAGTGATTTAGGTGGAATATTATGAACAGAAGAAGTGAAGCTTTAATAAAAGCGCAGGATAAGTATGAGAAAAAGAGAATGTGTGTTAATATTCGGTTAAATAAGGAAACAGATTTAGATATAATTGAAAAGCTTAATAATATCGGTAATAAACAGGGATATATTAAAGAATTAATAAGGAAAGACATTAAAAATAATTTGTAATACAAAAGCCCCCATTAAGGGGCTTTTGTTTTTATTTCATTTCATAATTCATATAATCGGTCAGATTATCCCACATCATTTCGAATAATACTATCGCATGAGTTCTATTAGTTGTATTAACCCATTCAATGCCGTCAACTAATATATGATATTCTTTCTCATCTTTAACATATAGGCTGATAGGTATTTCACCGCCTATAATTTCGATGTATTCTTCTCGTACTTTTTCCATATTTCCTCCGCTTACAGACTGTAAAAAATAAAGGGCTTACAAGTATATTAACTTATAAGCCCTATTTTTTAAATATTTAAATTACAATCATTTAAAGATTTATCCATGTATTTCTGGCTTGTACTAAACCAGTATCCGGCTATATCCTGCGCCCATTTAATGCCGTCAGCAGTCTTATATTGCTTTATCCTATGAGCACTGCCCTTTCTGTCTGTTCCTACTATCTTAGAAGTCATAGACGGCTCAGAGCGACGATTTAACGCTGATGCGGTGCAAGTATAAATTACGTCTTTAACATAATTAGCACTTATCCAGTATCCGGCTATATCCTTGAACCACCACATACCGTCGTTATATCGTTTCTCGATAATCCTGTTCTGGTAACCTTTATTTTCTTTTCCGACTATCTCAGCATTTAAAGAAGGTTCTTTCCTTCTATTCAATACATCGGCTGTACATTCAACCACAATTTCATGTTTGCCGTTTGTCGGCGCTTTTGCCGGCTGTATCGGTTTTACTGTCTGCCCGGTAATACCTTTTACAATTGCTGTTGCCATTGTTTCGGCATTATATATCCTTGCGTCCTCGGCGTTATCGCAAAAACAACACTCAATAAGCAAGGCTAAAGCATTGGTATTAGTTACGACATACAGTCTTGAACCGTCTTTAATCCCTCTATTTCTAAATCCCAACTTAGATATTTCGTTTACAATCCGTTCCCCGGCTTCTCTGTGTCTGCCGTTTCCATACAATAACACTTCTGTTCCGTGTCCGTTGCCGTCGCTTGCGTTAAAGTGTATGGAAATGTCTAAGTCCACGTTGTGAGCATTGCAATTTCTCACTATGTTAGTGAGATTCTGTGACTGAGTTATGCCGTTTTCGTCGGTACAATCATATACTGTATGTCCTAACGCTCTTAATTTAGATATAACAAGGTCTTTCACCTTTCTATCTTCAACGGTTTCCGAAAATATACCGCTCGCACCGGGGACACGGAAATTATGTCCGGCGTGTACATTGTAATTAGCCATTCTTTACCTCACTTTCATTTGTTTCGTTTGTTTCGTTAGCCTCTGGAAGGCCAGCAAGCGAAGTACAGAACGACGCTATTGACGACATTACAACGGTTGAGCCGATAACCGCCCAGTTGACCTCGTTTAAAAGGACCGTTGATGTTGGTATTGTTGCAACGAATACCTGTCCTGCTGTCTTAAGCATTCTAATCACACACGCCTTCCACCACTTTTTAGTAAATATCATATGTTGCTCTCCTTTCTGTGAGGTAATATCGGTAACTTTTCGACTTCAGCAACCATCTTTTTAGCTGTGCCGTTTCCGCCTGCTTTCTCGTACGGGGCGAATATATGATTTAAGTCGTCATATTCGTCTTGCGTAATATATCCCCGAATTATGTACTTTTCACACAAGTCGCATATTCGGCTATGCGCTAAACCTACAAGTAAATTGTTAAATGCATTGTTCTTTGAACCTTTGGCGGATAAATACGCCCATAATCCGTTAGCGCTGAATACTCCGCCTATGGCGGTTATTATTGATATTATTATCGTTAAATCCATTATGATAATCTTCTCCATATGTTTGCTATATAAGACCATACTGCCTATTATGGCAAAAATACTGAGATTGCAACGTTTTGTTTTGCTGTAACCGTTACAGTTCTTGCTGTCTCGTTCCCTGTTCCTGAAAATGTTATTAAATTATCCGCTCCCTGTATCTTATACGCTATTAAGTTTCCACCACTGTTCCATACGCCGTATATTGCGTTAGCTGTTCCGTTTATCGCCATCACAATTCCTAAAGATGACGTTTTTGGCATTGCAAATGTTAAGCTTGTGCCCCATGTTAAATTGTGCGTTTTGCTTTCAAGCTTTGTTGTTCTTGTAGTTAAATTAGATATATTTATGCTGTTGCCATTGGCTTTAGCTTTTACGCTTTCAACTTTTTCATTTACTGAACCGATTGCGTTTGCGTTACTTGTTATTCGCTCGTTAAAGCTTGAATGTTCACCGCTTAATGAATCTAATACGGCGCCGACATTGCTATCCTTGTATGTTATCTGCAACGCTGAGTAGTCGCCTGATGTTGGTTCTACTATTCCGGTTCTGCCTTTAAATGAAAGAACGTTATTCCCACCGGCTATGCTCGCCGCTTGACTTGCCCAATACTTGGCGTTGTTAGTATCTTCTTCGGCCCTTGTATTTGTTCCGCCTACTGCCCACGATTGCGCTTCGGTTACATAATTAGAATTAGCGTATGATTTAGTTTGCTCCATATATTCCTTAGCTTGAGCGACATATCCCTTTTCGGTGTCTTCTCTCAAGTTTTCGGCTTGAACTCTTCTGTTCTCCGCCTCTACTCGCTGAGCTTCCGCAGTCGATGTATTATTCATAACGGTTATAGCGTTATCAACCACGCTTTGAAGTGAATTGTTTATGTTTTCAACATTGTTGAATAAAGTTTGTGCATTTGCCGCGCTATTGGCGGAATCCTCAGCATAAGCCTTAGCGCTTGCCGTATCTGCCGTAATTTCATCATTCATCTTAGTAATTGATGAAACTAAGCTGCTTCTCACTTCTTCGCCGTATCTGGCACTTTTAAATTTTTGTAATTCTTCTTGAATATCCGCCATTATTTACCTCGCTTTTAATGAATGTTATTAATAGCTTTTTGTAAGTCGTATGAGTATGTTCTCATAGCATATGATAGTGGCTGCGCTCCGGTTAACATATTGCCCTCGGTATTTGGATTTGCTTGATATAATACATTAAACATTTCTCCATCTGTTGTTATCCCCCACGCTTGACCGTCCTTGCGTTGTCCGCTTATTGCGCAATTTCTTGTCACCCACTTTTTATTCGTATAATCGTATACATTTTGAACGCCGCCAATTCTTACCCAATCTCCATTCGCGAATATATATCCTAAGTAATCGCCGCCATTTACGCTCCAGTTGCCTATTCTACAATTTATAAAATATGCTCCGTTATTATCAATAACGCCTGTTACTTTATTGTTTTTGTTTAACACTGTAATCTTTCCGTTTACATTGTATCCGCTACCGCCTACCGTTAATGTGCCACCCTTTATCCTGTCAGCGGACATTGTTCCAGTTGTAATATAATCGGCGACAATTTGTCCGTTCATCGTCATAGCGGTGCCGTATGTTCCGTTGTATCCGGATTTAGAGTAACCTATACCGTTTTGATTAAACCGCCAAACCTTTTTAGCTTTATCTTTATCAGGTTTATCCATAATAAGAATTTCAGATGTTGACGTTTTAACATATCCGCCGTCAACGCCTGATTGTATTAATTGTGTTGCTGTATTTACGGCTTCCTGTTTAACACTGCTTATACTCGGCGTATCGTTAAGTTTAGATTTTATTTCATTGTTCAATGTTGAAGTTTTAGATGTCAGATTTTTTGAAACATCTAATCCTAATGTAAATGTATCGTTTGCCGGATTATTTAATGTAATATCTAATTTTGTAACCGGGAACATCTTATCCAACCCATGCGGTTCTGAAATAACTCTTACATTTTGTAGTAACTTAATGCTTTCATAATCAGTTTCAAGGTTTGACATATCGACAGCAGTCAGTTCTAAGTTCATTGTATCGAATTGGTAATCAGTCAGATATTTTGTTCCTTTTTCTTTTAGATTTTTAGCTATTGTTACATCGTCCCAATGTACCGTTTTTTCAATCCAACCGTAAGAGTCAACAGCTTTTTGATTTACCAGATAATTTTTTCCGTTGTTTACGCTTTCTATAGTTAAATATTTTTCTAATGCTTCAATATCTTTTTTATCTTGCCTTGCTCCGAGCGGAATAATTGCGGTTGCTATATCGGTTACATCAAAATTTGTTGAGAAATCGACTATGTTAGCTCCGAACCTGATTATTTGGTCGTTCGTTTCTTCGATTTCTTGTAAATAATCAAGGTATCTTATACCGTCTTCGTGTCTTATTTTCAAATATCCACCGAACTGATTTATTAATTTATCGTTAATACATGTTAGCGTATTCTCCCAATTCGTATATCGTAATATGCTGTTGTTTTTATCTGTTATGGTTACCCTCCCAACTGTAAACCTTCTATTTACATCACAACGCTTGTTATATTCCTTTATCAAAGCATTTAAAAAACTGTCAGGAGTATAATTTTGATACATTTTAGGCGGCTGTATTATGTCATTTAAATAAGCGAGTTCTCCCTCACACTCAACGGTAATATTTTTATAAAAATCCTCATCCATTCTAATAGGTCTACCTCGCCATATTTCACTTTCATTTTGAAATATTACAATTTCGGATTTTAATAAATTAATATCGTTAAACCTTGGATGATTTGGTGAAATTTTGAAACTGAAAGAGCCTGAATAATTGGCTTCAAGCGTTAAGTGTGGATTTATTAAATTTAATTCGTCTATGTTCCTATATAGTTCTTTACCGTCTACATCTGCTTTATAATTCATAAAACCCCCGCCTTGTATGTAATTTCAACCGTTCCGGTTCCTTTAAAAATCAGCTCATTTTCGCCCTCGTGAAGTCTTATGTCGTATATCTTACGCGTTCCCGGTTTAATAATTATTGTTTTTGAATTAAAAACAACCGTCATTGTAGATGTGGAAGATATAACCGGACTGACAAACATATCGCGGTTAATAAGAGTTATTGTCTTATTTCCGTTAATCTCATATCTTGATACATTTATTATTCCTGAATTAAAGTCGAACGGGTCCCATAGCCAACGATCGCCGTCAAATGCAACATCGTATTTATACGGTTCAACATCTGCTTCAACAGTGATATTAATCTGTCCTATATTGGACATGTTGAATTCTGTTACTCTTGTTCTGCCTATCCAGTAAAATGTTTTGTCAGAATCGAAAGTAATGTCCATTTCTTTGCCATGCAGTGCCTGTCTGATTTTTTGTTCAAGTAAGTAGCCGTCCGAATGTTCCAGTTTGTCACTTTCTTTTTTTACAAATTCAATCTTAATCGGTCGTCTTGAATATGAAATCTCTCCCATTGACTCAGTTAAATCAAGGCTCCCGTTCATTCCGGGAATATCGACATATGTTGTTTTGGGCTCAGGTTCGCCGATTTCGATGTTTGTAGTGATTAAGCCAAAATCATTAATAGAATGGTAGCCGTCGAACTTGACGCCGTTTTTTAAGTAATTCAACCCCTGTCATACCTCCCTCTTATCTGACCTAATTTTTTGTCGATAAATCCGACTAATTCACCTGAATCCAGTACGATGTTCGGATTTTTATCAATTAAAATTTGTAATAAATCTATTATTACATTTAATTTCTCGTCACTCTGTTTATTGTTTGATGTAGCATTGTTCATTTGGCTTGCTACTTTATTTATCCACTCTGTATTTTTTTCAAGCGGCACAATCGCCTCTGCTCCGTCCTCGCCCGCTATTACGGTCCTTGCTCCGCTGTCTAACACACCACCCTTAGCAAGTCTTGGCAATTGCAGTTCAGGAATATGTGGAACATTTACGCCCGGAATATAATTAATAATATCTATTGCTCCATTAAGCAGTCTTATAGGAGCGTTTAAGGCATTTTCGACCATCCACAAAATACCATTTACGCTAGATATAACAGCGTCATGTATTGCATTACCTATAGTTACGCCTATATTACTGAATACATTGCAGATTGTTTGCCACACTCCGCTAAAAAATGAACCGGCAGCACTCCATATATTAGTTACGGCATTCCACGCACTACGGAATATGTTTGCAAACCAGTTGCCAACATTTGCAAACACTCCCGTTATTCCGTTCCATATTCCCGAAAAGAAATTTACAGCGACATTCCATGCAGTAACAATGCCGTTCCATGCTGTTGTGAATGCATTAGAGAAGAATCCTGCAACTGTACTAAATACAAGGACTATTCCGTTCCATATCCCTTGAAAGAACGCAACAACGCCACTCCAGGCCGCACTTATATACTGCCATGCTGTAACAAATACAAGTTTTATCGCTTCCCATATAGTTGTAAGTGTAATTACAATACCGTTCCATATTGCAGTCATAACTGCTACAAATCCGTTCCAGATTGCAATAACGGCATTTCTAAATGCTTCGTTGGTATTCCATAGTGTTATTATTGCCGTTACGACCGCTGTTATTCCCGCAATAATTAATATTATCGGGTTGGCCGCTAAGAATTTAAGCGCTGTACCTATTCCCGATATTGCTGATTTGCCGACATTGGCAATTGTTGAAAAGCTTTTGCTTAAAAAACTACTTACACCTATCCACTTTGTTTTTATTACAGTAGTTGCCAATTGCCATGTGGCGCTTATGTTTTTAGGCAAGTTTTTAATGAATAAAAATGTATTCTTTACGCTTGCCCCTGTGAATTTCGCTACTTTTACTATTTTCCCGAATCCGCTCGAAATATTTTTTACTATTCCAGCTACGCCGTTTATAACTTTTGCAAGAACTACCGCCCCGACTATTCCGGCAATTGCGAATTTTGCAATTTCAGCATTGTTTTTTATGAAATCAAACAGCCAACTAAATTGTGGGAAAGCCTTGCTTAATCCTTCAGCTATTGCCGATATGATTTCATCCATGTTATCCCATACGGCCTTTACAACATCGGCTATGAGTTTAACAAAATTTTCAAGTATCCACGGTAATGAATCTAAAATTGACTGTCCGATGTTTTTTAGCATTGGTAAAAGGTTATTTTCCACAAACGCTTTCATCGTCTGCTTAACAGTTTCTAAATCTTCCGATATATCGTTGCCCAATGCCATGTTACCTTTAAGGTTTTTTATCGCCGCCTGCATGGATTGAAAAGAGCCCGTAAAAGTCCCTTCCGCCTCCTTTGCAGTCGTTCCGGTTACCCCGATATTTTGCTGGACCGTATGTATTGCGTCTACAATGTCTGCAAAATTCTCAATTGAATATTGTGTGTACTTGCCGTGTGCCGCGTTTAGCCTATCCGCATCAGAAAGTAAGCGTTGTAATTCCTTTTTTGTTCCGCCGTAACCTAAGTTAAGCGAATCAAGCATTACGTAGTTGCCTCGCGCTAACGATAAATACGCTTGCTGAATATAACCGAGGTCTGTTCCGAATGTATTAGCATTGTCCGACATGTCCTTAATTGCTACATCAACCATTTTTGCCGCGTCACTTACGTCAAGAGACTTTTTTAAAACTTCGCCAAATGTCGTCGCCTGTCTCATATAGTCGGCAGTGCTTACCCCCGCACTTTTAAATGCGTTCTTTGCATTTTCAGCAACATAATCATATGTATCGCCGTATATTTTCTTAACGCCGCCCATTTGCTGTTGTAAATCCGCGCCGACATCTAAGGTGTCTTTAATTAATTTGCCGATTCCTGCGGCCGCTATAACCATTTTTAACTTGCTTACTAAGTTTTTTCCGAAACTTTCACCCGCTGATATTCCGGCTTTTCCTATTCCGCTACCAGCTAAGATTTTTTCGGTATTTGCCTGTATTCCTTTGGCAGACGGTATAATTTGAACGTATGCCTTACCGATTGTATTGCCGTTTTCAGCCATTATTTACCTCCCTTCTGTATTTTTTCAAATTCTTCGTGGAATTTTTCAGGAGTATCAACCGTTTTAAATTCCCTGTTTTCCTTTTCGGCCTCTATTCCATAAATTAATTTTTTAGAAAGCGCTTCCGGTCGATTTCTTCCCTTACTTCCGTCTTTAGTCTTTTGCCACACAAGTAAGTTAATGCCGTCAGCTATTAATGCTAATAATGTATCTGTTAACCCTATCTTCACGCCTGCCAACGCTCTTTTATATCTGCTCTCTTCGGGTAAACCTAAAACAAGCGTACCCACATATTCAGGTGGATACGCTTGAAAGTCATGGATATTATAGAACTGCGCCAAATCGCATATCACATCATCTTTATGTTTATTTAGAGCGTAAGCAAGGCTTAAGATTTTTTTATGTCGTCACCTAATTTGCTTATTATTTCAGCGACTTCCGATAATACCGTTTCAGAATCAACAAAACCGTCTTCGTCTGATAAAAAATTTAAAAACTCTTCTTTTTTCTTTTTGTCGTTAAATAATAAATCGACCATTTTTGTAACATTTATTAGCTGTTCATTTTCGTCTTCCGAATTTGTTTTGCTAATAATTTCAACAAAACGATAATCTTTTATAATTCGTTTATCTATTGCAAATTTAAAGCCTCTTTTTGTCGTTCCTTTGATGATGTTATTTTCCATATTTTTCACGCCTTTTTAATGTAATCGTAGTATTTATTACCGCTATCATCAGGCAAGCCAGTAATAGTAATATCTGTTGTGATTGCATCTGAGTTATTACGGGTTTTATCTCCTGTTTCGGTTACTTTTCCGCAAGGGATAACCAATCTTTCAATTGCATTATTTAGAAGCAAGTCGATTACATAAACTCTGTCTTCTGTAGAGCTTGCATTCCCCTTAATGGTTAAGCCTGTTTCAAGTGTACCGGTAACATTACCGTTTCCGTGCCTTACCTTCTGCACCTCAATGTTTAAATATTCCATTAAGGCAAACTGTACAGTATAACTATGTTCCCCTTCTGTAATAAGTACAACATCGCCGCCGAATGCTATTACATTTTCAGTATCTTTTGATTCGGATTCTGTTATACCATCTTCTGATACATAGCCTAACGACTTGTATGCTTCCGCTAATGCCGTTGTTGCATCAGTCGGTAATTCCGTACCTATCGGAGCCGTATATATACATCCCGCTATTTTAGGCTTTGAACCTGTTACATTATTCTTATTCATTTGTTTATCCTTTAAAGCATTCTTATGTTAAATACCGCTTGGTATCTGTATTCTTTCGTACTCGGGTCGGTGTAGTTGTAATTACCGTTTAAATTACAACTCATAACCTCCGAATCTTCCGTTATTCGCTCCATATATTCGCATACGGATTCATTTAATTTAGCAGCATTATAAAGCGTTGTAGCGTATGACTGAACAGTGATAGTCGCGTATTCAATCATATTTTCGACTCCGCCGTTAGTCTTTTCTATAATCAAGTATTCACTTGGCGGATTTACAGGACGTTCAAGGTAAACGCTGTATTTCTTTTTCAAAAAATCATATACATTTTTCTCAATCATACGCCCACACCTTTAATAAGTTCGTTGTTATGAAGATTTCTAAAATATGTCTTTTTGTCTCCCGGTCTAATAGCTATAAACATTCTGGTTTGTGCCATTTTATTGAGAATTTGATAATTTCCGCTTAATCCGGAGACTTTATTTTTTGCAATTATCCGCAAGCAGTCGCCAACCATGGACGATTTAAGCATGTCCCGAACGCCTTTTTTATCTAATTCAAAAACAAAATTATTCATAACATTCCACCATTATTTTCTTATTCCATTTTAGCGGAACAAGTTCATCGATATATTCCATCGGTATGCCGACCGTCCGCCATTTATAACCGAAAAACTCCACAACTGTATCAGTCCATGTGTGAGTATCGCCTTTTGGAATGCATAAGGTATATCTTGCAGTCTTGCCTGTTAAGTTTGTTGTAGTAGTGATTTCGTCGGTTGTAGATGGATATACTAAGATATTGCTGATTGGGATTTTATTAACTTCATGTTCATCCGCTCCAAAACCGTCAATGCCTACTTTAGTTTTTTCGTGCAAAACAACTGTAATACCTTTAATCTTCATATAGTTCAATAACTCCCATGCGTTGCCTTTTAAGCCCTAATCGCTTTAATTCACTGTTCTTTATGAATAAACCGCCGCCCGGAACTAAATAACTGCCTGACCACGAATAACCGCCTGCTGATTGTGATTCTTGGGTCATAGGTTCTGAGTCTGTCGATGTCATAAGCGCACGCGCCACAATGTCCACCGTTACGGATTTAGCAATATTTACAAGCGTTGGGTCGCCCGCAATCATTTCATCTAAGTCTTTGCCTATTCGTTTAGCGTTTTGCCGTAATTCGTCACACACTACAGGTATTAAGGCGGTCGCCCGCCCTTTTTCTTCATTGGTCAAATTTCGGAACAACACTTCAACATCGTTTAATGTAGCAAAATCATTCATTTAGATTTTCCTTTAACAATCTGCCATTCGTCCGATTTGATTTTTATATAATTAGGAACCGTTATAACAGCACCTGTATTAACATTCTTATATGTATCCATATTAGCCACCTGTTACAGTAACACCCGCAAACGCTTTAGGGTCTTTAATCACCCAACCGAGGTAAGCCTCTGAGCGAAGATATATCTGATTCTTTCTTGCAAGGTCACCCTGTCCGTCCGGGTCGCCATACTGAATGAGTCTTAAATCTATATTCTTGGCTATGCCCCATTTAAACATGTCAAAATCTCCGACTAAAACATGTGGCGTTGAAGTTCCCGACTTAACAGCAGAAATGTTATTGGATACTGCTAACTTCTTACCGGCAAGACTTGCGGGATAACCGCCAAACATGAAGTCCGGATATAACGAAGCTCCCGTTGTCGCTTTAATGTCTCCCATTGCAGAAGCTGACGCAACCGACATGGCTATTCCCGTGTGTTCATAATCATTTGCCGTAACTACAGAGATTGCGGAGTTAATCGTCGCATCGATTTTCTTTAAATCCGCAACGTCCACTTTCGCAATTTCCGATTTCATAAAATGATTATCGCCAACTATAACAGATGCCTTTTTTGACCTTGGATTCACACCGTGAATTGCGGCCAGGTCTAAACCTCTTGCAAGTTTTTTCCCAAAACCGTCATTAAAGTTTTTTAAAAGGTCGATTTGTGCCTCTTCTCCGGCATACCACGCTTCCTCGGAGAATCTCGCACCGTATTCAAATTTAATAGGCACAATAGAAATAGGTTTCATCGTAGCACCGCCGACTCCCTTGTCTCCATTTTCTGCAACAATGTCAACATCGTTATCAAATGAAAAATCAAACTGCGTCACTCCGTTAAACGCAACAGGCTCCCGAGCAGACAAAGACTGTAATACGGACGCCCCTTTTACTTTATTAATTAAATCCGGAATTAATTCTTTCGGATATTCAACTCTTGATAATGTATTAGCCATTATTACCCTTTCGTTAAACTATTCGCCATTTGTTTAAGAGCCGAATCTATGGAAGATGAATCGTCTTCATTACCCGTAAACATTGGTTGTGTGATAGTTTGAGAAGAAGTAAAAGACAAAAGCTTTTCAATATCAGCCTTTATTTCTTCCTCTGTACTGCCATTCACACGGTCAATCATTCCGTAAGGCAATCCTGCTTCTATTGCAATTCTCGTTTTTACCGAGTCGGACTCGTATTTTGCAATTTTAGATTCTGATTCTTTGTATTTATTTTCCAATTCGCCATATTTGGTATCTTTACCGCTTAACTCACTGTTAAGATTTTCAATTTTTGCATTGAGTTCACCGACCTGTTTCTTTAAATTTTCATAGTCGGCAAATTTTTCAGTTTCGCGCTTAATTCGTTCTTTAATTCTTTTGTCAAATTCTTCTTGTGTGTTAATTGGTTCAAATACCATATAGCTATCTCCTACTTAAATAATCCGTGTAGTGTACGTAAAAGGGAGTGATTTTACTCACTCCCCTTATTGAAATTTCAATTGTGTTTTTTAGTTCTTCATAATTTATCGAGGAGGAAATTACGTCAGAAAAACACAATATATAGTATTAATACTATAATTATATACTACATATTGTATACTTAAAAGTCAATAAAAAAAGAGCCGGAAAGGCTCTTAATAAATTACTTTTTGTTTTTTGACGTCCTTCTTTTCAACACACAGCCAATACGCAAGTATTACACTATCTAATAAAGCAATGTCAGCACCTTCTAATATGGATTTATATCCAAACCCACCATTTGAACCTATTGCCCTTTTTTCAACATTAGTTGCAATTTGTCTTAATGAAGGTTGCCCCGCATGAACGATTGTTTTTTTATTTATTCCGCTCTCAAATTCCGAATTTGCCTTTATTATATCCGCAACCTTAGGAATAATAGGCGCTTTTATCTTATTTGCTTTAAGTTCGTCAATTAATAATGATTGCCCTGAAGCTCCGTCAACTGTAATATAGCATTTTTTTAAATTAGACAAGAATGCAACTATCCAGTCATTGCCTATTTTAGTACTTCGGCAATCTACCGATTCAATGAATATATGTCCGTCTTTTGCGCAACTCGCAACTGATACAGCTACACTGTCGCCGTTTATGTTGTATTTTATTCCAATGTATAAGTCGCCAATCAACTCAGGTTTTGTATTTATTTTCAATGCATCCCATTCATCTTCGGATATTACGCTTTTTAAATTATACTCTATCCATAAGCCTAAACGCTCAATATTAAATGATACTTGTTCTTTACTTGATTGCGCTCTTATTATTCTTTCACTAAACAGCAAACCTAAACTTGGATTGGTCTCATACCATGCGTCAACGTCTTTTGTATCGGTTAATTTGCTTACACTCCATTCAGCCCATCCGCAATCTTCGCTTTCCCCGGAAAGAACTGACTTTCTAAATCTCGGGAAAACTGTTCCGGCTGACTCTGTGGACGGCGGAGTTCCGCACATGATAGTTTGCGGGTTTTTTGAAGATGTAATCGTATAAGATAATGCGTCTTCTTGGTCGTCCGTGTACTCTTGTGCTTCATCAATTATAAGAAGGTCAAACGTTTCACCTCGTCCACCTGTTGAAGTTCTCGTTTTGAATTCAATACGGCCGCCCCCCTCAATCTCTATAAGCTCCGTTCCCTTGGCTTTTAAAGATGATTTTATTGGAAGTCCCGCCTTTTCGCATAAAGCCATTAAACGTTCCCACGCTTTATGTGCCGTCATAACTCTGTGGGCAGTGTGTAGTATTCGCTCCCCGTGCTTTAATCCCCATAATTCACGGGCGGCAATTATTTCATTCTTGCCGTTCTGTCTTGAAACCGAAAAACCAATTTGAATATGTACCCATTCGCCAAATTCGTTAATGGACATAATGTCATTTAATACATTACCTTGCCATTCGAACATGTCATTTCCGGATAAATTGTAAAGGTCTACCGCTTCTTTTGAAAGTGTATTTTTATAAGGCAGAATATAGCTCGTTGTCGGCGTTTGTCTGCCTATTCTTTTTTCTGCCATATATTCCCTTTAGTTAAATAATTCAATTATCGGAATAGCCTCTTTAAGGGTTCGCGCTATTTTTTGCATTGTACTGTTCTCTCTTAAAAACTCTACCCCGTCATATGTTATTTCGATGTTGTTATAATTAAAATATACTACGTCCCCGCCGAATGCGACTTTATAATCTAAATTTCGTATATATCCTTTTTCTTGTAGTTCAATAAGTACGGTTTGTAAATAATCTTCACTGATTGGAAAGTCTTTTGTAAACGGTTGTATATAGTATTTATCTTGCTCTTGTTTGCCTTTTAATACTTTGTATAGATGTACTAATATCTTACAAAACAAAACAGGCATATCATCTTTAGCCATAAGTTAAACCTCTTTAAACAGTACTATGTCTGATATCTTAATTTCTTGGCAAGGGTATTCTGGCCAATTAACAGCTATAATCGTTATCTTTTCTTCATTGGAATCATCATCAAAACCGTAATCATAATCAATCATCTCTCCAACAAACATATTGCCGTTTTTTTTCTACCATAACATGTTTACCAATATATTTTTCATAATCAACCATGTTTACCTCCTTTATTTTGAATTTAATCACATTGCAATCGTCTTTAGCCATAATTTAAACCTCTTTATTGTTGTAGAAAATATTGTCATATAGCCTTTCCAACTCTATACCATCTAAATTTATTTCATCATTTTCTTCAAATCCCATTTCAAACATTTTTGCTTCTATTTCATCCAATATATCGTCAATATTCATGTTTTCATTTATGTTTATATTGTATTTTTTTATAATTTTATAATCACTATCTGTAATTTTATTCATAATCCATTTGTTTCCGCCTTAACACCACATAACCAATATTTCTTCCGTAATTTCTTCGTTATTATTTAACATTTCCATTAATTTCCATCGTGCATGTGAAGCATGATTTAAGCACCACTCATAACCTTGCGGAAGTTTACAACTTAATATTTCTTCTGTTTTTATTGATACAATTATATGCCCTGGAAACGCACTGTCTTCCGGATATATATCACACTCAATAGTGTTATTACTCTTTTTTATATTTTTTAATTTTACCATAAAATTCATTTGCCTCTTTATAATAGTTATGAATTTTTGATGTCATATTATGAGCTTCTGCTTGAGTATACCCCTGCTTGATAAGTCTATTTTCCATTTTTTCGTGTTTTATTAATGTTAAATCATGTTTTTCAGGTTTTCCGGCTATCATTCTTCTCCAAGATTCAGCTATCATAAAATCAGGTTCAAAATATTCCATTTTACCTCTACCCAAATCATGTTTATTTGTAAATATAAAATCTTTTATTTCTTGTATTTCTTTTTCACTATACCCCATTCTCTTTGCTATTCTATGCACATCAGATTTCATGCTTCTAACTAAATTATAATACTTTTCAGCATGTTCTTTTGCTTTTTTACCGTTTGGATTCCTTGCCCAGCTTATTGCGCCTGATTTATATATTGAACCGTTTAAAAATTCTTTTTCAATAGATTTTCGTCTTTCTATATCTAATTTATTGATATACTGTTGCCTGTTGTTATAAATTTGCTTTGTGTGTACGTTTTGATATACCCCACTACCATTATCATACTCAACCAAACACCTGCAGTTTGCATGCCTTCTGAATACATCGGTGTCCATATTGGGAGAATACGGATAAGTTCCAACCTTAGAAGATCACCATTTACAGCATTTGCCCGTGCTTATCCTCCAGATAAGCGGTTGAACTGTTTTAGAACATTATGAAATTACAAGTCTCTCAAACGCTTTTGTCTGCCTATTCTTTTTTCTGCCATATATGCCCCTTAGTTGAATATTTCAAATATCGGTGTTGCTTCTTTAAGTGTATTCGCTATCTTTTTCATCGTGCTATTCTCGCTTAGGAACACTACACCGTCATATGTAATTTCGATGCCGTCATAATTGAAATATACAACATCATTACTATAAGCCTTTTGATATATCAAATTTCGGATATATCCCTTTTCGTACAATTCTATTAGTATCGTTTGTAAGTATTCTTTGCTTATAGGAAAATCGTAAGTTCTTGGCTGAATATAATATATGTCCTTTTTTTGCGTACCTTTTAACACCTTGTACAAGTATATTAATATTTTGCAAAATAATACTTGCATGTCATCCTTAGCCATGTATTACACCTCTTTATCATCTACAACAATACTTTTTTAACAAACTCACCCAATAACCCTAAGCTTGATAAGGCATTTTCTTTTATCTTGTTCATCAATTTATTTTCCTCTAAGTGATTTATCCCCCGTGCTGTAATTTTTACGTTTGATATATCACTATTAATAAATTTATGCCCCCACATCGCTGTTGATATAGTAATGTTTTTTATTAAGCTTTCTTCAAGCATAAGTTCTAAGATGTCGATAAAATACTCGTCATTAATATTGTTTCGTTCTAAGAGATTATTGAATTCATCGGCAGTAAATGTATATCGTCTTTTTAATATGCCGTACAGGTATACTAATATTTTGAATTTGATTACATTGTAATCATCTTTAGCCATACATCAAACCTCTTGGAGCTGTTTTTACATTCATCTTATTTGTTACTTTAATTCTAGATATATGATAAGCGTTTTTACAATCATTACACCATATATCTCCATATCCCATATTTGTATTTTCATCAATTACTGTCACTCCATAGTCAGTATTAATGCTTTTACATATTGGACATATTCCGGCCATATTGTTACTCACTATTGTTTCTAAGTTTTTTATCCATTTCATTTTTTCGCCTTTTTTAAAATTTTTTGATACTCAATCTCTTCTGTAGCATAAGCTTCTTTTTCCATATCGCTTAAATTATCTTGAACATATTTAAACCCATATTTTTTTAATTGATTTACATGGCACTTTTCATGTATTAACGTTCGAACCAACTGTTTTTCATCTATAAATGCATTAGGGAATAAATCTATTCTACCTATGCTTTTGTAATCTGTCGAACCTGTGACGGGTAGCGATAAAAGCTTTTCATTTCTTTGAATTTTTATGGTTAAGCCTTTTATGTTTATTCCGTATTTATTAGCTAATTCAATAACTTTTCTTTTTTGCATTGGTATTTTAAGGTTTAAAAATGCTCCTATATTTAATTCTCGCCTATCGAACATTCTTTGTATTGCAATTTTATTATATAGTTTTCTCTCATCAATTGCACTTTTATTATAAAGTTTCTTATTGTGTACATTCTGATATACCCCTGTGCCGTTATCATACTCTACCAAACATCTACAATTTGCATGTCTTCTAAATACATCTGTGTCCATATTGGGCGAATACGGATAAGTTCCAACCTTAGAAGAGCACCATTTACAGCATTTACCCGTGCTCATTCTCCTGATAAGCGGTTGAACTGTTTTAGAACATTATGAAATTACAAGTCTCTCAAACAGTAAAAAGAAGTATAATAAAAGCGTTGTTGAGGATAAAAAGTTAATTCAAAATGAAAGAGTGTCATATAAAGGGTATAAATTAGGAAGTAGGCGAAATAGTGAATCTGGTAATACAGTTAGATACGATTTAGGAAAAATTGAATTAGAAAATATTGATAAAGAAATTAAAAAACTTAATGATTTAATTAGATATGATACTGTAGAAAATGCTTTTGTAATACAATCTAACGGAAAGTTAATAGGTTTCAAGAGCAATTCAGAAATAAGCGTAGAAATCTTTAATTGTGACTTAAATGGTTCTACAGTATTACATAATCATCCCAAAGCTAACGGCATAACATCTTTTGGTGGCGATGATTTTGAATTCTTAAAAAACAATCAGAACATCAGGAATTTTTATGTTCCAACCCTGAATTTGATTACTCAATGAGTGCCTTAAAAGACATCTCAAATGTTTCATATAGTGAATACTATCACAAAGCAATGTTAAATATGGATTTATCTAAGGAAGTTGATTTTCAGCATTTAGTTATGATTGAAATAAAAAAAGAAGGATACATAAAATATGACAGAAGAAGAAAAAAATAAAAAAATAGAAGAATTAAAAGATGAGTGGATAAAAGAATATTCTAAAATACAGCCTAATGAAAATAAAAATCTTTTAGATGGTATAGGATTCAAAAAACAATTGAACTTGAAAAAAAATACAAAAAACTAATAAGAGAAGTTATTGAAGAATACAATGGTAAGATTAAAAAATATAAAAAAGAGTGATAGCACTATTGAGTGTGATATATATCCAGAAGAGTTTTAGAACATTATGAAATTACAAGTCTCTCAAACATCATCTTTAGCCATGTTTAATTCTCTTTGTTGTTATAAAAAATTCTGTCATACAGCCTTTCAAGTTCAATACCTTTTTCGTTTATTTCATCGTTGTAATCAAGTCCAACATCTAAAATCTTAAGATTAATTAATATAAGTATATCTTTGATAGTCATGTTATTATCTATGTTTATATTGTATTTTTTTATTATTTTAAAGTCTTCCTCAGTAATTTTATTCATATTTTTCACCACATTAAATTGGATTTGTTTGTATTAATTTCCCAGTGATTGGATTGATTGACACACCAACGTTATCATTAAGAAACAATTGACTATTTTTATTAACGTTAGGCTCCCTTATTTTTTTGGATGTTGTAAAGCGTTTATTACATCTTCCAAAAGAACCCCGTTTCTTTTCTCTTCAATAGAACCGAACACTCTATCTATAAAATGATATACTAATCACCTTTGGCCTTTTTCCATTCCCCTATATCAATTCCCTCAAATTTCATCACCATTCTTCTTAATTCTTCATGCGCTTTTCTTTCTTCTTCTTCTGTCATCTCAAATAAATCTATTACTTGAACCCCTGGTATATCACTTAATAAATCTTTTATCTCTGTATCTGTTTTCCCTTTAAGCCATTCTTTTGGCACTTCTTCTTTTTTTAATTTTCTTAATCCCATAATTATATCTCTGTTAAAAATATACGACATATTCCATTTATTGCGCTTTTATCTTCACATCTAAACTTGCTGTTTCTCATAAATAATATTTCTTGTTCTTCATAATTAACTCTACTTATATCTCTATCATTTTTTGATTTTATATATATTTTGATATTTGCTTCATCGTTATACCCTGTTTTCTTTGACGAACTCCAATAAGAAATATTTTTGATAGTTCTTTTTTTCAAACATCGAAATAAATTTATTATAGTCTTCAAGATCATCTATATCGATAACGCGTATAACATCACCTTTATATTTGTTCATTTTCAACAATGCCATGTCTAATCCTTCAGCGAATTGGATTTCCTCATCACTTAAAACAATATTATTTCTTAATTTATAATTTAGCATATATGAATCAAAACCAGTATATTTTTTTATCCATTGCAAATCTTCTTTTGTGATTTTTTCGTTTTCACTTTCAAGTGTTGATTTCGCTCTGTTTCTTACATCTATATTACTGACATTATATTTTTTCTTCGTGTGCGCATTCTGATATATCCCGCTTCCGTTATCATACTCGACTAAACACCTGCAATTTGCACGCCTTCTGAAAACGTCATTATCCATATTCGGAGAATGCGGATAAGTTCCAACCTTAGAAGATCACACCATTTACAGCATTTGCCCGTGCTTATTCTACAGATAAGCGGTTGACCTGTTTTAGAACATTATGAAATTACAAGTCTCTCAAACAGAAAGATGTAATAACTCAAGAAATTAAAGTTTTAGAACATTATGAAATTACAAGTCTCTCAAACAGCGGAAAAGGAATACATGGAAGCCAATGAGTTTTAGAACATTATGAAATTACAAGTCTCTCAAACCAATTGTCCGTAAGCAGTCGCCAACCATAGTTTTAGAACATTATGAAATTACAAGTCTCTCAAACATAATCATTTGCCGTAACTACAGAGATTGCGTTTTAGAACATTATGAAATTACAAGTCTCTCAAACGCAATCACACGCAAACAATCGCCAACCATAGTTTTAGAACATTATGAAATTACAAGTCTCTCAAACTTGTCCCAAGGAATCCAGTAACTATCGGTCGTTTTAGAACATTATGAAATTACAAGTCTCTCAAACAGAGCCTTCAAATGTGGTATAATCCAATTCGTTTTAGAACATTATGAAATTACAAGTCTCTCAAACGTCTGTTAAAGATTCGATTAAACGACTAAGTTTTAGAACATTATGAAATTACAAGTCTCTCAAACAGTACTTCGGCAATCTACCGATTCAATGAGGTTTTAGAACATTATGAAATTACAAGTCTCTCAAACGTTCAAGTAGGTAACCATCTGAATGTTCCAGTTTTAGAACATTATGAAATTACAAGTCTCTCAAACGGTAGCTGGATTATGTCATTTAAATACGCAGTTTTAGAACATTATGAAATTACAAGTCTCTCAAACCTCAAATCTGAGGTTATCACCGAAACCACTGTTTTCGACGCAGTCGTAATTTCATAACTAAAACATTATTCATCTCTAATAATACATAAATCTTTATCGATAATCCAGTGATTTTCGCCTTCTATCGGTGCTGTTTCCTCTCCCTCCACTATTAATAAATTAACATGTTCATAAGCACACTCTTTATATAATTCCGACAAATCCTTTTCTTCAAAATATTGTTTTAAATTGACAAAAATAAACAATTTTATTCCTGCCAGCTGATGCATAATTTTTATATAGCTTAATATTCTGTCAAGAAATCCTGAACCGTACGGTAGCAACTTTACGCCGTACAATTTTAATAAATCCGATACACATATATCCGCCGAATAATCCAAATTATAAGGAACCAATTGAATCAATTTCTCCACATAATCGGTAAGAACTTCATTTATGTCCCCCTGTTCCTTAAACATGTTTGTATTCGCAATATCCGCAATTTCTTTATATAACCTTGTCTGGATTTTTCTGTCATTTAAATCAACGGAATACGGATTAAATATAATGTCTGTGACTTTTGACATACTAATCGGTTTACAACCTTCGGAAAGTATAAATTCTCCTTCGCCCCCTAAAACCTGCTCGTTCAAATCTCCGAGCAGGTTTGCGAACAATTTACGATTTTCCGATGTTAAGACATTAACTTTATCCGTTTCCATATCCAATATAATATCAAATTCGGGATAAACCAACTTCATAAGATAATAAGCCTTTCATCTGAATCAATCACTGTTTTTGAACCCTCTCCCACTACATAATCCATTTTTGCAAATTGTTTCTCCGTAACCCGCAGAACCTGTACCAATCCGGCTGCGGGTTTATTCTTTTTTATATTTTCCACCACAGCGTCTCCCTGAGTGCTGTTGGGAACCAATTTACAATAAACGGATTCCTGGAGCATTAAAAATCCGTTTTTCATAAGAAATTTACGAAAGTCTCTGTAATCCTTTCTGTTTTTTGAAGTGAGTACGGGAAGGTCAAACATCACCATTATTCTCATAAATCTATAACTCATTATTGTAAAATTTAATCATTGATAAATCATTTTCATTTAATGCGTCAAATACGCTTTTCGTATATATTTTTATTGCATTGGTAACATATTCACAGCGACCGTTTATATAAACTTCATTTTGCAGCAATCGCAATATTTCTCTTTTTTCATCCGTTTCAAATTTTGAAAGATTTATTTTTTTGACACATCTGTCTACAAGTACCCTGAAAGGCTCCATCAGGTCGCACGCCAGATTAAACTGATTAAACATGTTGCAGTGAAACAATCCAAGCTGTGTAATGTATCCGTTGGCGGAAACTTCTCTTGTGAAACAGGAAAGAATTATTCCGTATCCGTAATTTAATGCCGCATTAATATTGCATTCCTGCGTTCTTGTAAAATCCATTCCGAATAACGCATTAAAATATACTTTTGCCGCATGCCCTTCTCTGTTGCTCTCGTCCGCATACATAATGTCCTTAACATAGTCAAGAAGCATCTCCGACTCTGTTTCGTTTCCGAGTTCTAATAGGTATTCTGCCTGTTTTCGTATTTTTTCACCTACGATTTCCGTCCATACGGATTTTTTTATATCCTCTTTCCATTGAATCTGATTTCGTACTTTTATGCTTGTATCGTGGGAGCCGTAATAAGGTATTAATTCCGAGGAAGGATTGCGTTTTTCATCGCAAAATATTATTTTAACCTTCTTTTTGGTCAGCTCGCTTAACAACGCGGCGGTAAGTGACGCCGCGGTTGTCTCTATTATAAGCATGTATATCTCATCTATATGAACCTGTTTATATTCCGGTTCGTCGCCCGTTATGCCGCTTCCTATTCTGCGAACATACATAAATCCGTTTTGATAATCTAATTTTGCAGGATTGGAAACGACAACCGTACGCCAACTCATACGGTTAACAGGTCTATTCTCTTTTCATAGACCCCCGTGACAGATTGGTTGATAAGCTGGAATGTGGTAAAGTTGCTTATGTTTTTGTTAAATAGTAGAGCACCGGAGTATTCTTTACCTCCCACCAATAACAGATTAGCCATCGGTTTTCCGATACTTGAAATTTTTAAGATTTCAAGTATCACCTTTACCTGACTGTTAAGGTCTAATGTCTTAAAAGTCTCATATCCGTCTGTAAGTTTATCTCCTATTGAGTTAGAACGTTTAGAATATATTCCGTCTACATGCTTTTTAAGTAGTATATTATATATACTTATATTCTTTTCTCTTGTTACTGTAAATTTTTCACTCTTCTTACCGTTTTCTTCCGTATCTTTGTCGTTTTCTTTGTCATCTGCTATTTTTATGCCCTTTTCTGCAATTCGTTCAAGATGTGCAATGTATCCTGTTTCTTCTTTCGAAAGGTATAACGAAACATTATTTCTCACAAGTATGTTGTTTCCGGTTATGCCCGTTATTAAGCCATAATAATCATTGAATCTTACAAACGACTGCATTTTTATTTTTCTCATTCTTATTGAAGGTTTTTTCAATCCCAATTCATCCGTGCAATATTTTTCCAATTCTTCAGGATGATGCTCTATTTTTTCACGCATATACACGGGAACAGTTTCCAGCGTACGAACTCTTTTTCCCTTTAAATCGTGCTCCACAAGGAAGAAGTAACTTCTGCTTACAGCTGTGAATCCTCCGTATTTTTTCACATCGGCAATTTTCGAATCTGAAGATTTAAACGGTATATATATTTTTTCTTTGGCCTTATCCTTTGAATACAGTGTCTCCTTGGCAATACTGCCTTTATCCTCTAACGGCATTCTGGTAAGCAGCGGAGTGTTCTTCTTAAGCATTTTCCTTACGGTTGCTATCGTTCCTGTATAATTTACCGTTTTCAAACCGGAATCGTCTTTTGTTATCTCAGGAGCTTTCCATGCAATCTCGTTATCTCTGATTACGTCCCAATAGAATACTTTTCCCATGTGATATTGATTTTTTTCATTTTTAACATATTTCAAAGTATCCTTTGTAAACTTCACGTGGTATGTATTTCCCACAACTATATTCAAATATGCATCATGAGCATGATGAAAATCGTTTACAAGTCTTGATTTCGGGATATCAAATTGTTGTCTGAAATCACTTACATTGCATGCCTTAGAATATACAAACTCTGTTTTTTCACCGCTGAGCAGCTGCTTTAATAATTCCAGAACTGATTTAGTCGCTTGACTTGTTTCTACCAGCTGCCTGTCAATAAATCCTGCTTTATCTTCGTCAGTAAGCGGCTCGCTTCTCTTTAAACGATTATACTTTATATTATTTATAAGATTGTAGTCTAACAACCTTTTCCATAATTCTTTTATTTTAGGATTGCTTTGAACGGATTTCTTTATAAGACCGTCGCTTTTATGAGCATTTTCCTCTTTTTTTACGAGAACCATGTTGTTGTCAAGGTTGTTGTCCGTTACAAAGTGCTGCGGATAAATATGATCAATATCATATTTATTGTCATCAAATAATTCGTTCAAAGGAATTTCTTCACCCGTATACATACATCTACCCGTTTGAGTAAGGTATAAATACATTTTCTTTGAACGTATAATTCCGCTTTCGTCCGCTTTTTCAATAACATCTTTCCAGTTTTTGGATTCATCTTTAATGTTTTTGTATAAATCAAGAAATTTTTTCTTTCTGGAAGTTGTTCTGTTCTTGTCTTTATCCGCCGATTTCTCGGCTCCGGACCTTGTAACTTCGACAAATATTCTGTCAGGAGCATGTCCCATAACATGAATAATTTCTTCGATAACAAGTATTGTTTGCCAAATCATTCTTTTGACGGGAGCACTGAAGTAATATTCACTCAGATCTTCAGGCTTGAATTCAGAAAGAGTCTTGTTCAATGTTTTTTTCTTCTTTTCCAATTCTTCTCTGAAAGTAAACCTGTCGTCACTGTTTATGAGTTCCATCAAGTTGTACTGAGTGGTCCACAATGCCCCTATCAGACTTATGCTTTCATTTGTATATTTTTCAAATCCCGGCAGCTCGATAAAACTTCTTGACACTCTTCCCCAATCTTTAAATTTAAGTCCGAGTATTCTTTTCATCTCCTGTTCGGTAAGTATGTCACCGTAATCCTTTTTTAATCTTTCTTTTACAAGTTTTTTGGAATCACCGTATATGGTTATTAATTCAACAATCTGCTCTGTTATTTTTTGGTATTTTTCTTCACGAAACTTCTCGCCGAATATAGCACTGAACTTACCGTATGTACCGAAAGAAGGAAATTTAGTATCTTCATAGCCGTCTATTCCCGCAATTTCCTTCATATCTTTTATCTTTCCCAGACATATCAGATAATTTGCAATTGAATTAAAAGTTACCTTTTCACCTTTTTCATATAAGTTTTTATATATGTCCTGCTTCAGATCTACGTCAATCTTTACTCCGTTTATCTTTATGTTGTTAAGTATATTCAACAGAGTAAATTTTTCATATATCAGAGATTCCTTCGGAACTACCTTTTCTCCGGCAATATATGTACATTCACGTATCAAGCACTTTATAAATTTCTCTGATGTCTTATGAATATCTACCTTTTCTTCTAAATTCCACGGAAGAACTTCCCCGGAAGCCTTTCTTACAACCCATCCGTTACCGTTGTTTTCTGCGCTTTTTTCGCTTAACGGTCCGATGTAGTACGGAATATGAAATGTAAACAGCTTAATTATCCGCTCGCTTACGGTAAGCCCGCTTTCATCCTTTTCTTTCAAAAACGGAAGATATCCCTCTGCATTTTTTAATATTGCTTTTAATTCCTTTTCGTGAATTTGATTCGGTATTACTCCGTTAGATGCCGTAAGCTGTTTCGGAAGAAATGTTTCGTTATCCATTTCTGAATTTATTTTTTTAATTTCTTCGGTTTCTTCCAACGGTTTAAGCAATGCTTCTATCGTGTCGTACAAACATCTTCTCTCATCCTTTTTTTTGTCCTTTTTGACATGTACCCTCCTTACCTTTTCTCCGCTGTTCTCTGACTTTACATATGCGGAATATGTACCTTTATCACAGCTTCTGAACATTTTGTTGTATGCGTCTTCACCGCACATATTCCTTATAACGGATTTTAATAATGTCAAATCGGCTTTGTGTTTTTCATAATCTGCTACACGGGCATCCGACAGATAATCTTCATCTCTTAGAATCTTTTTCAACAATGCAGCATCGTAAATCGCCTTGCCCGCTGCGATTATTTCATATTTTTCCTCTCCGATTTTTTCAATTAAAGCATCTGTCTGTTCATCAAACTCAGCATACTTAAAATCTATCTCTATCTTCTCTTTTTCATCTTCGAGTTCTTCCGCAATTTCCGGGAAAATATTTTTCACATCGGTTTTTAATCCGCAAATAAGCTTAACGAGCTCATTTTTTATTTTATATTGTTTATCTCCTTTTTTTATGTACATTATTTCACAGAGTTTTTTATGTTTCTTCATACGGGAACAATCTGTGCTTATAATGATTTTTTCAAATTCGTCCGTATCGAAATTCGAGAATTCAATGCCGGTTTCCGCCATGATTTTATTTTTAAAATCAAAATATAATTCTTTGATTTCTAAATCACCTTCTGCCGAAGACGCATTGCTTAAGAAGTGTCCTCTGTGTTTGAATATATTTAATATTGCAAGATACACAAGCCTGACATCATGCGGTTCCGGATTATGTATTAATTCGGATCTCAGATGAAATATCGTCGGATATTTTTTATAATAATTTTTATCGGTATAATTTTCGTCGTTAAACAATACATTATGACCGTATTCTTTGTCTTCTTCCCAATATTTACTGTTGTCCAAACGGGCGTAAAAGTTCGGATCGATTTCATCTATCGCATCAGCAAAGTATTCTTTTAAATGGCCCTTCCTTACCAATTCTCTTTAGCGGCGTCTTCTTGCAATTCTTTTTATTCTTCTGCTTTCTGCGGTTTTCGCTTCTTCAAATTCGCGAATTCCCCAAAGATCCTTCCCCTTTGCTCTTATTATGTTATATGACTTGTCCGTAACCGCCCAACCTACGGAGTTGGTTCCCATGTCCAACCCCAAATAATATCCCTTTTTTTCCATATCATAATTCCCGTAAAAACAATTTTTATTGACTTTTATTATTTATTTAATTTATAATGATATATGAAATTACAAGTCGAGTTCAAATAAGGTTTAACCGTAATTGCGCCCTACGGGCGCCCGCATTGTGCGGATTAAGAGCTGTAAGAAATTACGGCTCTTTTTTATTTATCTCTGTATCTCCCGCCTCTAAATCATTAGTTTATCCTCTGTCAATCAGATTATTCCGATATACCATATCAGCTAATTTACGTATCTGTCGGCAATGCTTTCTATTATTCTGTTTAAAGATATTTCTTTTTGATTATTATTTGATTCAAATGCCGTATATTTTTGCTCTTCATGCGACTTACCGCCTTTACGGTATAAAACTTTAGGTTTTGTGCCGTTCACATTTATCAGCCATCTTTCTCCGCAACACAATATCGCCATCTCAAACGGTGTATACGCGGATAACTTCAAATCACTGTTTAATATACATTTCTCCAATAACTCAATGTTTATATTATGCCTTCTGCAAATACTTAAAATCATTGACATCTGATTTTCATCACCGTTACACGCCTGTCTGACAAGAATATTTTTTTTACACTTTGGACACATTACCATGCCCTTCGGAATAACTTTTGACGCCGAAAAAACATCAGCATCTATGTCTTTTATTTTATCACACTGCCTATCATGCACATAGATGCTTAGTATTGAATAGAAATAATTTAAATTCGGATCATCCAGAAGATTCTTTTTTAGTCTGTTACATGGATTGTCTTCATGTTCCGCTTCATCGCTCAAATCACTTCTTAAAAGCTTTATTCGTCCGTGAACTATTGACGCTTTATATCCTTTTTTATCAAGCCTTGACAAATCAACCAGCTCTTTGGCGTTCTCTATGTTAAGTTCTCCTCCCTCTTCGGTATAAAGCGTCATTCCGTATTCAATGCTGCGTCTGATTATTTTCCAATTTATGTTAAATGAAGTGTAGCTTAAATATATGTCTCCCGTTTCCGTGTCCACAAGTGCCATTATGCATTTAACACAGCTTTTGCTGTGGAAATCCTCCGCAATAATTCCGCATGAGCAAATATTCTCCGATTTTTTCAGATTTTTACCCTTATCACCGTATACTATTATTCTGCTGTCGTACAGATCCTCCGCCCATGCAAAGTATTCCGCATTGTATTCTTCCGTCATTCTGTCGTATTCATTTTTATATATGACCTTGTGACTGTCGGGATTCATAATATCATCTCCCTGAAATCTTCTTCACTGATAATAGGTATCCCCAATTCCTTTGCCTTTTTATTCTTCCCGGTTAGAGAATTAATATCATTATTAATCACATAACTTGTATTTCCGGATACACTTCCGCTTACCTTTCCTCCGAGAGATTCTATATGTTCCTTTAATTCATTTCTGTTTTCGTATGTGTTAAGAGAACCTGTTATGACAAATGTCTTTCCCGCAAGTATGTCGGATACGTTCTTTTCAGATTTAACAATATTTAATTCATTCACCAGCTTAATATATTCATTGCGATTATCTTCATCTGCAAAGTATCCCATAAATGAATCCGCAAGGACTTTACCGAATCCGTCAATGTTTAAAAGTTCTTCTTCTGTGAGATTAAGCACGTCAGTCGGATCGTCAATAATTTTGCACAAAGCCTTAGCGTTAGAGACACCTATTCCGGCAATTCCAAGTCCGTATATAAGATGATACAGCTCAGTGGTTCTGCTGTTTTCGACGGATTCAATTAAATTGTTGTATGATTTTTCTCCGAAACCAGCCATTGAGACTATTTTTTCTCTGTGATCATCCAAATGATAAATGTCGTGAAAATGTTTTATAAATCTTTCCTGTATGAATTTTTCGGCGGTTGCCTCGGAGAACCCGTCTATATTCATGGCGTCTCTTCCCGCAAAATGCACAAAGCTCTTTATGTGCTTGGCAGGACATTTTATATTTGGACAAATAAGAACTTCCACTCCGTTAGTATCATCAATGCATGTATTCTCTCCGCAAACGGGACATTTCGACGGTATTTCGAATTTTCCGGACTTTGTAATATTTTTTGCTATTTGCGGAATAATCATATTTGCCTTATATACCTCTATTTCGTCACCTATACCGAGTTTAAGTGATTTAATATAGCTTATGTTATGAAGACTTGATCTCTCCACGGTTGTTCCTTCCAATTCCACCTCATCAAAAATGGCAATCGGGTTTATCAGACCGGTTCTTGACGCCGACCATTCTATTTCTCTTAAGTGTGTGGATGCAATTTCATCTTTCCACTTAAAGGCTATGGCATTTCTCGGAAACTTGGCCGTTGATCCCAGCGAATTGCCGTATTCAATATCATCAAACAGCAGTACCAGACCGTCTGACGGAAATTCATTGGTTTTAACTTCCGATTCCATTTGTTTTACATAGCTGTCTATGTTCATCCTGTCGACAAGGTGATAATCAACCACCGTAAATCCCTGTTTCTTAAGCCATGTAAATTCATAATCCCTGGAATTGTGATTATCTATATCTGCGCTTACAAGTGCAAAAGCATAAAAATATACATTTCTGCCTGCCGTTACTTCAGAATTAAGTGCACGAACGGAACCGGAACACAGATTTCTCGGATTTTTATATCTTGCCTGCATATCAGGTATTGATTCGTTTATTTTATTAAAATCTGAATATTTTATAACGGCTTCCCCGCGAACGATAAGCTCACCTTTATATTCAATGGACAGAGGAATATTTTTAAATACCCTTGCATTTTGTGTTATTATTTCTCCGACTTCTCCGTTTCCCCTTGTAACTGCCTTAATGAGTTCTCCGTTATTATATGTAAGCACAATGGTCAGTCCGTCCATTTTCCATGAAAGGAGCGCTTTTTTATCTCCCACAAAACTCTCAAGTTCATCTATACTCTTTGTTTTTCCGAGACTTAGCATCGGAGATGCGTGCCGTTCTTTAGGCAATTCGCTCATGACTTCATAACCGACTTTTCTTGTCGGAGATCCTGACAGAACAATTCCCGTCTTTTTCTCCAGTTCTTCCAATTCATCATACAGTGAATCGTATTCAAAGTTAGATATTTTCTCTATTCCGTCAACATAATATGCTTTAGCGGCATCATCCAGTATCGGAATAAGTTCCTGCATTCGTTTTATATTTTCCATTGAAAATTTTTTATCCTGTTCCTTTGTTTCCACTTTATATTCCTCTTAATTGTAATTTGCGTTACAGATACATATTTACGCATCTGCCGTATATTTTTCTGCGGCGATTTCCAAAATATGTTGTTTTGAATTTTAATAATCCATACCAAGCTCTTTTAATAACGTCTTATATTCTCTGTCACTAAGATTTCTGTATTTACCGACATGTAAATATCCAAGTTTAATATTCATTATTCGTACTCTTTTTAACCTCTTAACACTGTATCCGAACGCCTCGCACATTCTTCTTACCTGTCTGTTCATTCCCTGGACGAGTACAATTCTAAATCTTCTTGTGCTTTTTAATATTTTACCGTCCCAATCCGGTTTTTTATCTCTGTCGGACTTATCATAAATCGGCTCGCATTGACACTTAGCCGTTGTTTTATCCAACTCTCTTATGTATACTCCTTCCATCATACCTTTCAGAAACTCAGCCGTAATATCTTTATTTACATCCACCACATATTCCTTTTCATGGGAATACGAAGCCTTAAGCATTCTGTTCATGATTTCACCGTTATTGGTAAGCAATATAAGCCCCTCTGAAGCCTTATCAAGCCTTCCTATCGGATAGATTCTCTTACCGTAATTAATATAGTCGACAATGTTGTCTTTGCCCTGCTTATCTGTAGCCGTGCAGACGATTCCGACAGGCTTGTTGAACGCTATCAATATTTTCTCTTCTTCTTTTGTAACAGGTTTGCCGTCAACACAGACATTTGCGCCTTCATCGACCTGTTCACCCATTCCCGCCACTCTTCCGTCAACGGTTACACGCCCTTCTTCAATTAATTTATCCGCTGCTCTTCTTGAGCAAAATCCCATGGAACTAAGTAATTTATTTATTCGCATATGAAACCTCTGTATTAAAATATGTATTAAATATTATAACATTTTAAATGAAGTTCTTTAATTCTATTATAAAAATGTGTTACAATACGGAATGTCACTTATCGGTGAATATTCTGTATGTGTATGTAGCTTAATGGATAGAGCGTTCGCCTCCGGAGCGGATAGCGTGGGTTCGATTCCCATCATACACATTTATTACATACAGCCTTGCGGCGGAAACATGGCACAAACGCAGTGTTTATTCCGTGTTTTGCCGTTTTTGTATTTTTTAAAATTACCGTATTGGGGCACAATATAACGTATATTCTGCCTCTTATTTGCCATTTAAAAACAAAAAGCAGCCCCTTTTATTGGGCTGCTTTTATTTAATCAATATTACATAATTTTTTAATATTTTAAGTATGTAGAGAAAATTGTTTGTATAAACTCTCTTGCCTTTTGCACAATCATAGTTATTCTCCAAGCAAAGGCGCGTAGGCAAGTTTACACGTCCTTGTTTTTGGCTTTAGAAGGTTTGATTATTTTTAATCAAGTCTTCTGTTTTTTAAAAGCATTCCGTGTAAATTAATTTCATTTTTTATATCTTTTCTGATTAAATCAATTATATAAGCATTTTGACTGTCAACCGACGCCAACTTTTCCAACACTTCTTTGTCATTTTCTTTGTGAAACCTAAATGTTTTCTTTTGATAAGTTTTAGCGTCATATTTCTTTATCGCACTTCTTTGTGCTTCCGTTGTTTTACGTTCCATCATTTAACCTTTCTAATAATTCTCTATGTGCTTTTGTATCAATATCGACATATGTTAGTTCTCCGTCAGAGAATATAAAGTCACTATCATCCGCTTGTTTTTTTGCAATTGATACAGCTTGTTTATAATCTGATGGTTTAGGTAGTTTTTCATCATTATCTTCCAACATTACACAACAGTTGCCTATATAATCTCTTGCCATATCAATAACTTCAAGTACATCTAAGTGTTCTGCTTCTGTATATCCGTCAAAGTCAGGTATGTATATCAAATAAAATTATTTTCAGCTTTAAATATAACGGGATATGATATTCTCATAATTATCTCCTTTTTAAATTTATATCTGCGTGTTATTTACTGTTAGCCCGTATCGTGATTGCTGCCGTGGCGAAGAAAGAAATGACCGTATTCCTTAGTTTTTATTATTGCAAATCTCTAAAACATAAACAAGGGTGTTTGTGTTTCCATCCTAAAATAAAAAGCGTTGCAACCGATACCTGTTACAACGCTCTTTCCATAATTTGTTATTTATATTCTAATTCTGTTTCGCAACGTCCACATCTATATTGACAAAATTATCACTCTTTATTGAAACGCCTTCCGGTACATAATCCGGAAGCCAGATTTTGAATGTTTTATCACTTGAAACATCAGTCAGATTAATTGCATTTTCCGGAATTTCGATTTTTGTTATTCCGTCTATCACATCATCATTTCCCTGAATCGTTACTTCTTTCTGTGAAGGAGTAATACTGTTTACAACATATCCGTTTTGTACACTTCCCGTTGTGCCGTATGTTAACGGTACTGTTTTTACCTTTTGAATATTACCTTCGATTTTAACGGTATTTCTTGAGAGTATAATTGACGGATCGTTTATGACATCACCGTCTGCATCATATGCCGATATTGTCATGTTTTCGGATATTTTCTTAGTGTTTTTTACGTCAAATCCTTCAGGCAAAACAGCTTTTACTGCAGATACCCTGCTTATTACATCAGTTTTGCCTGAAACGGTAACACTGTCAAAGGGCAGCTTAAAGTCTGTAAGAACATGATCTGTTGCCTTCAAACTGTCGGAATCAAATTCTAAAGGAAATGTTTTTATTTCTTTATTGCCTATTCCCATTATTACAGATGAGGTGTTTGGCGTTACTATGATATCTTTGACTTTTTCACCGTCTTTTACGATGCTTACATCTATGTCAACGCTGTTTGAAAACATGTTCAGGTTATTTAAGTCTGCCGTCGCAACTATATCGTTAGATTTAATGTTGGATACCTTACTCTTTGGCCCGGTTATGTTTACCGATATCTTTCCTCCGTTGAGTATCTCGTATGAATATCCTTTATCCGTGACGCTGTTTATATTAGTTAATTGAACCGATACATTGTTTAATGTAACGCTGACTTCGCCGTCATATGTGTTGGCAAGTGTTATCCATACGATAACTGCGACTACAACAGAAATGATTTTAAGCCACATATTTTTAAATATATTTTTCTTCATATTTATCACACTTCGGTTTTTATATCTCTTTCTATTTTGTTGTTGTAGATTATCGGGTTAACACTTCCTGAATTGCATCTTAAATATTCAAGCATATGATAGAGATTTTCTCTTTCCACATTTCTCTCAATCATTCCGCCGCAGGAGACTGCAACCTTTCCCGTTTCTTCTGATACGACTATTACGAAAGCATCCGTTTCTTCACTCATTCCGAGGGCCGCTCTGTGCCTCGTTCCCAGTTCTTTACTGACATTTTGATTTTGCGACAAAGGCAAATATGCCGTAGCGCATACTATTCTGTCTCCCTCGATTATTACGGCACCGTCATGAAGAGGAGTATCCTTTTCAAATGTATTGATAAGCAGTTCACTCGATATCTTGCCGTCAATCTGTATTCCGGTCTTAATATACTCATCGAGCGAAATTTCCTGACTTATAACCATTAACGCCCCTGTCTTTACGGCGGCCATATCATATGTGGCATTTACAATTTCAAATATTGACTGTTGACTGAATCTTTCATATGAATCACTGTTTTTAAACAACCCGCCTGTCTTAAAAAACCTGAGTCCCAGCTTTTCAAGAGCTCTTCTTATTTCAGGCTGAAGTAATATTACAAATGCAATAAGACCCACGTCTATGGAACGCTTAACAATCCACCATATGGTTCTCATATTTAATATGTAAGCTATAAATATAAATATGATAATTACGGCAACACCCTTAAGCATGGACCAGGCTTTTGTACTTCTTAGCCATATTATAATTCTGTATACCAAAAACGACATAATGCCTATTTCTATAATATCCACAACGGAAACAGACGGTATGTATATTTTTGATATGTAATTATCAAAAAATGTAGTTAATACGGAAAACACAATTATTGCTCCTTCTTCTTATCTTTGTCTTTTGTCTTTTTAGCATTAATATGTGTTACTTTTATATTGTCAACGGATACCTTAATCTTAGGTACTGCTTTTACGTAATAATAATAATCATCATCTTCAAATACCACTTTTTCGGTTTTAAGATAGGAAGCATTAAATGCAAAGACACTGCTCATTAAGCCAATCAATAACGCAATTCCCGTTTCTATGATAAACATAACAATAGGTGTTTCCACTTCCCAAATAAAATTCAATATTACTATTAAAAATAATTGAATAACCGTACCCACAACCGTGGCTATTTTCCATGCATAATTTATACTTGAATTTCTAAGCATTCCAACTACGATTATTATTACGGTAAATGATGCCATAATTATAAGCATGTCTTTATCGGTAATAATATCTCTTACGGCAAACAGGGCATTGGTACTGTTTCCCATAATATCTCTTGTGAGACTTAACTCAAATTTGCTTACGCTTTCTATTATGTAGTATATAAATATACCTATGTTAACGGCGAAAACGCAGGAAATCGGAGCATATAAAGCAACAACAATAGGCAGTATATACGGTACCTTTAATGCAAAGCAGAGAACCGTAAGAAGAAGGATATTTAAAGCTTTTGGGGCAAACCGGAACAATATAAGATAACTTGTTATAAATATGAACAAAATCACTACACCGAGCTCGGTGGATATCGCAAACATATGAATGATAACCACTGCTCCGATTATCAGCAGCTGCACATAATTTTTCCCGAATGCTCCGGCAAATGAGATGCCCACTATTACTATCGGCATACACAATACGGATACAAATCCTATCATATATGTAACAACGGACAGAGATAACAACAAAACCGTGAATCTGAACAGGAATCTTATTATAGAATCATGCTTTTCATAATATTTTAGAAATTGCTCTCGTATCTGTAATAAAAAATTCATTGACCGGTCGTCTCCTCGCTGTTCATTGATTCTATGTAATTTCTTCTGTTCAGATATGTCCTGAGCTCTGAAACTTTCAGATAATATCTCTTGGAGTAAATCGCAAATGCGATAAGTATAAAAACCCCTTCCATTATTGTATATATCGTAATGTCATAAAATTTACGAAATAATAACAACGGGTTATTCATAAAATTAATAAGGCTGTCTGCTATATCGCCGAATAACATGGTATATATAATTCTGCATAAAATATAAGCTATAGTTGTTGAAATAACAGTCCACAAAATGCCTTGAAAAACATATGAGCTTTTCTTGATTTTTAGAAGCTGCTCTGCATCTTTTCCTGTTTTTTTTTCATACATTGCAAGCTTTGTCTGTATTATCAGTTTATTTTTATTCATAAATTAATCCACATTTTCAAGAAATTGTATGTATTTAATATTAACATAATTTATGAGTATTAAAAAGAAGGAATATAAAGTGTGATTTTTGACGGTTTTTAATTAAATTATATGCATAACATTCTTCCGAAATATAAAAGAGAATATAAAAAGCTCAAACCTCTGTGAAATGTAACATCTTTACCGAACAATCGATAAATGTCTGACATGTCACTCAGATCCGAGCTTTTAATTTATGTATTATATTTAAAAATTATTCTTCCCAATTATGATATACATTCTGAACATCATCATCTTCATCAAGCATCTCGAGAAGCTTGTTCATGTTTTTAATATCCGTTTCATCCGTAAGTGTAACGTAGGTTTGAGGTATTCTTGTTATCTCAGCAGAAGCAAATGTAATTCCCTCTGCTTCAAGCGCTTCTCTTACGGTATCAAAATCATTTGGGTCGGTTAATACTTCATATGAGTCATCTTCTTCGACAAAGTCAAGGGCGCCTGCATCCAAAGCAGCCATCATAAGCGTATCTGTATCAACATCACACTCTTCTTTATCTATTATAAGCTGACCTTTTGTATCAAACATAAATGATACGCAGCCCGGAGTACCAATATTGCCGTGGCCTTTGGTAAATGCGAATCTGATGTTTGACGCAGCTCTGTTTCTGTTATCAGTAAGAGCTTCAACTATTATTGCGGTACCGTTTGGTCCGTATCCTTCATATACAATACTCTCTAAATCCGCTTCAGATGATGAAGCAGCCTTTTTGATACTTCTTTCTATGTTATCGTTTGGCATATTGTTTGCCTTAGCCTTTGCAACAACCTGACGAAGCTTGGAATTGTTATTTACATCCGGACCGCCTTCTTTAACTGCGATAAGTATCTCTTTTCCTATTCTTGTAAATATCTTTCCCTTTGCTGAATCGTTCTTCTCTTTTTTGGCTTTAATATTGGAAAACTTTGAATGTCCTGACATAATTCTCTCCCGATAAATAAAAAGCTTCCATATCTTACAATATGGAAGCTTAATAATATACGATATGTGTTAAAAGGTATAATAAGCTTAACCTTCAGTCTCTATCTATAATTACTTACGAATACCAAGCTTAGCAATAAGCTCACGATATACTTCAAGATCTTTCTTCTTAAGGTAATCAAGAAGACCTCTTCTCTTACCAACCATCTTTAAAAGACCTCTTGTTGAATGATAGTCCTTCTTATTAACCTTAAGATGCTCTGTAAGCTCCTTAATTCTTGCCGTAAGAATGGCAACCTGTACTTCAGGTGAACCTGTATCTCCCGGTTTTCTTGCGTATTCGTTAATAATAGCCTGTTTCTTTTCTGCTGAAATCATAATAATCCTCCATTTATTCTTGTAACACCTGATATTAAGCACAGGTGGATAAATCCTAATGCTGAATATCGGTTATAAACAACTTCACGAGTTTATCATATAAATATATATATTTCAATAGCGTACATTAATATTATTCAATAATAAAATCTGAAATCAGTATGCAGTAACAGTCGTTCTGTCTTTTTTTACATTGTATTTATACTGTAATAAGATTTAGCATCTGATTTTCAGAACCAAAATTTAGGATATGACCTTCTGTGCGATAAATTGTTGATTATAATAGCTAAAATTACAATTACAACCGAGCCGACAAGTATGGGCATAAATATGTATGACCATCCCAACGGTGTCGGGTTTAACATTACAACCAACGGATCCGCTCCCGCAGGAGGATGCGTCGTTTTTGTCAAAACCATTATCCCTATGGCGGTACCCACACATAAAGCCGTTACAATAACGGAATTGCCGAACAATGTTCTAAACAGTACTCCTATCGTAGTTGTAAGAACATGTCCTCCTATTATATTTCTCGGCTGTGACAGAGGTGCCGCCGGTGCGGCAAATGCAAGCACGCAACTTGCACCGAACGGTGCGGCAATCCACGGTGAGGAACTTATACGCGACAATATCAGAAGAATAAATACGGCGGAAAAGCCTCCTATAAATCCAAATATACTGTCATGTAAACTCGCCTTTAATGTAGACCTTTCTTTCGTCAACATTTTCTTTAAATAATTCATTGCCTTTTTTCAATATTACCTCCGTTTTCATTTCTGATATATTTTGACAAAAATATTTCGGAATACTGTTTTCGGTTAAAAACTACTCAGCCAATATTTCTTTTGCTCTTATTATGTCATTCGCTATTGCTTCCTTTAATTCTTCCAAAGAGTCAAACTTCTCTTCAGGTCGTATCATTTCGATTACATCTACTTTAATATCCGTACCGTAAAGTTCTCTGTCAAATGACTCATCCAAAATATTACTTTCAACGCTTACGGCTCCTATGTTAACATCACCCATATTCTCCACCGTCGGTCGAATTCCGATATTGGTTACCGCATCGTATATATTGTTTCCGATGTGTACTCTTGTGGCATAAACGCCGAAAGGAGGAAGTGCCTTATAAGTCGCGGGATAAAGATTGAGTGTGGGAATTCCGATTTTATGTCCGAGTCTGTTGCCTCTCGCAACCCTGCCGAACAACGAGTAGTCATGCCCCAACATTTCCCTTACCGACTTCATATTCCCTGATTTCAAATTTTCTCTTATGGATGTGGAACTGAGTACGTTGCCTTTTAAAATATATGTCGGCTCTATATGTACGCCGTAATTATATTTTTTTGAGAGTTCCGTAAGCAATTCAATGTCGCCGATTCCTTTATATCCGAAAGTAAAATTTTCTCCTATGCAAATATACTTCATATGAAGAGAATCAGTCAAAATACTCTTTACAAAATCTTCAGGCGACAAATGCATAAGCTCGTCCGTAAAATGACATTCTATAAGAATATCGACTCCCCTGTCCTTTAAAAACATTCGTTTTTCTTCTTTTGTCATAAGGTATTTTGTTGTTTTTGATAAAGAGCTCGGCATATCGATAAATGTGATTACAACACTTTTTAAATTGTTTTGCGTTGCAAGCTCAACCGTTTTGTCTACAAGTCTGCAATGCTCTATATGAAAACCGTCAAACTTCCCGAGAGTCAACGCCGTCGGTTCAACGCAAATTTTCTTAAATTCCGATAAACTGTCTACTACTAACATATCACACCCTGCTGCCGTCATACAAAAATACTTTTATTCTGAGAACATCATCCTTTCTTTCGTATATTCCCATGAATTTTCCGCAAGAATCATACACCCTTGCCGTACTTATATTCTCAAAAGAATCAAAATCACTTTCTTTTATCATATACTCGGCAATCTTGTTGCCGTTGTACAGTAATTTTGAATACTCTTCTTCTATAATTACTTTTCCCAAATCCGAAAACGGAACTTCCGGTTTTATTAATACGGAATCAATGTTTCCGTCCTTAAAAATTTTTTCCAATTCCGAAAGCTTTATTGTCTCGGATATATCGATATTGCCGGTAAATGTCCTTGTCAGCTTGCTCATACAGGCATATGAACCTAAAGCCCGTCCCAAATCGTCAATAAGTGTTCTTATATAAGTTCCTTTTGAACATTCAACTCTTATACAATATTTTTCAACGATTACGTTTCCGATTGTCTCGCGAACGTTTTCCGATATATTTTCCGCATCATACATCGAAATCAATTCTTTGCCCAACAATTCGATATCATATATTTTTATGGCTCTCGGCTTTCTTTCTACCGTCTTCCCTTCCCGTGCAAGTTCATAGAGATGCTTTCCGTTTTGTCTTATTGCGGAATACATGGGAGGAATCTGCTCTATATCGCCCCTGAATTCGGATAATACTTTTTCCGACACGATGCCGTCCGACAATTCCGGGGATCTCATATCGTATTTATTATATCCCCCGCAAAGCAGGTTAACATCTTTGTCGGTTACCGTTCCCGTTACATCAAGCGTATCGGTGGCGAATCCCAGTATAAATTCGGCAATATATTCTTTTTTGCTTCCCGCAATATACTCACTTAATTTCGTGGATGAACCTACGCATATGGGAAGCACGCCTTCCGCCATCGGATCTAAAGTCCCCGTATGTCCTACTTTTTTCTGATGAATAATACCTCTTACTTTGGCACATACATCAAATGAAGTAAATCCCTTTTCTTTATATATCGGTATTATTCCGTCCGTCACATTGTACCTCTTTTACTTTACGATAACTCTTTTTCCAAATATGCCTCTATATCCTGTTTAATCTTATTAATGCCGTCAAATGTTGAAAATCCGGCTGCACGCATATGTCCGCCACCGCCCTTACTTATGGCATATTTACTTACATCCGCATATTTTTTTGACCTCATGCTAACTTTATTCATTCCGTCCTGTACGGGATAAATAAATACGGCAACTTCAACTCCCTTTATTAATCTGAGTTGTTCTACTATGCCTCCCAAATCCGATGCCTTTACACCTGCGGATTCCATGTCTTCAACACTTACGTATGAATATGCCGCAGATCCGTTAAAGAGAAGCTGCGTATTCTCTATGGCCTTTGCAAGCGCTTTGGTCTGAGTAAATGTTCTTTCATAGAACACACCGTCTATAATTTCGCTGAAATCAAATCCGTAACTTATAAGTTCTCCGGCAATTTCCATTGTTTTTTGTCTTGTTGCGGCATATTTGAACACGCCCGTATCCGTAACCAATCCGGTATACAGACATTCAGCCGTTTCTTTATTGAACTTTGTGTTATCCAAAGCTCCGTAGAGAACTTCACATACGGACGGGGCAGTGTCGTCTATATGACTGTAAGTCGCAAACGGTTCTCCCGTAGGTATATGGTGATCGATATTTACCGTCACGGATGCGCTGTCAGACAATCTGACAAAGGGCTTAATTCTCTCCTTTACGGAACAGTCCAGCACAACAAACATATCCGGACTGCTTCCGTCGTCTTCTGTTATTATACTGTCAAATCCGTTTAAATATGAAAATTCACCCGGTTTTCCGGTCAAATACGGTACAACCCTTATATCAGGATAGTTATAAGATATATAATTATATAATGCCAAAACCGATCCTATGCAATCACCGTCCGGATTAATATGACCGGTTATTCCGACACTTTTAACGTCATGTTCATTAATAATATTATCGATTTTTATCATGGTAACCTTTCTAATCCGAAACGAAATATATTATTCGTCTTTTTCGGATTCATCATTTACTGATTCAGATTCCTTTTTTACATCGTCAATAAGCTTAGACATTCTTACACCGTATTCAATTGAGTCATCGGGTATAAATTCAATCTCCGGCGTATTTCTTAAGTTAATCGTTTTTGCAATTCTTGTTCTGATAAATGCCTTTGCGCTGTTTAAACCATCAATTGTTTCATTTAAAGCGTTATTATCGCCCAAAACGCTTATATACGCTTTACATGTCTTTAAGTCAGGCGCAACATATACGTCCGTAACACTTGTAAGGCCGCTTATTCTCGGATCTTTTACCTCATTACTGATTATATTGCTGAGTTCCTTACGGACTTCATTGTTTATTCTTATATTCTTTATACTGTTTTTTCTCATTTATTCACCTGTCAGAATAGCATATTCATATTAGTTTGATTACTCAAAAAAGGCTTTATCTGTTTAGATAAAGCCTTTTTAATTGATGTTATTGTATCACAAATTTTATTATCTTGGTATCTCAACCATTTCAGAAGCTACCACAATGTCGCCCTCTTGTATATCTCCGAATTCCTCAAATACAAGACCGCACTCATATCCGCCCTTAACTTCTTTAACTTCATCTTTAAATCTCTTAAGCGAAGCTATTTTTCCGTCATAAATAACCTTTCCGTCACGAAGGATTGTACAAAGTGCCTTTGCCTTAAGCTTTCCTTCCGTAACGATTGAGCCTGCAATATTACCGACTCCCGAAGCTTTGAATATCTGTCTTATTTCCGCTCTTCCTATTTCCTGCTTTTCGAAAATAGGCTCAAGCATACCGTGAAGAGCCGCTTCAATGTCGTTAATGGCATGATAGATTACGCTGTAGAATCTGATATCCACGTCTTCGTTATCCGCTGTAGCCTTAGCCTGATTGTCAAGCTTAACACCGAATCCGATAATGATTGCATTGGATGCTGAAGCAAGAATAACATCCGATTCACTTATGTTTCCGACACCGCTGTGTATTATCTTAACGGCAACTTCTTCATTTGACAGCTTTTCAAGACTTGTCTTAATGGCCTCTACTGAGCCCTGTACATCAGCTTTGATAATAAGATTGAGTTCTTTAACCGTTCCGGCCTTTATCTGATCGAATAAATCATCAAGAGTTACTCTGTGCTTAGATTCATCAACCATTTTCTTCTTTTCTTCGGAAATAAATGTATCGGCAAAGTTTCTTGCTTCTTTTTCATTTCCGAACGCCATGATAATTTCACCTGCGTTAGGGACTTCGTTAAGACCGAGAATCTCAACAGGAACAGATGGTCCCGCCTCCTTAACGCTTTTATCTTTGTCATTAATCATAGCTCTGATTTTGCCGTGGCTTGAGCCGGCTGCAACGGAATCTCCCACATGAAGAGTACCCTTTTGTACAAGAATTGAAGCAACAACTCCTCTGCCCTTGTCAAGCTCAGCCTCAATAACAATACCTCTTGCCATTCTCTTTTTGTTGGCTTTAAGCTCTAAAACATCTGCCGTAAGCATAATCATTTCAAGAAGGTCGTCAATGCCCTCTCCCGTACGTGCCGAAACAGGACAGAAAATGGTTGTGCCGCCCCATTCCTCAGGAATAAGTTCATACTCCATAAGCTCCTGCTTTACTCTTTCAATATTGGCCGTAGGCTTATCAATCTTATTAACGGCAACAATTATTTCAACACCTGCCGCTTTTGCGTGGTTTATGGCTTCAACTGTCTGAGGCATTACACCGTCATCCGCCGCTACAACAAGAATCGCTATATCAGTGGCTTCCGCACCTCTCATTCTCATTGCCGTAAACGCTTCATGTCCCGGTGTGTCAAGGAATGTAATAAGATCTCCGCCCTGAGTTTTAACCTGATATGCACCTATTTTCTGAGTGATACCTCCGGCTTCCTTATCCGTAACGTGTGAATTCTTAATTGCATCAAGAAGTGATGTCTTACCGTGGTCAACATGTCCCATTACGGCTACTACAGGAGGACGCGGAGTAAGCTTGCTTTCATCATCTTCATCATTTTCTTTTAAAAGTTCGGCAATTACGTCCACCTTAACTTCGTGTTCACACAAAACGTTATATTCAACGGCGATTTCTTCCGCTGAATCATAATCAAGTTCATCATTGATGGTAACGACCTTACCCTGTAAGAATAATTTTTTAATGAGTGCCGCCGGCTGAAGCTTCAACTTTTCCGCAAGTTCTTTAACCGTAACCACGTCAGGAAGCACTATTGTCTTAATAACTTCTTCCTTTTTCTCCTTCTTAGGTTTAATATCCAATGCGGCAATATCGTTTTCTCTGTTCTTTCCTTTGTTTTTTTCCTTATCTTTAGAGAATTTAGTATTGTTGTTGTTATGTTTTCTTGAAACATTTTTTCCGTTTTTTGAAACTAAGTCCTCTGAAGGAGCCGGCTTTCTGTCGTTATTCTTTCCGATTCCGTTTCTGTTGGAGTCAAACTTACCGTTTTGGTTTCTGTCTCCGAATTTTTTCTCTCCGCTGTTTCTTCTGAAATCACCGTTATTTCTGTTATCTCTCTGACCGTCTCTGTCCCTTCCGTCGCCGTTTCTGTTTTCCGGTTTGTTTCTGTTATCGGGTCTTGTTCCGAATTTTTTATTATTGTGATTGTAACCGTTCTTCTTTTCTCCCGATACATTTTTACCGTCCGCATTATTTGAACGATCTGTGCCCGATACCTTTTCTCTGTGTTTGTTATCGGCGTTATTTCTGTATTTTTTTTCTTTGTCTTCAGATATATTCATTTCTGTCTTATTATTTCTCTGCTTACTGTTGTTGGAATCGGTTTTTTTATTATCCTTTTTTACATTTTCATTGTTCTCATTTATCTGTGATTTGGAGGCTGATCCAAATTTACTGCGCACTCTTTTTACTTCATCATCTGTAAGACCGCTGAAATTAGTAAAATTCTTGCTGTCTGTACTTAAGTATGCACATATTTCCTTTGACGGGATGTTTAATTCCTTTGCGATTTCATGTACTCTCATCTAATCCCTCCCTGTTCACCTTGAATATCCATAATTGCTTTGGCAAAACCCGAATCAAGCACAGACACTGCCGATCTGTCTGATTTACCTATTATTGCACCGAGTTCTTCTTTATTTTCTTTTACTTTAATTAACGGAACGCCGTAATATTCACATTTGTTGGTAAATAATTTATCAGTATTTTCCGAAACATCATTTGCAAGCAATATTGCATATGCTTTACCGGATTGTATATCTCTTATACATGTATCCTCACCGCTTGAAAGCCTTCCGGCTTTTGCGCATATTCCAAGTATTGACTTGACGGTTTTTACTTTTTTCGGTAGACCGTCCGCCTTCATTCGTATCACCTCTTCCGTATAAACAGCTCTTTACTCCATGTTGAGAAGTCTGTCTTTAATTTCATCCGGGATATTAACATGCATCTTAAAGGCTCTGTCAAATCGCTTTTTTTCCAATGCATTTTTTATACACTGACTGTTCCTGCAAATGTAGGCGCCATGACCGTTTACTTTCCCCGTATCGTCTATAACCAGTTCTCCGTCCGGTGTCTTCACCACTCTGAATAAATCAGCCTTATCCTTTTTTTCGGAACAGCTTATGCATATTCTTTGTTTTATTTTCTTCTCTGTCATGGAAAACTCCGCAATGTTTATTAATTATTCTTCATTTGCATCAAATTCGTAATCAGTATTCTCAAGCTCTTCCTCTGTGTCAAAATCAGCTTCGTTATTAATCTGTGATTCACTCTTAATGTCTATGCCGTAATTTGTAAGCTTAGCCGCAAGTCTTACATTCTGACCCGCTTTACCGATTGCAAGTGAAAGCTGATCGTCCGAAACGATAACTCTGGCTTTCCTTTCATCTTCATCGACTTCGATTTCCAATACTCTTGCCGGACTTAAAGCATTCTTTATAAGTCTTACGGAATTGTCGCTCCATTCTATTACGTCAATCTGCTCGTCGCATAATTCCGAAACGATTCTCTTAACTCTTTCACCGTTTTTTCCCACACATGAGCCTACGGCGTCAACATCCTCATTTGTTGAACAAACAGCCATTTTGGTTCTTGAACCGGCTTCTCTTGCTATGTTTTTAATAACAACGGTGCCGTCCTGTATTTCCGTTACTTCTTCTCTGAAAAGCGCTTTGACAAATTCCGGAGTACTTCTTGAAACCTTTATATATATTCCGCCTTTACCCTTGTTGTCCACACTTACAACCACAACGCGGATTCTGCTTCCCACGGTATATTCTTCACCCTTTACCTGGTCGCTTCTTCTTAAATTGGTCTGTGATTTGCCGATATCAAGAAGAACGTTTCCTCTCTCGTCTATTCTCTGAACGGTTCCGGTAATAAGAGTTCCTTCCTGACTTTTGAATTCATTATATAATGCATTCTTTTGTTCTTCTCTTATCTTTTGAACTATTGCATTCTTTGCATTTTTAGATGCCGTTCTTGTAAATTTGTCGGTAGGAAGCTCTATTGTAATTTCATCTCCTACTTGAGCCTCCGGAACGTATTCACGGGCTTCTGACAAAAGCATTGTGGAAATTGTTTCCAATCTGTCGTCATCGGCATATTCGTATATTTCATCATCGGGTATAACAACTCTTTTAGCATAGATATGGAATTCGCCCGTAATTCTGTCAACTTTAATGATACAGTCGGTATCGGTTCCGTATTGTGACTTGTATTCTTCAAGAAGAGCCTTTTCAATAGTATCAAACATCACATCTTTGTCGATTCCGCTTGATGTGTTGAGATCGTCAACCGCCTCAAGTAATACCTGCTCCTTGCTTTTTTTATCCTTGCCGCTCTGTGCCTTTGCCATCATTATCTCCTTAATGTAAATGTAATAAGCATTGTTTATTTCTTTTCAACATATGCAAGTCTTATTCCTGCGATATTGTTTCTTTCAAGTGTTAATTCTTCAGAAGATATTTCATCTTCTATGACAAGTTCTTTTTCAGTATATGACTTCAGTATACCGGTAAGATTTTTCATTTTATCGACTGCCTTGTAAAGGCTTATATCTACGAGTTTTCCTATTGAACGTTCATAATCCTTCTCCTTTTTTAAAGGTCTTGTAAGTCCCGGGGAACTCACCTCAAAAATATACGGTATATCAATAAATTCTTCCCTGTCCAGGATTTCATTCATTGCCCTGCTGAATGTTTCGCAATCCGTAATGGTAACTCCTTCCGGTTTGTCGATATATATTCTTAAATAATCTTCTCTTCCTTCTTTTACAAATTCTACGTCGATGAGTTCAAACCCCATCTCTTCCGCAAGCGGATCTGCATATTCTTCTGCTTTCTCTTCATATAAAGATACTTTGCTCATATTACCTCCTTTGCCGTATAACGCAAAAGGAGTAAACCGGCTTATTGGTTTACTCCTTTCATGATTATTTACTTTAAGTAGCTTGTAGGGGAATCGAACCCCTGTTTTCGCCGTGAGAGGGCGACGTCTTAACCCCTTGACCAACAAGCCTTATGTTCCTGCATCTGTATGCTCTACGCGACTGCCTATTTACTATATATCACAAGCAATATAAATGCAAGAACTTTTTTTAAACTTTTTAAGTGTTTTTAATTTTATACAAAAATCATCCTTTAATCACATAAAAATCCATTTTATTTATGTAATTGTTAACGACGATCTTGAGAAATGTACAGATTATTGTCTAATATAAATTCATATACGCTTTTTGACAATATTCCCGGCGATATGCTTTTTTTATCACATATATCATTTCTGATTTTTGTTGAGCTTATGGGAAATCCCGTTATGGACATTAATCTTATATCCGCATTGAATTCTTTTTTCAGCATACGAATATGGTTGCTTATCGTTCTAATATCATCATTTTCCCGCTGCCCCACAAGAAATATCGCATTTGAAAGTATATAATCCGCATTTCTCCATTTTTCAAGATGCATCAAAGAATCCGAACCTATAATAAAATATATTTCAGCTCCGGAATACAATAATTTTAATTCTCTTATTGTGTCTGCGGTATACGTGATTCCTTTTCTTTCGGCATCTAACATTGATATCTGCATAAAATCTCTGCTGCTGTTCTTATCAAACATCCCGCCGCATAAATCTCTGTTATAATCTTTTATACACAGGTCAATCATCTCGGCTCTAACCGATACATCCAATAAATCATCTTCTTTTTTATAGTATGTACGTGCTGTGGGCATAAGAAGTACCGTATCCGGTTTATATGTTTCATATGCCGCCCTTGCCAGTTCAATATGTCCTAAATGAATGGGATTAAATGTTCCGCCCAAGACACCTATTTTCTTATACATTTCATCTCCCGTATACTAAATAAAACGTTATCGGATATCAATATGCCGCTTTATATCTGTTCTTATTGTTTCTGAACGGTTTAATTATAAATTTATCAAAGATTATTCCGACTCCCACTCCGACGGCAACCTGCACAACGGTATGGAAAATCAGAAAATAAAATGTTTCCGTATTAAGCGAAGGATACAGGAATTCTCTTATATAAGACGAAAACAGATTATGGACAATAAGAATATACAATGTATATTTTCCGATTGTTTTTAATATATTTACCGAAACAATACCGTAATTATTCGCAACATAAGAAGCAATATAATATACAATAACAATGCCTGAAACTGCTCCGACAACTCCCAATCCGTATATATTATAATTTCTTATTGTCAGTTCGAAGCTTCCTTTGAAAATCATATACAGCCATACAAAAGCCAACGGAAAATAAAATATTTTATTTTCATTAAGTAATTTCAATATATTGTATTTTTTGAATATAAAACCGATATAATAGAATACTGTCGCAAACATTGCTATATCAGCATACCACGGAAGCCACACGGATGATGAACTTATTATATATCCCATAACGGAAATACAAAGAGCTGCAATTCCTCTGTATATTTTATTTTTAAATACTGTACTTATTATCAAGAATAATACCCTTACGACAAAAAGCATTATAAAGAAATATTCTATTCCTATTGGTTTAAACTCATTTGAAAGATTTCCGTATAGAGGTGAAGCAACAAGGAAATCCGCAATTTCATACCCCATGAATAAAACTTTAAACGCCGAACATATTGCGTAAGGTATAAGCAGATTCTTCGCCGACTTAAGAATTTGCATTCCGAGTGAATCATTTGAATTATCCTTAAAGAAAAATCCCGAAATAAAAATAAATGCCGGCATATGGAAGCTGTATATGTACATTCTGAATTCAGGATCTATAAGAGGATAATGACCTATTATCATAAATATGATTAAAAAGGCTCTTAAAACATCCACGGATATGTCTCTCTTCTTACCGTTAATGGGAGTATTCCGGGATATATTCCCCGTGCTTCGGTATCGTATAATAAGATTCTTTATAATGTTAACAAGCCATACGATAAGCGGTATGGATATATATGATAAAAGAATTCTTGAATACCCGTTATCCGGAAGTCCTACGCCTTTTATGATATCCGTAAATAACCATTGCTGTGTTTCAAGTTGAATAAGGTGTACGCACATAAATATAAGGCTGTTTCTGCCTATCCACTCAAGCGGCGCAAAACTTTCTATTTTCTTTGATACGTAAATTACCGCATAGCTCGCAGCAAATGCACATACGAATCCCAAAAATATGTCCTTCGTGTTCGCTCCAACAACATAAAATGATGATTTTAGATAGAAATATCCGAATGCGGAAATTATTACTGAAACAATAAACAACGCAAACTTATTGACCTTACCGAATATAGCCGGCTTTTGTTTTGCTATGTATCCTGCATACATAAACGGCAATGCAAACACGGCCGATTGTATACTGAACGGAAGCCAAATCTGCTTTGCCGTAAGATATGCAACCAGCGCAGCTCCGACGGTTACCGCACCTTGTAAATATGTATTCTGTATCAATCGTTTTATAATTGCAAAGAGAATAACCGAAAAGAACAAAGCGGGTAGGAACCATATGGCACCTATTCTTCCGCCCAAGTCCATATCTCCGAACTCGGTTGACGTACCCGACGCCCATATGCTTCTTGTAAAATCATCCGCAATTTTCCCGGTTATTGATGAAATTGAATCATCTCCGTGAATAATCATGACGATTATGTCTATAATTATTACCGCAAAACACGTAATAAAATACGGAAGCATAAAACTTTTAAATTTTTTGGCGACAAATTTGGAATTAAGGGGAACATCCTTAAAAAGATAGCCGCTCAAAATAAAAAACACAGGCAAGTGAAACAGAAAAACTATGTTATTAATCCAATTCACGCCGAAATGCCCGGCGATTATCGATAACATACATATTCCCCGGGCAACATCTATCCAGCCTACTCTTCTTCTCTTTTTTATCGTCGTATCATCAGACATTTAATTCTATCTTTCTCTTTTTCGGATCCTTATTAGGTTTATAAAGTACAGCCTTTCTTCCTATCACCTGAACAAGTTCCGATGACGTTCTCTCTGCTATAAGTCTCGCAACTTCTTTCGGATCTTCCGGTGAATTCTTAAGTATATTAATCTTAATAAGTTCTCTTGCTTCCAACACTTCCAATAAAGCTTTTGTCATCTCCGGTGTAAATCCTTCTTTTCCAAGTTGGAATACGGGACTTAAATTGCTTGATAACTTAATTAAATATGCTCTCTCTTTACTTGTCATAACAACTCTTCTCCATCTCCTTCAAAGTATTCAAAATCAAGATAGTCGCTTACTCTGACTGTATCTCCCTCGGAAAGCCCGAGTTTCTTAAGTTCCTTAATAATTCCGTTTTGTTCCATAAACTTCTGGAAAAACAGGAATCCCTTTGTTGAATCCAAATTTGTATAACCTAACATTCTGTCTACCCTCGGACCGGATACGCTGTATGTCGATTCATCAATTTTTTCAACATAGAACGGCTCATCTTCACCGCCGCTGAATTTAGAATCCAGATCAATTTCGGGAGTAAATTTAAATTCTTCCTTAGGCATTTTTTCAAGTATACCGTTTACTTCATATAATAATTCCTTAACTCCCTGACCGGTAACGGCGGAAATCGGATAAATCTTCATATCCTGACCGTACTTCTTCTTAATATCGGAAATTCTTGCGTTTAGTTCGTCTTCCTTAAGGCAATCAATTTTATTGGCCGCTATAACCTGTGGTTTGTCCAATATTGAACTGTCATAGTTATATAATTCTTTATTAATCTTCTCTATGTCATCAACAGGATCTCTTCCGTCGATTCCCGCTATGTCAACAATATGAATAAGCAGTCTTGTTCTCTCTATATGGCGAAGGAATTCAAAACCCAGCCCGGCTCCGGACGCCGCGCCTTCTATAAGACCCGGAATATCCGCAATTACAAAACCTTTTGCTCCTTCCACGTCAACAACTCCAAGATTCGGATCAAGGGTTGTAAAAGGATAATTCGCTATCTTAGGCTTTGCCCTTGTAACCGATGATAAAAACGTGGATTTACCTGCATTAGGGAATCCCACCAGTCCGACATCGGCTATGAGCTTAAGTTCCATTCTTATCCACAGTCCCTTAGCCTCTCCTCCCGGCTGCGCATATTGAGGCGCCTGCATTGTTGAAGTGGCATAATTCATGTTTCCTTTTCCGCCTCTTCCGCCCTTAAGAAGAGTTATCCTGTTATTGTCACCTGACATGTCGGCAATTACTTTGCCGGATTCATCATCATAAATAACCGTTCCCTCCGGTACTTTAAGAATAATATCTTCACCGTTTTTTCCCGTACAGCGTCTCTTTCCGCCTTCTTCTCCGTTAGCGGCTTTATATTTTCTGTTAAATCTGAAATCACCTAACGTATTAATGCCCTTGTCTACTTCAAATATGACATCTCCGCCGTTTCCTCCGTTTCCGCCGTCCGGTCCTCCGTTTGGCACATATAATTCTCTTCTGAATGAGACATGACCGTCTCCGCCTTTTCCTGATTGAATATAAATTCTCGTTCTGTCTGCAAACATAATCAACTCTCTGTATAACTAACTTTAATGTAATCCGGATGCATCATGGCCAAATCATCAATAGATGACGCCAGGCTTTCCATAAAAATATAACTCAAGTCCGATATTTCATCTCCCGTAAGTTTAAAAATGACCATCGGTTTTTCTTCATCCACTATATTTTCACACGGATCATCCGTAAATTCATGTACCTGTCCTATGGTATGCGAAACCAATGTGGAAACAGCCGCACAAAGTGCGTCATCTCCGTCTAACGCAAAATCCACATGCCCCGATACCTTAAAACTGTATATCTTATTGTCATTGTCTATAAAAAATTCAACATTGGTCATGGTTTTATTATTACTCCGTTCTGATAAAGCTCATAATAAATATTATTTTTAATAATATAGCATTCGAAACAGTAATTCAAAGAGTATAACACAAAGATTTAAAATTTAATAATATTAAATACCTTATTTTACAATAAGAAGGTTATATGTGCGTCCTATATGTTTCAATAACTTTATTTTATATATTTTGATTATTAATTCGGTTTATTTTATATTTTCGGTGTGTTAATATATGAAACATCATTTATTTGAATATACAGCATATTTGATAAAATGGTTTAAAGATAATAAATACACAACAACATATAAATCTTTGTATTAAATAAAGATTTATATATTTGTTTAATATATTAATAAGGAGGATAAAATATGAGCTTCAACTTAGTTAAACGAATCCCCGATCCGACGGAAATTAAATCCATGTATCCCGTTCCGGACGGTTTTGCCGAAGAAAAAGCTGCATTTGACAAGGAAGTTGCCAAAGTTTTCACCGGAGATTCGGATAAGTTTTTATTAGTGGTCGGTCCGTGTTCCGCAGACAATGAAGAGGCTGTCCTTGACTATGTTCAAAGATTAAAAAAGGTTCAGGAGAAGGTTGCCGATAAGCTTATTATTATTCCGAGAATATATACCAATAAACCGCGTACAACTGGTATCGGTTACAAGGGAATGCTGCATCAGCCGGATCCGGAAAAAACATCAGACCTTTTGGCAGGTCTCATTTCAATAAGAAATCTTCATCTTAATGTTGCAAAACAGACCGGATTTATGACTGCAGACGAAATGCTTTATCCTGAAAACGCCGCATATCTCGATGATATCGTTTCATATGTGGCCGTAGGAGCAAGATCCGTTGAAAATCAGCAGCACAGACTTGTTGCCAGCGCATTTGACATTCCCGTGGGCATGAAGAATCCGACAAGCGGCGATTTAAGTGTTATGCTCAACTCCGTTACGGCATCTCAGTCGGAACAGGAATTTATATACAGAAACAGTGAGATAAAAACAACCGGCAACCCTCTTTCCCATACAATTTTAAGAGGCGCTACCAATAAACACGGTCAGAACATTCCTAATTATCACTATGAAGATATTATGAATCTGTTCAATATGTACAATGAACGCAATCTTGCAAATCATGCTGTTATTATTGACACAAACCACAGCAATTCCAACAAGCAGTATATGGAACAGGTCAGAATCGCAAAAGAAATTCTGCATAACAGACAGATTTCAAGAGACATCAGATCCATTGTAAAGGGACTAATGATAGAAAGCTATATCGTAGGCGGATGTCAGAAAATCGGTAACGGCGTTTACGGACAGTCCATTACGGATCCGTGCCTCGGTTGGCAGGATACAAAAAATCTTATTTATACAATTGCCGACCTGGTATAATATATTTTTGCCTGCGGCCTTAAATAATATATCCGTATAAAAACGCTCAGACTTGAAAGTCTGAGCGTTTTTGCGTTTAATATTTGTTTTAATGTATGTTTTGAGTTTACTTTTTATATTTATTTTTACTGTCCCGTTACGGTTTTGGATATACCATTTAACAAAAACGGAAAATAAGCTCTTCGGATTGTGTATCCGTCAGCCGTATAGTCATCATTTAAATAACCTTTGTCGTTTTTAAACGGTGCAGTAATATCTATAAAGTCGGCACCTGCCGCAGTAACCTTTGTTGAAAGCGCGCTGTTAAGTTCATCAACATTTTTCTGTGTATGATGTGTGCCGTTTGATCTTTCAAGGTCATATGTAATAGGCAAGACGGAAACAACATATATCTCGGATTCCGGTAATGCTTCTTTTACTTTTCCGACCAGCTCTGTTACGGCATTCGATATGCTTTCTGCATTTCTGCCGTTTCCAAAGTTAAGATCGTTTCTTCCGTACATTATAAATACTTTTTTAGGATTTAAAGATTTTACCTTTTCTATACTTGCGGCTCCGTTTTCTGTTCTTGCGTTTTCAGCCGCAAATACTCTTGATTTGTCGATAAAACTGTATCCGGATAAGTAGTCGAACAAATCGTCACCGATAAATGCCGCGTCATGGTAAAATGCCTGTGTTACGAAATCTTCTTTTGTAACATTTCCCGACAGCTTATATATCTGCCCCTCTTTCTTTTCAGGTGCGGTTGTTGTTTCTTCTGTTTCGTTTACATTTCCGTCAGCGGTATCGGAAGCATTTCCGGAACCGCCTCCCGCAAAAACCGAAGCCAGAACAATAGCCGTGACTCCGCCTCCCACGCATATTGCGGTGATTATCCATTTTCCGAATTTACTCCACCATCTTTTGTTCTTATTGAGAGTTATTGAATCTTTATTATGGTCGCTCATATTTCCCCTTTCCGGACTGACATAATATGTCACATAATCAATATCCTAATGAAAATAATTATATATTTCCTTTGCCACCGCGACGGTAATTCCGTCAACTTTTAAAAGTTCATCCTCATCTGCATTTCTTATCTTATCAATATCCATAAAATATTTCATAAGCGCCTTTCGCCTTGCGGGGCCTACTCCCTTTATTTCATCCAAAACGGAATTCACCTGAGCTTTGGAGCGAAGTTTCTTATGATATTCTATTGCAAATCTGTGTGCTTCATCCTGTATTCTCGTAATAAGTTTGAATCCTTCCGACCTTGTGCTTATGGGCATTTCAACATTGTTATAGTAAAGACCTCTCGTACTGTGAGTATCATCCTTTACCATTCCCGCAACGGGAATATTAAGATTTAATTCTTTAAGAACTTTCAGTGCAATATTTACCTGCCCTCTTCCGCCGTCCATTAAAATAATATCGGGAAGCTTTGAAAAACTTGTTTTATTATCACCTGATTTTTGTTCCGTAACGGCTCTGCCGAATCTTCTTGTAAGTACTTCTCTCATACTTGCATAATCATCCGGTCCCTTTACTGTTTTGATTTTAAAGCGTCGATAATCATTTTTCTTTGGTCTTCCGTCTTCAAACACAACCATGGATCCGACAGATTCTATACCGTTGGTGTTGGAAATATCATAAGCCTCCGCTCTTGATATTTTATTCAGTCCGAGAATATCGGCTATTTCCTTCATTGCTCCCGTTGTTTTGGCTTCTTCTTTCTTTATCCTTTCAGCATCCTTTTCAAGAATTAAAAAAGCATTTTCCTTAGCCATAGTAACAAGCTTTTCGTGAAATCCCTTTTTAGGCGTAATTATTACGACTTTCTTCTTTCTTATTTCGGACAGCCATTCCTCAATTACCGCTTTGTCATCAATGTCGGACTCAAGTGATATTATGTCCGGAATATAAGGAGTCCCTCCGTAATACTGCTTCAAAAACTGCGACAATATTACATTTCCTTCATCTCCGTCCGCCACATCCATTCTGAAATGATCTCTGCCGAGGAGCTTTCCGGACCTTATGAAAAATACAGATACGACGCACTCGCCGTTTTTAAGTGCATATGCAATTACATCTCTGTCTTCATTATTGTCACCGGTTATCTTTTGTTTTTGAGTAATCTGTTTGACAAGATCCAACAGATCTCTCGTCTTTGCAGCTTCTTCATACTCCATTGCCTCGGCCTGCGATTTCATTTTTTCGGTAAGAGAATCCAGAACCGGTTTATAATTACCTTTAAGGAATTTTATTACTTCATCTATTTGCGCTCTGTAATCTTCTTCACTTATCATACCGCTTGCACACGGAGCGGAACACTTCCCTATGTGATAGTCCAAACAAGGTCTTTCTTTATCTATATCCTGAGGAAGTCTTCTGTTGCACGTTCTTATCTTATACAGCCTGCAAAGTAAATCTATTGTCTCCTTTACGGCATATGCCGAAGTGAAAGGCCCGAAGTATTTGTTGGAATCATGCTTTGAATCTCTTGAGAACAACACTCTCGGATACTTTTCTTTAACCGTTACCTTTATAAAAGGATATGTCTTATCATCCGTAAGCATGGTATTATACTTAGGTCTGTGCTCTTTGATAAGATTAGATTCCAAAACAAGCGCTTCTAACTCAGTATCGGTTACAATATATTCAAATCTTGTTATATGCGTAACCATATACTCGATTTTTTGAGAATGCTTTTTACTGTTTTGAAAATATTGCTTTACCCTTCTCTTAAGTATCTTGGCTTTTCCCACATATATTATCTCGTCGTTTTCGCCGTGCATAATATATATTCCGGGTTTCTCTGGAAGTTTTTTTAATTCTTCATTAATATCAAACATTTTTATTATAAAATGCCCTTACATGTGTTTACGATATTTTCGGATGTAAATCCGAAATGCTCAAAAAGCTTGCCTGCGGGAGCTGATTCTCCGAATGTGTCAATTGCCACGTTTGCGCCGTCAAGCCCCGTATACTTTGCCCATCCGAAACTTGAAAGTGCTTCAACCGAAACTCTTTTTCTGCATGCGTCCGGAAGTATGCTTTCTTTATATTCATCGCTCTGACGATCAAACAAATCCATTGAAGGAACACTTACAACTCTTACGTCAACGCCTTCGGCTCTTAATTTTTCGGCAGCATCAACTGTTATTTCAATTTCCGAACCGCTTGACATAAGGATAAGCTCAGGAATTTCGTTCTTTGAATCCTGTAAAATGTATGCACCCTTACTTATATCCGCAGATGAATTATCCTGTTGAGCCAAATTCTGTCTTGAAAGCACGAGTATAACAGGCTCTTTTCTGCTTTCTGCGGCATACTTCCATGCAGCGGCAGTTTCTTTTCTGTCACAAGGTCTGATTACACTTACACCCGGCATTGCTCTGAACTGTGCCAGCTGTTCAATAGGCTCGTGAGTAGGTCCATCCTCTCCAACGCCAATGCTGTCATGTGTAAAAATATATGTGATCGGAAGCTTCATGAGAGCGGCAACTCTTACCATAGGCTTAAGGTAGTCGCTGAACACAAAAAATGTAGAAGCAAAAACTCTGAGCCCTCCGTAAAGCGCAATACCGTTAACGATGGCGCCCATAGCCTGTTCTCTTACACCGAAGTGAAGATTGCATCCGCCGTAATTGTCATGACCGAAGTCGCCTGCACCCTTCATATATGTTTTGTTTGAAGGAGCGAGATCTGCGGATCCTCCGATAAGATTAGGCATGTGTTCTTTGATTTTATTGAGAATTACGCCTGATGAACTTCTCGTTGCCTCTGATTTTTCTGCATTTGCATTAAAATCTTCGCCTGAAAACAGGTCTTTAAGATCATATCCGTTATGATATTCGTCCCATTTTTTCTTTAATTCCGGATATTCTTCGGCGTATCTTTCAAATAAAGCATTCCACTCCGCTTCACTCTCCGCACCCTTGAGCATTTTTTCTTCATAATTTGCATAAACCTCATCGGGAACCGCAAATGCTTCTTCAAGAGGCCAATTTAACTCCTTTCTCATCTGAGCTATGTTATCGGCTCCAAGCGGAGAACCGTGGCAATCAGCAGTACCTGCCACATTTGGACATCCGTATCCTATTGTTGTTGTAATATTGATAAACGAAGGTCTCTTTTTATCAGCCTTAGCCATTTCGATGGCTTTTCCGATCATTTCTATATTATTGCCGTCTGTTACGGTAATTGTCTGGAATCCGAAAGCTTCCATTCTCTTATTGACATTCTCGGAGAATACATTGTCAGTACTTCCTTCAATACATATGTTATTGGAATCGTAAAGAACAATAAGCTTATCAAGTCCAAGTGTACCCGCAAGCGAAAATGCCTCCGATGAAACTCCTTCCATCATACAGCCGTCTCCTCCGAGTACATATGTATAATTGTCCACAATAGGATATCCCGGTCTGTTAAATACGGACGCCATATGCTTTTCCGCCATTGCCATTCCGACTGCCATTCCCATGCCCTGTCCGAGAGGACCTGTAGTCGCTTCCACACCTACCGTATAACCGTACTCAGGATGTCCGGGAGTTTTTGAACCCATTTGTCTGAAATTCTTAATATCTTCTATTGTAAGACCGTAACCCGTTAAATGAAGAAGCGAGTACAAAAGCATGGATCCGTGTCCGCCTGAGAGAACAAATCTATCTCTTCCCGCCCACTCAGGATTTTTTGGATTATGTTTCATATCATTTGCAAACAGTTCATATCCTATGGCAGCACATCCCAGCGGAAGTCCCGGATGACCGGAATTAGCCTTCTGAATTGCATCTGCCGATAAAAAACGAATTGCATTAATTGATAATTCATCTATGTTACTCATATTTCCCTCCGAAACTTAAAGTTGTGTTCAGTTCACATATCCCTGATTTCCGTAATATATTCACATCACTTTATCATATATTCTAAATAATCAAATTGCAAATAAATTACTTCTGAATTATGTATAAAAGTATATTTAGAGTAAACCGAAAGCCGTAAGCAACATGTTGCTTACGGCTTTCTCATAATTGTATTAAATAAATTAATATAGATAATTAATATTCCTTTGAAATAATCCGGAATACTATCAAATCTTTATATCTTCATCCGTGAGTTCGTTTGAAATCACATTTTTCTTCCTTCTTCCGAAGAATCCGCCGCCCTTTGAATTTCTCTTTTTGGCGTGGGTTATGGAGCGCTCTACCAACTCATTAATATCATCCAATGATACATTGTTGTTCTTTGAACGAAGCTTATCCAATAACAAATATAACACCAACAGACCGTCGTCATTTACGGTATATCCGTCTCTCTTTGCTATTTCTCTGAATATGTCAACAAGCTCGTTTACAGAATATTGTCTGAGGATAATTCTGTGGTTGAACGTATTTTCCATCTCCGGATTAAATTTAAGGAGAACTTCCATTTCGGCATCCGAATCTTCAAGAATAACAAACAATCTGTCCGTATCCTGTTTCAGGCTCTGGAGTAACTCGTCGGCAACCGCAGGAAGGATACTTGCCGCATCTTCTATAATAAGAATTTTTCCCCTCAACTTTTCGGCGCTGCTTGCGAAACCGTATTTATTAAGAGTGTCTCCGGTAGTTTTAACGACTTTTCTTCTTGCATTCGGATCAATCATGTCAATAGCTCTTGCAATAAGCTTTGCAAATGCTGTTTTGTCCGACATGTTATTGCCCGTTATTATTATATTTCCCGATGAAGAATCTTTTTTTGAAAGCTCATTTGGAAGATCGTTTATAAATTCGTGCAATTCCTCTGAAACGCCCGGAAGTTCCGTATATGCCTCAAAGAGATTCATTATTTTCTTTCTTGTGGCATCCGTAACAACAACATTTTGATAAGGAACATCTTTTGAGGAATTGTTTTTCATGGCCTCGGCGATGGCTTCTCTCGGAATAACAACCGTCTCGCCTATTCTTCCGTTTGGAGGAGTATTTTCCATCACAGGTTCATGTGCGGTATCGCCTACGGTCTTGTCTGTTTGAGGAGCTTCTGTACTCTCAGGCTCATTATCTGAAATACTTCCCGAAACATTTTCCGAAATATTTTCAGTGCTGTCTGTTCCCTCGGTAACGGTGTTAACAACATTGTCGTTATCATTGACAAAATCCGGTTTATGAACTTCAGGCATACGATCTTCCGCTTCAATGTCAATCTGCTCGTTTTCTTTTGGCGCCTCGGCATCAGAAACAACGAAGGCCGTATCTTCAACAGGTAACTCTGTCGTATCTTCCGCCTTTAATTTAGGTGACACGGAATTTCTTATTTTATCGACATCAAATGCTTTTAATGTGCCGCCGTTAAGTAATTTCGCAGGGATACTTGTATATTCGTAATTGTCCTTTGCTTCCTCATTATTATCCGCGGCAGGCGTTTCCGAATCCGAAGTTTTATCAGACAATTTATCTTCGTTGATTTCCGAAACATTCAATTCAGCATCCGATACAATATTATCATTCGATTCAATGCCGTTCTCAATATTAACGTCAGGCTCCGAAACTGTCTCAACCTTATTAACGGCAGATTCTTCAACAGCTTCTGTATTATTTACGTCCGGTTCTTCAACGGCACCGGTATTGCTTACATCAGGTTCTGCAACCGTTCCGATGTTATTAACATTTCGCTCCACACCGGCAATAATACGGTTAATATCGGATTCTTCCGCAGGTGCAATACTTGCAGCGGAAACTTTCGTCGTATCATCCGTGATTTCTTTACCCATGAAATAATCATAAAGTATGTTTGCAGAATTAATAACTTTCTTAGGAGCTTTATCAATCTGTATATTAATACTCTCCGGATTGATGTCCGCAAATGCTATGGCAAATACTTTAAGCTTATCCTCGGGAGCATCTATTCCCATTTTAACTATATCGGCAATGATATTATTTGCGGAAAGCGAATCGTCAATTTCCGCTTCAGGTTCCGGCTTGGCAAAATATATATCATTAATTTCATCTTCATTTCTTGCCTGAGCCTTGCCTGTTCTTATATCCAAATCCGTCCTTGAAGATCTGACAGACAGAGTATACTCAACATTTCTCTTTGCAACCGACTCGTTAAACGGTTCGCCGGCTTCTTTCGCCAAACGTTTCTGTTCTTCCATTAACTTATCATATGCTTTGCTCTTGTCTTCAATCTCGTCCAATGCTCTTTCAAGTTCTGAAATCGAGAATTCTTTAGTATGACGATCTGCGTATTTTCTCTCTCTTTCCGCCTCAATCCAATCCGAAAGATTCATCTGACCTTCAATCTGTTCATCTTCATCGGATACGGCATTATTCTCCGCCGTAAGTTTTTGCCTGTTTTCTTCTTCTGACATGATTTTATTGACATCGGCGCTTATGCTCTCATGTATTCCGAGTTTTTCATGAATCTCCGGTACGGAAACAAGACTTTCGGTGTTTAATATCTCAGAATATCCCCTATGCAGACGTTCTTTTGCACCGTCAATAATGCTTTTGAGAGATTCGGAAAATTCCGTATTATTTTTATCGTCATTATCCGAATCATCCGTATTTATTTCGGAATTCATTTCAGTATTATCATCATTTTCTTCAACATCCGCGCTGTCCCTTGTGTCTGTATTATCGCTTTCGGGTTCGCTGATAATCTCTTCGGAAGCCTCTTCTGAAACATCTTTTGAAATCTGTTTTGAATCATCGGTTCCCGAAATCAAAGATTCGGAATGTACGTCATCTGAAGGGATGTCATCGACAATAACATCTTTGTCGGATACTTTATCCGTCGTATTGTCGTTTTCTTCGAAAACAGACTCTTCCGCTTCCGGCAATTCTTCTTCGTCACCGAATACATCCGGCTCTTCTTTTTCTTCTTCCAGGTCATTGTTTATTAATTTCTTTGTCTGTTCAGCCTCAAATTCCGGAATATATTCGTCAACGGTAACATCGGATGGCTCTTCCTCCACATTGTCGATATTACTCTTCGTAACCTTCTCTTCAACGATTTTTTCTATCTTCTTGTCATCGTCCTTAAAGTAAGAGCTGTCTACAAGATCCTTATCCTTTAAATCGTCTTCCGTAACCTTATCGTCGTTACGGTTACGCATTCCCTTAAATAATGCCGAAAAAATATTTCCGGATTTCTTTTTCGGAGTAAGGTCAAACACCGCTTCCGAACCGTATTCCTTTTCCGCATCAAAGCTTTCTTCCTGCTCTGCCTGTGCTTTGAGGGCCTCTGCAAACCTCTCCGCATCATCTTTGTCTGCATTAGGTTTTGCACTGTCGAGAAGTCCGTCTCCCAGCTTACGCTCTTCTTTTTCGTTATTTGCTGCAGAGTCGGCCTCGCTTCTTGCAAGCTTTAATTGCTCGGCAAAGGTCATTTCTCTTGTTCTTTCAAGATCTTCTTCTCTTACTTTTGCAGCATCGTATACTTTCTGCTGTGAGTCATTGAGTTTGCCGCCTAATCTCTTTTTTAATTTAACGGCTCCCTCAACATAATCTCCTCCTACAAACCAAAGGCTTATTTCGTCGCAAATTTTAATCGCCTTGTCTTCATCTCCGTTTTTTGCGTAAAGACCGGCAAGCTTATACATATAATGTTCATCGATTTCCTTGTCTCTGAACTTCTCAAGTACCTTAATTTGTTCTTCGTTCGGAGCTTTTTTGGCTCTAAGTAAGTGATACTCTAAAATATATTTACTTGAATTATGTCTTGCCACCTTTGAGTATTCCTTAAACAACTCATCGGCATGATCAAAGTCACCGAGCTTGATGAAAATCTCAGTCAATCTGTAAAGTAATTTTCTTCCGCCCAAATTGCGGTTATATGCAAGTATGGCCATATCTCTTGCTTCTTCCAGATCTCCGACCTGTTCCTGAACGTCAACCATCATGGCAAGCGGAATCCACTCTTTGATTTTGCTCCAATCAATATCCTTTGCCAGCTCAGCGGCCTTTTTAAAATCTTTTTTTTCGTATGCACTTCTTATTTCTTGGATTCTCAACCCTATCTCGTATTTATCCACTGAAATTGCCCCTCTAAAATGAATCTATGTAAAAGCATTTATAATACTTTTTTGACTTTTGTTAATTAAACGCTTTTTAGTTTAACATAGTAAAAATGCTATGTAAAATATATGATATTTAAATATGATTAAATGTTTATAAAACAAATTACAGCTCTGTTCTGCCTTCCAAAGCTCTAAGCAAAGTTACTTCATCGGTATATTCCAAATCTCCGCCCACCGGAACTCCGCTGGCTATCCTTGTTACTTTAATACCTGTATTTTTTAATATTTTGCTTATATACATAGCGGTGGTTTCACCCTCAAGACTTGAATTTGTGGCAATAATTATTTCCTTAACCGGTTCTTCCGTTATTCTTGTAATTAATTCTTTCAGTTTTATATCTTCTTCCGTAATGCCCTGAAGCGGAGCAATGGCTCCGTGTAAAACGTGATATACTCCGTTGTACTTTCCCGTTTTTTCATAAGCCGCCATATCTCTCGTCTGTTCAACTACCATAATTGTGTTATGATCTCTTGTCGTATCCGCACATACGGGACATACCTCCTCGTCTGTCAGACACATACATTCCTTGCAATAGTGAATATTATCCCTTGCTTCTGTAATTGCATTTACAAGAGACTGAACATTTTCCTTAGGCTGATTAAGTATATAAAAAGCCAGGCGCTGGGCATTTTTTGCTCCAACACCTGGCAAGCTCATAAGCTCGCTTGTCAGTCTCTTTATATATCGACTGTAAATCTCCATATTACATGAAGCCTCCCAAACCACCGGTAATTCCAGCCATTTTATTCTGAGCCTCTGTTTCAGCCTTATTAAGAGCCTCGTTTGTAGCGGCAAGAATCAAATCCTGGAGCATTTCAACATCATCGGGATCAACACAGTCAGGGTCGATAATAACCTTTGTTACAAGTTTCTTTCCGCTTACGGCAACCGTTACGGCTCCGCCGCCTGCGCTTGCCTCAAACTCCATTGACTGAAGCTGCTCCTGCTGCTCTTCCATCTGCTTTTGCATTTTCTGTGCCTGCTTCATAAGATTGCTCATATTTCCGGGCATTCCGCCGCCCATTCCACCAAAACCTCTTTTAGCCATTTATACGTTTTCCTCTCTGTCATCAATTTCTATGTCAGCTTTGACCAATTCGCTTATGTCTGTATAATTATTAAACTTATTGGAATTTCGTTCCTCGGATAACTCAATTGTAATATTTTCCATACCCGTAAGTTCGCTTATTGTCTCTCTTAAAAGCTCTAAATAGGTTTTACCCGTATTTTTATCTAAACTTTTAAGTTTGTCAAAATATACTTTGGATTTTATCACATATGTAATTTCATGTCTATCATCCGAGTATGATACGAACTTTCCTGATTTTCTGTAATGAGCGGGTATACTTTCCTTATATGTTTCAAAGTATACGGTCATTATGGAGTCCCATGCCTGCGCCATGGTAATTTCTCCTTTTGAAAGACTGTCCAAGTCTCTCTTTACGGTCGGGCTGATTTCCTCGCGTTTTGTTTCATTTCCGTATTCGGCGCTGTTGCTCCGAATGCCCGTATAATCAGCCGCTCCGACTTTGGACAGATTTTCCATCTGCGTTTTCAGTCGTTGCATTTCCTGCTCAAGAGCCGTAATCGCCTCCGACTGAATTTTTATAACCTCATTATTGCCTCCGGACTCTCCTCCCAGAAAATATTTATCTGTACACAATTTAATTACGGCAACTTCCGTCAATGTTTTCTTGTGATTTGATTTTTTTATTTTCTCTGATAATTCGGACAGTTCTTTTATGAAATACATAACCGTATCCGCATTGGAAGCGGAAGCATCTTCTCTTAACCTGTCCAGATTGGCGTCGGAAATGTCAGGCATCAGTTCTTCCGGAACATTTCCGTTTTCATCCATCGAACAGTTTATAAGAAGAACATTTCTTAAATAATCTATCAGATCGTTTATAAATCTGTTAATTACCACTCCGTCGTCCAGAGCCTTTTTTAAAACTTCCAATGACGCTAAAACGTTTCCGTCTTTTAAACAGTTATACATCTCGGAAAACGTATCCGTATCAACCGCCCCGAGTATATCAAGAACATTTTCGTAGGTTATCTCTTCTCCCACCGAAAACGAAACACATCTGTCAAGCAGCGACAAGGCGTCTCGCATGGCTCCGTCGGCGCTTCTTGCAATATATCTTACTGCTTTTTCTTCAATAAGAATATTCTCTTTTTCAGCCAGTTCCGTCAGCTGCTCGGATATGGTTTCAACGCTTATTCTCTTAAAATCATATCTCTGACATCTGGAACTGATTGTTATGGGAATTGAACTTATCTCCGTAGTGGCAAGAATAAATATTACATACTCAGGCGGCTCCTCCAGTGTCTTTAAAAGAGCGTTAAAAGCTGCCGAAGAGAGCATATGCGCCTCATCAATAATGTATACCTTGTATCTTCCGCTTGTGGGTTTGTAAATAACATCTTCTTTTATTTCCCTGATATTATCAACGCCGTTATTGGATGCGGCATCAATTTCCCTTATATTAAGATTGGATCCTTTTGCGATTGAAAGACATGTACTGCATTTAAGGCACGGTTCTCCGTCCGTCGGATTCTCACAGTTAACGGCCATGGCCATAATCTTTGCCACGCTGGTTTTACCGGTTCCCCTGGTGCCGTTGAAAAGGTATGCGTGAGCCGTATGAGATGAGGCTACCTGGTTTTTTAACGTTTTAACGATCGGATCCTGTCCTTTAACTTCCGAAAATGTCTCCGGTCTCCACTTTCTATATAATGCTGTATACGACATACTTGTACTCCCACATCCATTAATGAATTTTTTGATAATTAACACTTTTCGGATAAGAAAACGGCAACATTTTCCGCACACTTTATTCCGTCAACGGCTGCACTCGTTATTCCTCCGGCATAACCGGCGCCCTCTCCGCACGGAAAAAGTCCTTTAATGCTGGAATGACCTCGCTCATCCCTGAGTATTCTTACCGGACTTGATGTCCTGCTCTCAACTCCGGCGCATACAGTATCTTCACTGTTAAAACCTTCTATCCTGTTATTAAAGATATCGAATGCTTCCGTTATCGATTCATTTACAAATTCCGGAAACACACTTCTTAAATCCGCGCTTACATATTGTCCCTTTATTGCCGCCCGGTAATCTGTTTCGCAGCCTGTCTTTCCGGCTTTGTAATCTCCGTAACTCTGAACGGGAATTTTTCCGTGCCCTGCGGCAAATGCTTTATGTTCCAGTTCTTCCTGAAAGTACATTCCCGAAAATAAATCATCTCCGAAATCGTCCGGATTGCAATTAACTATTATTGCGGAATTGGCATATCCGGAGTTTCTGTCGGAATAGCTCATTCCGTTTACGCATATTCCGCCCTTTTCAGATGAAGAATCAACAACATATCCTCCCGGGCACATACAAAACGAATACACCCCTCTTCCGTTTCCCGTATGGGCGGTCAGCTTATAATCCGACGCCGGAAAAAGTCCGTCAATGTTACTTTCACCGTATGTAAATCTGTCAATAATACTCTGCCTGTGAATCACGCGCATCCCTACGGCAAATCCCTTTGCCTCCATTTTGACATTGCTTTCTCTGAGAAGCCTAAATGTATCTCTTGCGGAATGGCCTATGGCAAGTATAATTGCCCCGGTTTCGATATATACTTTCTTACCGTTCGTCGTATCGGTATATGAGCATCCTGCAATTTCTCCGTTTTCCGTTTTTACGGAATCAAATAAAGAATTAAATCTCACCTCTCCTCCGAGGCTTATGATTTCTTTTCTTATATTCTTAACCACATCACACAATATATCCGTGCCTATATGAGGTTTGGACTCATATAAAATATCTTCACAAGCACCTGCTTTCACAAATGATTCCAATACAAAGTCAACTCTCCCGCCGGCCTTTCCTATTCCGGTATAAAGTTTACCGTCGGAAAATGTGCCTGCGCCTCCCTCTCCGAACTGGACATTGGAATTATATTTCAATTCACCGCCGTTCCAATAACACTCCACATCTCTGCTTCTTGAATCCGCATCTCTTCCTCTCTCCAATACGATAGGTTTAAACCCGGCTCTTGCAAGCAATAATGCCGAAAACATTCCGCCGGGTCCGAATCCTACAATAACGGGGCGATACGAAGCGCTGCCGTTTCCGGAGGAATACGGAAATGTATACTTTTCTTCGTTATATTCGGAAACGAATTTTCTGTCAGCCTTTGAAGGCATTTTAATGTCGGCCAGTACACTGTATATATAGAAAAGTTTCGGTTTTTTTCTTGCGTCGAGAGATTTTTTTATTATTTTATACTCTGGAACATCGGAAACGGATTTAAGTTTCAGTTTTCTTGCTATGTCCTTTTTAATTATCGCATCCGTTCTTCGTGCATCATTAAAATTTTCTCTGTCAACTTCTGCCTTTATTTGATTTATAACTATCATAATTTCCTCTTGCCGTTTCTGTTTTAATGCACGCTTCTTCCGGCGGCAATGCCGCTGCTCCATGCAAAATGCAGATTGTATCCTCCGCACGGACCGTCAACGTCCATTATTTCGCCTGCAAAGTACAAATTTTCAACAATTTTCGATTCACATGTTTCAGGATCAATTTCGGACAGTTTCACTCCTCCGGAAGTAACCTGAGCAATTTCAAATCCGGCACTTCCTGTTATATTAAATTCATATGATTTCACATAGTCGATAAAATTAAACAGTCTGTTTTTGTCAACTTTGGAAACCGACTTATCCGCAGCCATGGATAACTTTCTGGACGTAAATAATACAATTTTTGAATGTAATATACCGCCGAAAAAATCTTTCAATTTCCTGCTTCCGAATATTTTATACCATTTTTCGACTATTGAATATAATTCATCCTTTGTATGATGCGGTAAAAAGTCGGTGATTATTTTGACGTCTCCCGGTCTGTTGTTGTTTAGAAGCTCTGCTCCGTACGCACTTAACTGGAATACCGGTATTCCGGATAATCCGTTTTTTGTAAATTGAACTTCCCCGATTTCTTCGGCAACTTTTTTACCTTTACACAAAAGGGAAATCTCCGAATAAGTTCTGCATCCGCCAAGAAGTTCCATATGTTCATCATCGGTATTCAATCCGACAAGAGATGGATATAACTTACTTATACCGTGATTAAACTTTTTGCAAATATCATAAAAGTTTCCGTCTGTTCCGCTCTTGGGAGCGGCTTTCCCACCGGGAGACAATATAACGTTTCTTGATTTGTAAACCTGTTTTTCATTATTATGTTCACACTCTATATAAAACAATCCGTTTTTTTTATACAGATTCTTCACAAATGTGCCCGTTGCATGTATGCAGCCAGCTTCCGAGCTCGCATTTACCAAAGCGTTGCGAACGGAAAGTGCCGTAAACGATTCCGGATACAGATATACATCCTGTCCCGTTTTACCTGTTTCGGGAATCATATATATGCCGATATTTTCAAAAAAATCGACAATTTCCCTCTGGTTTACATTTTTAAATAATTTTTCAACAAATTTTTCTCTGTGGCTCGCGTTATTATACCTGCTGTAATCACTACTTTTTATATCGACATGTGAAATATTGCATCTTCCGTTACCCGTCTGCAATATTTTTTTGCCCGGTTCATTGTTGCGCTCAATAACCAATGTGTTAAGGCCTCTTTTCCCGGACTCTATGCTCGCCGCAAGGCCTGCCGCGCCGCCGCCTATTATTACAACATCAACCGTCATCATTTGTCCCGTGTATATCCAAGTTTTTCAAGTAAATTCTTTTGTAATTCTTCCATCTCTTCGGCTTCCGACAGTGACATATGGTCATATCCGAACAAATGGAACATACTGTGTGCAACCAAAAACGCCAATTCCCTTGTTTCAGAATGGCCGTACTCTTCCGCCTGCTCTTTGACCTTTTCAACCGAAATCATCATATCTCCGAGAACGAGCTCATCCGTGTCCTGATTGAAGTATAATGCATATCCTTTTTCAAGTTCGTCTTTTAAATTCTCAAAATCTCCCGGTTTATGGTACTCCAGAGCGGGAAATGACAAAACATCCGTTTCGCTGTCTATCCCTCTGAATTCGTTGTTTACGCCTCTTACAGCCTCATTGTCGGATAGTTCAACGCTTACTTCCGCTTTATACGGAAGATTAATAAACTCTATGGCACCGTTTACAACATTTGTGATTATCTCTTCATAATCAATGTCAAGTTTTTCGTCGGTTTCATATGATATTATAACGCTCATTTTTTCTCCTCTCTTCTTGCTTCCCTTCTTTCATGCTCTTCATATGCTTTTACGATTCTCTGTACAAGAGGATGTCTTACAACATCCCTTGTGGAAAATCTGTTAAAACCTATTTCAGGAATGTCCTTAAGGATTTTAACCGCCTCATCGAGACCGGATTTTATGTTCGGAGGCAAATCCTTTTGAGATCCATCTCCCGTAACAATAACTTTGGAACCGAAGCCTATTCTTGTTAAAAACATTTTCATCTGTGACGGAGTTGTGTTCTGTGCTTCATCCAAAATTATAAACGCATTGTCAAGAGTCCTTCCTCTCATGTATGCCAAAGGAGCTACCTCGATAAGTCCCCTTTCAAGGTTTATGTTGAAGCTTTCGGCTCCCATGATTTCAAACAAGGCATCATAAAGCGGTCTTAAATAGGGATCTACCTTTGATTGTAAATCTCCCGGCAAAAAGCCGAGCTTTTCTCCCGCTTCAATTGCAGGTCGCGTAAGAATTATCCTTTCAACCTCGTTCTTTTTAAACGCATTGACTGCCATGGCCATTGCAAGGTATGTTTTTCCCGTTCCCGCGGGACCTATTCCAAACACAATCATCTTCTCACGAATCATGTCAATGTACTGTTTCTGACCGAGTGTTTTTGGTTTTATAGGCTTTCCCAGGAAAGTTCTCGCTACCGTGTCCTTATCGATTTCAACTATCTGCTCTTCATTGTTGTCTTCCGACAGGCTTAAGCAGTAATCAACGTCCTGCTCCGTAAGTTCGCCTTTATTGGAAGCAAGAGAGCTCAAAGCTTTTATTACATGTACCGCTCTTGATACGGTATCGTTATTACCCATTATCTTAACCGATGAATCCCTTTGCAATACTGTAACCTGAAGTGTCTTTTCTATTTTTTTGATATATCTGTCAAGGGGTCCGAATACGATTTCCGCCGTTTCGACGGGAATATCCAGGCTTGCTTCTATCATTCCCATAAATTAATATTTTGCTCTCCTTATTTTGTTTAATTTTAAATTATTATTTAATGTTATAATTTCTTCTTTATTTTAAATGTCATATACGTAAATCAAACATACACATTGTGAGTATTATACATAAAAATATAAAAAACTGCCATCTGCACAGCAGATGACAGTTTATAGGTATTAGTTGTACTTACGTTTTCTAGCCGCTTCAGATTTCATTTTACGACGAACGCTAGGCTTCTCATAATGCTCACGCTTACGGATCTCCTGCTGGATACCTGCCTTAGCGCAATTTCTCTTGAATCTACGAAGAGCGCTATCAAGAGACTCGCCTTCCTTAACGATTACGTTTGACATTCTCAACCCACCCTTCTTTCTAAGAAAATCTTAGTGTACTAGCAATATGCATTTGTCCATTATAGCATATTCATATGTTTAGTCAAGAATTATTTACCGCAAATATCCACGGAACATTGCATAAAATTATAAGTAAATAAAATCGAATATATAAATACTTAACCTAACTGTTCTCTGACAATTGTCTTTGCAAGTTCGATACAGGATTCTGTCCCGCTCGGATCTTTACCGCCTGCCTGAGCCATGTTAGGGCGACCGCCTCCCTTTCCGCCGACAGCTCCCGCAATTGATTTTACAATATTGCCGGCATGAGCGCCTGCTTTTACGGCGTCATCGCTTGCCATTACAAGAAGATTTACGTTTCCGTCAACGGTGCTGACAAGAAGTACCACACCGGAACCTGTTTCATTCTTAAGTTTATCACCTAAGTCTCTTAGTTCTCCCGGTGCGATTCCGTCAAGTTTTTGAATTACAAATTTGAAATCACCTATAACTTCTTCTTCTCTTTCGGCTGAATTAACGGCATTGGCCGCAAGTTTTGCCTTAATACTTTCATTTTCCGAGCGAAGCTTCTTCATATCTTCCATAAGAGTATTCAACTTATTGACAAGCAGTGAAGGTTCTGATTTGACAATTGCAGCGGCAGCTTTTATTTCCGCTTCCAAAGCATCATAGTAATTCTTTAACGCCTCTCCCGTAATTGCCTCTATTCTTCTTACGCCTGCCGCAATACCGGTTTCCGAAATAATTTTAAAGTCAGAGATATTGCCGGTATTCTTAACGTGAGTACCACCGCAAAGTTCAATGGAAGCGTCTCCCATTGCCACAACTCTTACTTCGTCGCCGTATTTCTCACCAAAAAGCGCCATGGCTCCCGTTTTCTTGGCATCTTCAAGAGACATTATCTTTGTTTCTACAGGAATATTGTCTGAAATGGCTTTGTTTACAATACGCTCCGTTTCCTTTATTTCATCCTCTGTAAGAGCCTTGAAGTGTGAAAAGTCAAACCTGAGTCTGTCTCCGTCGACAAAGGATCCCTTCTGTTCGACATGACTTCCGAGAACTTTTTTAAGTGCTGCCTGAAGGAGGTGTGTGGCGGAGTGATTCTTGCATGTATTCGCTCTGTTAGCGGCGTCAACCTTAAGATCTACGGTATCGCCTTCTTTAATCATTCCGGATGTAATAAAACCTATATGTCCTATTCTTCCGCCCTTAATGTGAATTGTTGACGTAACTTTGAATTCGCCTTCAGGAGTACTTATGATACCGATATCGCCTTCCTGTCCGCCCATGGTTCCGTAAAAAGGAGTCTTGTCTACTATGACAGTGCCGTGTTCTCCTTCGGTAAGAGCCTGAACCACTTCGGTGTCTTTATAATTGTCTTTATCGGTTAACTCTCTTTTCGTTATACAAAGCACCTTGCCTTTTTCTTCCAGAGTGCCGTAACCGTCAAATTCAGAACAGATGGCAGGATCCATGTTGTCGAATATGGTTTCTTCCGCTCCCATGTAGTTGCTTTCGCTTCTTGCATTTCTGGCCGTCTGTCTCTGGTTTTCCATTTCCGCTTTGAAGCCGTCCATATCTACGGTTATTCCGTTTTCTTCAAGAATTTCAAATGTAAGATCAATAGGGAATCCGTATGTATCATACAGCTTAAATGCATTTTCGCCTGAAAGCTCTTTTCCGCCTTCTGATTTGATATTTTCAATCATTTCATCTAAGATTGCCAGACCTCTGTCAATCGTATCATTGAAGTTTACTTCCTCTCTCTCAATTACGGAAAGTATGAAGTCCTTCTTTTCCTCCAGCTGCGGATATGCATCATGAGAATCGTCAATTACAACCTGAGCCAAATCCGAAAGGAACAGACCGTCTATTTTAAGGAGTCTTCCGTGACGTGCCGCTCTTCTGAGCAATCTTCTTAATACATATCCTCTTCCTTCATTTGAAGGAAGAATTCCGTCGCTGACCATCATTGTAACAGAACGTATATGGTCTGTTATAACTCTGATGGATATGTCGGAAACGGCATTTTCCTTGTACGCAATACCTGCAAGTTTACATATTTCGTTTCTGAGATGTTCCAATGTATCGACATCAAATATGGAATCCACATCCTGAACAACTACCGCAAGTCTTTCAAGACCCATACCGGTATCAATATTTTTCTGTGAAAGTTCAGTATAATTTCCCGCACCGTCACTTTCAAACTGAGTAAATACGTTGTTCCAGATTTCCATGTAACGGTCTCCTTCTCCGCCCATTACATCTTCCGGACCGGTACCGTACTTTTCTCCTCTGTCGTAATATATTTCCGAACACGGACCGCAAGGTCCCTTTCCATGCTCCCAGAAATTATCTTCTTTGCCGAACCTGTATATTCTGTCTGCAGGAATACCGATTTCTTTGTTCCATATATCAAACGCCTCATCGTCTTCCAAATATACAGACGGATACAGTCTCTCCGGATCAAGACCGACAACCTCCGTAAGGAACTCCCATGACCAGTGAATTGCTTCCGTTTTGAAGTAATCTCCGAATGAGAAGTTACCGAGCATCTCAAAGAAAGTACCGTGTCTTGCGGTTTTACCCACATTTTCAATATCGCCTGTTCTGATGCACTTCTGACATGTTGTTACTCTTTTTCTAGGTGGAACCTCCTGACCCGTAAAATACGGTTTAAGCGGTGCCATACCTGAATTTATCAGCAATAAACTGTTGTCGTTGTGCGGAACAAGAGAAAAACTCTTTAGTCTTAAATGACCTTTTGATTCAAAAAATGACAGAAATTTTTCTCTGAGTTCGTTAACACTTTGCCACTTTAATTCTTTCCCCATTATATCCTCCTTTATCTCCATATTCCTGTATCCATAAATTCTTTTGCTCTTTTATTGGCTTTATCCGTAATCTTATCGTCAAATCCGAGAGTCTCAAGGAGCGCAATGGCATTTCTTGTGGTAGCCGCTCCTTCCTGCAATTTATACGTAAATACAATGTCGCCTTCTTCATTAAAAGATTCTCTGAAATGATAATCAGAATATGAATCATTTAAAATCTCCGTGATCTCAATATCATGAGTAGCGGCAAATGTATTTGTGTTTTCGCTTTGAAGATATTGTAAAATCGAAGATCCGGCCGCTATTCTTTCGATTGTATTTGTACCTCTTAAAACTTCATCTACAATTACAAGCACCGGAACATCACTGTTTTCAGCCGCATCAATAATCCTCTTTAAAGCCCTTATTTCTACCATGTAGTAACTTCCCTTTGTCTTATAGTCATCTCTTAAAGACATGGATGAATAAAGTTTATATACGGGTGCGGAATATTTATCCGAAACAGAGGTTGCAATGGATTGGCTGAGTATCATATTCAACGCTATCGATTTAAGAAATGTTGATTTTCCGGATGCATTCGAACCTGTTATAAGTACGTTTTTGGCATTTTTTATATCGTTAGGAACCACATCTTTAATGAGAGGATGGTATATTCCCTCAACATTTATGCCAAGTTTCTCATCTTCATGTAAATCCGGATATGAATACTTTTTAATCGCTTCTCTGAATGATGCGGTACATATGGCAAGTTCAATATATCCCAGATTATCCATAAGAGAAACTACGTTTTTACTCTTACCTTTTATTTGCCTTATCGCTCTGTTGTAATGTATTAAATCAACATGTGTAAACATTCTGATATAATTCATTATAACTTCGACGATTGATGAATTAGCACCCGTGTCCGGTAAAAGCCAGTCGTTTCTTATTGAAGGATAAATAATATCCGTATCTTTCTTTATATTATTTAAAACGTCGGTCAGTACTTTAGGCATATTCGAATAGGATTTCTTTTTCTTATCAATATCTTTACCGGTTCTTACCATTCTCGATATCTGGCTCAAAGCCGTAAAATAACTTCCCGCTTCCGGCTTCTTTTTAAAATAATAAGCCGTACTCGCAAGCAGAGATGCTATTAATGCCAATACTCCGAACTGAGCGTTTATAAATATCATAATAAGAACGGATGCGGCATTGAGGGCATTAAACAAATACGAAATGCTGTTTTTGAGCGGATTTAATTCATTTATTACATTTACATAATCCGAAAACGAAACCTTATGCACAAAGCCCAACTTTGAAAGAGACATCTGCAGGCTTACACGCTCATCACCGTGTGATAACATATATGCAGCAGCCGCATCGATGTCCTTTATTTTATTTATGTCCAAATTAGGTTTTCTTAAAGACTTATACAGATATTCCCTTCCTATTGAAGATGAGCAGTTGTCCAGCGCCCGGAAAATTTCATCCATTTCCAAATCGTTCCAGGTTATGTCATCCACGCTGTAACCGTCATTCTCACACAATTTATAATAATGAGATATATTTTCAAAATCATCCGATGGATATTGTTTATCTCCGAGTTTACCCCAATTATTTTTTAAATTGTCTAATTCATCCGTATGTCTGTTTTTTCCGGAATTAACGGCTGCAAATATAATAAGTACCGCAAGAGCCGCTAAAATTATCCATATAGTCAATTTCTCACCTTGTCTTTGCTTATAGAATTATACAGGTTAATTAATACTTAACAATTCCTTCGTAGTTATAATCTTTTACTGCCTCTTTGCCGTTTAAGTCTTCAAGTTCAAGTAAACACACTATCTTTACGACATCTGCTCCGATTTCTTCCAATAAATCGGCCATGGCTTTGGTTGTTCCTCCCGTTGCCATAAGATCATCGACAATAATTACTTTATCACCCGGCTTAACGGCATCTTTGTGGATTTCAATTATTGAATTGCCGTATTCCAGTCCGTATTCCTTAGCGATGGTTTCGCATGGGAGCTTGCCTTTTTTCCTTATGGGAATGAATCCCTTGCCGAGATTATAGCTGACAGGTACGCCGAATATAAAACCTCTCGCCTCCGGAGCAACAACATAATCAAAATCAAGATCTTTCACCGCGTCCGTAATTGCATCCACAGCCATTTTAAGTCCGTCTGCGTCTTTCAACAGTGTTGTTATATCCCTGAAAACAATTCCTTTTTTGGGAAAATCATAAATATCTCTTATTAAACTCTTTATTTCTTCGGTTTTCATAATTAATCCTTTCGAGTTTCTTTGATAGTACCGTTTTTATAACACTCAATAAGTTTCTTTAAATCTTCGATTCTGCTTTTTAATTTTGCTCCGGTATCCGTGTCGGCAATATATATCCTTCTTTTTGCATTTTCATCCGCGACGAGTTCCGATGCTATGTCATAGCAGTTTTCAATGGCTTCTTCCGTGGTTGTAAACGGTTTATGAGCAACCAATATCATGCCATGTGAATTATAAATATATGTATACCCCGCAATACCGGTATCTTTATGATAGGTTTGTGCAAAGCCTCCGTCTATTACAACCACTTTCCCCTTTGCTTTAATCGGACTTTCACCGTTTTTATGCTTTACGGGAACATGTCCGTTTATTATTTTGGCAGTCTCTCCGTCAAGCCCGAACTCCTCAAAAATGGCTTTAACGGCCTTTTCCGAAACGGATATATTCTCACCGTCCGAAACACTGTCATTTTTTATCAACGAATAATAAGGGTCCTTAACTTCAGTCCATGTTTCCTCTTCAGCAATAAGATATCTCTCCAAAGTCGCCATTCGGCTTTTACCGAATATCGGAGAATCCGGAGCATTCCATAAATACCATAAAATGTCTGCTCCCTTTTCTCTTTCTTCCTCATTGTCGGATAAAAATGCCTTCCTTACATATGAATCCAATTCATCCATAAGTTCCCTGCCGCTGCATTTCCTGCCGTAGACATTTACCTCTCTGAATTCTCCGTTTTCAGTCATCGGAATACAGCCGTGAAACATAATCATATTGTTATATATAAGATATAAACTTCCCTTTTGAACAAGAAGTTCGGCGTGTTTATTTAACTTTTCGCACTGTGAAAATGATAAAGACAGGTATTTTACAAGCTCCTCTTCTTCGGCTGTTAGCTTGTACGGATCATTGGGATCTATTGTCGGATACAGTTTATCCTTTAATTCATATTCTTTCCCGTCTAATTTTATGGTGCCTTTTTCATAGTCGATTAAATGCAGGAGACGTCTGTCGTCCATATTGTATTCAGGCCTTCTGCTTATTAATTCGCCTTCCGTTTTCCATTGTATAATGCTGATTGCTTTATGCATCTTAAGAGTAAGCTGCATATGTCTGTCCTGTGTAATGTCCTTATCCTTCACCTTATAACATATACACGGATCATCGGCATATACATTCTCCGCAAATTTTGCGAGAGGCTCCATGTTAATTCCGTAACCGTCTTCCAATATATCCAAACCGTCATATCTCAATGAATTACGGATTATATTGGTAATGCACGGAATATGCCCCAATGCCGCGCCCATCCAAACAACATCATGATTCCCCCACTGAACATCAAATGAATGATAGTCACAAAGGAAATCCATAATAAAATGCGGTCCGGGACCTCTGTCGAATATATCACCTATAATGTGTAGTCTGTCTATGGCCATTCTGCGGATAAGATTGGATATCTGTATAATAAAATCTTCAGCGCTTCCAAGCTCTATGATGGAAGTTATAATCGCATCAAAATATCCGCTCTTATTCTTCATGTCCGGTCCTTCCGTCATAAGCTCTTCTATAATATAAGCATATGATTTCGGCAAAGACTTTCTCACCTTTGATCTTGTATATTTTGAGCAAATAAGCTTACATACTTTTATCAGTCTGTTAAGGGTGACTCTCAACATATCTTCATCCAGTAAGCCCGCAGACTTTAATCTTGCGAGCTTTTCCTTTGGATAATAAATAATTGTGGCCAATTCGCGCTTATCTTTAATCGATACCGTATCCGCCAAAACGTCGTCTATCTTTCTGCGTATGGTACCGGAAGCATTTTTTACAACATGAAAAAACGCTTCATGTTCACCGTGTATATCCGATAAATAGTGTTCCGTACCCTTTGGAAGGTTAAGTATCGCTTCAAGGTTAATAACCTCTTCCGCGGCACTTAAAATGTCAGGGAAACTCTGCCCTAATTGCATAAGATATCTATAATCGTCATTCATACCTTTTTTACTCCGAGAGTTATATCTTCATCATCAATCTTCCAATCCTTTGTAAAGATATCTTCTCTTGTTCCGCCGTCATTAATAATTATTTCATCAGCGAGAACGGTGTCGGCTACTTTTTTCGCATATTTTACAAGGACTTCGAAATCAGAATCTCCGTATGCATAAACGTTGATTCTGTCCATTACTTCAAAGCCGGCATCCTTTCTCATGGTTTGAATCTTGCTTACGATTTCTCTTATATATCCCTCTTCAAGAAGATCTTCCGTCAAATGCGTATCGAATACGACTGTTATGCCGTTTCCGGATTCGGCCGCAAAACCTTCTTTATGTATCATGGTTATAAGTAAATCTTCGGCATCAATAGTAATGTCTTCGCCGTTTACATTTACCGTAACGGAATTATGTGTTTTAAGCTCTTCGGTTGCCTTTGCGCTGTCAACCGTTTCAAGAGCTTTCTTAATTCCGCCTATTAATTTTCCGAACTTAGGTCCGAGAGTTTTAAGCTGAGGCTTAAAGCTGTACATTGTATATTCGGATACATCCGTCTGCCATACAACTTCTTTAACGTTTAATTCATCTTTTATTATTTCGGCATAGAATTCATCAAGCTTCTTATCACTTGAAACATACATCTTTCCGAGAGGCTGTCTCGTCTTAATTCCCGATGCATTTCTGCATGCTCTTCCGATGACAACGGTATTGAGTACAATATTCATATTTTCCTCAATATCCTTATCGATAAATTCTTCTCTTGATACGGGATAATCGCAAAAATGAATACTTTCGGGAGCATCTTTGTCAATGCTTCTCACAAGATTCTGATAAATTGTCTCAGTTACAAACGGAACCATAGGAGCCGCTAATTTGATAAATCTTGTAAGTACGGTATAAAGAGTCATATATGCATTAATCTTATCCTGCTCCATACCTTTCGCCCAGAACCTCTCTCTGCATCGTCTTACATACCAGTTGGAAAGTTGATCCGTAAAGTCTTCCATGGCTCTTGCGGCTTCCGTAATTCTGTAATTTTCCAAATGATCGTCGACTTCTTTTATAAGAGTCTCAAGTCTGGACAGAATCCACTTATCCATAATAGTCAGAGAGTCTTTATCAAGAGTATATTTTGAAGCGTCAAATTCGTCGATATTTGCATATAAAACGAAGAACGCATATGTATTCCAAAGAGTTCCTATGAACTTACGCTGACCTTCCGTAACCGCATCATCATAGAATCTGTTAGGAAGCCATGGCTGTGAATTTTCATAGAAATACCATCTGATGGCGTCAGCTCCGTGCTTATTAAGAGCTTCCATAGGATCAACCGCATTTCCCTTTGACTTACTCATCTTATTGCCGTCTTTATCGAGAACATGTCCGAGAACGATAACATTTTCATAAGGCGCTTTGTCAAACAGTAAAGTTGAAATCGCAAGAAGAGAATAGAACCATCCTCTTGTCTGGTCAACGGCTTCAGAGATAAACTGTGCCGGGAACTGCTCGTTAAATACCTCTTTGTTTTCAAACGGATAATGATGCTGTGCAAAAGGCATTGAACCTGAGTCAAACCAACAGTCAATAACCTCCGGCGTCCTGTGCATTGTCTTTCCGCAGTGAGGACATTTAACCGTTATCTTGTCTATGTAAGGTTTGTGAAGTTCTATGTCATCCGGTACATTATCGCCCTTTTCTTTGAGTTCTTCTATGCTTCCGATTGCCTCCAATTCGCCGCAATCATCACATTTCCATACATTAAGCGGAGTACCCCAATATCTGTCTCTTGATATTGCCCAATCCTGAACATTTTCAAGCCATGCGCCGAATCTTCCCTTTCCTATTGTTTCCGGAATCCAGTTAATGGTCTCATTATTCTTAATAAGATTATCCTTTACCTCGGACATCTTAATAAACCATGATTCTCTTGCATAATAAATAAGAGGAGTATCACATCTCCAGCAGAAAGGATATTCATGTTCCAACTTAGGCGCCGAAAAAAGTTGATTTCTTGATTTCAGTTCATCCAATATAAGCGGATCTGCCTTCTTAATAAATATTCCGGCAAAATCCGTTTCCTCTGTCATGTTACCTGCACCGTCAACAAACTGAAGATAAGGAAGATCATACTTTCTTCCGAGTCTTGAGTCATCCTCACCGAATGCGGGAGCAATATGAACGATACCGGTACCGTCAGACATCGTTACATAGTTGTCAGATACAACAAAATGGCTCTTTTTCTTCTGATTTTCCGCTTCTTTTTTGGAGCAGGCGTATAAAGCGTCATATTCCTGATTTTCAAGGTCGGAACCCTTATATTTTTCAAGTACTTCGTAATCCGCACCGTTTTCTTCCGAATCCGGATTGGCTTTTTTAAATAATCCGGAAAGCACCTTAGGAGCCAAAGCTTCGGCTAAAATATATGTATATCCGTCCGCAGCCTTTACTTTTACGTATGTTTCGTCCGGATTAACACAGAGAGCCGTATTGGAAGGTAATGTCCAAGGCGTTGTTGTCCATACAAGGAAGAAAACATCTTCATCTTTTTTCTTAAACTTAACTATTGCGGATTTTTCTTTTACCGTCTTATATCCCTGAGCGACCTCATGTGATGAAAGAGGCGTTCCGCAACGAGGGCAATACGGTACTATCTTAAATCCCTTGTACAAAAGACCTCTGTTGAAAATCTCTTTTAAAGCCCACCACTCGGATTCGATGAAATTATTTTCATAAGTAATGTACGGATGTTTCATGTCTACCCAGAATCCTACTTTAGATGAGAATTCTTCCCACATGGACTTATACTGCCATACACTTTCCTTACACTGTTTAACAAACGGTTCGATTCCGTAATTCTCAATCTGCTCCTTACCGTTTATTCCTATCTTTTTCTCTATTTCAAGTTCTACGGGAAGACCGTGTGTATCCCATCCGGCCTTTCTCGGAACATAATACCCCTTCATGGTTCTGTATCTCGGAATCATATCCTTGATAACACGTGTCAAAACATGCCCTACGTGCGGCTTTCCGTTAGCAGTCGGAGGACCGTCATAAAATGTATATACGGGACATCCTTCTCTCTGCTTTAAGGATTTCTCAACAATATTGTTGTCTTTCCAAAATTGTTCTATAACGTTTTCTCTCTCCAGAAAATTCATATCGGAAGAGACTTTTTCATATGTCATAACAATACTTCCTTTCACTCTGAGGTGCGATATTTACTATATAACAGGGCATAAAATCCCTAAAATAGCATAATTATTTTTATGGTATAAAATGAGACTGTAAAAGTCAAGAAATAGAATATATCTAAGTTGTTTTAGAAGATGTCTGCTTCTCTTGGAGAGAATTTTTCGAAAAGTATTTAATTATTTTTAGTTAGATTAATTTTTACCTTTGTTGTCGTTGCGACATTCGGTATTGGCTGCTTTTTTAAAATTGCCATTTTTACTCCCAAATAAAAAACCTGCTAAACGCCTTGTGACATTTAGCAGGAAAATTAAAAACCTCTCAAACCTCAAACGCAAAAATCACAAGGATACGTGCTGAAAATACCCTTGTGACCTTGTGTTTTTGCTTTATGTTATACATTTTCAAAGAAAATGTGTAACCCATATTTAGTTTTTCAGCACAAACAGACGAAACAAGCGTATTTGTTTTTCTATTTGCGATAATTATAAATCTTACGACTTATTAACTGTAATATGCATTATTGCTTTTCACCCTCATGTAAAACAAATGGATATTTTATTTACAATTGTTATTAATGTTGTATATCCTCATTCAAAACATTATTAATTGCTATATGTTTCTAACCTTATATACACATCTACAAGCAATAAGATACATAATAAAAAGATATATGAGCATTACTATAATATTTATGCCTATGTTAAAGCTTCCATATGCTATAGCACGCAACGACTGACTTGCATGAGTTATCGGCAAAAAGCGAATAATATATTCAACCCCTATAGGAAGCTTATCAAGGGAAAAAAATGTATTACATAAAAATGTCATAGGCAATATTACAAATGTTGAAAATCGTGCAACATCTTGATGTGTCTTAGATAGCATTGCTGCTATTATTCCAAAAGCTGCAAATATCATAGAATTTAACATCATGATAATAAAGATGAGAGGATTTATAACAAGTCCAACTTTAAATATAATGCTTATTACAATAATAATTGCAGCAGAATAAACTCCTCTCAATCCACCGCCTATGGTTTGTCCTAAGACATATTGCCATATGGGAGTTGGAGAGACCAATACCTGATCTAATGAGTGTTCAAACATTTTTTGCATATTCAAATAAGTGGATGTGGAGCTAAATCCTACATTCATTGTAGTAAGGGATATAATACCCGGAACAATAAACTGCATATATGAAATACCGTCTATTTTTATATTCATACCCAGTCCCCAACCAAAAGCAATCATATACAACAAAGGGCTTATAATTGCAGAGAGTGTAACTTTTATCCACTCATGTCGCATTTCCGTCATTTTTTCCCAAACGGCAGTTATTATCCCCATTAGACACCTTCATTTCTTTTCATAACTTCTATATATACATCTTCTAAATTTGTTTCTCTTAAAAAATAATCCCCTGATATTTTTTTTACATATGTAACTGCTTCTTCTCTATTATGAAAATGCTTTAATTCGATTTTATCCAAGGTTCTATCTTCAACAGTATATCTTCCAACTTTATTTATTAAATTTAATGGTGAATCACATGTGATTATTTTTCCTTCTTTCATCATTGCAACTCTTCCGCATATTGCATGAGCCTCTTCTATATAATGTGTAGTAAGAAGAATAGCGGTACCGTTCTTGTTGAGCCTTCGAAGATGGTCCCATAATTGCTGTCTTGCGATGGGATCCATGCCAACTGTCGGTTCATCAAGCAAGAGAAGTTTCGGTTTTGTCATTATTGCACGACATAGCATTAATTTTCTCTTCATTCCGCCTGAAAGCTGTCTTACAATTTTTTTCCTATGTCTGAATAAATCAAATTCTTCAAGCAATTCCTCACTTCTTTTTCGACATTCTTTTATTGGGATTTGATACAGCTTGCCATGCAACATCATTATTTCTTCAACTGTAAAATCTTTTCTTAAGGAATATTCCTGCGTTATAAGCCCAATTTGTCGTTTTGCATTAATGTTGTCTCTTGTGAGTTTTTTCCCATCAAAGAAGATATCTCCTTCAGACGGTAGGCTTAATGTTGCAATCATTTTGATAACTGTTGACTTTCCTGCTCCGTTAGATCCCAACAGCCCGAAACATTCTCCATAACGTATAAAAAAATCAATATTTTTTACGGCATCATATGAACCATATCTTTTTCTCAAATTATTGATTTCAAGAATTATATTATCGTTTTTTTTATCGCTGTTCACACTTTTCTCCACATTTTTATAGATTTAATATTTGTTTACTAAAAGGATTTACAAAACCACTTTCTTCAATTATAACATTAACTCCGAACGCATTTTTTAAAGATTCCGTTGTAACAACATCAAAGGTTTTCCCTTCTTCTATAACTATACCATCTTTCATAATAACCACATCATCTGCATAATGAACAACCATATTTAAATCATGAACTACCATTATTACACTTTTCTTATGTTCTTTTACTATTGATTTTGCTAATTTCATTATTTCAAGTTCATTTTTAAGATCTAAATTGCTAGTCGGTTCATCAAATAAATAAACATCAGACTCTTGCATCAATGCCCTTGCAACCAATACTTTCTGTTTCTGACCTCCGCTCAACTCTGTATATAATTTTTTGGATAAATGTTCAATTCCAAGCATGGACAATGTATCTGCGACGGCTGCTATATCCTCTTGCTTTATTGACCAGCCTAAATGCTGCCTTCGTCCCATTAATACAAATTCCATAACGGAACATGACATATTAAATGATGAAAATTGAGGAACATAACCTACCATTTTCGCTATCTCATGTCCAGACATAGTATTAACGTCTTTATTGTCAAACTGTATTGTTCCATTTGTAATTTCATTTATTTTATTAATACATTTCAGCAAAGTTGTTTTGCCACATCCATTAGGACCTATAATTGCTGTAAATTTCCCTTCTGCAAAATTACAATTGACCCCTTTTAATATTTCCTTTCCTTTTTTTGAATAAGAAAAATGTACATTATTTACATTTATATTCATACATTTTTACTCCTTCTTAATACGAGATAGATATAAAAAGGTACTCCTATTAATGATGTCACAATACCTACAGGAAGCTCTGTCGGAGCAATTACCGTTCTTGCTATTGTATCTGAAACAAGCAATAGCAGGCTTCCCAGGAAGCATGTTACGGGTATTCCATATCTATAATCATTTCCTATTATCATTCTTGTAATGTGCGGTGCTACAAGTCCGACAAAACCAATTACCCCGGTAAATGATACTGTAGTAGCCGTAAGAATTGTCGTTAATATAAATACTATCGTCTGTTTTCTTTTATAATTTACACCAAGTGCAATGGCTTCTTCTCTGCCGAATGTCATTATATTAAGATCCCAGCTTATAACAAGAGAGATTATCATACAAACTGCTAATACGCCGAAAATAATTGCTAAAACCTCCCATGTAATTCCTGCTAAGCTTCCCATTGTCCAGAATACCAATTCAGGTAATTCTTTAGTATCGGATACATATTTTAAAATAGAAACAAGGGACGAAAATAAATATCCTATAGCAACACCTGTTAATACTAAACTTTTAGTGGAATGTCCTGAGAATTTAACAAGAGTAAAAACAAATACCATTGTAAGCATGGCAAATGCAAATGCAAAAACAGGTGTTAAAAACATTCCAAGTGATAGAGAAACAGATGATGATAAAACTATCGCAAGGCATGCTCCAAATGATGCACCATTTGATATTCCCAAAGTATAAGGACTGACAAGGGGGTTTTGAAAAATCCCCTGCATAAGAAGTCCTGAAAGGCCAAGGGCCGCTCCTGCCCCAACAGCCACTAATACTCTTGGTATTCGTATCGCAATAGCTATATAACTATCTGTTTCCGAAATAGTCTCAGAGTCAGTTATTTTATCACCTATTGCTTGGAACACCTTATCAAGGCTTAGGCTTGATCCTCCAACGGCAAGTCCCCATATCACAACTCCAATAAGTCCACAAAGCAAGATTAATATAATCATTCTTCTTTTTTTTATATCCTTATTGAAGTATGTAATGCATTGCTCTCTATTATTCATAATAACTCCATACGCCTGTTAAGGATTTGCCATAATATTTTGAAACCATTTTACTTAATGTTTCATCTGGATTTATATCTTTAAATAATTCAGGATATGCTATTTTTGCTATATATAACGGTGCTAATCCTGAACCTAAAGGAGAAGTTCCTATGGTTGAATTAATTATTAAAACTTTTTTCTCGGATACGGCTTTTACATTTTTCCATCCCGGTCTGTTAATGATTTTATTGTAAAGCTCCTTTGCTGCTTTTGTTCCATTCACTTTTTCTCCAAGTATTCCTTTTGTATCTGATACTAATTTTACTATTACTTCAGGGTTTTTTTCTAATATCCATTCATCGCTGATTATAGGATATGCAACCGGTTCTCCTCCGGTTAATGAATTAACATTTGCATAATTAAGAATTTCATTTCCGCCTGAACCCTTTCCTACTGACTTATAGTCTGCATAACCTTCCCAATAAGCTGATACTTTATTTACTGACTTTGTTCTTTCAGCAATAAGATTTTGTATTTGCTTAATATCATTATTAAATTCCTGTGCTTTCTTTTCCGCGCCTAAAATTTTTCCTATAGTCATTATTTCTTCAGGTATTTTACTTGGAACATATAAATCAAAATATAATAATTGTATACCTGCATCACTAAGCTGTTTACCAATACCACTTTCTAACCAACTCGCATATCCAAATACCACATCCGGCTTTGCCTCAATAATTTTTTCAACATTAGGATTTCTCCAATCTCCATATTTTGGCAGATTTGATTCAGTGGTATCAGCAACTCCTATAACACTTTTCTCCTGTCCGAGTAGTTTGATAACATCATAACAACTTGAGTTTAAGACAATACTTTTCTTTACCATTGTCTTTCCGTCGTTTGAATCTTTATTAACAATAATTTCCTGTCCCTTTGAATCCTTTACTACTGTAGTCGGTTTAGAAGTATCTGCGAGTATAGCAGCTCCGGTTGATGTTTTTTTAATAGGTTCTACAACTGTAGCAGCTGTTACCGGCATTGTTATTTCTGCTCGATTATCACCGCTGTCGATGGTATTGGCATCTTTGGCAAATGCTAAAGTATTATCGATACTTGTTCCCCAATATTTCTTCATGAATTCATTGAGATACTCATTAGGATTTATATCAGCCATTTCTTCGGAATATGCCACCTTTGAAATAAACATCGGAGCAAGAACAGAGCCCAGTGGAGAATTAGTTATTCTATCGGACAATATTACTACATTATTGTTTTTTACAGCAGTAATATCATTCCAGCCTTCTCTCTTTGTAATATTGTCGATTGTTGTATTTAATGATTCTTGATTTAGTCCATTATAAGAAATGATTCCATCGGTGTAATTGCTTAATTTTACTATTACATCAGGGTTATTATCTTTTACATAACCATTATCAACATCTACATATTTTCCATCTTTGCTATTTGCAATATTAACTAATCTTGCACGATCAAATGTTTCATTTTCGTTTGCATCTTTTCCTACGCTTTTATTGTCGTTTGACAATTCCCAATAAATCTTTTTTTCACTGACATTTTTTAGTTTATCATCTAACAATGACTGTACTCTTTCAGTATCTTTCTTAAATTCATCAGCCTTTTCATTTGCATCAAATAACTTGCCCAAAACAGTCATTTCATCAGAGATTTTTGTTTTTTTATTCAAATCTAATGTTATTATATCTATCCCTGAATTCTTTAACTCTGTGTAACCCGGTGTATTTATGAATTCGGTATCAGCTATGACTGCATCTGGTTTATCTTTTATTAATTTTTCAATATTAACATTTGACTCTGTACCATATTTTTCAATAAGTGCATTACTTTCTGGCGATGCAGTATCTGTACTTATTCCCTTTACCAAAGAAGATTTGCCAATAATTTTCATTGCATCATATGCATTTGGATTTAAAACCACCAGATTTTCAATATTTAAAGGTGCCTCAAATTCATTTCCTGCCGAATCTTTAACTTTTTCTTTTACTACTGTATCCGCCTTTGTTTCTTCTTTTTCAATTTTATTAATTGGAGCAACGCCCCTTCCCGCAAAAAATATTATCAGAATAACAACTGCCGCAATTGATGATAAGACTATAGTAATTATTCCTTTCATTTTACTGCTCATATATATACCTATCCTTTATTTAAGCATTTCTTTCATATTCTGTATGTGGTTCTTCATATGTTCTAATTCATGTATCGAATTCACATCTATATCACCACCTTGAAAATTATCATTGTTGCCTCCTGAGCTTTCCTCAAGAACTCCTTCTAATTCCAGATAATCATTTTCCAGATTCTCCAATATATCTTCCGGAGCATTCCATAACCCTCTCCTATTAGCTTCTATCAAACGTCTCTCTATTTCCTCCAACGCCCATGGATTATTCTCTTTAAAGAAGCGATTGTTTTCTTCATTTTCAATATATGTTCTTGTTATTTCATTAAATACCCAATCTTCCACTTCATCTGTTGTAGCCTCCCAACCATATACATTACCAATTTTTTTACTTATATCTCCGGCACCTTTATATCCATGTTCTTTCATGCCTTCTATCCATTTAGGATTTAACAATTTAGATTGCACGACACGATTGAGTTCTTCAGACATGGTTCGCACCTGTACATTCATGCTTTCTCTTGAATCACCATAATAGGCTTTTACAGCTTTACCTGACAGTTGTCTTGCCGCTGCCGTCATTCCACCTTGCACACCATAATATGTACAGCATCCTAACAAATCACTTTCATCAGTCATAACCTTGTTATATGTTATATCTACATTTTTCAGGCTATTCTGCAAGGCTTTATAAGCTTCTTTACCATAAACATTTTTACTATATGAGTAACCATTAAAAAATGTGAATACATCAACCATCTCACTTTTATCTTTCCAAGCAGATGAATATACTTGTAGCGTAATACCATTTAGGTAAGTTCCCGGCCTTGAACCAAATATTCTTGCAACAGATTCGTCTAATGTCATACCTGAATTTATATTTTCATATGTATGCTTTCTTACGTAATTCATTTCAATTGGTTCTTCTAATAAAGCAACTTCTCTTACTGCCCTATCTAATATATCCATTCTGTCCTTAAAATTATCTCTAAGTATTCCAGATACTTTAACCGAAATATCTATCCTCGGTCTTTTTAATTCTTTAAGACTTATAATTTCATAGTCGTCAACCTTACCATTGGTCTTCCATTTAGGCCGTACTCCCATAAAGTATAAAAGCTGTGCAAGACCTTCTCCGCCGGCCCATAAAATATCATTACACATCCAATACATACCAAATGAGTCCGGATATCGCTTCTCTTCTTCAATGAATTTATCAATTACCGAATCTGCAAGTCTTTGCCCTGTTACCCATGCCGCTTTTGTAGGCAGCGTCCCTGAATCCAAAGTGTAAAAATTTCTTCCTGTTGGTATAATGTCATCTCTTCCTCTTGTAACAACTCCAGATGGACCAGGTGGTACAAACGTCCCATTACTTGCACCAATGAGATTATCCATCTCTGCAGTCATTTCTATTCTTTTATCTAAATCATTTATCCTTTCTCTAATATAATTTATATCTTCATTATCAATGTTAGAGATAATTCTATATTCGCTATTTGCATCAATAGATTCATCTATAACCATATCTTTAAGTATATATTTTACAAATTCTCTTCCAATATTATCTAAATCTCTTAAAATGTCTCCGTATCTTTTATTGTATTTTTTATGTATTCTGCTTGGATTTTTTAGCATTTCTTCAAAATCCAAACCATAAATGTCACACAATATTCGCCTAATACCTTTTGTATCACCATCCTCATATCGTAATATTCCATATATTAGATCTATTCTTCTCTCTCCCGATGGTATGTCATCAAATATATGTAAGCCATCTTGTATTTGCGAATTGCCAATCAATGTTAATAAATCATGGACTTCATTTACCAACTTATCAAAAGAATCAATGCTAATATCTGTTTTTATTTGATCCTTTATATTGCTATTTAAAATTGCATCTATCACTTGATGTTTAAGCTGGTGAGCTTGAGCTTTATCTAATTCTTTTGAATTATCATAATTCTGTAATAATTGATTTATTATTTCTAATTCATCATATAGACCACTTGGTATGTGGACTGTTTGCATATGATCTACGATAGTTGCAAGAGCTCTTCTTTTTGCAATAGTACCCTCAGGTGGATTATCTGCATTGTAAATATATAAATTAGGCATATTTCCAATACAAATATCTGTATAACAGCTGTCTGATAATGCCGTTCCGTTTCCTGGTAAGAATTCTAAATTCCCATGAGTTCCCACATGAATTATGCAATCTGTTTTAAAAATATTTTCAAAATATTTATATGTTGCAATATATTGATGAGTTGGAGGACAATGTGGGTCATGTAAAATCTTACAAACCGTACCATTACATTCAGATCCGGCACATCCTCTCTTTGGCTGAACACAAACAAGAACATTGCCAAATTTTAAACCTGTTATACATATTTTCCCTTCATGCACCATAGCAGGTGGCACACCGTCTTTTCCTTCTCCCGGCGGATTTCCCCAATTATCAATTATTTCTTTCTGTGCATCTTTAGGAATTTTATTAAAAAAGGATAGATATGTATCATTATCCATCTTATATATACATCCGCCTTTTTCTACTATTTCACCGACAGTAGTCCAACGAAATTCAGATATGGCCTTTTTTTCCATTATTTCCCGAATAAGATCTTCTCCTGTGTCAGGTATATAATCACCTACGCTATATCCGTCCTCTTTTAATCTTTTTATTATTCTTACGACACTTTCAAGGGTGTCTAACTTGGCTCCTCCTCCTACGCTTGCTTCTGTTGAAGCACATGGATTATTGTTAAGCACAAAAACAATTTTTTTATCAGCATTATTTTTCTTACCTAACGATACCCATTTCGCTACCCTATCAGTTAGTTTTTCAACTCTGCTCATAATAGGACTTCTGCCGGACTCAATTTTATCCTGCTCTAAACCGCCTATAAACAATGGCTCTATATTACCTTCCAACTCCGGAAGAGAAATACTCCAGGCAACATCTCCCAATGTGCCCCCTTTGCTTTTATTCCATTCTTCATTTGACATATTATAGGAGCAGATTGGCTTAAATATAGGGCAATTTAGCCTATTAATTGTTTCAATGGTGTCCTCATCTAATTTTCCGCCTATAAAAAAGCTTGTCATTTTAATAATGGCATTTACTACGCTATTACCCTGCTCATCAAAACAGAACTTTTCTATCGCCCACTTGCTACCCTTTGCTCCTATCGATGGCTCTTCCCACGCATATGCAAATATAGGCAAAACTCGTAAGCCTTTTTTTTCAAGGGAGTTTATGACAGCTTTTTCAATTTTTAAATCATCATTTACAAATGCAGAGCGTGACATTAATATCGCCACAGTTCCTTTAGATTTTTTAGGGTAATCTTTTATATAGTCATCAAATGAAAAATAAAATTTTGTATCATCTATCGATTTGCACTCTGCCAAATAATCGTTTCCGGGATGACTAATAGCCTCCATTGGTATATATTGCGGTTCATCATATAAAACCTTTACATCTCCTGCTTTATTAGCCGCAAATTTAATAAGATTAATTAGATTTTTTTCTCCATTTTGTATATAATATTCGTTAGCCTCTGCTGATATTTTAAGATCTTCTTGATTTACAACATTTTCTATGGCATTCGAGCCTACAAATATTTTTTTAGTTTTATTGTCAATTATATAATTTTTTATATCAGAACTTATCTGTACACTGCTTGCAAGATTAAGAATCATAATATCTGCTTTATCCAAATCGCTGCAAAGCATTTTGAACATCTCTGCATCTTGTTCAACTGTTTTTAAAGAATATATCGAAACATCTGCAATATCTTTATATTTATCTGAGAGCGCTTTTAACCTTTCTGCCGCAGAATGCCAAAAAACACCTACTATTTTTTTCATACTTTTCCCCACTTGTATTTAACTTTCTATTATCTTTTCAATTATTCCAAGATCAAGTTCTTTTGCCTGTTCAAAAGGAAGTCTTCTCATTCTGTGCATATATACAAAACTTGCTATTTTCTTAATATCATCCAAGTCTACTTCTTTTTTACCTATAAATGACGCATATGCTCTTGAAGCTTTCATCATCACCATGTCACTTCGATGCCCGTCAACTTCTAATTCAACAGAAACCTTTGCAATGGCAAGCAAAATATCATCACCTATTACGACATTTTTTAAATTAGTTCTCGCATCCGTAATTCTTTTAATAAGCTTTTCTTCTTCATCTTTGAATTTGTTGACAAATCTTTCAGGATTTTCATCATATTCATTTCTATATTTAATTATCTTTACGCGATCCTCCGGATTTCTTATTCCCTCAATCCTTATGCTTAATCCAAATCTATCTAACAGCTGCGGTCTTAGTTCGCCTTCTTCAGGATTCATTGTTCCTACAAGGATGAATTTTGCCGGATGAGAATATGATATTCCTTCTCTCTCAATTGTATTGACACCCATGGCAGCTGAATCCAGTATAATATCAACTATATGGTCATCAAGAAGATTTACTTCATCAATATATAGAATTCCTCTATTGGCATCAGCCAATATCCCTGGTTCAAATTTCTTATCACCTCTCTTTATTGCTTCTTCCAAATCAAGTGTGCCAACCACTCTGTCTTCTGTTGATGAAACAGGCAATTCTACAACTCTCATTTTTCTCTTTGCTATATCAAAAGGTATTTTTTTTATATATTTATCTTTGCATGATTCACACATTACAGAAGGATCATTGGGATCACATCCGAAATTACATTCTTTTACATACTCAATCTCCGGCAACAATTCAGCCATTGATCTTATTGCTGTAGATTTGGCAGTTCCCTTTTCTCCAAAAGCTAATAAGCCACCTATATTACCATCTATCATATTTAATATCAGACCAAGTTTTAAATTCTCCTGTCCTACTATGGCTGTAAATGGATACGGATATAATCTCTTGCTCATAATTTCTCCTATACTACAATCTCGTTTACTATATTTAATATTTCTCCCGCTTTTATCTCATCCAATTTATAATATTTTGCATTAATCAGATCAGATAATTTTTTAGCCAAATTAAAGCTCATAAGAGATGAATTCTCTATATCAATAACAATGCTTTCAATGCATTTTATTTTATTTATCTTTTCCCCAAGCTCGCTTAATTCCAAATCAGCCTTTTTTTCTTTATCAATAGATACATTCCCTTTACCGTCCGTAATAAGAATTAGCAGAGGCATTATCTGTGGATTTTGTCTAAGTTCATTTTGTATTATTCTTAATCCTTTCTCTATGCCTGAATTAAGCGGTGTGCGTCCTCCCGTTTTGATGTTTTCTAATAATTTGTATCCTCTTTCGACACTTCTTGTTGGAGGCAGCACTACACTTGCTTCATCTCCGGAAAATGTAACCATGCATACTTTATCTCTCTTTACATATGCATCTTTTAAAAGTGAAAGAGCTGCCCCCTTAGCTTCTGTCATTCTTTTTACAGCTCCCATAGAACCGCTTGAATCAACAACAAATATAAATAAGTTGGCTACCTTTTTTTGTCGCACCTTTTCTCTAATATCACTTTTATGTATAGATATTGCCATTCCGTTTTTTTCTCTTATTTTTTGGAAAGGTGCAGCGGCTCTTATGGTTGCATCAAGAGCAATATCGTTTGTATCACTGTTTTGAATTGCATTAATATATCTTCCATTTTTTTTATCAGTTTTACTTTCTGTTCTTCTTCCACTTAAACTTCTATTTTTCTTATCTGAAGAATGGCTCAAATTTATAACATTAAATGCTTTACCGACTTCATCTGTTTTTTTAACAGCTTTTCCCATGCTTTTTCCCTTTATATCGGGAGAATTTTGACTATCTTTTTCTTCATGCTCTCTTGTATTTTCTCTTATATTTTCATCCTGCTGTTCCTGCCTGTTATTATGATTATTTTCTTTATCATCCTCTCTCTTTTCATCATTTTTATTGTTTTCTGTCTGTTCATCTGACTGATTGGGCATTCTTTTTCTGTGAGGCAAAACAAAAAAACTTGCTTCTTCAATATCATCTTCAATAATATGTTCTCTTCCATGTAATGCCGCCACCGCTTTTACGCCTTCGCACATTATCATATCAACGGCATTTCCTCTAACATTTTCCTCAATGCATTTTTCAGATATCCTTTTATATATTTCATCACTAATTGATATTTTTTTTAATCTTTCTTTAGAATCAGAAATAAGCCTAAATACTTCTTGGTCAGTTATGGCATACTTTTTTTTACTATCATTACAATTGCAATCCCATTCTTCATTTATTCTTATTATTTCCATCCTGTCTTCTATGTCTTTTAGCCTATCCGTTTTGGCATACATTCCGAAGGATTCAAGCAAACTTCTTTTAACTGTATATAAACTTAAATTAACGGTTGCAAAGTAAATAAATTCTGTTTTATCAATATGAGATACACCTTCTCTTTCGATCCTTATTTCCTTGTCCGATAAGGCAGTTTGTAAAATATCAGCAATGTTTTCTGACATAAAAGATAAATCATCAGTTAATGCAATGCCTCCGTTTGCATTGGCCAATACACCGCTCTCAAAAACTATTTCCCCATCCGATAAAATCTTATCCACGGCAACGGAACCTAATAACCTATCTTCTGAAATATTGCTTGGAATTTCCGTAATATTTAAATCTGTTATATTTGCAACAGATCTCATTATCCGTGACTTTCCCGAACCACAATCTCCATCTATAATCAGTCCTCCTATCTTAGGATTGATTAAATTTAAAATTATAGCTTCTTTAAGATTCTCATTCTTATATATTGCAGAAAACGGAAATATATTATTATTCATTTTTTTCACCAAATTTATTCCTTAAATATGTATAATAATCATTTGCTTCAATTGATAAATCGATATTATTTCTTTTTATAATTCCAAATTCTCCACAGCATATTTCAATGATATTTTTTCTTATATGTCTATATTTTTCAGGTAAAAAATGATTAAATTGAAAATCTACATATGCATACTCCAATTCATTTACAATTTGCAAAGCACTTTCTACAGAATTTGTTTCAATTCCATAGTTATATGACATATTGGATATGTCTAAAGTTCTCTTATCATTATTAACTGCTGTTGACATATCAGTACCACTCACTTTTACAAAATCTATCCCATCCGTATTAAAATAAAAATCATTTTCTTTATTTAAGATGATTTTTTTATTAGTAAATAAATATTTATTTACTGATGAGATTTTTATAAATTCCAATGAATAATCTTTTAATCTGTTTTCTATCGAAATTTTGCTCTTTTCATCTATAAAAAATATTCCAAAATCAAACTTTCTGGTATGAAGTTCGCCACACGCCTGAATCATATCTGTTCTAATAAATTTATAAGCCTCAGTATTATCTTTTTTTTGTAATAAATAGTCTGTAAATATATCTCCTAAATCCACATTATTTCCAATCACAATGTTAAGATGTTTTTTATTTTGTATTTTCCCAAAAGACTCAATTCCAATTATTTCATTTAATATATTTACAGCATGTGTATATATTTTTATACCGTCAGATGTTGGCATAATTCCGGTTCTTTTTCTATTTAACAGCTTACATGACAGTTCATCCTCCAATGACTTTATTCGCTTACTTATTTGTGAAACCGATACAAATAGATTTTTTGCTGCGTCATTAAAACTTCCTGTATCAATGACAGAAACAAAAGCCTGCAATTGTCTTATATCCATATAACCCCCCGATAGATTTTATCTAAGAATAGATTATATTAGTGGTAATGCGTTTCTTTATCCCCTATATTGGGATAAACTACTTTCTTTTTAGGAAAATAAAGTATGTGGTATCTCACGGTAGTCAATGACAGAAAAGCAATATTTATGTCACATTTCGCCATTTTCCTATTTTTTATATCGGCGGATAATGGCATATTATTTGCCCTTTTTTTGCCCCTTAAAAACAAAAAAACGGCCCTTTTAATTGGGCTGTTTGATGTACAGGTTATCATCAAAAAAAGAACCCATAAGAGCTGCAGCTCTTGTGGGTTCTTTTGTGTTTGTTATCACGGAAGGTATTAACTTCTCTTACAAAGAATTTTCCAAAAATATTTAATTATTTTTAGTTAAATCAATTTTACTTTATTTTTTAATAAAGCACGCAAACAATAGGTCTTTAGACCTCATTTTAAAAAAGAGAGCAAAACTCTCTTTTTTCGCCAATCCGGCGAGAATAAAATATTATTTTTCATTATATTACTTCGCCAACTTGGCGAAGTAATATTTAAAGTTCTAATTCTTCATCTGTCTTATTTCTATGGCTCTCATCACAATGCGATTTTATTTTATTTAAAATATCATTCGAATCATGGATCAATTTATTGTTCTCCAACTGTATGTAAGTTGAATACAATGATTTTTCATAGCAATACTTAACGCTTTTATAATAAAACTCCTTCCGGCTGTCGGAAATTATCTCTACATCATTGTATTGTTTTGGTATTTCATTTATAAAATCATGTATTTTTTTTAGATTTATTCTGGGCACTATTCGTTGAACCGCATCGTTGCAGTCACTGTTTTCCATACTTTCAATATATTTTAATGGGTTTATTTTTTTATCATTTATTGTAAATGCACATATTCTTGAATCGTACACACTTTGTTTGAATCTTTCTTCATCATCTAATATTCTTTCAATTTTTGAATTATCTATATTACCGGCAAATGATGCTCCATTGTCAAAAACAGGAGCAACCTCAACCTCTTCTGTGATATTATTAATTAAAACACCCCAGTTTCCACTATTCCTGTCATTGTTACCTATAAACGCATCTACAACAAACATATCCCAAAATCTTTCTTTTAATTCTGGGCAATTAATAAATCTGGGATTATTTTCCATAACTATCATCAATCCCTGTAAATCTGTCAACTCGATAGAACTTGATGTATAACTTGATAGTTTTTCGTCCAATCCGACTACATAAATATTATTTATTGAATTATAATCTTCCAGTCTTATTCTACTGATATCTTTTCTAAAATCTTTACAGGCAACAACCACTTTTTTATCTTTAATTCCCAACATGGTTTTGTGAACAGGAATATCCAACATTTCATATATATGAGAACCTATATATTCCGAAAGTGGTGATGAATTATAAGACATATTTACACCTTCAAAACTTTTTGCAGATTTTGGAAATTTCAAAAACCAGTTTTCACCATTTATTATTACACCTAATTTTTTACCTGCTCTACCTCCGTAAGATAAGTTGTTTTGTTTTATATTTTCAAAATTTTCTATTTCCATAGTTAAGTATTTCCTTATATTCTCTTTAAATTGCCATCATAAATTAATATTTCTCCTATAATATGTTTATCTGCGTTTTCAACAAAAATGAACAATTATCATTCTTCTTACCGATAAAACCGCATATACATATTAATTAATGACATTCCATACGGTTATCGCACAATCTCAATCCCGTCTTAGTGCGAATAAAGTTATTTTTGCAAAGAACCAAAATACCGCCAGTAAAATTCCAACGAAAATAAGTGCGATTTTACCCACAATACCTAAAATTTTAAATGCAATCTTCATACCTTTCATAATTCTCTCCTTATTACAATAAAATTAATAGTTATTTTTGGTAATAATGTTAATGTCAGGCAATATAATTACGCGTTGAATTATTGTTTTCGATCGTACCAATCTAATGACTGAAAAATAAAATTATTACTGTATTTATGAATAAATAAGTTCATTCATCACTATTTCCTGAGCCGTGTAAATTATGTTCTGTAACCTTCTTACGTATTCCATCCAGTCCGTTCTCTTTAAGTGCTCGTCTACTCCCTCTCTCTCCTTCATCTGTTCTATCAGGCGTTCCTCCATTGCTTTCGCTTCTTCGTCCGTTTCCATCAAATGATTCCACCACGTTAGATTCGCTACCATTTCCTCTTTTAATTTCGGATTGTATTTCTCTATATATCTTGCTCTCATTCTCCCGTATTTGCTCATTTCTGACAACGGAGCTGCCCATTCCTCCAGTGTTACCGGATATAGCATCCCGTCCTCTCTCTCCTCGTATGTTATTTCCATGCCCCCCATCATAACTTTTTCTATTCTTTTCTTCTCCATTGTATTTACTCCTTTCGTTAATTATAAAAATGTGCTATAATGACGCTTTAGTGGTTTAATGCATTGTAGTATTTCCGTGTTGTATTTTCAATACTTTTTTTACTGTTTTTTTAATTTATTTTTTTTACAAATTACCTGCCTTTTTTAGTTTATGTCCTCTGTATATCGCAGTTTTACCGCTTGTTCTGCATTATTTTTAAATCCCGCAAAAAAATCTCCTAAAATCAGACAATCAATCTGACTTTAGGAGATTTTTGTAAATTATGTTTTAATAATGTTTTACTTTAGTTATTTAAAGTTGTAAATGATTGAATTAAATAACTACATAATATATAACTGAATATAATATTAAAATAATTAAAAGCTTCCGCTTGATCCTCCGTGGGAACTTCCGGACGACGAAGTGTGAGAATCCGAATCGGAATCATTTTTAGGAATCGGAATTTTTGTAATGTTAAAGTACAAAAAGTAATCATCACTCCTTCTTATGTTAAAGCTTCCGGGAACGATATACGCTTTTGCCTCAGTTTCAAATTTTACCGGCTTTAATTTCTTTTTATACGATAAAATAATTATCATTGAAATAAATGCACCTACGGAGAATGCAATAATTAAATTCATAAGTACATCCTTTGATTTTTTTGGCTCTGTAAATGAATTGCCTTTTTTTGCGTCCTTTACGATATCATATGTAAGATCGGCAAATTTATTAAAGGCATCACTGTAATCACCGTCTTTTAAAATCGGAATAATTTCATCTTCCATGTAGTTTAAAGCATCTTTGTTAATGGCACTAATGCCGTATCCCTTAGTTGATACGGCCCACTTTCTGTCGCTTATACTTACAAGAAACAGCGCCCCGTCGCCGTTTGATCCTCTTCCGTATCCGTTATAATCGAAATAATCATCCGCATACTCCGTGGCAGTTTTAGATCCTGTGGAATTCACGGTTACAACCGCAACGTCAAAGTTTAATTCATCACTTATTTTTTCCAACTTGGAATTTAATGCTTCCTCTTCTGATTTATCCAATAAATCCGCATCGTCCGCCACATATTTCTTTGCAGTTACGGCAGGAATAACAGAAGTCGTTTCCGTGGATGTTACGTTTTCCGCCAAATAATATCCTGACGATACATCATTCATTTGTTCATAATCGCCGCTATATGAGCCATTCAGACCCTTTGCGTTTAAATCATCTGCATGAACAGGAGCCGATAAAAGAGGTATTGCCCCCATTAATGCACTTATACATAACGATACAACCGTTAATTTTATTTTTTTCATTTGCAGCTCCTTTTAAAACACAAAATAAAACAGCAGGAAAATTAATATTCCGATAATGCCCGTAATAATGAAGAACCACGCCCACAGTCCTCCGACACTTGCCGGGAGATTGCCCGTGAATTTCCCCGTCTGTCCGTTCATTGCAAACATATAATCATTACCGTTCCACTTTGTATTAAGAATCCACACAGGATATAACGCATAATGTTCCGTTGATTCGGATAAAGCAATACTTGACCCGGCTACCGTAACCGTATCATATCCTCTCGTGGTCTTCATGAATTCGGATTCCGTGCTTCTCTTTATTCTGGTGTTGGCTCTGTCTATGCTGTCGTCGGCCGTTACATCATATCTGTCGGCAAAAAATCCCGATAAATAAGCCGTTCGGAAATCCACGGCTTCACTAAAATCAAACGGTTCTATGGATTCCATCAAATCGTCAGGCATTTTGCTTGAACCGTCAACGGGAATATGTTGAAAAGCTATGTCTCCCGATCTGTGCAGTTTGTAGTGATCTGTCTTTGTATAGATATATTCCGAATCGGACCATGTTGTTACTTCCGTGGCATTGTATTGAATATCCGCATCAACTTTGGAATCAAACAGCCAAAACGGTACATATATACCTCTTATTTCTTTGATTCTGTTTTCGGTCTTAAAATATTTCGGTACGAATCTCTTGCTTTTTACATATTTTCTTAGGCTTTCTTCAGCCTGACTCTTGTCGTACTTAAACGGAATTACATAATCCGGTTTTAAAATGCCGGCAAACATCTTTGTCATTACGACCGGATTACCGCAATACGGACAGCTGGTTGCCCCCAGAGTCTTATCTCCTATTATTTCACCGCCGCATGAATTACAAATATATGAATTAAGCTGATCCTGTTCTTCATCTGTCCATTCCCGTCCCGGCGTCGTTTCCCATGCAAACTTATCTTCTTCAAGTATATCAGGCTCTTCTTCCAGTGATTTTAAAGAGTCGATATCAAATTGAGCGTCACAATAAGGGCATTTCATTTTTTGAACGCCGCTGTCGAAATGTATTGCACCCCCACAGGAAGGGCATTTAAAATCCTGTAATTCTGCCATTAAGTTCCCCTTATTTTATTCAGTCTAATTTATTGCCACAGTTCGGACAAAACTTTGCATTTGCCCCCGAAAGATCAAATCCGCAATTCGGACAAAACTTATTAACCGCAACAGTTTTTTTAGTTCCGCAATTAGTGCAGAAATTTCCGGTATTATCTGTTCCGCATGTTGTACATTTCCATACGCCTGCATTTGATTGGGTTGGGTTGTTCTGTGCCTGCTGTTCCCTCTGTTTTGCTCCTGCTTCAAACAGTGCGGCGGTATTGGCGCCGCCTGCTCCCATCGCCATACCCATCCCCATAAATCCGTTCATGGCTCCGCCTTCGTTGGCGGCGGCAGATCTCATTGCATCAGCCTGAGCGCCGGACAGTGTTGCGGCAGCCATAAGAGGATCTCTGTATATGGCATCATTTTGAGCTCTCTTAATACGCTCGGCATCGTCGTCGGGAAGAGTTACGGAACCTATTGCAACACTTACAATGTCAAGGCCTCTTAACTTAGACCACTTATCGGACAATATTTGATCCATGCTTTCTTCAAGTTCAGTGTTATGAGCAATTATTTCACTCGGTCTTATCCCCATAACCGAAAGCTTTGCGAAAGCCGGCTGTAAAGCACTCACAAATTCCGTCTTAAGCTGACTTTCCAACTTATCTCTCGTAAAATCTTCTTCAACATTTCCGCATACATTTGTATAGAAGAGAATAGGATCTTCTATCTTGTATGAATATACACCTGAACATCGAAGAGACACATCTATGTCAAGATTAATGTTTTTATCCACAACTCTGAACGGTATGGGATTAGGAGTTCCGAACTTATTATCAACAAGCTCTTTTATGTTAAAGTAGTACACTCTCTGATCTACGCCCGTATCTCCTCCGTATGTAAATCTCTTCCCTATCGTTTTGAAAGTTTCAAGGATTCCCTTTCCGAGTCCTCCGGAAAAGATTGTAGGAGCTTTAGTATTATCATATGTATATTCTCCCGGTTCGGCTGCAACTTCCACAACCTTACCCTGCTCAACAATCATCATACACTGACCGTCGGCGACAACAATTCCGCTTCCGTTGGAAATAACATTGTCGTGACCTCTTTTGTTTGACGAACGCTTACTTCCGCTATGCTTTCCTCTCACTGCCAATACATTGTTGTCTAAGGCGTCACAGTAGAAAAATTCTTTCCACATGTCCGCCATAGTGCCGTTAAATGATCCAAGAGCCGCCTTAATTAGTCCCATGATTATACCTCCTAAACAATAGCCGTATCGTATATTTGAATATAGCTATTATATTACATAAAATAACATATTAATCGGGATATATCACTACCACAACAGTAGTATATATTCATATAATATTGAGTATTTTTAAAATATTTTTGTTGCATTTATTTAATTATATATAAAAAAATATCTGCCTTGCAAATTAATTATATATTAAAATCCCGATTAATTTCGAGAATTGCATATATTATATTACGCATATTTCACGTTCCAAAAGCGTAACAATCCATAAAGCAAAAAAGAAAGAAAAGTATAATTACTTTTCTTTCTTTTTGTCTAATTATCTATAATAGATATTATTTGTTTGCAGTTCTCTTCTTGTAAAGGATAACTGCAACAGAAGCTAAAGAAACAACTGAAATTCCGCTGTATAATAAAATATTGCTTGAATCTCCTGTTTTCGGTGAACTTACCGAATTTGTTCCTCCGTCATTATTATTGTTATTATTTAAAACAATCGGTTTTTCATTAGTTGTGTTAACTTTTCTGTACACATAAACTACATACTGATCTGTTTCTGTCACTTCTCCGTTACCGGGAGCGGATCCGGATTCCATTTTAACAAATTCATAACCGTTAAAGTTCTTTTTGTCTGTCGTATATCCTTCTCCTATCGGAGCATTTACTTTTACAGGCTTTTCCGCCTCAAGTTCTTGTCCGTCTTCCGTAATATATTTTACATATACATTTCCGGTCTTCTGCTTTGGTGCTTCCTTAAATACCCATGTTCCGACAAAGTGTTCATCTTTATTTTCGATTCTTCCTGTTTCTCTGTCGTAATCTTCAAACACCCACTCTCCGTCTTTCACCGCTACCGTAGTTTTTCCGGAGGAGTAGGAATTACATCTTCGCCGTTCTTTTTATTCTCTTGATTTTTAGGTGTTAAGTCTTTTACTTCTTGCGGCAACTCTTTATTAGGCGTTCCCGATTTGTATTCATGAGTTACTTTGTAGAATTTTTCTTTAGGTGTTTCAGTTTGACCTTCTTCTCCGGGATCATCAGGGTTTTGCGGATCTTTTACCGTAACTTTGTTGATAACTTTACCGGCTGTAATATCATTCTCTGTTACTGTATATTCATAGTTTAATATCCAGTTTTCACCGACTTCAAGTTTATTATCATTTGTTTTTGATTCCGTGATATCCATCTTGGAAAAATCTACAAGGCTGTCTCTAATGTCAAGAGCATCATAAGCTTCGTCACCTGTATTTGTTATAACTACTGTATAATGAAGAACATCTCCGACTTTTGAATATTTACTTTCTGCAACACTTTTTTCTACTGTTAATGATTGATTTAATTCTTCATAAACATATGTCAATTCTTTTATGGTATTTGTTTCTACAGATCCCTCTTCCTCTGTAATCTCTACAATATGTCTTGAATCATCAGCTGCCGGAACAGAAGCTTCTTTAACTCCGCCTTCCGGATCAATTGCCTTAAACCTATATTTTTTACCGCCGAAAGGAATTATGTTTTCTTTTACATCAGCAGTGTTATATCCGGTTCCTTTATCTGCTTTTTGATATACAATGGCAGGATCTTTTATCTGCTCACCTTTGGTATTAACAAAAAACACTTTTAATCCACCCTTAGGTGCATAACGGTAAACAATATCTGTATCAGCCTTATTATTACTGTTTTTCATTCCTGATTCTAAACCGTCTATTTTATATTCTTTATTATTTTTTCTTATTGTATAATTTCCAACTGTAAAGAATGCATTTGTTAGTCCGTCAAGTGTCTGTACTTCACCGATTATTGTTTTTGTACCATCAGTCAAATCGCCTTCTTTTAATGTATATTCCCATCTTCCTGTACCGGCAACACCGTCTTGTGATTCATTATACGCTCCCGGGGCTATATCTTTAGAAACATACATAAGAAGATAGTTAGGATTTGTTTTATTGAACTCATCAAGCATTTGCTCACCTTGCAGATTAGAGTTCATAACAATATCTCGTAATCTTACTATATCCAGAAACTCTGCATTCATATTACTGTTGTTATAATTTTCTTCAAAATTTGGATGATCCGGATTTATAATAAGCATAGCAATCTTTTGAGTGCCATCTTCCTTTGTATTAATTTTAATTCTGGCTCTTTTTTTACTGAAACTGTCGTCAATTACATAAGTTCCGGGAGTGACAGCATTTAATACTCCATCCTTTTTCTCAGGTTCCTCTACTAATTCGTAGTTTTCAAATTTTGCCGGGCCGGCAGATGTAAAGTTAAATCCATATATTCCGCCGCTTTGAGTATATTGGGCAAGCAAGCTGTCATCTTCTTTTTTCAAGTACATGGTTCTTTGCTCAATTGGAGATCTTGGGACTACTCCTGACCAATTGTTTAATCGTAATCCGTTTTCAGTTACTAATGACGAATACCTAATTGTACTCTTGGTCCCTCCACCCATGCCTGAGTCGATACCTATAAAATATGATGTTACATTTTTTCCTTCAACATCCATTGTTGCTTCATCAACTTTGACAGTGAAATTAAAAGCTGCAATATTTTTGCTTTTTATTTGTTGAAATTCTTTATTCTCTCCGGGTCTGATAACTAAACTTTCCACAACAGAACTATCATCTTTATTAACCAAGTCAGCGTATACGATTCCATCATAAGTTGAAAAATCTCTTGATAACCTAATATACCAATTTGTACCTGCTTGCTTGTTGAAAGAAAAATTATCACCATTTAGTTCTAAAATAAAAAATGTATATTTTCCCGAATTATCAACAACAAATCCATCCGGTATTTCTTGTTTTGCCTTGGTTATGCCGGCACTTTTTGTTGCCTCATCTTTATTTAGTACTTTTTCAATTTCTTCCCATTTATTATTTTCTTCAGCATGAACAACTGATGTCGTTGGAACTAATAATGATGAAAAAATCATTGTCACAGAGGCCATACCTGTCAATAATTTTTTTCTGGTTTTTCCGATATTTTTCAGCTTACTGTTTAAACTGTTTTTCAATTTTTCATTCCTTTCTTGAATTTAGTTAATCATTTTAATTAATGATAAATATACAATTACCACTGTATAAATCCAAAACTACATTAGAGGGGATTGGCGCTCCACCCCCTCTCATATGAAAAAAACGTCTTTTTCCACTTTAAAAGCGAAAAAGGCGTAACAAAAACATTTAAATCAACTTTAGCTGTCTGTCTGTCTGTCTGTCTGTCTAATAATTTTATTTAACTTTTCTATGTTTGCAAATATATTTCTCATACAATCCCCCGCCATTAGTATAAAAAATATATCTTAATTTTACCAGTAATTTATAAATTTTCTTACTTTATTATGTTTTTGTCGTATTCTTCTTAAAATATTAAAATATTTAGTAGTATTTTAATATAACGGCATAATAAAACAGGTGTATGTTTCGAAATAAAATTCATCAATCATACACCCGTCCGTAATATTAATTTTATTAATCTATATTAAACTTGCTTTTTTCGGCAAATATTTTATTTACCGAAAAACTTTTTCTTCTTTCTGCCTTTATCGTCTCTTTCTTTGCCCGTAAGTGCTTCATCGTATGCAATAAGTGCTTCTTTTTGTTCATTTGTAAGTTTTGTAGGCACATCAATAATAAGCGTAATATACAAATCTCCGTATGACCTGTTATTTCTTACATTAGGCATACCCTTCCCTTTTAAGCGGACTCTCTGTCCGGATACGCTTCCCGGCTTAACGTCATATAATATTTTGCCGTCAATGGTTTCAACCTCAACTTCGCCGCCGAGTACTGCCGTAGGGTATGAAATTGTAACTTCACTGAACAGATCCTCTCCGTTTCTTCCGAATCGTGTTTTATTGACAACTCTTACACCTACGATAAGATCTCCTCTAGGTCCGCCGTTTTCTCCCGGATCGCCTTCTCCGGCCAGTCTTATGTACTGTCCGTCATCTATTCCCGCAGGAATGTCAACTTGAATTTTTCTCTTTCTGGAAATATATCCGTTGCCTCTGCATTTATCACATTTTTCTTTGATGATTTTACCTTTACCGTTACATTCCGGACATACGCCTACATTTCTAAGCATTCCGAGAACCGACTGCTGTGTATAAACCACCTGACCCGTGCCGCCGCAGTTGTTACATGTTTCCGGACTCGTTCCCGCCTTTGCGCCGGAACCGTGACAGGAATCACATTCCTCTTTGTAGTTATATTCTATTTCCTTCTTTATGCCTTTATACGCCTCTGTTAAATCTATCCGTACATTGGCTTCAAGATCTCTGCCCTTTCGAGGTGCATTTCCACGCTCGGATCGTCTTCTGCCGCCTCCGAACATTCCGTCGAAAAAGCTTCCTCCTCCGCCGAAAAATTCGGAGAATATGTCTCCCATATTGCTGAAATCAAATCCGCCGGCGCCTGCACCGCCGTTTCCGTCAAATGCCGCATGACCGAACTGATCATATTGCTTTCTCTTTTCGGCATCGGAAAGAACCGAATACGCTTCGGATGCTTCCTTAAACTTACTTTCGGCTTCAGCATTATCAGGATTAGTATCAGGGTGATATTTCTTGGCTAACTTTCTGTAGGCACTTTTTATCTCACTCTCTGTGGCATTCCTGCTAACGCCAAGCACTTCATAATAATCTCTCTTTTCAGCCATCGCTAATCCTCATTTATGTTTATTCCACACAAGGGTCAATGTAATGAGACTAACCCTTACCTGACCCTTATGTGCTTTATTTATATATTATCTTTATGAAACGGTATCAATTAAACTTCCTTGTAGTCTCCGTCAACCACATCGTCACCGTATGGGTTCTTACCGTCTTTGTTTCCGTTATCTGCCGCAGCACCGTCAGCCTGATTAGCCTGTGCCTGTGCATCTGCATAAAGTTTCTCAAAAACCTTCTGAGAACTTTCCACAAGCTTATCCTTGGCAGCCTTTATTTCATCCATCTGCTCGCTTGTAAGCTCGTCGTTGTCCTTTACCTTCTCAACTAAATCCTTGAGTGCCTTAATATCAGCTTCTACAGTTTCTTTATCGGCAGCATCAAGCTTATCGCCAACTTCTGATAAAGCCTTTTCTGTCTGGAAAATCATGGAGTCGGCATCATTTCTGAGCTCAACGCCTTCTTTTTTCTTCTTGTCCGCTGCTTCAAACTGTGCAGCTTCCTTAACAGCCTTATCAATTTCTTCATCAGACATATTTGATCCGCCTGTGATTGTAATATGCTGTTCCTTACCTGTTCCCAAGTCTTTGGCTGATACGTTTACAATACCGTTTGCATCGATATCAAATGTAACCTCAATCTGTGGAACGCCACGCTTTGCGGCAGGAATACCGTCAAGTCTGAACTGTCCGAGAGACTTGTTGTCCTTTGCGAATTCTCTCTCGCCCTGTACCACATTGATATCTACCGCAGACTGGTTATCTGCCGCAGTTGAGAATATCTGGCTCTTCTTTGTAGGAATTGTTGTATTTCTCTCAATCATGTGAGTTGCGATACCGCCCATTGTTTCAATGGAAAGTGTAAGAGGAGTTACGTCAAGAAGAAGTACGTCACCGGCACCTGCATCACCGGCAAGTTTACCGGCCTGAACCGAAGCACCGAGTGCAACACACTCATCAGGGTTAAGACTCTTGTTAGGCTCTTTGCCTGTAAGCTGTTTTACCTTTTCCTGTACCGCAGGAATTCTTGTAGATCCTCCAACGAGAAGAACCTTACCTAATTCGCTTGCCGATACGCCTGCATCACTGAGGGCATTCTTAACAGGCTCTGCGGTTTTTTCAACAAGGTCAGCCGTAATCTCATCAAACTTAGCTCTTGTAAGCTCCATTTCAAAATGCTTAGGACCTTCTGCGGTTGCCGTAATGTAAGGAAGGTTGATTGTTGTCTTGCCGGCACTTGAAAGTTCCTTCTTAGCCTGCTCTGCAGCAACATTGATTCTCTGAAGAGCCATTGTATCCTTGCTTAAGTCAATACCTTCCTTATTCTTGAAGTCTTCAATCATATAATCCATAAGCTTCTTGTCAAAGTCATCTCCGCCTAAGTGATTGTTACCGGATGTTGCAAGAACTTCGATTACACCGTCGCCGATTTCAATAAGAGAAACGTCGAATGTACCGCCGCCAAGGTCGTAAACCATAATCTTCTGCTCGCCTTCGTTGTCAAGTCCGTATGCAAGAGCTGCCGCAGTAGGCTCGTTGATGATACGCTTAACATCAAGACCCGCGATTCTTCCCGCATCCTTTGTTGCCTGACGCTGAGCATCGTTAAAGTAAGCAGGAACCGTAATAACGGCTTCTGTTACAGGTTCGCCTAAATAACTTTCGGCATCGGCCTTAAGCTTCTGAAGAATCATGGCTGAAATTTCCTGAGGTGTGTATTCCTTGCCGTCAATCGATACTTTGTAATCTGTTCCCATGTGACGCTTAATTGAAGAAATTGTTCTTTCCGCGTTTGTAACAGCCTGACGCTTTGCAGGCTCACCCACAAGTCTTTCACCGCTCTTTGTAAATGCAACTACTGAAGGAGTTGTTCTCTGTCCTTCCGAGTTTGCGATAACAACAGGCTTTCCGCCTTCCATAACTGCTACACAAGAGTTTGTTGTTCCTAAGTCAATACCAATAATCTTACCCATAATATATATCTCCTTAAACTAAGTTATTATTTTTTAAATATTTATCACAAATGGTTACCTTCAGCCGTTTCCATCCGTCGAAAACAAACCTTTTCGTTAAAGATGTTTTATCAGTTTGCAACTATAACCATACTGTGTCTTATAACAGTATCTTTATATTTGTATCCCTTTTCAAATTCTTCAACTACGATATTTTCGCCCACATCATCTTTTTCAACATGCTGTACGGCGTTATGAAGTTCGGGATCAAACTCCTTGCCGATGGCTTCGATAGGAGTGACTTTTAATTCATCAAACATTTTCATCATCTGCTTGTAAACCATCTCCATTCCGGTTGCAAATCCCGTCTTCTCCTCGCCTTCAGGCAATGTTTTAAAGCCTCTTTCAAAGTTGTCCACAATCGGCAAAAGTTTTTTGACAACATCTATCGCTCCGAAATCAAACATATCCGCTTTCTCTCTTTCGGTTCGCTTTCTGAAGTTGTCAAATTCCGCCATCTGGCGTTTCACCTGATCTTCGAGAGAAACTATTGTAGCTTCCTGCTGCTGCATTTTTGTAATTATGTCTTCGGCAGCCTGCTCAATACCTACTCCCTCTTCAGGTATAACATCTTCTTTATCGGCTTCTTCCGCGGCAGCGGCTGCTGCTTTGGCTCCTGCTTCTACGTCTTCGCCGATAATATCTTCTGACTTCTTATCTTCTTTCTTACCCACAATCAAATCCTCCGAAATATTAATTCTTATTCAATCTATTTATCAAATAAATCGTCAAGCCTGAGTCTTATATTGTTCAATGTTTCAAGAACCATTTCATAGTCCATTCTTTTAGGTCCTATTATACCTATCGTTCCCTTAACTCCGTTGCTCAAATCATAGGTCGCTGTAATAATACTGCAATCTTTCATGGCTTCGATAGATGTTTCCTTGCCTATGTATACCTTTATTCCCGTACCGTCGCTGTTGTTATTTATAAAATCCGAAAGTGCATGTTTCTTTTCAAATGTTGTTATAAGCTCTCTCGCCGTGTCGGATACCGACAATTCCGGATAACGGAATATATTTGTCGTACCTGAAGTATACATATGAACATCGTCCGTATTATGTATAGTATCAACTATAATGGAATACATGTCGCAAAGAATCTTATCCCGTGAATTATCGCTTTCTCCAAGTAATTGAATCTGTTTTTCAAGTTCTTTGGTTGTAAGCCCGGCAATTGATGTATTGATCATAATGTTCAAATTGCTTATTGCTTCGTTTGTTATGTCGTTATCAAGCAGAAAAACTTTATTCCTTATATAATTACCTTCCAAAACAACCACAACAAGAATTTTGTTCTGTTCTAATTTTGAAAGCTGAATAAATTTAATCCTGTTTCCGTCTCCGTAAGACGACATAACCACTGTTGCGTAATTAGTGTTTTCAGCAAGCATGCCTGCCAAATTCTGCATAACATCATCAACCTGTCCGTTGCTGTTAAGCATCTTTCTCAGATCGTCTATCTCATCCTGTTTAGCCTTAATCTGCCGTTCTTTCTTATTAACCTCAATCTTATGACTGTTAAGCAGTGACTCCACATAAAATCGATAACCTTCATCCGTCGGAATTCTGCCTGCTGATGTATGAGGCTGAACTATTAATCCCATTTCCTCAAGATCGGCCATCTCATTTCTAATTGTTGCCGAGCTAAGCGACAAGTCTGAAGATTTGGAAATCGTTCTCGAACCGACCGGCTCTCCCGTTTCAAGATAATTCTCAATAAGGGCATTCAATATCTTTTTCTTGCGCTCATCCAGCTTCACTTATGAATCACTCCTTTCCTGATTTCTTTGTTAGCACTCATATTATTGGAGTGCTAACATCTTTATGTGAAATATTAGCACTATCAATATTTGATGTCAACAGGAAAATATAAAAAAACACAGGCTTAAGAAATGTTTTACATCTCACCTGTGTTTTTTATTCTTTGTTAATAATTATAATAATGTTTCGAGAGTTGTTCTTATTGCTTTAATAAATTCCTCTGATTCAAGAGTTTCTTTATTTTCCAATGTCGAAATTCTTGATAAATCTCCCGTCATTTTGCCTGATTCGATGGTGTCGATGCAGGCCTTTTCAAGCTTATCGGAAAACACGACAAGTTCTTCATTGTTATCAAGCTGACCTCTTTTTCTTAGGGCTCCGCTCCACGCAAATATTGTTGCAATCGGATTGGTTGATGTTTTCTCACCCTTCTTATATTTATAATAATGCCTTTGCACCGTTCCGTGAGCGGCTTCATATTCAAAATTTCCGTCCGGCGATACAAGAACGGATGTCATCATCGAAAGAGAACCGAATGCGGAAGCAACCATGTCACTCATTACGTCACCGTCGTAATTCTTACATGCCCAGATATATCCGCCTTCCGATCTCATAACTCTTGCAACCGCATCGTCAATAAGTGTATAGAAATATTCAATTCCTGCTTCCGCAAACTTTTCTTTGTATTCCGCCTCAAAAATTTCACCGAATATATCCTTAAATGTATGGTCATATTTCTTTGAAATTGTATCCTTCGTTGCAAACCATAAATCCTGTTTTGTCTCTAAAGCAAAGTTAAAACAGCTTCTTGCAAAACTTTCGATGGATTTATCAAGGTTGTGCATTCCCTGAACGATACCTGCGCCGTCAAATTCGTGAATCAATTCTCTCTTTTCGGAGCCGTCATTTCCCGTAAACACGATTTCTGCTTTACCCGGTCCGTCAATAACCATTTCAGATGCCTTATATACGTCGCCGTATGCATGTCTTGCAATGGTGATAGGCTTTTTCCATGTTCTTACATACGGTTCAATGCCTTTTACGATGATAGGCGCTCTGAACACCGTACCGTCAAGAATAGCCCTTATTGTACCGTTCGGGCTTTTATAAAGAGCCTTTAAATTATACTCTTCCTGTCTGGCTGCATTTGGTGTAATGGTTGCACATTTAACCGCAACGCCGTATTTCTTTGTTGCCAAAGCCGACTCTCTTGTAACTTCATCATTTGTTTCATCTCTGTGTACAAGTCCGAGATCATAATATTCGGTCTTTAATTCAACAAAAGGCAATAAAAGTTCATCTTTAATCATTTGCCATAATACTCTTGTCATTTCATCTCCGTCCATTTCGACAAGAGGAGTTGTCATTTTAATCTTTTCCATATATATCTCTTTTCTCAAAAATTATCAGTTTTTCGATTATTTAAAGTATTTAACGCCTGATTCGAATATCTTCATATCCTGTTCGCCGAAAATGTTAACGGCAACGGACTTTCCGATTCTCTCAGGATGAGCCATCTTACCGAATACTCTTCCGTCTCTGCTTGTAATACCCTCTATGGCGGCAACGGAACCGTTAATATTGATTGATTCATCCATTGAGATGTTTCCGTCGGCATCACAATATCTTGTGGCTACCTGTCCGTTTGCAAATAATTCTTTTGCAACTTCAATACTTGCATAAAAACGACCTTCACCGTGTGAAACCGGTTGAGCATAAACTCCTCCGAGTTCGGCTCCCGCAAGCCATGGGCTCTTATCGGAAACTACTCTTGTATATACATGTTTTGCTATATGCCTGTCTATTGTATTAAATGTAAGAGTCGGAGCATTGACATCCTGTCCCGTAATCTTTCCGTTCGGAACAAGTCCCAGCTTAATAAGAGCCTGAAAACCGTTACAGATGCCGAGAGCAAGTCCGTCTCTTTCGTTGAGAAGCTTATTTACCGCTTCTGACATTTTCTCGTTTCTGAATGCCGTAGCAAAGAATTTTGCTGAGCCTTCCGGTTCGTCACCCGCCGAGAATCCTCCCGGGAACATAATGATTTGGGCATTGTTAATGGCATCCGTAAACGTATCCACAGACTCCCTGATATCTTCAGCCGTAAGATTCTTAAATACCTTTACATCTGTTTCCGCACCGGCAAGTTCAAAGGCTCTCGCAGTATCATATTCGCAATTCGTGCCCGGGAATACAGGAATAAATACCCTTGGTTTAGCCACTTTATTCTTACATATATATATATCTTTTTCAGAATAATCATCGGCATCGATATTCTCGGAAATTTCAATTCCCGACTTCGTATGATAAACGTCCTCAAGCGTACATTCCCACGCTGCCTTTACTTCATCTAACTTAAGGTTTTCTTCTTTATATTTAATTATCGGTTCGTCGATTACCTTTCCGAGGATTACTCTGTCATTGTTACCGATTCTGTAAAATTCCTTTTCTCTGTCTGCGGGAATTTCAACCACAAAATCTGCATATGACGGAGCAAATATATTAGCATATGAAACGTCGTCATTTAATTCAACACCTAATCCGCTACCGAACGCCATTTTTGAAATTGCTGCCGAAATACCCTGTCTGTCAGCAACATATGCAGAAACTATCGTACCGTTTCGCATCATTCTGTAAATGTCATTGTACAGCAGAGCTACTCTCTCATATACAGGTAAATCATAGTCATCCTTCTTAATGTACAGCTTAACAAGAAGGTTTCCGGCCTGTTTTAATTCAGGAGTAACAACTTCGTCTTCTTTTCCTACCGCAACAGCAAACGAACAAAGAGTAGGAGGAACATCTATATCTTCAAATGTTCCGGACATACTGTCTTTTCCTCCGATAGCCGCTACCTTAAGTCCGTTCTGCACACTGTACGCTCCGAGAAGAGCAGCCGTAGGAAGTCCCCAACGTTCGGGATCATCTGTCATTTTACCGAAATATTCCTGTAATGATAAATGAGCTTTTCTGTAGTCTGCTCCGTTTGCAACAATCTTTGAAAGAGATTCAAGTATCGCATATATTGAACCGTGAAGCGGACTCCAGCTTGAAAGATATGGGTCATAACCGTAACTCATATATGTTATCGCATCGGTTGATCCTTCCAATACGGGCACTTTGCTTATCATTGTCTGCATTTCCGTAGACATATATTTTCCGCCGTAAGGCATTGTAACCGTACCCGCTCCGATTGAAGAGTCGAACATCTCAACAAGACCTCTCTGAGAGCAGTTGTTAAGATCCGATACAGTTTTAATCCACTGTTCTTTAAATGATGTAACTTCAGGAGCAACAAAGCCTTCGCCGTATGTAACAGGTTCGCTCGGAGAATTGATTACGGCAGTCGTCTTCTGGTGAGCACCGTTTGTATCAAGAAATTCTCGTGAAATATCAACGATAACCTTGTCTCTCCACTTCATAACAAGGCGCTTCTCCTTTGTCACTTCGGCAATAGGAGTTGCCTCAAGGTTCTCTTCCCCCGCATATGCCAGAAATGCGTCAACATCGTTCTTGTCCAGAACCACCGCCATTCTCTCCTGTGATTCAGATATGGCAAGTTCCGTTCCGTCAAGACCTTCATACTTCTTTGTTACCTTATCGAGATCTATCAGGAGACCGTCCGCAAGTTCTCCTACGGCAACAGATACTCCGCCTGCACCGAAGTCGTTACATTTTCTTATAAGCTTCGTTACTTCCGGTCTTCTGAACAATCTCTGGATTTTTCTCTCGGTAGGCGCATTACCCTTTTGAACCTCCGCACCGCATTCATCAATAGAATCGTTTGTATGAGCTTTGGAAGATCCTGTTGCTCCTCCTATTCCGTCACGGCCGGTTCTTCCTCCGAGCAATACAATAATATTACCGGGATCCGAAGTTTCTCTCATAACATTCTCTCTCTTCGCCGCACCGAGAACCGCACCTAATTCCATGTGCTTTGCGACAAAGTCGGGATGATAAATCTCTTTAACAAGACCCGTTGCAAGACCTATCTGGTTTCCGTATGAACTGTAACCGTGAGCCGCTTCCGTTACAATCTTTCTCTGCGGAAGCTTTCCGCTTAAAGTATCCTCAACGCTTGTTCTCGGATCTGCCGCTCCGGTAATTCTCATGGCCTGATATACATAGGTTCTGCCTGATAAAGGATCTCTTATCGCACCGCCGAGACATGTTGCCGCGCCTCCGAAAGGTTCAATCTCCGTAGGATGATTGTGAGTCTCGTTTTTAAAGTTTATAAGCCACTCTTCTTCCTTACCGTCTACGGTGATCGGCGCAATTATTGAGCATGCATTGATTTCGTCGGTCTTTTCCTGGTCGGTAAGAATTCCTTCCGCAGTCTGCTTTCTTGCCGCGAGGGTAGCCATATCCATCAATGAAACATACTTGCCCTTCTTCTCGCCGCTTATTTTATTGTGATCTCTTGTATATTCACGAAGAATTCTCTCAATAGATGACTTATAATATCCTTCGTTAACGGTAATTTTTTTAAGTTCCGTGGCAAATGTCGTATGTCTGCAGTGATCCGACCAATATGTATCAAGAACCCTGATTTCCGTAATTGAAGGATCTCTCCTTTCCTTAGTCAGGAAATATCCCTGTATAAGCTTAAAATCGGCAAATGTCATGGCAAGAGAAAGTTCATTATACTTTTCTTCAAGCTGTGTGCGGTTAAGTCCCGTAAATCCTTCGAGTATTTCGACATCTCCGGGAGTCGCATATGACATTTCGAGAGTATCACATAATTTCTCATCCGCAACTCTCTGATCTATAGGATTAACAAGTATGTTTTTAATCTTATTTTTATCATCATCTGTAAGATTACCGCTTATTACATATGTAGAAGCACATTTGACAATAACATCGGATTCGCCGAGAAGAGCAATACACTGTTCTGCAGAGTCGGCTCTTTGATCGAACTGTCCCGGTAAGTATTCTACGCTTATAACAAAGTCATTATCTGATACTTCCAATTTATCCTTATAATAATTATCAAGAGGAGGCTCGGAAAATACACCGTTAACAGCTCTTTCAAATATGTCGTCGGATATATTTTCAACATCGTATCTGACCGCTACTCTTACATCAGAAACATTTGTAAGCCCTAAATAATTCTTAATTTCTGAAGCAAGCTTTTCGGCTTCTACAGCAAATTCTTTCTTTTTTTCAACATAAAGTCTTCTTACGCTACCCATCTTATGTTCTCCTTACAGATTATTAAAACTTTTTTTATTCTAACATAATAGTGATGTTATATGAAATAAAATATGGTTTTTGAACCGGACAATAAACATATTTTTAAGTAATTTATCCTGCATAAAGTTATAAATATTCTATTATGTCCAGTATTTCCTCTGGCTTTTCCACCTTTGCGTCATAATTGTCGGTATGTCCGAATCCGTATGAAGCAAAAATAAAAGGCGCATTTATGAATGCCGCTGATTTTGAGTCACCGTCGGTATCACCGATATATATCGGCTTCGTTATTCCGTTTCTTTCAATAATAAGTTTATTGTTTTCTCCTTTTGATAACCTTGTGTCACCCCAACATAATTTATCCGTTATCCTGTCTTCAAAATTATGAGCGTGAAGAAATGCTTCTATATATCCGGACTGGCAATTACTGACGATAAAAATCGGAACATTTTCGGAAGTTTCGTTTATTACTTTCTCTATTCCGTCGAAAAGCTTTGCTCCCCTTTCTCTTAAGTAATCATTTTCAAATATTCCCATTTCGTCCATTAATTTATTCCTGTCCTTTTCCGGCATATCAGGAAACAGTTTAGCCGCTATGGAGTACATCGGTAACCCCATACACCCATGTAATTCTTCTTTTGTAATAGGAGGTCTGTCCGCTCCTCCCTTTATTTTTATCAGTTCATTCCAAGCATCGGCAATCTCCGATGTTGAATCCCACAGAGTTCCGTCCAAATCGAATAATATTCCGTTTGTTTTTAATATTGACATTTTTCCTTACCTGCTTTAATATTGTACTTGCTTTACTAATGTAAAGTATATTTACCGATTATGCAACTTTATAATATTTTGCATTCGTAACTTTTATATCTGCCATATATAATAATATATGTACGGTTATATTTTGCTACTGTGGCTTAGTTGGTAGAGCAGCTGATTCGTAATCAGCAGGTCACCGGTTCGAGTCCGGTCAGTAGCTTTTTTATTACGGCGCAGAACGGCTTAGCGTGACATAAATGCAGTATTTATGCCATGTTGAGCCGTTTTTATAATTTTTAAATTACTGTATTACGGCATAATATTACATAAAAATCCCCCTATTTTTCTGAAGAACCCGTATTTACCATACTTACTGTTTTGTTTTTGTAAAAAAACGGAATTATATATAACCGCTTTTTATTGCTTTCTTTAAAAATGAGTTATATTATTAGACAGGATTAAATTATTTATTTAAGGAAGGGGAATAAATGGATAAAAGAAATATTAGGGGCTTATTCATGGTTTTTATAAGCTTCATTATTAATCTTATCGGCGGTGTTATTAACATGTTTGTCTCCGGTAATATCGGAGGTCTTATATTTTCCGTCATTGTAATAATTGCTTCCATAGGTATTTCAATATACGGATTATCTCAGATTACCGGATATAGTGATCACTTCAGAAAAGCAAGAACCGTAGCATATATTTATATGGGTGCGGAGCTCGCAACACTTATAGGAACGGCAATAATATCCGCAAATGTTTCTCATGCGGTGAATACGTATAGTATCTCCGGCTACATAGGAGGTTATTATTCAATTGCCATATATTCTATTATATTCTCTGTCATAAATGCCGCTCTTAACATTTTCTACATTACAGAAATACTCAGCGGCTGCATGGATATTGCAAAAGAAAACAATGCTCCTATAACATATGCGGGAATTTTTGGTTTAAGAAGATGGTATACAATCTCACTTACCGTTACGGTTGCCTGTCAGGTATTGATTTTAATAATTTATCTTTCATCTATGTCAAGCGCCGTTTCTAATTATATTGTATACGGACAGTATTCAAATCCTGCCGCTGCCGGATTTACGGTATTTTTGGCAGTAATTGAAATCATTGCAGCCATAATTTATATTGTATCTTATATAAGAGTACTTATGACTGTTTACAAAACATACAGCAGTAATTTTTCAGACGGACTGTCTTAATTTAAAATAATTTGCTAAATAAAAAGCGATACGGTTTGAGGTAACCCCTCAAACCGTATCGCTTTTTATTTAATGAATAATGATTTTATTAAACATTTAAACACGCTTTACAAATAATCAGCGTATTCTCCACTGCTGTGCCGCATTGCCCTTAGAGTAGAACCAGAGCCATACATTTGCTCCGTTATTCATGCTTGCACCGCATACATCCATTACACAATATCC